>Ga0187893_10001911_pt1 | contig 47504 bp, 53 predicted proteins | sample MA1701074metaG_FD_139574 | JGI IMG/M metagenome (GOLD analysis project Ga0187893, IMG submission 139574) | White microbial mat communities from a basaltic lava cave in the Kipuka Kanohina Cave System on the Island of Hawaii, USA - MA170107-4 metaG ... | reverse complement strand
CTCGAGGAGGCGAACGGCCACCGCGCCGACGAGAACCTCCGGCTCGACGACCTGTACAAGGCGACCGAGGTGGTTGCGCGCACCTTCCTCGACCTGCTGGGGCCGAAGCGATGACGAAGATCAAGGTGAAGTGGCCGAAGGGTGAGCTCGTCGCCGCCCTCGCCGACACGCCGACTGCGAAAGCGCTCCTCGCCGCGCTGCCGGCAAAGTCGAAGGCGAACACCTGGGGCGAGGAGGTCTATTTCTCCCTCAAGGTCGACGCGAAGCTCGAGCCGAACGCGCGCGAGGTCGTCGACCCGGGCACCGTCTGCTTCTGGGTGCAGGGCTCGTCGCTCGCCCTGCCCTACGGCCCGACGCCGGTGTCGAAGGGCGACGAGTGCCGCCTCGTCACGAAGGTGAACGTGCTCGGGAAGTTCGAGGGCGATCCGCGCAAGCTCGCGACCGTGCGCGACGGGGACGTGGTCGAGGTTTCGGCCGCCTGACCTCGCCTATTGCTGCGGTTTGATGCCGGAATCGGCGATCGCCTTGGCGAATACGGGCTGACTCTCGCGCATCAGCGCCTCGAGCTCCGCCGGCGTGCTGGAACGCGCGACGAAGCCGCGCGCGAGAAGCGCTTCGGCGAACTCGGGCGAGTTCAGGACCTGGCTGACATCCCGGTTGACCTGTTGCACGATCGGGGCAGGCAGGCGGGCCGGGCCGTAGAGGCCGAACCAGAACGGCAGGTTGAGCTGCGGGTAGCCCGCCTCGGTGAGCGTCGGCACATCCGGCAGCAGCTTGGAGCGCGCCCGATCCACCACCGCGATCGCGTTCAGCCGGCCCGATTGGACCATCCCGGCGCCCGCCGCGATCGATCCGATGACGACCGGTACGCGTCCGGCGACCGCCTCCGAGAACGATTGCGGGCCGCCGCTCGCCGGGATGAAGGTGAGCTCGACCCCGGCGCTGCGCTTCAACATCTCCATGATGAGGTGAGCGGACGTGCCGTAGAACGGCGCGCCGTAGTTGAGGCCGCCCGGTGTGCGCTTCGCGGCGGCGACGAGCTCCGGCAGGGTTTTCACGTTCAGCGCCGGGTTGACGAAGATCGCGTCCTGGCCAGTCGCGACGAGACCGACCGGCGTGAAGTCCTTGTAGAGGTCGTACGGCACCGACGGATACATGCTCGGCGCGATGATGAAACTGTTGGCCGTGAAGAGGAGCGCGTAGCCGTCGGGGGCCGACTTCGCCACGGCATCGGCGCCGATGGTCCCGCCCGCGCCCGGGCGGTTGTCGATCACCCACGGCTGTGACCACGCGCGCGCGACGCGCTCGCCGAGCATGCGCGCGACGACGTCGGCGGCGCTGCCGGCCGCGGCCGGAACGATGATGCGCACCGGTTTGGCCGGATAGCCGGCCGACTGCGCCGAGACGGTGGCGCACGGCACGACGGCCACGAGCGCGAAGACCGCTCCGGCGATTCGCGACCACAGCGTGACGGTTCTCATGAACGTGCACTCCTCTAGAAGATCCGGAAGTCCAGGCCGGGCACGCCGTGCGCCTTCGGGGCGGCGGGACGCGGCAGCACCGTGCGCTCCCAGTCGGCGTAGCTGCGCTCGAGCGCCGCGAGCACTTCCGGGTACTCGTCCTGGAAGGTCGCGTACTCGCGGATGTCCCGCACGAGGTTGAACAGGCGCGGCGCGTCGGCGTCGGTCTCGCGGAAGTACTTCCACGGGCCGCGCCGCGCCGCGCTCGCGACCGGGGTGCGCCAGAACAGCGTCCGGTCGAAGAGCGACCGCTCGCCCGCGAACACCGGCAGCAGGTTCTCGCCGTCAGGCGGGAAGCGCGGATCGGCCTGCGCCCCCGCGGCGGCGAGGAAGGTCGCGGTCCAGTCCATGGTGATCGCCATCTGGGCGCTCGTTTGCCCGGCCGGAATCCGTCCGCGCCAGCGCACGATGCCCGGCACGCGGATACCACCTTCGCGCAGGAGCCGGATGTAGCCGGTGAGCGGGTAGTGGTAGGAGTAGCGCTCGCCGCCGTTGTCGCTCGTGAGCACCACGAGCGTGTTCCCGTCGAGGCCGAGCCGCTGGATCGTGTCGAGAACGCGGCCGACGCCGTCATCGAGTGCGCGGATCATGTCGGCGAAGATCGCGATCGAGCCGCCGTTGGTGGTGGCGGGCCGCTCGTCGAACTCGCCGTCGTGGTACGGCGCCTCCCAGGGCCAGTGCGGCGCCGTGTAGTGGAGCGAGAGGTAGAAGGGGCGCTCGCGATGGCGTTCGATGAAGTCGCAGGCGCGGTCGGTCAGCACGTGCGTCAGGTAGCCGGCCTTCGGCGCCTGTTCGTCGCCTGCCATGGCGAGGTAGCGGCCATCCTCCCCGCGGTAGCTGAAGTACGCAGCCCCCGTGCTCGTCAGCCCGAAGTACTCATCGAACCCCGACTTCAGCGGACCGTACCGCGGCGGTTCGCCGCAGTGCCACTTGCCGATCAGCGCGGTCGCGTAGCCCGCCCCGGACAGCAGCCGCGGTAACGCCGGGAACTCGGGCTCGAGTCCCAGCGCGTCGCCGTGGACCCAGTGCAGGATCGGTTCGGCCAGGCCGGCCGGGTGCCGCGCCGGATAGCGGCCGGTCAGCAGCGCGATCCGGGTCGGCGAGCAGGTCGCCGAGCCCGAGTAGCACTCCGTGAGGCGCACGCCCTCGGCCGCCAGACGGTCCATGCGCGGCGTCACGTAGTCCGGGCGCCCGTAGCAGGACAGGTCGCCCCAGCCGAGATCGTCGGCGAGCACGAAGACGATGTTGGGCTGCTTCACGGCGGGCCGGGCGGGTGGATGGATGGCCGATTCTTAACCCGGCGCCGCCTGCGGCACAATATCCGCCGAGGCATAACAAACATATCGGACGAGTTATGGCAATGAGAGTGTCCCCAGCCCGCACGCAGCGCCATACGGCGGCGGCGTCGCGGCCGCCGCGGCTGCCGGCGATGGAAATGGGCCAGGTGCGAGCGCTGGTCGCGTTGCTCGCCGAGCGCAGCGTGTCGCGCGCCGCGGAGTCGTTGGGGCAGTCGCAGCCGCAGGTGAGCGCCACCCTCCGACGGATCCGGGCGATCCTGCGCGACCCCGTGCTGGTGCGCGGCCGCGTCGGCATGGTGCCGACCGACCATGCGCTCGGGCTGCTCGCCCCCGCGCGCCGCATCCTGAGCGACATGCAGACCCTGCTCGCGGAGCCACAGCGTTTCGATCCGCTCACGATGCGGCGCTCGCTCCGCCTCGCCATCCCCGACTTCATAAGCGCGGCGCTGCTCGGGTCGATCCTCGGCGAGCTGCGCGCGGGCGCGCCCGAGTCCGCCGTGCCCGTCTGCCCGGTGCGCGGCGACGCGGACGGCGTGGAAATGCTGGAAACGGGCCAGGCCGACGTCCTGATCGAATCGAACCTCGTCCGGTCCGCGAACATCCGTTCGGCGCCGCTGTTCGACGACACGATCCTCGGCGTCGCCGCGCGGGCCCACCCGCTCGTGCGCGAGGGCATGTCGGTCGACGAGTACCTGGCCCTGCCCCACGTCGCGGCGGCGCCGGCGTCCGGTACGCGCCCGGGCATGGTCGACCGCATGCTGCTCGAGCGCGGCCTCGCCCGGCGCGTCGTCGCGTGGGTACCCTACCTGAACACGCTGCCGCAGATCCTCGCGCAGAGCGATCTCGTGCTCACGACCTCGGCCCACCTCGCGCGGCACTTCGCGCGCGAGGCGGCGCTGTGCGTGTTCGCCCCGCCGGTCAAGTTTCCGCGGATCCGCTATTACCTGATGTGGCACGACCGGGTCCACCGGTCGGGCGAACACCGGTGGTTACGCAACCTCATCCAGGGCGCCACGGTGGGTCAGTTCGAGCGGTGACGCCGCCGGGGTATCCCCCGGTGCGGACGAACTCCCGCGCGAACTCCACGAACGAGGCCGCAGCCGGCGCGAGCTGCGTCTCCCGCCGCCGGAAGACCACGATCTGCCGCCGCACCGTGGGCCGGACGAGCGGGCGCGCCACCACCCGCACCTTCGGGGAGACCTGGCGGGCGTTCAGCGGCAGCGGCGCGACGCCCAGACCCGCCGCCACCATGCTGATGACGGTCGACGAGAACGAGGCTTCGTAGGCGGGCTCGACCTGCACGCCGGCGTCGGCGAGCGCCCGGTCGACGAGCGTGCGAAGCGGGCTGCCGGCACCGAGGACGATGAGCGGGTGTTCGCCGAGCTCGCGCCACGCGACGGTGCGCTTCGCACCGAGCGGGTGCCGCTCGGCGCAGAGGAGCGTGATGGCGTCCTCCAGCAGCGGCACTTCGGCAAGCTCCGCGTCGGGATCGAGCGAGGTGCCGACGCCGATGTCCACGTCGCCGGCCCGCACGCGGTGCCGGATCTCCTGCTCCACGCAGTCCTTCAGTACGCACCGGATGCCCGGAAACCGTGCGGTGAACTCGCGGATCGCCCACGGCAGGAGCGTGCCCGCGAGCACGGTCGACGTGGCGACGCTGACGCGACCGCGGCGGAGCGTCGCCAGGTCGCGCGACGCGGAGACTGCGGTCTCGAGATCGCCGAGGGTCTTCTCCGCGACCGGGAGGAACTCTGCGCCCGCCTCGGTGAGGCGGACCATCCGGGTGTGGCGGTCGAAGAGCCGCAGGCCGAGCTGCCGCTCGAGCTCGCGGATCAGCATGGACAGGGCGGACTGGGTGACGTGCAGCCGCTCCGCGGCGAGGTTGAACCGGCCGAGGCGGGCGACCGCGACGAACGCGCGGAGCTGTCGGAGGGTCAGATTCATAAATTGACCTGAACAATCTATCAGAACAAGTCGATTGTCTGAAGACTGGGCGGATGGTCCAATGTGGTTGCGAGGCCAGGGAGGAGCGGGACCCCATGGAGAGCTACATCGTCGACTGGCTGAACCTCGGCGTCCGCTGGCTGCACTTCATCGCCGGCGTCGCCTGGATCGGCGCCTCGCTCTACTTCGTGATGCTCGACGTATCCTTGAAGGCGCCCAAGCGGCCCGAGGACGCTAAGCGCGGCGTCGCGGGCGAGCTGTGGGCGGTGCACGGCGGCGGCTTCTACGTCAGCCAGAAATTCCGGGTCGGGCCGATCGGCGAGCCGCTGAGCGAGGACCTGCACTGGTCGAAGTGGGAGGCCTACACCACCTGGCTCTCCGGCATGGCGCTGCTCGCGATCATCTACTGGTTCGGCGCCAACGCGTACCTGATCGACAGGTCGGTGATGGATCTCTCCGTCCCGGCGGCGATCGGAATCTCCGCCGGCTCGCTCGTCATCGGCTGGCTCGTGTACGACGCGCTGTGCAAGACGATCAAGCACGACCTCGCGCTGTCGATCGTGATCTACGTGCTGCTGGTCGCCGCCGCGTGGGGCTACGCGCAGGTGTTCGGCGGCCGCGCCGCGTACGTCCACGTCGGCGCGCTGATCGGCACGATCATGGTGTGGAACGTCTTCTTCCACATCATCCCCGGCCAGAAGCGGATGGTCGCGGAGATCCGCGCGGGCAAGGAGCCCGACCCGACGCCGGGGATCGTCGGCAAGCAGCGCAGCGTCCACAACACGTACTTCACGCTGCCGGTGCTGTTCATCATGATCAGCAGCCACTATCCGATGACGTACGGCAGCAGGTACAACTGGCTGATCCTCGCAGTGTTCCTGCTCTCCGGCGCGCTGATCCGGCAGTACTTCGTGCTGCGCCACCTCGGCAAGAACCCGGTCTGGCTCCCGGCGGCCGGCACCGCGATGCTCGTCGTCCTCGCGATCGCGCTGGCGCCGAAGCCCGCCGCGACCGGCGCGCCGTCCGCCGCGGCGAAGACGATCACCTACGCCGAGGTGCAGCCGATCATCAGGGAGCGCTGCACCGTCTGCCACGCGGAAAAGCCCACCTTCGCCGGCTTCGTGCAGCCGCCCGGAGGACTCGCGCTCGACACGCCCGAGCAGGTCAGGGCCGCCGCGCCGCGCATCCACCAGCAGACGATCGCCACCCAGGCGATGCCGATCGGCAACCTCACCAAGATGACCGACGCGGAGCGCGCGCTCCTCGGCCAGTGGCTCGCCGACGGGGCGAGCGTCAAGTAGCGCACAAGAGGAAAGGGAAAGGGGGCAATCGTGTCAGCAGTCATGAAGGAGGCCATCGTGCGGGACGTCCACCCGGTCGACGAAGTGCTGCCGTCGGGCAAGCTCTTCGTGCTCGGCCTGCAGCACGTGCTCGTGATGTACGCCGGCGCGGTCGCGGTGCCGCTGATCCTCGGCGGCGCGCTCAAGCTGCCGAAGGAACAGATCGCGCTGCTCATCAACGCCGACCTCTTCGCCTGCGGGGTGGTGACCTTGATCCAGGCGCTCGGCATCTGGAAGTTCGGCATCCGCCTGCCGGTGATGATGGGCGTCACGTTCGCCTCGGTCGGCCCGATGGTCGCGATGGGCGTCGCCGCCGGCGGCGGCACGGCCGGGCTGCTCCTGATCTACGGTTCGGTCATCGGGGCGGGGGTCATCGGCATCCTGATCGCGCCGCTCGTGAGCCGGATGCTGCCGCTCTTTCCGCCGGTGGTCACCGGCACGATCATCGCCGTGATCGGCATCTCGCTCATGCGCGTGGGCATCAACTGGGCGGCCGGCAGCGGCAACCCGAACGCGCCCGGCTACGGCGATCCGTTCAACCTCGGTGTCGCCTTCATCGTGCTCGTCTCGATCCTGCTGATCGTGAAGTACGTGCGCGGCTTCTTCGGCAACATCGCGGTGCTGATGGGCATCGTGATCGGCTTCGTGATCGCCCTCGCCGCCGGCAAGGTGAGCTTCGCCGGACTCGAGGAGGCGAGCTGGTTCGCGGTCATCCAGCCGTTCCAGTTCGGGATGCCGGTGTTCGACCTGCTGGCGATCCTGACGATGACGCTCGTGATGATCGTGGTCATGATCGAGTCGACCGGGATGTTCCTCGCGCTCGGCGAGCTGACCGACAAGAAGGTGACGCAGGACGACCTCACCCGGGGCCTGCGCACCGACGGCCTCGGCACGCTGATCGGCGGGATCTTCAACACCTTCCCCTACACGTCGTTCTCGCAGAACGTGGGGCTGGTCGGGGTGACGGGCGTGCGCAGCCGCTGGGTGTGCGTGGCGGGCGGGCTCATCCTGCTCGCCTTCGGCCTGTTCCCGAAGATGGGCCACGTCGTCGCCTCGGTGCCGCAGTTCGTGCTCGGCGGCGCGGGGATCGTGATGTTCGGGATGGTCGCGGCGACCGGGATCCGCATCCTCGCCTCGGTCGACTACAAGTCGAGCCCGGCGAACCCGTACATCATCGCGATCTCGATCGGGTTCGGCATGATCCCGCTCGTCGCCGGCAACTTCTTCCAGCACATGCCGAAGGCGCTCGCGCCGCTGCTCCACAGCGGCATCCTGCTCGCCTCGATCGCGGCGGTGGTGCTGAACGTCTACTTCAACGGGTTCAAGTCGCGCGAGCAGGCGGCGGCGGAGGCGAAGGGCGCCGCGCACCACGCCGAAGCGGGCTGACCGCGAGACGGGGAACGGGTCAGGGACGAACGCCCGCGTAGTGGCGCGCGATCGCTCCGGCGGTCGCGCGCCACACCGTTGCGCGCGGCGCCGCGACGTGCGCGAGCGCCCGGCGCAGGTGCCGCAGCCGGAACGGCTGGCCGACGACGTACGAATGCAGCGCGATGCCCATGACGAGCGGCGCTTCGGCCGACTGCTCGAGCATCTCGTCGAACTGGTCGACGATCATGTCGGCGAACTCGACGGCGCCGACGCGTCGCCCGACGATCGCAGTCGAGTCGTTCAGCTCCTGCGGGTAGGGCACGGCGAGGAGCCGCCCGCGCCGGGTCGCGAGCCAGACCGGCTGGTCGTCGGCGCACCAGTCGAGCACGTACTCGTAGCCGCCCTCCTGCAGGAGATCGGGCGTCGCGGTCGTTTCCGCGATCCAGGGGCCGAGCCAGCCGGCCGGCGGCCTGCCCTCGTGGCGCGCGATCGTCTCGGTCGCCTCGGCGATCAGGGCCCGCTCGCCCGCCGCGTCGAAGTCGCTCTGCCGCTCGGAGTTGGTGCGGCCGTGCGCGGCGATCTCGTCGCCGCGGGCGCGGAACGCCGCGACCAGGGCGAAGGGACGCGGGAAGTTCCTGCGCTGCGAGCGGCCGGCGCCGGCGAAGCCGCGGTCCCGTTGAGATGAAACCGACGCCATGAAGCTCCTCGTCGTCAACCCCAACATCACCGAGAGCGTCTCCCAGCTCATCGGCGACGAGGCGCGGCGGGCAGCTTCGCGCCACCGCCCGAGAAGCCGAACGCCGGGCTGTCGCCCGCACTGCAGGCGCTCCTGCGCCGCGTTCCGCGCGGCTAAGCGAGCTTCGCGCCGGCCGCGCGGACGGCCTTCCTGAGCGGGCCGTCCCGACACGCCAGCGGATACCGCAGCCTGAGCGCGAGCTCGAGGTACGACGCGTCGTACGCGCTCAGATCATGGTCCCGCGCGATCGCCAGCAGGCGGCGCGGCGGCGGCGTCTCCCCGTGCACGACAATCTCCAGCGGTTCGGCGAGGTCGACGATCGTGTCGACCTGCCGAGCCGACAGCAGCTTGCGGCGCTGGAGCTGCCAGAGGGCGTTCGCGAATTCGAGCGGCCAGGCCGTGGGTACGTGCAGCCGCTCCTTGCGCACCTCGCGCCGGATGCGGTCGGTGTAGCTCGTCGCCTGATTGCGCACGAACCAGGCGACGGCAACGCTCGCATCCACGATCAGCGGCACTACGGCCTGCCTGCCTGGATCAGCTTCGCGAGATCGACCTTGCGCCGCACCCTGCAGGTCCTGCTGAACTCGACGATCCGGTCGATCGCCGCCGAGCGGTCCCGGCGTTCCGTCTGTTCCGCTTCCGGCACGACCCGCGCGACGGCCTTGCCGCGCTTGGTGATCACGGTCGGCCGCCCCTGCTCCGCCCTGCTCACCACTTCCGAGAACCGCGCCTTCGCCTCGAACACGCTGAGCTTGTCCATGCATCGAACCTGGTTAACCAGAATGAGGAGCTTAACACGCCTCCCTCCGGACCTTGGCGCCCGGCTACCGCGGGAGGGACAATCCCTCCCGTGACGACCGATACCGCCCCCCAGTTCGACGCCTGGCACCCGGGGCTCGACTCCGAGATCCCGCGCGCGCTCGCGCCGCTCGCGACGATCTACCGGCCGGAGAACGTGTTCACCGGCTACGACCACGTCCACGAGCTCGCCCACCTCACCGGCCTCGGCGCCGAAGAGCTCGCGATCTTCCGGCCGGAGCGGCTCGTGGTGCACGAGCTGCTCATCCGGGTGACCGCCGACCTGTCGGTGCCCGACGGCCCGCGGCAGGAGGACCTCGGCATCGAGTTCCGGCGCATGGTCCGCACGATCCTCGAACGGCACATCGCGCCCCACATGTCCGACATCGCCGGCGCCTACGAGACCGGGCGGCGGGTGCTGTCGGACCTGATCGACGCCGAGCTTGCGCGGGCCCTCGCGGCGGCGGCGGGCGGCCGCGACGGCGCCGGAGCGAAGCCGCGCGCCGGCGGCCTGCTCGGCCTCTTCCGCCGCGCGACGCCCGCGCCGGTCCGCGCGGACGACGACTGGCGCCGCGAGGAGCGCATCGTCGGGGAGTGGTCCGCCGGCGCGCAGGCGCGCGAGAACCCGTTGCGCCGCGCGGCGTACCGCGCGCTCACCCGCCTCGCCTCGGCGGTCCGCTCGCACCACGGCCGGCTGTGGGGCGACCGGGCGCTCCTCGTGCCGATCGCGCTCGGGCTCGCCTGCAACGAGCACGGCGCCGAGGTCGTCGGCGCGCAGGTCGGGCCGCATTTCCGGCGGGCGGCGGAGACCGAGGGCTACCGGCTGCTGCCCGCGCAGGCGCGTCCGGTCGTGCTGAACACGAAGGGCGCGTCGGCCTCGGGCAAGAGCACGATGCGGCCGCTGCAGCGCGGGCTCGCCGGCACGCTCGGGCTCGACTGGCGCGACTTCGCCGTCGTCAGCCCGGACATCTGGCGCAAGCTCCTGCTCGACTACGACTCGCTCGGCGACGCGTACAAGTATGCCGGCCCGTTCACCTCGGCGGAGCTCGCGATCGTCGACCACAAGCTCGACCGCTACATGGCGCGCAAGGCCGAGCGCGAGGGCATGCCGCACCTCCTGATCGACCGCTTCCGCTTCGACAGCTTCGCGCCCGACTCGAGCGAGGCCGGCTCGAACCTCCTCACCCGCTTCGGCCGCGAGGTCTACATGTTCTTCATGATCACGCCGCCGCACGAGACGGTGGAGCGCGCCTGGCTGCGCGGCCTCGAAGTCGGCCGCTTCAAGGCGGTCGACGACACGCTCGCGCACAACGTCGAGGCGTACGCCGGCATGCCCGAGCTCTTCTTCACCTGGGCGCTGCGCGAAGGCATGTCGGTGCACTGCGAGTTCCTCGACAACGGCGTCGCGCCGGGCGAGCGGCCACGCACCGTCGCGTTCGGCCGCGGCGGCGAGCTGAACGTGCTCGACGTGAAGTGCCTGCTCGACGTCGAGCGCTACCGCAAGATCGAGATCGGCGCGACCACGCCGGCGGCGGTGTATCCGGGCGGCGCGGCAATGCGCCCGGAGGCGAACGCGCGGTTCCTCGCCGAGTGCGTGCGGCGGCTGCCCGCGGTCAACTTCGCCGATCGCGCGACCGGCCGCGTGTACGCGCGCACCGAGAGCGGACGGCTCGCGTGGATCGATCCCGAGGCGCTCGCGCGGGCGGCGGCGGACGCGGAGACGCGCGCCGCGCTGCTCGCCGTCGTGCCGGCGGCGATCGCCCCGGGCGGCGCGACGCGTGCGGGCGAAGCGCTGAGGGCGGAGCGGTTCCACACGCTGGGGGAATGGGCGAGGCGCTAGCTCGCCGGGCGCGCGCGGCCCGCGCGAGTCGCCGGCTCGACGCCGGAGTCGTCGCGTCGACGGGAATGTAAACCGCGCTGTAACGAATCCCCTGTCGGCACCTCGTCGACACGCCCTGGCACGGGCCGAAGCCCGCGCCCCCGCCGCCAACCGGCTGATCGTGCCGTTCGGCACGGTGCTTGCTCCGCTTCCGCGGCATCCACGCAGGAAGGCAACGATGTCCCGTTTCGCCAGGCTCGCGCACCTCCACGCCCTCGTCCTCGCCGCCGCAGCGGCGGCGCCGGTCCCGTCGAGCGCGGGCCCGATTCCGGTCGACCTCGAGCTCGCGCTCGTCATCGACGTGTCCGGCAGCGTGAGCCCGCCGGAATTCGCGCTGCAGCGCGACGGGTACGTGAAGGCGTTCGAGAGTCCCGCGATCCAGCAGCAGATCGCGGACCTCGGCCCGTCCGGGGGCATCGCGGTGTCGGTGTTCCTCTTCGGCACGAGGGCCGAGCAGAAGATCGGCTGGAGCCAGCTCACCACCGCAGCGAACGCCGCGCAGTTCGCCAGCCTGGTCAAGGCGCTCGCCTACGAGGATCTCGGGAGCACCAACATCGCCGGCGCGATCGGCGCGGCGTCGGCCGCGATCGGGCTCGAGAGCAATCTGATCCAGTACTTCGTCGGACGGCGCGCCGCGATCGACGTGTCCGGGGACGGCAAGCAGAACACCGACCGCGACGGCGGGGTCGCCGGGTGCAACGGCGCCCTGGTCGACCGGGCCGCGTGCCTGACGGTCATCGACGCGGCGCGGGATGCCGCGGCGAAGGCCGGAATCGCGATCAACGGCCTGCCGATCACCGACGACGTTCCGGACCTGCTGGGCTACTACCAGGCGCACGTCATCACGTCCGGCGGCTTCGCCCTGCCGGCCAGGTTCGAGAACTTCGAGCCGGCCGTCCAGGCGAAGGTCCTGCGCGAAGTCGCACGCGTTTCCGAGCCGGGCAGCCTGGCGCTCGCCGCCTTCGCCCTCGCCGCCCTCGCCGCCTTCGCCCCGAGCCGGCGCGCCCGCCGGGCCCCGGGCGCCGCCCTGCGCCGCTAGACCCGCAGCGGCGCGAGCGCCCCGAAGTCGAGCGCGACCCCGTGGCCGGGCCGCTCCGGCGCGATCGCCACCCCGTCGGCGATCCGCACCGGCTCGGCGATGAACCGGTCGAGCCCGAAGCCGTGGATCTCCAGGTACGAGCGGTTCGGCACCGCCGCGAGGAGGTGCACGGTCAGGTCGTGCACGCCGTGCGAGGTCACCGGCAGGTTGAAGGCCTCGGCGAGATGCGCGACCTTCATGAACACGGTAACGCCGCCGCAGTTGGAGACGTCGGGCTCCGGGAAGGTGACGCCGCCGACGTCGATCATCTGGCGGAACTCCCACAGCGTGCGGAAGTTCTCGCCGGTCGCGATCGGCACGCCGCCCTCGCGGACGATGCGCGCGTGGCCGGTCACGTCGTCGGGAATCGTCGGCTCCTCGAGCCACACGAGCTCGAACTCGCGCAGGCTGCGCGCGGCGCGGATCGCCTGGTCGGCAGACCAGCGCATGTTGGCGTCGGCCATCAGCGGAAAATCCGGTCCGAGGTGCCTGCGCATCGCGCGCACGCGCTCGACGTCCTCGGAGAGGCGATCGCGGCCGACTTTCATCTTGATCGCGCGGAAGCCCTGCGCGCGGAAATCGTCCGACTGCCGCAGCAGCCGCTCGAGCGGGAACTGGAGATCGATCCCGCCGGCGTAGCACGGCACCTTCGGGTCGAAGCCCCCGAGCATCCGCCACAGCGGGCGGCCGGCGCGCTTCGCCGCGAGATCCCAGAGCGCGATGTCGATCGCCGAGATCGCGAGCACCACCGGCCCGCCGCGGCCGCCGTAGTGCAGCGCCCACCACATCTTCTGCCACAGCGGCTCGATCCGGTCGGCTTCCTCGCCCTCGAGGAGCGGCGCGAGGTAGCGCTCGACGAGGACGTGGATCGCGGCGCCGCCGGTGCCGACGGTGTAGGTGTAGCCGAGGCCCTCGGCGCCGTCCGCGTCGCGCACGCGCACGGTGACGAGCTCGAAGTGGGTCATCTCGCCGTGGGTGCTGTCCGACAGCGCGACCGGCAGCGGCACGCGGTAGCAGCCGCTCTCGACCGTGGCGATCCGCGGCACCGCGCTACTCGCCCGCGTCCGGTACCGCGCGACTCGCCCGCGGCACGGCGCTACTCGCCGGCGGCGCGGTACACCGCGCGCGCCGCATCGACCGCGGCCCCGCGCGGCATCCGGAAACCCTCGCCCGCCAGCACCGCCTCCAGCGCGGCGAGCGTGACGAGCACCGCGTCCCTGCGGGCGTTGACGCCCATCGTGCCGATGCGCCAGATCCGGCCGTGCAGCGGCCCGAACGAGGTGCCGATCTCGATGTTGAAGTCGGCGAGCAGGCCCGAGCGCACGCGGTCGCCCGCCACGCCGTCGGGGATCCAGACCCCGGTGACGTTCGGCATCTTGTACGCCTGGTCGCCGAACACCATCAGGCCCATCGCCTCGACGCCGGCCACCAGCGCCCCTCCGGCGAGCGCGTGGCGCCGGAACGCGCGCTCGTGGCCTTCCTTGACGAAGATGCGCGCGCACTCGCGCGCGGCGTACAGCATCGAGGTCGCCTCGGTGTGGTGGTTGAGCGCGAGGTCGCTCCAGTAGTCCATCAGCATCGCGAGGTCGAGGTAGTTCGAGCCGACGATGCGGCCCTCGCCGGGCTCGTAGTCCTTCGGCCGCAGGCCCTCCTCGACGTGGCGGCGGCGGTACACGGCTTCGGCCATCCGCTCGCCGAGCGTGATCGGGCCCGAGCCCGACGGGCCGCCGAGGCACTTCTGCAGGCCGCCGGTCACGCAGTCGATCTGCCAGGCGTCGACCGGCAGCGGCACCCCGCCGAGGGTGGCGGTCGCATCGACCTGGATCATCGCCCCGTGGCGCTGGCAGAGCGCCCCGAGCTCGGCGAGCGGCTGCGCCATCGTCGTCGAAGTGTCGCCCTGGCAGACCGCGACGAGCTTCGGCGAGACGCGCTTCAGCTCCGCCTCGACCCGCTCGGGCGGAAACACCGTCCCCCACTCCGTCTCGAGCACGTGCACGTCGGCGCCGGCCCGGCGCGCGATCTCGGTCATGAGCTGGCCGAAGCGGCCGAACGAGAGCACGAGGACGCGCTCGCCCGGCTCCACCGCCGACACCATCACGCACTCGATCGCGGCGCGCGCGGTGCCGTCGACCAGCATCGTCCAGCGGTTCTGCGTCTCGAAGACCCGGCGGTAGAGCTCCATCGTCTCCTTCATGTAGACGCGGAACTGCGGGTCGAACTGGCCGACGAGCGGAGTCGCGAGCGCCTTCAGCACGCGCGGGTCGGCGTTGATCGGCCCCGGCCCCATCAGGAGGCGCGGGGCGGGGTTGAGGTCGTCGAAGATCGCGCCCTCGTCCTCGAGCGCGGCGAGCTTGGGGAGGTCGGATTTCATCGGCGCGATGGTAGCAGGCCGGGGGCGGCCGCCGCCGCGCCGCCGGGCACGCTCGCTCGTCGCCGCGTCGTGCCGGCCGCTCGGATCCGCGCCGGGGATCGCCCGCCGTGGCCGGAGCGTTGGCGGCGCCGGCGCCTACTCGATCTCGAACTCGAAGACGACCGGGGGCGCGTCCTCGACCGTCACCTTGATGACGTGGCGGCCCTTCGGATCGCCCGGCGCGATGGTCCAGGCATTGAAGAGGAACCCGCGGTCGGGCGTCACCTCCCGCTCGAGGATCGAGACCTTCCGGTCGGCCGAGAGCTCGTGCTTGCCTTCCACCGGGCCCCAGGTCTCCGGCGGATAGGGCACGGTGAACTCCTCGCGCCATTTGACCGTGGGCTTCGTGGTCGTCACGCCGATGACCCAGCCGAACTCCTGGTTCGGCTGCAACGGGACGGTCTTCGTCGGCCTGAACTGGGTCCTGCCGTCCGCCGTCCGATCGAACACGCCGAAAGCGGATTGCTCGATCCGGACCGACGGCTCGGTGCGCGGCGCGGGCGCGGCGGTCGCCGGGAGTTCGCGCGCCGCAGGTTCCGGCGGCTTCGCCTGCTCGCACGCGCAGAGGGTGAGGACGACCGGGGCGAGCAGCAGTGCGAGGAGGCGTGGCATGGCGGCCGAAGGATACCGAAACCGCCACGAGCGCGGCCGGGACCGCCGGCGGTTCGGGCGCCGGCAACAGCAGGCGGCGCTCAAGCCCGGGCGCGCGGCAGGCCGAACGCGGCCGGCAAATCGATCGCCTCGGGCCGATCGCGCGGCACCGCGAGGCGGCCCTCGATCGCCGCGCGGTGCGAGCAACGCGGCAAGGAGGCTGGCGAACAGCGCGCGGGGGTTCATCGGGATCGCGCCGGGCGGTGGGAGCCGCTCATGCGCTGGCCGATTCTGCCGGGCGCTTACCGTGGCGGGGTGACCGGCAGCGCGTGCGGCGCGGCGGGACGGTCGGGGCGTGCGTTGCGGATGCGTTCCAGGACGAAGGCGCCGAGCCGGGCGTTGTGGTTGCGCATCGCCTCGTACGCGGCGTCGGGGTCGGCGTCGAGGATCGCGCGCACGATCGCGCCGTGCTCCTCGTGCGAGACGGCGAGCCGCCGCTCGACGCCGGTCTGCGCCTGCCGGAAGGGCGCGAGCCGGTCGCGCAGGCCGCGCACCGCGCGCGCGACGGTCCGGTTGTGCGTCCCGGCGAGAACCAGGTCGTGGAACTGCTGGTTGAGGCCGAGGTAGCCGTGCTCGTCGCCGCGCGCGACCTGTTCGGCGCTCTCCTGGTGGAGGTGCTCGAGCCGCTTCTTCTCCATCGCGCTCATGCGCTGGGCGGCGAGCCGCGCGCACAGCGCCTCGAGCTCGCACTCGGCGTCGAGCATGTCGGCGAGCTCGTCGAGTCCGATCCGCGCCACGACCCCGCCGCGCCGCGGCACGAGCTCGACGAGGCCGCGCGCGCCGAGCTCGCGCAGCGCCTCGCGGATCGGGGTACGCGAGGCGCCGAAGCGCTCGGCGAGCACCTTCTCGTCGAGCTTCTGCCCGGGGACGAGCGCGCCGCCGATGATCTCTTCGGCAAGCGCGCGGTAGATGCTGGCGGCGATCGTCGGCATGGGTCTCAGGATTGCGACGCGGGCACGGGCGAGTGTAGTGCACGGCCCGCGAAATGCGCGGCGAGATTGGCGAGCAGCGCGTCGCGCTGCGCGGCGAGCGCGGCCGGTGATCGACCGGCCACGTGCGGCGTGAAGAGCACGTTGTCGCACGCGAGGAGTGCGGCGGGCACCTCCGGCTCGCCTTCGATCACGTCGAGGCCGGCGCCGGCGATCGTGCCCAGGCGCAAGGCGTCGGCGAGCGCGGCGGTGTCGACCACGCTGCCGCGCGCGACGTTGACGAGGAAGCCGTCCGGCCCGAGGGCGGCGAGCGCGTCGCGACCGACGAGGTGGCGCGTGGCGGCCCCGCCGGGGCAGGCGACGACCAGGAAGTCGCTCGCGCGGGCGAGCTCGATCACGCCCGGGTAGTGCTGCCACGGGACGTCGCGTGCCCGCCGCGCGTGATAGCCGACGCGCATCTCGAAGGCGGCCGCGCGCCGGGCGATCTTCGTCCCGATGTTGCCGAGCCCGAGCACGCCGCAGCTCGCGCCGTTCAGGGCGGGGCGCTCGGCGCGGCTCGAGCGCCAGTGTCCCGCCCGCACCGCGCGATCGAGGCCGGCGAGGCCGCGCGCGAGGGCGAGCATGAATGCGAGCGCGTGGTCCGCGACGGTCGCGTCGTTGGCGCCGGGCGCATGGGTCACTGCGATGCCGCGTCGTTGCGCCGCCGCCAGGTCCACGTTCTCGGTCCCGGCGCCGTACGCGCAGACGATCCCGAGCTGCGGGAGGCGCGCCATCTGCGCGGCGGAGAAGCCGGTCGAGCCGTTGGTGACGACCGCACGGACCGATGCGGAGGCGGCGCGGTCGAGCACGTCGTCGCGCGGCCCGTCCGGCGCGTAGTCCACGGCATAGCGATCGCGCAATGCCGCGAGCGACCCCTCGGGCAGAGGAATCACCGCGAGGAGCGCGGGACGGCTCACGCCGTTGCCCGCGGTCAGACCGTCGCCTTGGCGGGCACCACGTCCTTCACCGCGCCCTTCCAGCCGCTCTCGGTGATGTCGAACACGATCCCCTCGGGCGTCTTGTATTTCACCTCGTAGTAGACGTTCGGGTCCTGCTCCTTGCGGCCGGTGACGTAGGTGCCGCCCGCCGCCTCGATCCGCGCCGCCGACGCTTCGACGTCGTCGACCCACATGCCGAAGTGGATCACGCCGCGGACGTCCTTCCGACCCTCGAGCCCCGCGATCGGCTCGTCCTTGAAGTTGAGCAGTGCGACGTTCATGACCCCGTCGGTCATGTAGACGCCGCGCATCGCCGAACCGGCGCGGCGCATGCCGAACGCCTGTTCGAAGAAGCGGGCGGCGGCCTCCGGATCGGGAACGGCGAGGGCGATGTGACGAAGCTTGGCCATGCGGAACCTCCATTCGGTGAGAGAAAGAGCTTGACGCGATGTGGACACAAGCGTATCTTGTGTATACACTATAGTCAAGCAGCATACAGACCGGCCCTGCCGTCGACCAGAACCGGCCGCTGCCCCAACCAGGAGATTTCACCCGTGCTCTGGCACGCACTCGCGACTTGCACCGCCGGCAACCGGCGGACTCTGGCGTTGGTCCTCGACGGACGCCTGTTCGACTGGGAGCAGGTGCTCACCTTGAGCGGGGAGACCGGGGCCGGTTTGAAGGGGGCGACCGTCGACGGTTTGCTGCAGGTCTGGCCGCAGGTCGAGCGCCCGATCGCTCGCCTCGCCGCAGCGGCATCCGAGCTCGTCGCAGCCAGCCGGCTCCCCCCGATCGAGCCCGGCCCCGCACTGCACGCTCCGTTTGCGCCGGCGCGCATCTTCGCCGCCGCATCCAACTACCACGAGCACGCCCGGGAGATGGGGACCCAGCTTGCCGCGCGCAGCGAGAGCTCGCCCTACGTCTTCCTCAAGGCCGAGACCTCGGTCGCCGACCCCGGCGCGCCGGTCATCCGGCCGCCGGGCGTCGAGCGCCTCGACTGGGAGGTCGAGCTCGGCGCGGTGATCGGAACCGGCGGGCGGCGCATCCCGGTCGATCGCGCACTCGAGCACGTCGCCGGGTACGTGGTGTTCAACGACGTCACCTCGCGCGACCTCACCCGCCGCACCGACTACCCGTTCTCGCACGACTGGTTCCGCGGCAAGAGCTTCGACACCTTCGGCCCGATGGGGCCGTGGTTCGTGCCGCGCGCATGCATTGCCGATCCGCAGGCGCTGCGGCTCACGCTGGAGGTGAACGGTGAGCGCATGCAGGACGGCTCGTCGGGCGAAATGATCTTCAGCGTCGCCGAGCAGATCGCCTACCTCGCGGAGATCGTGACCCTCAAGCCCGGCGACCTCATAGCGACCGGGACGCCCACCGGCGTCGGCATGGGGCGCGGGGTGTTCCTCAAGCCCGGCGACGTGATGCGCGCCGCGATCGAGGGCATCGGCGCGATCGAGAACCGCGTCGTGGAAGGATAGGAACGCCATGGCCACCCCCACCCACCGCATCCGTCCGCGCCGGCTCGGCCATCTCGTCCTGATGGTGCGCGACCTCCGGAAGTCGGTCGAGTTCTACACCGAGGTGCTCGGCCTCGAGGTGTCGGACTGGATCGCCGACCAAATGTGCTTCCTGCGCGCGGCTGCCGACCATCACGACCTCGCGCTCGCCCAGATCCCGCCCGACTCGCCCGATCGCGACGACCTGCCGCGCTACACGCGGCCGGGCCTCGAGCACTTCTCGTATCTCGTCGACGGCATCGAGGACATGGAGCGCGCGGTCGAGCTCCTCCAGGCGCGCGGCGTCGAGATCGTGCGCGGCATCGGCAAGCACGGCCCGGGCGAGAACTGCTTTCTCGTGTTCAAGGACCCGGACGGCAACAACGTCGAGTTGTACTGCGAGATGCGCCAGATCACGCCCGGCGAGCCCTACGCACCGAGCGTGTGGGAGCGGAACGTCGAGTCGTTCGACCAGTGGCGCTTCGCCCGCTTCGTCGTGCCGCCGCCGCCGGGCGTCCGCGACGAGAAGCGCGGCAAGAAGTAGCCCGACCCTGCCAGGAGCCCCGTGATGAAGATCGTTCTCCGTACCCTCCTTATCGCCTGCGCGCTCGCCACGACCGCGGCGGCCCAGGACTGGCCGGCGAAGCCGGTCCGGGTCGTCGTGCCCTACGCCCCCGGCGGCAACACCGACCAGATCGCCCGACTCACCGCCGAGCGGCTCACCGCGGCGCTCGGCCAGCAGTTCATCGTCGACAACCGGGCGGGTGCGGGCGGCGCGATCGCCGCCGACTACGTGGCGAAGCAGCCGGCCGACGGCTACACGCTCTTCGTCGGCGCGCTGTCGCAGTTCGGCCCGGTGCCGCTCACGCAGAAGGTGGGCTACGACCCGATCAAGGACTTCACGCCGATCTCGAACATCGGCGCGAACGGCTTCGTGATCGCGGTGAACGCCGGCGTGCCGGTCGGCAACCTGAAGGAGTTCATCGAATACGTCAAGGCGCGCCCCGGGCAGCTCAACTACGGCTCCGGCGGCGCGGGCAGCCTCACCCATCTCGCCGCCGCGCTCTTCCTGCAGCGCGCCGGGCTGAACATGGTGCACGTGCCGTACAAGGGCGGCGCACCCGCGCTCGCCGACACGATCGGCGGCCAGGTGCAGATGTACGCGGGCAGCCCGTCGGAGCTGATCGCGCACGCCAAGGGCGGCAAGCTCAAGCTGCTCGGCATCACCGCCGAGCGGCGCAACGCCGCGCTGCCCGACGTGCCCGCGATCGCCGAGCTCTATCCCGGCTTCAAGGCCGAGACCTGGAACGGCCTGCTCGCGCCGGCCGGGCTGCCACGGCCGGTCGTCGATCGCCTCGCGCAGGAGATGCAGAAGGCGATGAAGGACCCGGCGTTCCTCGACCGCCTGGCGAAGATGGGCCTCGACCCCGTGCCGACCACGCCGGCCGAGTTCGGGGCGTCGATCAGGAGCGAGTACGCGATGTGGCGCGACGTGATCAAGGCGGCCGGGCTCGCGGTCGAGTGACGCGGCCGTGCCCGAAAAGATCACGGTCTCCTTCAAGGTGAACGGCGCGCCGCAGTCGGTGCGCGCGTTTCCCGACACGCCGCTCCTGTGGGTGCTGCGCGAGCAGCTCAAGCTCACCGGCACGAAGTACGGCTGCGGGGTGGCGATGTGCGGCTCGTGCACCGTGCACGTCGACGGCCAGCCGTCGTTCTCGTGCCAGCAGCAGATCCAGCACGTGCGCGGCCGCAGCGTGACGACGATCGAGGGGCTCTCGCCGGATGCGAGCCACCCGGTCCAGCGCGCCTGGGTCGCCGAGCAGGTGCCGCAGTGCGGCTACTGCCAGTCGGGTCAGATCATGCGCGCGGCGGCGCTGCTGAAAACGAATCCGCAGCCGACGCGCGCGGCGATCGTCCGCGAAATGTCGTTCAACCTGTGTCGCTGCGCATCGTACAAGCGGATCGTTGCCGCGGTCGAGCGCGCCGCGCGGGAACGCTGAGGGTGGACGCCTCCCGCCGCCGGTTCCTGCACTCCACCGGGGGTCTCGCGCTCGGATTCGCGGTGGCGCCGGGCGCGCTGCTCGGCGTGGTCGACGCGCGCGCCGGCGAGAACGGCCTCACCGCCAACGCCTGGGTCCACATCACGCCTCAAGGCGCCGTGGTGATCGCCTGTCCGACGTCCGAGATGGGGCAGGGCATCCTCACCTCGCTGCCGCTCCTCCTCGCCGAGGAGCTCGACGCCGACTGGAGCCGGGTTCACCCGGTGCAGGCGCCGGCGGACGCCGCGTTCATCAACCCGGTGCACTTCAAGTCGCAGGGCGTCGGCGGCAGCCGCAGCCTGCGCGGCTACTGGCTGCCGATGCGCCTCGCCGGCGCGCAGGCGCGCCGCATCCTGCTGGTGAACGCGGCCGCGCGCTGGAGCGTGCCCGTCGGCGAGCTGGCCACCGAACCCGGCCGCGTGGTGCACCGCTCGTCCGGGCGCGCGCTCGGCTACGGCGAGATCGCGGCGTTCGCGACCGTCCCGGCGAACCTCCCCCAGGTGACCGAAGCCGACCTCAAGCCGCGCGCGCAGTGGCGGCTGATCGGCAAGGACGTGCCGCGGGTCGAAGTCCCGGCGAAAGTGCGCGGCGCCGCGGTCTTCGGCATCGACGTGCAGCTCCCCGGCATGCTGTATGCGTCGATCCTGCGGCCGCCGGTGGCGGCCACGCCGCACCCGCAGTTCGCGCCCGGCATCGGCATCCCCCCCGCGCGCGTGGACGACCGCGCGGCGCTCGCGATCGAGGGCGTGGTGCGCGTCGTCCCGCTCGACCACGGCGTTGCCGTGGTCGGCACCGACTACTGGGCGACCGTCCTCGGCAAGCGGGCGCTGCGCGTCGAGTGGCAGCAGGGCGCGAAGGCCGAGCGCTATGACAGCGACGCGGTGGCGAAGGACTTCGCCGCGATCCTGCGCGACCCGGCGCGCAAGGGCGAGATGCGCAGCGCCGGCGATCCCGAGACGGCTTTCAAGGGCGCGGCGAGCGTGGTCGCGGCGGAGTACTTCAACGACCACGTCTACCACGCGGCAATGGAGCCGCTGAACGCGACCGCGTGGGTGCGCGGCGACGAGGTCGACCTGTGGAGCCCGACGCAGGGCCAGACCTGGTCGCAGGAGGTGGCCGCGAAGGCGGCGGGTACGACACCGGACAAGGTGCGCGTGCACACCACGCTCCTCGGCGGCGGGTTCGGGCTGAAGACCGAGCAGCTCACGACCGCGCAGGCGGTCGGGCTCGCGCAGCTCATGGGCAAGCCGGTCAAGGTGATCTGGAGCCGCGAGGACGACGTGCAGCAGGGCGCGTACCGGCCGCTCGTCGCGCAGCGCGTCGAGGCCGCGCTCGCCGCCGACGGCCGCGTCGTCGGCTGGCGGCACCGGCTCGTCGCCGATTCGGTGGCGCTGCGCGCGCGGCGCAGCCAGTGGGACAGCGTCAAGGGCTATGACGTCGTCGTCATGTCCGGCGCCGCCACCGCTTACGCGATCCCGCACAAGCTGCACGAGTACGTCCACGAGGACCGCGGCATCCCGCTCGGCTACTGGAACGCGAACGGCGCCGGCTTCACCAAGTTCGCCGGCGAGTCGTTCGTCGACGAGCTGGCGGCGAAGCTCGGCCGCGACCCGCTCGACCTGCGCCTCGAGCTGATCGGCACGGGCCGCGGCCGGCTGGTCCTCGAGACGGTGGCGGAGATGGCGGACTGGCGCCGGGCGCGGAGCGGGCGCGGGCTCGGTCTCGCCTACTACGACGGCGGCGAATGGGCCTGCCACTGCGCCCAGGTCGCGGAGGTGTCGGTCGACCGTGCGAGCGGCGCGATCACGGTGCACAAGATCTGGGCCGCCGTGGACGCCGGGATCGCGGTGCAGCCGGCCCACCTCGGGCAGCAGATCGAGACCGGGATCGTCTGGGGCCTCGGCGCCGCGCTGCGCGAGCGGATCACGATCAAGGGCGGGGTCGTGCAGCAGTCGAACTTCACCGACTACCTCGTGACGCGCATGTACGAGATGCCGGAAATCGAAGTCAAGCTGGTGAGCGGGGCGGAGGCGATCTCCGGCGGCGGCCAGATCGGCGTCGCGCCGGTCGCGCCGGCGATCGCGAACGCCCTCGCCCGGCTTACCGGCGCCCGCGTGCGCGAGCTGCCGATGCTGCCCGAGCGGGTGCTCGCGGCGCTGCGGACCGCGGCGTGAGCGGCGCCGCGTTCTCGTCGCTGCCGGACGACGCGCGCCGCCGGCTCGAGGCAATCGGGCCGCGCTGGGGCGAGGACATCCGCGGCCATCGCGCGCTGGTGCTCGAAGCCTACACGCCGGTGCTCGCGCGCAGGTCGCGCGAAGGGATCGAGGCCCGGCGCGAGCTCGCCTACGGCCCCCATCCACGCCACCGGCTCGACGTCTATCGCCGCACCGACGCCGCGCGCGCGCCGGTCGCGCTCTTCGTGCACGGCGGTGCATTCGTCCGCGGCGAGAAGGACTCGAACGCCGAGGTCTACGGCAACGCGGCGCGATTCTTCGCGCGCCACGGGCTCGTCGGCGTCAACGTGGAATACCGGCTCGCGCCGCAGGCCGCGTACCCGGGCGGGGCGCAAGACGTAGGGCGTGCCGTGGCCTGGGTCCGGGCGAACGCCGCGGAGCTCGGCGGCGATCCCGACCGCATCTTCCTCATGGGTCATTCGGCCGGGGGCGCTCACGCCGCCGCGTACGTGTGCGATCCGGTTGCGCGGCCTGCAAACGGCCACGGGATCGCCGGGCTGGTGCTCGTCAGCGCCCGACTGCGCGCCGACGCGCGGGCCGACAATCCGAACGCCGACGGCGTGCGGGCGTACTACGGCGCGGACGAGTCACGGTACGAGGCGCGCTCGATCGTCACGCACGCCGCTGCCATCGACGTGCCGCTATTCATCGCGATCGCCGAGTTCGAGAACCCGCTGCTCGACGTCTACGGCGCCGAGCTCCTCCACCGCGTGAGCGCGGCGCGCGGGCGCGCGCCGCGCTTCGTCCGGCTCGCCGGCCACAATCACACGTCGATCGTGGCGCACCTCGACTCGGGCGAGGACTTCTTCGGCCGCGAGCTCCTCGACTTCATCGCCCGCGGCGCCTGAGCCTCACTGCGGCTTGAACAGGAACGCGAGCGGGTGCTCGGCGATCCGCGGCGTGTACCCCCCCGCATCCTCCCCGGCCGCCCGCTCGCAATCCTTGATGCCCTGCTCCTGCAGCGTCGGCAGGTGGAGCAGCGCGCGCGCACGCGTCGCCATGCCGGCCCCGATCGCGCGGATCGCGCCGGCCTGCACCTGCGGCATCGCGGTCGGCGTCGCGTCGAATGCCATCGAGATCTGACCGCCCACGAGGTCGCTCATCATCGGCGCGTTTTCGCCCTCCTCCAGCGGTTACGACACCTGCGCCGACCTCCCCTTCCAATGCCGCGCGATATCGATTCTTCTCGTCACCCAGACACGATCATGCGCCTGCACGTGATCCAGAAACCGCTGCAACCCCCGCATCCTCCCGGGCCGCCCCAACAGCCGGCAGTGCATCCCGATCGACATCATCTTCGGCGCGTCCGCCCCTTCGGCATAGAGCACGTCGAACGCGTCCCGCAGGTAGGTAAAGAACTGCTCCGCCGTATTGAACCCTTGCGGCGTCGCGAACCGCATGTCGTTCGCGTCCAGCGTGTACGGCACCACCAGGTGCCGCACCTTCTTCCCCTTCGACGTCTCCACCTGGACCCAGAACGGCAGATCGTCCCCGTAGTAGTCCGAGTCGTACTCGTACCCGCCGTGCTCCACCACCAACCGCCGCGTATTCGGACTGTCCCGCCCGGTGTACCAACCGACCGGCCACTTTCCCCCGGTCATCCGCTTGATGATCTGAGTAGCGGCCAGCATGTGCGACGCCTCGAGCTTCGGCGTGAAGTTCTGGTAGTGGATCCACCGCAACCCGTGGCTCGCGATCTCGTGCCCCAGCTCCACGAACGCCGCCGTCACCTCGGGATTCCGCTCGAGAGCCATCGCGACCCCGAACACCGTCAGCGGCAGCTTCCGTCGCTCGAACTCCTTCAGGATCCGCCACACCCCGACCCGCGAGCCGTACTCGTAGATCGACTCCATGCTCATGTGCCGCGCCGGGAACGACGCCGCACCGACGATCTCCGACAGGAATTGCTCGGAGCCCTTGTCCCCGTGCAGCACGTTGTTCTCGGCGCCCTCCTCGTAGTTGAGGACGAACTGGACCGCGACGCGCGCGCCGCCCGGCCATTGCGGGTTCGGCGGGTTGCGGCCGTAGCCGACGAGATCGCGCGGATACGGCGCCGCGGCGGCACGCTTCCCGGAGGGCTTCGTGGCCACTATTGCGCGACCACCAGCGAGGTGAGCCGTTCCGGGTCCGCGAGCAGCTCCGCGCTCGGGCCCTGGTGCACGATCCGCCCGCGGCTCAGCACGAGCGCGCGCTCGGTCACCTGGAGCACGAGCTTCGCCGACTGCTCGACCAGCACGACGGTGAGCTGCTCGTCGCGGATGAGCCGCTCCATCGCCTTCAGCAGCGCCTCGACGATGATCGGCGCGAGCCCTTCGAGCGGCTCGTCCATCAGCAGCAAGGTCGGGTTCCCCATCAGCGCGCGCCCGATCGAGAGCATCTGCTGCTCGCCCCCGGAAATCTGGTTCCCCATGTGCGAGCGCCGCTCCGCGAGCCGGGGAAAGAGCTCGTACACGCGCTCGAGCGTCCACCGCCCGGCGCGGGCGGCGACCGTCAGGTTCTCCTCGACCGAGAGCGACGGGAAGACGTCCCGCGTCTGCGGCACGTAGCCGATCCCCGCGCGGTTGCGCTCGAACGCCGGCATCCGCGCGAGCGGCTGCCCGCGAAACGCCATCTCGCCCGAGTGGAACGTCGTGTGTCCCATGATCGTCGCGAGGAGCGTCGTCTTCCCCACGCCGTTGCGCCCGAGCACCGCGAGCGAGCTCTTCTCCGCGAGCGCGAAGCCGACGTCCTCGAGCACCACGGTCTCGCCGTACCCGGCGCGCACCCGGCGGAGCTCGAGCGCCTCAGCCATGGCCGTGCCCCTCGCCGAGGTACACCTCGTGCACCCGCCGGTCGGCGGCGATCTCGTCCGGCGTGCCCTCGACCAGCACCTGCCCCTGCACCAGCACGGTGATCCGCTGCGCGAACCGGAACACGAGGTCCATGTCGTGCTCGATGATCAGGATCGCGATCTCCGCCGGCAGCCGGTCGAGCACTTCCAGGATCCGCTCCGATTCGTGCGACGGCACGCCCGCCGCCGGCTCGTCGAGGAGCAGCACCTTGGGCTTCAGGCCGAGCGCGATCGCGATCTCCACCAGCCGCTGCTTGCCGTACGGCAGGTCGACCACGCGCGCGGCGGCGTCCCCGCCGATCCCCAGGCTCTCGAGCTGCGCCATCGCCTCGTCGCGCACCGTCTTGTACGCCGACGCCGGCCGCCAGAGCCGCCCGGCGACGCCGAGCCGCTCCGCGATCCCGAGCGCGACGTTGTCGAGCACCGTGAGGTCCTTGAACAGGGTGTTGATCTGGAACGTCCGCCCGAGCCCCCGCTTCACCCGTGCCGCCTGCGCGAGGCGCGTGATGTCCTCGCCGCCGAGGACGATGGTCCCCGTGGTCGGCTCGAGCCGCCCGGTCAGCATGTTGATGAACGTCGTCTTCCCGGCGCCGTTCGGCCCGATGAGCGCGTGCCGCGCGCCCGCCGCCAGCCCGAACTCGATGTTGTCCGCGACCGTGAGCGCGCCGAAGCTCTTGCACAGCGCCCGGGTCTCGAGCACCGCGCTCACCCCTTCTTCCCCCACAGCTTCGCCCGCGCCCGGTCGGCGAGGCCGAGCAGCCCGCCACGCGCGAACCTCACGATGAAGATGAGCAGCACGCCGATGCCGAGCGTCCAGTACTCCGGCGACTGCTTGGCGAGGTAGTCCTGCGCGACGATGAACACCAGCGGCCCGACGAAGGCGCCGTAGATCCGCCGCACCCCGCCGAGCACCAGCATCACCAGCAGCTCGCCCGAGCGCTCGAACCCGAGCACCGACAGCCCGACGAACTGCGTCGTCTGCGTCAGCAGCCCGCCGGCGACACCCGCGAGCGTCGCCGAGATCGTGTACGCCCACAGCCGCCGCCAGTACACCGGCGCGCCGATCGCATGCATCCGGACGTCGTTCTCGCGCGTGCCGGCGAGCGACACGCCGAACGGCGAATGGACGATCGTCCGCACCAGCCACCACCCGACGGCGAGCACGATCAGGCAGTAGAGGAAGGCGGTCTTGCCGAACATGTCGAACCGGAAGAGGCCGAGCACCGGCTGGATCGGCACGCTGTGCAGGCCGTCGGCGCCGCCGGTGACGTCGGTCCACTTGTTCGCGATCTCGAACACGATCGAGGCGATCGCGAGCGTCAGCATCAGGAGCGCGAGGCCGTGCGTGCGCAGGATGACCGCGCCGGTCGCGAAGCCGAGCAGCCCCGCCGCGACCGCCGCCACCACGAGCCCGAGCAGCGGATCGCCGCTCACGCGGATGGCGAACACGCCGGCCGCGTACGCCCCGAACCCGAAGTACGCCGCGTGACCGAGCGTCACGATCCCGCCGTAGCCGAGAATCAGGTCGAGCGACAGCGCGAACAGGATGATGATCACGACGTACGCGCCGAGCGGGAGGTAGTTCGGCGCGAGGAAGTACACGAGCAGGGCGAGCACCCACGGCGCGAGCTCGATCGGCCGCAGCCTCGCCGAGCCGGCGTAGCCGATGCGGGCGGCGTCGAACATCACGCCTTCCTCCCGAGCAGGCCCTGCGGCCGCCACAGCAGGATCGCCATCGTCGCCGCGTACACGAAGAACGCGCCGAACTGCGGCACCCAGTACTTGCACGCGGTGTCGCCGATCCCGATCAGCAGCGCGCCGAGGAACGGCCCGCGCAAGGTCCCCAGGCCGCCGATCGACACCACGATCAGGAAGTACACGAGCTGCTCGAACGGGTAGGTCGGCGTCATCGCGATGAGGTCGGCGCCGAGCGCGCCGCCGAGCGCAGCGAGCCCGCTGCCGAGCGCGAACGTGAAGGTGAAGAGCCGGCCGGTGTTGATCCCGACCGACTGCGCCATCGCCCGGTTGTCGACCGCGGCGCGCACCATCGCGCCCCAGCGCGTGCGCTCGAGGCCGATCCAGAGCACGGCGATGAGCACCGCGCTCGAGAGGATCACGACCACGCGATAGCTCGGGAACGAGCGGCCCGCGAGCTCGGTCTGGCCCTTCATGAAGTCCGGCAGCGGCGCGGACAGCGGGAGCGGACCGTACGCGAGCCGCGCGACCGCGACCGCGACGAAGATGAGCCCGATCGTGAACAGCACCTGCTCGAGCTCGCCGGCGCTGTAGAGCCGCGAGTACAGCAGCCGCTCGAGCACCATGCTCCCGAGCGCCACCACGATGCACGCGGCCACGAGCGCCGGGAGCCACGGCAGCCCGAGCTTGTTCATCGCGGTGATCATCAGGTAGCCCCCGGCCATCGCGAACACGCCGTGGGCGAGGTTGACGAACCCCATCAGGCCCATCGTCACCGACAGGCCGACCGAGATCGCGTACAGGATCATCCCGTACGCGAGGCCGTGGAACGCGATGCTGACGACGCTGGCGAGGAACGCTTCCAACGGGCGCCCTTCTTCTTCCCTCCCCCCGGAGGACGGCGGCAGGATAAAACAAAACCCCCGCCGGGGCGGGGGGTTCGGTAGCGGCTAGGCGCGCCGGGGGCGCTACTGCTTCTTGTTGATCTCCTTCCACGGGTCCTTCACCGCGGTGAACGTCTCCAGCTCGACGTTGGCGAGGTTGCCGCCGACCTTCCTCACCTCGCGCACGTACTCGTTCTGGATGATGTCGCGCGTGAGAGGGTCGATCTCGATCGGCCCGCGCGGGCTGTTCGGGTTCTTCCAGCCGCGCAGCAGCAGCATCGTCTTGTCCGGGTCGACCTTGCCGCCCTGCGCGCGCACCACGTCGCAGATCGCCGTCATGCCGTCCCAGGCGCCGACCGAGATGAAGTTCGGCCATGCGTTCGGCCCGTACTCCTTCTTGTAGGCCGCGACGAACGCCTTGTTCGCCGGCCGGTCGCCGGCGGCGGAGTAGTGGAACATGGTGATCACGCCGAGCGGCACGTCGCCCATGTTGGGCAGCTCGACGTCGTCGGTGACGTCGCCCGGGCCGATCAGCTTGATCCCGGCCTTGTCGAGGCCGAGGTCGCCGAAGCCCTTCATCAGCCCGGTCGCCGACTTCCCGGCGGGGATGAAGACGAACAGCGCCTCGGGCTTGGCGTCCTTCACCCGCTGCAGGAACGGCGCGAAGTCCAGCGTCGGCGGCGGCATGCGCACCGTCCCGACCACTTGCCCGCCGCCGGCGGTGAAGGCGCGGGTGAACGCCTCCTGCGCGTCGTGGCCGGGCCCGAAGTCCGCCACCGCGACGAAGGCGGTCTTGAACTTCTTCGCCGCCCAGGTGCCCATCGGGTAGCTCGACTGCCACAGCGTGAACGAGGTGCGCGCGATGTACGGCGAGAGCGTGGTGATCATCGCCGTCCCGGCGTTCATGATCACGAACGGCACCTTCGCCTCGGTCGCGAGCGGCGCCATCGCCATCGCGTTCGGCGTCCACACCACCCCGGTCAGGAGCTGCACCTTGTCGCGCACGATCAGCTCCTGCGCGAGGCGCTTCGCCGTCTCCGGGTTGATGCCGGTGTCGTCGCGCTTGATGATCTCGAGGTTGACCCCCGGCGGGAGCTTGCACTCGCCGAGCTTCATGAAGAGATTGATCGCCTTCTCGATCTGGTCGCCGTTCGAGGCCATCGGGCCGGAATAGGTGTTGATCAGGCCGACGCGCACCGTCTGGGCGACCGCCGGGCCCGCGGCGAACGCGAGCGCGGACGCGGCCACTGCGCCGCAAACGAACGTTCTACGGATTTTCACTGGTCCTCCTCCTGGGGAAAAGCACGCGCCGCATTCTAACCACGGCAGACGGCTTGGGACAGTGCGTCAGGCGCACAAGTTCCCGCCGTGGTGCTGCACCCCCTTCCCCCGGAGCCGGCGCGCCGGCCGGTGTATCCTCGCCAGCCTCGATCCCCGCCTTCCTGCAACCCGGAATGCCGACGCTCGCCCAGGTCAACGCCATGTCCGGCGCCGAGTTCCACGCGGCGCTCGGCGGCGTGTTCGAGCACTCGCCGTGGATCGCCGAGCGCGCGTTCGCCGCGCGGCCGTTCGCGAGCGTCGCGGCGCTGCACGGCGCGATGGCCGAGGTCGCGAAGCGGGCGAGCCGCGAGGAGCAGCTCGCGCTGCTCAACGCCCACCCCGAGCTCGCCGGCCGGGAGGCGCAGGCCGGCACGATGACCGGCGACTCGACCGCCGAGCAGGGCGGCGCCGGCCTGAACGCGCTTTCGCGCGCGGAGCTCGACCGGATCTCCGACCTCAACCGGCGCTATCGCGGGAAGTTCGGCTTCCCGTTCATCATCGCGGTCCGGCAGCACACGAAGGACGGCATCTTCCGCGAGTTCGAGCGCCGCCTCGCGAACGATCCCGCGACCGAGCTCGAAACCTGCCTCGGCCAGGTGTTCGTCATCACCCGGCTGCGGCTCGACGGCATGATCACGACCTGACCGGAGCACCCGATGGGCCGCCTCTCCACCCACGTCCTCGACACCGTGACCGGCAAACCCGCCGTGGGCATGCGCATCGACTTCTCGGTGCTGGAGAACGGCGAGTGGAAGCTCCTGCAGACCGTGCGCACGAACGCCGACGGCCGCACCGACGAGCCGCTGATGACGGCCGAGGCGATGCGCACCGGCGAGTTCCGCCTGCTCTTCCACGTCGCCGACCACTTCCGCGCGACGGGGGTCGAGCTCCCGGACCCGCCGTTCCTCGACCGGGTGCCGCTCCGCTTCGGCATCGCCGACCGCGACGCGCACTATCACGTGCCGCTGCTCTGCACGCCGTGGAGCTATTCGACGTACCGGGGAAGCTGATCCCCCGGTGACCCCCGCCCTCCCCCGCCGCCGCTTCCTCGCCGCCGGCGCCTCCGCGCTCGCCCTCGCCGCGTGCGCGCGCCCGGCGCCGCCGCCCGAGCGCGGCCCGATCGCCGCGATGTTTCCCGGCAGCATCGACGACGGCGGGTTCATCGAGGCCGGCTACCGCGGCCTGCTGCGGGTGCAGGACGAGCTTCGCATCCCGGTCCGCTACGTCGACCGGGTGCCGCCCGACGCGGAGGCGATGAAGGCGGCGCTCCGCGAGCTCGCGGAGTCGGACGCGACGATGGTGATCGCCTTCGGCGGCCAGGCGGCCGAGGCCGTCCAGCGCGTCGCCTGGGAGATCCCGGGGCAGCGCTTCACGTCGATCCAGGGCTCGCTCACCCGGCCGAACCTCGCGGTCTACGAGGTGCTGCAGGAGCAGTCCGCCTGGCTCGCCGGCGCGGCCGCCGGGCTGCTCACCCGGTCGAACGTGGTCGGCCACATGTCCGGGCTGCGGGTGCGCCCCGGGCTCAAGGGCCGGGCCGCGTTCGCGGCCGGGCTCGCGAACACCAATCCGCGCGCGAAGCTCCTCACCAGTTTCTCCGGCACGCAGGACGACGCCGCGGTGGCGAAGCGGATCGCGCTCGCCCAGATCGACGCCGGCGCCGATCTCCTCTTCACGATGCTGAACGCCGGCCGCGCCGGGGCGATCGAGGCCTGCCGCGAGCGCGGCGTGAAGCAGATCGGCAACGTGCGCGACTGGGTCGCGGTCCTGCCCGAGGTGTTCGTCGCGAGCGCGGTCGCCGATGGCGGCGTCGCGGTCGTCCAGTCGGTGCGCGACCTCCACGACCGGATCTGGAAGGGCGATCTCGTGAAGCGGATCGGCATCCGCGACCGCGACGCGGTGCGGCTCGCGCTCGCGCCCGCCCCCGTCGTCCCGCCGGCGGTGCAGGCGCGCATCGCCGTCCTCACCCAGGAGATGACCGCCGGGGCGATCAAGATTCCGGACGACTACACGGGGCCCGAGTTCGCCCCGGCATGAGGAGCGGGAGGCGCACCATGGGAGGAGGCATATCGATCCACGTCGTCGACGTCTCGCGCGGCGTCGTCGCCGCCTGGATGCGGGTCGAGCTGTACGCGCTCGACCCGGCGCGCAAGCTCGTCGCCGGCGGCATCGTGAGCGCGAAGGGCCTGGTCGAGGAGGCCGCGTTCGCGCAGCGCTTCGCGCCCGGCCAGTACGAGGCGGTGTTCCACGTCGCCGCCTTCTACCGCGCGGTCGGCCTCGCGCTGCCGAAGACACCGTTTCTCGACGTCGTGACCTTCCGCTTCGGCATCGACGACCCCGACGCCCACTACCACCTGCCGATGAAGGTCACGCCCTGGGGCTACTCGTGCTTCCGCGGCGGGGCGTGATTCGCGGCCGGTGCTCCCCCGTTCCGGCATAAGACCCGCCCTCCTCGCCGCCGCCGCGCTCAACGTCGTCATGGCGCTCACCATGGCGTCGGTGCTCGCGCTGCCGGTGATGGCGCCGGCGATTGCCGCCGACACCGGGCTCGCACCGACGCTCCTCGGCGTCTACTCGTTCCTGATGTGGACCGCGGGGATGGCCGGCTCGAGCTTCGCCGGCGGGCTGATCGCGCGCTTCGGCGCGGTGCGCGTGGTGCAGGGCGCCCTCGCGCTCTGCGCGGTCGCGCTCGCCGGCGGCGCCGCCGGCTGGACGCCCGCGCTCGCGCTCGTCCCGCCGCTCGTCGGCGTGGGCTGCGCGCTCGAGACGCCGGCGAGCTCGGACCTCCTCGCGCGGGTGACGCCGCCCGCGCACCGCGCGTTCATCTTCTCGCTCAAGCAGACCGGCGTGCAGATCGGCGGCATGGTGGCCGGCGTGGCCTACCCGGCCGTGCTCCCGGTGCTCGGCTGGCGCGGCGCGATGGTCGCGCTCGCCGCGCTCCTCGTCGCGTGGGCGCTCGCGCTCGAGCCGCTCCGCCGCCGCTTCGACTCACCGGCGCACGCGCCGCGGCCGCCCGCCGGCGGCTCCGGGCGGCTCGCCCTGGTGTGGGGCAACCGGGGCCTGCGCGACCTCGCCACCGCGTCGCTCGTCTACCACGCGATGCAGATCTGCCTCAACACCTTTCTCGTCGCCTTCCTCGTCGGCGAGCACGGCTACTCGCTCGCCGCGGCGGGGCTCGCGCTCGCGGTCGCGCAGCTCGGCGGCTTCGTCGGCCGGCTCGGGTTCTGGCTGCTCGTCGGCCCGCGCCTGCCGGTCATGCGCCTCCTCGTCGTCATCGGCTTCGGCATGACCGCGGCGGCGCTCGCGACCGGCCTCGCGGCGGGAATGCTCCCACCCCTCGCATTCGGGCTGCTGTGCTTCCTCTTCGGGCTCACCGCGAGCGGCTGGAACGGCGTGTTCCTCGCCGAGATCGCGCGCCAGTCGCCGCCGGGGGAGATCGCGCGGGTGACGGGCGGGGTGATGGTGCTGTCCTACGCCGGTCTGATCCTCGGACCGCTCGCGTTCGGCGCGGCTGCCGCCGCGGCGACGATGGGCGCGGGCTACGTGCTGCTCGCGGCGGGGACGCTGGTAGGGACGCTGGCGCTGCGCGGCGCGCGGGCGCCGGCTTAGCCCGGGCGGTGCGCGGCGCGGTCCCGGCTCAGGCGGCGCCGGCGCGGGCGCGGATCAGCCGGTAGGCGAGCCACACCGCGAGCGCACCCGGCACGACCGCGATCACCACCGCCCCCGCGGCGCGGGCCGCGAGCGTCGCGGGCGGAATTTCCGCCCAGCGGGCGAGGTGGCGTCGGACGTGTTCCATGTCGGCTCGTACGGTCGGCGAATCGGTGTGGATTCGTCGCGGATGTTAGGCCCGCGCTTACGCTGTGCGAATCCACCGCTCGGACTAGTCCCCGGCCCGGAGTGCTTCGAACCGTGAACCGCGTCACGCCGCGAGGCGCTCGACCCAGCGGTCGTAGAGCCGCGCGGCGACCGCGTTGAGCGCGCGCACGCGCTCGTCGAGCCGCTCGGTCGCCTGCGGCGCGGTCTGCACCGACGGCCCGGCGTGCGGCGTCACCTCGTCGCCGGCGTCGGCGTACCACGCGCGGATCATCTCCGGCGTCATCTCGACGTGGGTCTGCATCCCGAGATGCGGCCCGAGCGCGAACGCCTGGTTGGCGCAGTACGGGCTCGCGAGGATGCGCGTCGCCCCGGCGGGAATGGAGAAGGTCTCCCCGTGCCAGTGGAAGGCGAGGAACTCCCGCAACTCCCCCAGCCAGCGCCGGGCCTCCGGGTGGTCGGCGGCCTCGACCCGGCCCCAGCCGATCTCCTTGACCGGGTTGCGGGTCACGACCCCGCCGAGCGCCTTCGACAGGAGCTGGCCGCCGAGGCAGTGACCGAGGCAGGGCACGCCGGCCTCGACGGCGCGGCGGATCAGGACGAGCTCCGGCGCGATCCACGGCAGGTCGTCGTTCACGCTCATCGGGCCACCCATGAAGGTGAGCCCCGCGAAGCCCCCTGGATCGGACGGAACGGGCGCGCCGCCGGCGGCGTCGACGATTTCCCACGGGATACCCTTGCCGTCGAGGTAGGCGGCAAAATACCCTGGACCTTCGGTCGGGCTGTGGCGGAAGATCGCAATCGGTTTCATTTCAGGGGCTTGTGACGTGCGACTCCGCGATTCTATTGCAGCCGTGGCGCTCGGCCTCGGGGTCCTCCTTGGACTGGGCCTCGCCGCCCCGGCGGCGGCGACCGACGTCACCGTCGTCGGCCTCGCGAGCACCCGGGCGTCGGTCTCGATCAACGGCGGCGGCCCGCGCTGGCTCGCGGTCGGGCAGCGCTCGCCCGAGGGCGTGCTGCTCGTCAGCGTCGACCGCGAAGCGGCGGTCTTCGAGATCGACGGCAAGCGCCGCACGCTGAAGATGAACCAGCCCTACGTCGCGGCGGGCGGCGCGGGCGGCGGCGGCTCGGTCACGCTCAAGGCCGACGGCCGCGGCCACTTCATGGCCGAGGGCCAGGTGAACGGCGGCGCGGTCCGGTTCCTGGTCGACACCGGCGCGACGATGATCGCGCTCCCCGGGCCCGACGCGAAGCGGCTCGGGATCCACTACCTGAAGGGCGAGCGCGGGATGGTCCAGACCGCGAACGGCGCGGCACCGGCCTACCGGGTCAAGCTCGACACCGTGCGGATCGGCGACATCTCGATCAACAACGTCGATGCGATGGTGATCGAGGCCGGCCTGCAGGTGCCCCTCCTCGGCATGAGCTTTCTCAACCGCACCGAGATGCGCCGCGACGGCGAGACGATGGTGCTGACGAAGCGGTTCTGAGCGGAAGCCACCGCTAGAAGTTCCGGCGCGTGAGCATGAGCGTGTCGCCCATGCGCCGCATCTCGACGCCGTTCAGGAACGTCATCCCGATCAGCGTGATCGCGAGCTGCTCCTTCCCGCCTTCCATCACCAGCGCGTCGACGTTGTGCAGCGTGATGTCGCCGACGCGCACGGTGGCGAGCCTGACGCGGTAGGCCGTCTGCGGCCCGCCGGCCGTTCCGATCCGCACCCGGCTCCCGCCGGTGTAAGCGATCCCGAGCCGGACTGCCTCGTCGCTCGAGATCGCGACGGCCGAGGCGCCCGTGTCGATCAGCGCCGGGCTCGCCGTACCGTTGATGTAGGCGGTGGTGACGAAATGGCCGCGGGCGTCGGCCTTGAGCTCGGCGCTCGCGACCGTCGATCCCCCCAGGCCGAGCACGAGCTCGCGGCCCTCGACCTCGAGGACCGCCTTCGCGCGGTCCGCGCTCAGGAGGCGCACGCCCTCGGGCGAGGTCTGCCCCGCGCGGAGGCTTCGCACCGCGGTGCCGTTCACGAGGAGCTGCGCGCGCCCCTGGTCGAGCGACATCACGAGCACCGTCGTCGCGTGCACGGCGCCCGCCGAGCACGCGGCCGCAACGATGGTCACAACGCCCAGCGCCCATCCCACGATCCCCGCGTTCCGCATCCCCCCTTCCCCTAGTTCGGTGCTCAGTTTGCCGGGATGAGCGTGAGCCGGTTGCCCTTCTGCTCGAGCTGCACCCGGCCGAGGAAGCTCGCCCCGACCAGCACCTGCGCGAACTCGGGCGCATCGCTGTCGGCGACGACGCCGCGAACGCCGGTCACCTCGATCGCCCCCACCCGCACCGCGGCGAGCGTGACCAGGAACCCGGGCACCGGGCCGACCACGGTGTTCAGCCGGGCGCGTTGCCCGCCCGCGTAGTCGATGCCGAGCTCGCGCGCGAGCTCGCGCCCGATCGTGACCGCCTCCGCGCCGGTGTCGATCAGCCCGATCGCGGGCCGGCCGTTCACCTGCACGCGGGCGCGGAAGCGCCGGTCGCGGTCGGCGAACAGGGTGACCCGCCCGTCGTTGCGCTCGCCGAGCCGCAGGACGTGCTCGCGCCCGTCGACGACCAGCGTCGCGCCGTCGGCGGTGGCGGCGACGAGCACGATGCCCTCGGGGGAGCGCTCGCCGGCGCGCAGGGCGCGCAAGCGCTGGTCGTCGACGAGGAGCTGGACCCGGTCCGGGCCCGCGGTCAGGACGAGCACCGAGGTCGCCGCCGCTTCGCCGGCGAGGGCGAGCAGCGCCGTGGCGAGGAGCCGGCGCATCATCGCTTGACCCGCTCGCTCAAGGTCATCGCCCCGCCGCCGACGCGCACGTCGAAGAGGCGCAGGAAGCTCATCCCGAGCAGCGGCTGCGGCGGTCCCTCGTCGCCCTCCTCCACGATCCACGCGTCCACGTCGCGGGCGGTCAGCGTGCCGACCTGCACCCGGTCGAGCTTCACGACCCAGATCGTGCGCGGCCCGCGGAACGTGCTCATCTCGGCGCGCCGGCCGCGGGCGGTGTCGATGCCGAGCGCCGCGGCGTGCGCGCGGCCGAGGTAGATCGCGCTCGAGCCGGTGTCGATGACCGCGCGCAGCGGCACCCCGTTCAGCTGGGCGAGGACCTGGAACAAGCCGCGGGCGTCGGCCGCGATCGTCACGCTCCCGGGCGGCGCGGCGGCCTCGTCCCCGGCACCGGCGGCCGGGCCGCCGCAGAGCGCGAGGACCGCGAAAACCGCGAGAACCGCGAAAACGAGCGCCAGCGCGGAGCGGAAAGAAGGGGCCATGCCCCGCCGATGGTGGCAAAAGGCGGGCGCGGCGGAAAGCGCCGCGTGCGGCCGGGCGTGACGTTGTTTCCCGCCGGGGCGGGCGGATCAGCCGCCGGCCGACTTGTCGCGCTCGATCAGCGCGTAGGCGGAGTGGTTGTGGATCGACTCGAAGTTCTCGGATTCGACCGTGTACCGCTCGATGCGGTCGTCGGCGTTGAGCCGGGCCGCGACGTCGCGCACCATGTCCTCGACGAACTTGGGGTTGTCGTACGCGCGCTCCGTGACCAGCTTCTCGTCCGGGCGCTTGAGCAGGCCGTACAGCTCGGAGGAGGCCTCGGACTCGGCGTAGCCGACGATGTCCTCGATCCAGACGAAGCCGCGGGTGCGCGCGGTGATCGTGACGTGCGAGCGCTGGTTGTGCGCACCGTAATCGGAGATCTCCTTCGAGCACGGGCAGAGACTCGTGACCGGCACCACCACTTTCATGGTGAAGGTCTGCCGTCCGCGCTCGACCTCGCCGACGAAGGTGACCTCGTAGTCCATCAGGCTCTGCACCCCGGACACCGGTGCCGACTTGTTGATGAAGTACGGAAACGTCATCTCGACGTGGCCGGAGTCGGCCTCGAGCCGCTCCAGCATCTCGCGCAGCATCCGCTTGAAGGTGTCGACCGAGATCTCGCGCTCGTGCGCGTTCAGGATTTCCACGAAGCGCGACATGTGGGTGCCCTTGAAGTGGTGGGGCAGCCCGACGTACATGCTGAACGTGGCGATCGTGTGCTGCACGCCGCCGCCCTTCACCGCCACCTGGATCGGGTGGCGGATCGCCTTGATCCCGACCTTGTCGATCGCGAGTCGCCGGGTGTCGGCGCTCGCCTGGATGTCGGGGATGCCGGCCGCGCGGGCGCCGGACGGGGCGAGGGGATCGCGGGTGTTCATCTCGGGGAAGCTCTTGGTTCGGGGGCCGGCGGCCCGGTGGAATGCAGGAACTGGACCGAGTCTAGCAGGTCAGCGCGGATCGGTCCGCCCGCAATCCGGCCCTCGGACTTCAGGCCGCACGAATCGAGCTGACCGGCGCGCTCTCCGCGAGCCGCTTGCGGATCGCCGCAAGGAGGCCGTCCTTGCCGAGGCCGGCCGCCGCGAGGAGCTGGTTCTGGTCGCCGTGATCGATGAACCGGTCGGGCAGGCCAAGGTGCAGCATCGGCACCGCTAGCCCCTGCGCGGCGATGCTCTCGGCCACCGCGCTGCCGGCGCCGCCCATCACGACGTGGTCCTCGACCGTCACGAGCAGCGCGTGCGAGCGGGCGAGCTGCGCGACGAGCGCGTCGTCGAGGGGCTTCACGAAGCGCATGTTGACCACCGTCGCGTCGAGCTCCTCGCCCGCCTCGAGCGCCGGCTTGAGCACCGTGCCGAAGGCGAGGATCGCCACGCGGCGGCCTTCGCGCCGCACCTCCGCCTTGCCGATCGGCAGCGCGCGCATCTCCTGCTCGATCGCGACGCCCGGGCCGCCGCCGCGCGGGTAGCGCACCGCCGCGGGAGCGTCGAGCTGGTAGCCGGTGTAGAGCATCTGCCGGCACTCGTTCTCGTCCGCCGGCGCCATGACCGTGATGCCCGGCACGCAGCGCAGGTACGCGAGGTCGAACGCGCCGTGGTGCGTCTGGCCGTCGGCGCCGACCAGGCCCGCGCGGTCGAGCGCGAAGAGCACCGGCAGGTGCTGGATCTCGACGTCGTGGATGAACTGGTCGTACGCGCGCTGCAGGAACGTGGAGTAGATCGCGACGACCGGCTTCATTCCCTCGCAGGCGAGCCCCGCGGCGAACGTCACCGCGTGCTGCTCGGCGATGCCGACGTCGAAGTAGCGCTCCGGGAACCGCTCGGCGAAGCTCACCAGGCCGGAGCCTTCGCGCATCGCCGGCGTGATGCCGATGAGGCGCGGATCCTTCTCCGCCATGTCGCACAGCCAGTCGCCGAAGACCTGGGTGAACGAGAGCTTGCCGCCCGACTTCCCGCCGGCGATCCCGGCGGCGGGCTCGAACTTCGACACGCCGTGGTAGAGGACCGGGTCGGCCTCGGCGAGCTTGTAGCCCTGGCCCTTGCGCGTCACGATGTGCAGGAACTGCGGGCCCTTCAGCTCCCTGATGTTCTTCAGGGTCGGCAGCAGCGAGTCGAGGTCGTGGCCGTCGATCGGGCCGATGTAGTTGAACCCGAGCTCCTCGAAGAGCGTCGAGGGCACCACCAGGCCCTTCGCGTGCTCCTCGAACTTCTTCGCGAACTCCCACAGCGGCGGCACCGGCGAGAGCACCTTCTCCGCGGCCTTCCGCGCGGCGGCGTAGAAGCGTCCCGACACGAGCCGCGCGAGGTAGCGGTTCATCCCGCCGAGCGAGGGCGAGATCGACATGTCGTTGTCGTTGAGGATGACGAGCACGTCGGCGGCGGCGTCGACGACGTTGTTCATCGCCTCGAACGCCATCCCGGCCGACATCGCACCGTCGCCGATCACCGCGATCGCGCGCCGGCTCTCGCCCTTCCTCCGCGCCGCGACCGCCATGCCGAGCGCGGCGCTGATCGAGGTGCTCGAGTGCGCGGTGCCGAACGTATCGTAGGGCGACTCCGCGCGGCGCGGGAACCCGGAGATCCCGCCGAGCATGCGGATGCGGTCCATCTCGCCGCGCCGGCCGGTCAGGATCTTGTGCGGGTAGCTCTGGTGGCCGACGTCCCAGACGATCCGGTCCTCGGGGGTGTTGAAGATGTAGTGGAGCGCGATCGTCAGCTCCACCGTGCCGAGGTTCGACGACAGGTGGCCGCCGGTGCGGCTCACCGACTCGAGCACGAACGCGCGGAGCTCGGTGGCGAGCTGGCCGAGGGCCTTGCGGTCGAGCTTGCGGAGATCGGCCGGGTCGTTGATCGTCTGGAGGAGTTCGTAGGCCATTGGGAAAGAGCGGGGAAAGAGCGGGGAAAGAGCGGGGAAAGAGCGGGGAAAGAGCGGGGGAAGAGCCCGGATGCGAGGACAAGCGATTGTAACCGTTCCGGTTTCCGGCTTCCCGCCGCGCTAGAACTCGCGCGTCACGATGAAGTCGGCGAGGTCTCCGAGCCGCGCCGCCCGCCCGCCGAAGCCTGCGAGCGCCGCGTGCGCCTCGCCCCGCAGCTCCTGCGCGAGCGCCTTCGCCCGCGCGACACCCAGCAGCGACACGTAGGTCGGCTTGCCCCGGGCCGCGTCCTTCCCCGCGGTCTTGCCGAGCGTCGCGGTGGGCGCCTCGGCATCGAGCACGTCGTCGACCACCTGGAAGGCGAGCCCGACGCACTTCGCGTAGCGGTCGAGGCGATCGGGCTCGCCGCGAGCGAGCGGCTTGCCGCAGCGCGCGCCGAGCGCCACGGCAGTGCGGATCAGCGCGCCGGTCTTGAGGATGTGCATGAACTCGAGCTCGGGCAGCGTGAGGCTCGCGCCCACCGCGGCGAGGTCGATCGCCTGTCCGCCCGCCATCCCGCGCGTGCCGCTCGCGACCGCGAGCATGCGGAGCATCTCGACCTGCACCGCCGGATCGTCCGCGAGCCCGCCCGCCGCGAGCGCCTCGAAGGCGAGCGACTGGAGCGCATCGCCGGCGAGGAGCGCGGTCGCCTCGTCGAACTCCACGTGAACCGTCGGCTTGCCGCGCCGGAGCACGTCGTCGTCCATGCACGGCAGGTCGTCGTGGACGAGCGAGTAGGCGTGGACGAGCTCGACCGCGCAGGCCGCCGCATCGAGGCGCTCGGGCGCCGCGCCGGCGAGCTCGCCGGCGGCGAAGGCGAGCATCGGCCGCACCCGCTTGCCGCCGCCGAGCACCGCGTAGCGCAGCGCGCGATGGAGCCGCTGCGGGGCGTGGTCGGCCGCCGGCAGCGCGCGCTCGAGCGCGCGCTCCACGCGCGCCTGCACTAGCGCCATCCACTCGCGCAGGTCAGCCTTCGGCGTCGTCACCGGGAAACGTCTTGAGCGCCTCGTCCTCGAGCACCCGCACCTGGGCCTGCGCCTGCGCGAGCCGGCCCTGGCAGTACTTCGCGAGTTCGATCCCGCGCTTGTGGGCGGCGAGCGACTGCTCGAGCGGAAGCTCGCCGGCCTCCATCGTCTGGACGATCTTCTCCAGCTCGGCGAGCGCGGCCTCGAAGCTCTTCGGTGCTTCGTCGTTCGGCGGCCCGGCCGCCGGCCCGGCAGCGTTCTTCGCCATGGTTCCGCCCGCGCGCTCAGCCCGCCGCGCCGGCGCGCGCGAGCATCGCGCGCGCGAGCACGTCGCAGCCGGCGGCGAGGTCGGCCGGCGCCGCGTCCTCGATCTCGTTGTGGCTGATCCCGTCCTTGCACGGCACGAAGATCATCGCCGCCGGCGCGACGCGCGCGACGTAGACCGCGTCGTGGCCGGCGCCGCTCACGATGTCCTGGTGAGAGAGCCCGAGCGCGCCCGCCGCACCGCGCACCGCCGCGACGCACGCCGGATCGAAGTGGCACGGCGGGAAGTACACCGCCTCGGCGAGCGCGACCGCGACGTTCGTCTCCCGCCCGACGCGCGCGCCCGCGGCGCGCAGGGCGGCGGCCATGCCGGCGAGGCCGTCGTCGGTCGCGTGCCGGAAATCGACCGAGAATTTCGCTTCGCCCGGAATGACGTTGCGCGAGTTCGGGCTGACCTGCATGAATCCGACGGTGCCCCGGCCGTGCGGCGCGTGCTCGAGCGCGATCCGGTTCACCTCGCCGACGAGCCGCGCCGCGGCGAGAAGGGCATCCTTGCGCAGGCGCATCGGCGTGGGGCCCGCGTGCGCGTTCATCCCCGTCACCGTCACGTCGTACCAGCGCTGCCCGAGCGCGCCGGTCACGACGCCGATCGTGGTGCGCGCGTCCTCGAGCACCGGCCCCTGCTCGATGTGCGCCTCGAAGTACGCGCCGACCGGCGTCCCGAGCGGCGCGGACCCGGCGTAGCCGATCCGCTGCAGCTCGTCGCCGACGGCGCGCCCGTCGAGATCGGTGCGCGCGAGCACCTCGGCGAGCGGGTGGACGCCGGCGAACACGCCCGAGCCCATCATCACCGGCGTGAAGCGCGTGCCCTCCTCGTTCGTCCACACCGCGACCTCGATCGGGGCGACGGTGGCGATGCCGCGATCGTTCAGGGTGCGCACGACCTCGAGCCCCGCGAGGACGCCGTAGTTGCCGTCGAACTTCCCGCCCGAGGGCTGGGTGTCGATGTGGCTGCCGGCGACGACCGGGGCGGCGGCCGGATCGCGCCCGGCGCGGCGGCCGAAAATGTTCCCGATCGGGTCCACGCGCACCTCGAGCCCGGCGGCGCCGAACCACTCGACCACCTGGTCGCGCCCCTGCCGGTCGAGATCGGTGAGCGCGATGCGCCGCACGCCGCCGAGCGGCGTCGCGCCGATCGCCGCCAGATCCATGAGCGAGCGCCAGAGCCGCTCGCCGTCGATGCGCAGGCCCGCTAGCGCGTCGCGGGTGACGGTGTCGTTCATGTCGGCTACCTCGTGGCGCGGATCGCGGCGCGAATCGCGTCCGCCATCGACCTGAGCTCCTGCTCGGTCGAGATGAACGGCGGCCCGACGGCGATCGTGTCGCCGGTGAAGCGCACGAGCTGACCTTCGCGCAGGGCCGCTTCGAAAACTCTGAGCGCGCGCACGCCCGGTGAGCCCGCGATCGGCTCGAGATCGATCGCGGCGGCGAGACCGCAGTTGCGGATGTCGACGACGCCCGGCTCGCCCTCGAGCGCGTGCATCGCGTCCTCGAGCACCGGCTCGAGTGAGCGCACGCGCGCGAACGTGCCCTCCTCCTCCAGCGCGTCGAGCGTCGCATGTGCGGCGGCGACCGCCATCGGGTGGCCGGAGTACGTGTAGCCGTGGAAGAACTCGACCAGGTGCTCGGGGCCGGTCATGAAGGCGTCGTAGATCTCCTTGCGCACGATCACCCCGCCGAGCGGCACCGCGCCGTTGTTCACGCCCTTGGCGAACGTGATCATGTCGGGCACCACGCCGAAGCGCTCGGCGCCGAACGCCGCGCCCATGCGGCCGAAGCCGGTGATCACCTCGTCGAACACGAGGAGGATGCCGTGTTTCGTGCACAGCTCGCGCAGCCGCTCGAGGTAGCCCACCGGCGGCACGATGACGCCGGCCGAGCCCTGCATCGGCTCGACGACCACCGCGGCGATCGTGGAGGCGTCGTGCAGCGCGACGATCCGCGCGAGGTCGTCGGCGAGGTGCGCGCCCCACTTCGGCTGGCCGCGCGAGAACGCCATCTCGGCCGGGTTGTGGGTGTGCGGCAGGTGGTCGACGCCGACGAGCTGCGCCGCGGGGAACATCTTGCGGTTCGCGACCATCCCGCCGACCGAGATGCCGCCGAAGCCGACGCCGTGGTAGCCGCGCTCGCGGCCGACGAAGCGTATCCGACCCGCCTCGCCGCGCACGCGGTGGTACGCGAGCGCGATCTTGAGCGCGGTGTCGATCGACTCCGAGCCGGAGTTGACGAAGAAGACGTGGTCGAGGCCGGCGGGCGCCATCCCGGCGATCCGCGCGGCGAGCCGGAAGGTTTCCGGATAGCCCATCTGGAACGCCGGGCTGTAGTCCATCTTCTCGAACTGCGCGCGCAAGCTGGCGGCGATCCGCGGGTGCCCGTGGCCGAGGCCGACGCACCAGAGGCCGGAGAGGCAGTCGAAGAGCCGGTCGCCCTCGACGGTGGTGTAGTACGCGCCCCTGGCGGAGGCGAGCAGCCGCCGCTCGTGATGCCGCTTGAAGTAGCGGTTGTGCGAGAACGGCATCCAGTACGCGTCGAGGTCGACGGCGGCCGCAGCGACGTTCTTCGGCGCGATCTCGTTCATCGGCTGTCTCCCTTCCCGGACGGCGGGATTATCGCGCGGTCCTGCTATAGTGGGCGGGCGATGTTCACGACCCTCGTCAGCACCGACGAGCTCGCCCGCCACCTCGACGACCCGCGCTGGGTCGTCTTCGATTGCCGCCACGACCTCTCGCAGCCCGGCCTCGGCCGCGCCGAATATCTGCAGTCTCACGTTCCCGGCGCCCGGTTCCTGCACATGGACGAGGACCTGTCGCGGCCGCCGCGCGCCGGCGAGGGCCGGCACCCGCTGCCGGAGGCGGCGGCGTTCGCGGCGAAGCTTGCCGCCGGCGGCGTCGGGCCCGACTCCCAGGTGGTGGCCTATGACGCGCACGGCGGTGTGAACGCTGCGCGGGCGTGGTGGATGCTGCGCTGGCTCGGCCACGACGCGGCCGCGGTGCTCGACGGCGATTTTCGCAAGTGGCAGCGCGAGGGGCGCCCGGTCGGCGCGGAAGTGCCGCGACCGGCGCCCGCGCGCTTCGAGCCGCGGCCGCGCCCGCTCGCGGTGGACGCCGACTTCCTGCTCGCGCGGCTGCGCGAGCCCGGCATGCGGCTCGTCGATGCGCGCTCGGGCGAGCGCTATCGCGGGGAAGTCGAGCCGATCGACCCGGTCGCCGGGCACATTCCCGGTTCGCTCAACCGGTTCGTGCGCGAGAACCTCGCGGGCGGGGCGTTCAAGCCGCCGGCGCAACTCCGTGCGGAGTTCGAGGCGCTGCTCGCGGGCCTCGCGCCGGAGGCGGTCGTGCACTCGTGCGGCTCGGGTGTCGCCGCCTGCCACAACCTGCTCGCGATGGAGATCGCCGGGCTCGGCGGGAGCCGGCTCTATCCGGGTTCGTGGAGCGAGTGGATCGCCGATCCGGCGCGGCCCCGCGCCGCCGGGCCGACGCCCTAGCGCGCGGTGCTCGCGGACGCGATCCTCCTCGTCCACTTCGCGTTCGTACTCTTCGTCGTCGGCGGGTTCGCGCTCGTCCTGGCGGGCGGCGCGCTCGGCTGGACCTGGGTCCGCAACCGCGTCTTCCGCTTCGCGCACCTCGCCGCAATCGCGTTCGTCGCGCTCGAGTCGCTCGCCGGCGTCGCCTGCCCGCTGACCGTCTGGGAGAACGCCCTCCGCCGGGCCGGCACCGAGCGCCCGAGCTTCGTCGGGCGCTGGGTGAGCCGCCTCCTTTACTACGACCTGCCGGAGTGGGTCTTCACCGTGGCATACGTCCTCTTCGCGATTGCGGTAGCCGTCACATTCCGGCTCGTCCCCCCGCGGGCGGGCGGGGGGAAGGGGCTATCATCGTCCGACCCACCCCCGGCCTGAACCCGGACTGAAAAGCGGGCCTCGCGAACAGCGCATGCGCGTCCTCGTCATCGACGATTCGCCCGAGTTCCGCGGCCGCGTCGTGCAGTACCTCGCCGCGGCGATGCCGGACGCGGAGCTCACGCTCTGGGACCCGGCCGCGCAGGGCCGGCCGGCGGTCGGCTTCGACTGGCGCCGGTACGACGCGCTCCTCCTCGACGACACGCCCGGCCCCGACGCCGACGGGCTCGAGTGGCTCACCGAGTTCCGTGCCGACGGGCCGGTGCCGCCGACGCTCGTGCTCTCCGACACCGGCGGCGAGGACATGGCGGTGAAGGCGGTGAAGGCCGGCGCCGCCGACTACCTCAAGAAGCCCGACCTCACGCCGATCCGGCTCGCGATGGCGATCAAGGAGGCGATGATCGAGTCGGTCTCGATCTCGCGCGAGATGCTCGGGCTGACCCAGAGCCTCAAGGTCGGCGAGATCGGCCAGCCGGCGGCCGCCGACCAGGCCGGGGTGGCCGGCTACCGGGTGCTGCGCAAGATCGGCGAAGGCGGGATGTCGCGCGTCTTCCTCGCCGAGCGCGAGTCCGACGGCCTCCAGCTCGTGCTGAAGATGCTCGACACGCGGCTCGCGCGCGATCCGCAGTCGCAGGCGCGATTCGTGCGCGAGTACACGATCATCCAGCGCATCCAGAACGAGCACGTGGTGATGATCTTCGACCAGGGGATCGCCGCCGACAGCCCGTGGCTCGCGATGGAGTACTTCCCGGGGGGCGACCTGCACGAGCGCATCCAGAAGGGCATAAGCTCGATGGGCGCGCTCAAGATCCTGGTGCAGATGGCCGAGGCGCTGGACGCGGTCCACACCGCCGGCGTCGTCCACCGCGACCTCAAGCCGCAGAACATCATGTTCCGCGCCAACCACCGCCTCGCGATCCTCGACTTCGGGCTCGCGCGCGAGCTCGACGCGACCACCACGCTCACCCAGAAGGGCATGGTGATGGCGACGCCGCTCTACATGAGCCCCGAGCAGTGCCTCGGCCACCCGCACGACGAGCGCGGCGACCTCTACTCGACCGGGGTGATCCTGTACGAGATGCTGACCGGCAAGCTGCCCTACGAGGGCGACAACGCCTCGGCGCTCGCCTACCAGCACGTGCACGGGCCGATCCCGCGCCTGCCGAAGCGGCTCGCCGGCTACCAGCCGATCCTGGACCGGCTGCTCGCGAAGCGGCCGGACGGGCGGTTCCAGTCCGCCCGCGAACTGTTCAACTTTATTGCGCATTGAAGGACCGCGCGCCTCGCCGACACCCGATCGGCGCGCTGCCCCCCTCACCCTGCCCTCTCCCCCAGAATCGGGGGAGAGGGTATGCGGACCGCGCGCCTCGCCAACACCCGATCGGCGCGCTGCCCCCCTCACCCTGCCCTCTCCCCCAGAATCGGGGGAGAGGGTATGCGGACCGCGCGCCTCGCCAACACCCGCCCGGCGGCTATACTTTCGGAGTGGAACAGGCCTACCTCGACCTGATGCGCCACGTCCTCGAGCGCGGGCACGCGAAGAGCGACCGCACGGGGACCGGCACCCGCTCGGTGTTCGGCTGGCAGATGCGGTTCGACCTCGCCGAGCGCTTCCCCCTCCTCACCACCAAGAAGCTCCACTTCAAGTCGATCGTCTACGAGCTCCTCTGGTTCCTGCGCGGCGACACCAACGTGCGCTGGCTGCAGGAGCGCGGGGTGACGATCTGGGACGAATGGGCCGACCCGGGCGGCGAGCTCGGGCCGGTCTACGGCTACCAGTGGCGCAACTGGCCCGACGGCAAAGGCGGCACGCTCGACCAGATCGCCCGCGTCGTGCAGTCGATCCGGACGAAGCCCGACTCGCGCCGCCACCTCGTCACCGCCTGGAACCCGGCCGACGTCGAGCGCATGGCGCTGCCGCCGTGCCACGCGCTCTTCCAGTTCTACGTCGCCGAAGGGCGGCTCTCCTGCCAGCTCTACCAGCGCAGCGCCGACATCTTCCTCGGCGTGCCGTTCAACATCGCCTCGTACGCGCTGCTCACGCTGATGATCGCGCAGGTGGCGGGCCTCAAGCCCGGCGAGTTCGTGCACACGCTCGGCGATGCGCACCTGTACCTCAACCACCTCGACCAGGCGCGCGAACAGCTCGCGCGCGCGCCGCGGCCGTTCCCGCGGCTCGCGCTCAACCCGGCGAGGGACGACATCTTCGGGTTCGAGTACGGGGATTTCACGCTCGAAGGCTACGATCCGCACCCGGCGATCCGGGCACCGATCGCGGTGTAGGGCGGGGAGACCGACGATGCCGGCCGTGAAGCCGCCCGCCCTCGCCCGCGACTGGGCCGGGCTCCGCGCGCAGACCGAGCTCCGGCTCCGGGCGCTGAACGAGGAAATCAGCCACTACCCCGGGCCGATCGCGCGCTGCGACCAGCATCTCGCAGCGCTGATCGAGCACCGCAGCGCGCTCGTCGCGCGGCTCGAGCGCATCGACGCGCTCGCCGGCGCGGTGCGCGAGATCGACGCGCTGCTCGCCGCGGAGGAAGTCGAAGCGCCGCAAATCCCGGCCGTCGTTCGCTGACCGCCTCGCGGCGCCGGGGGGGGGTGTTACAGGGGGGCGTCGCCCCCCGTTCGTTGGGGGATATACAAGGGGAATCCCCCCTTGTTCGTTCTCGTGCCCGCATCGCGGGCTTCCTTTTTTCCGACCGCGCGCCGCGCGCGCGCCCGGAAAAAAGAAAGCCCGCGGGGAGGGGTGCGGGCTTGAATGGAGAGCTCTTAGGATAAAGCCTTGCTCGGGGAGAGCTCTCCCGGGGAGGATGTGATCGCGTTGTTTTCCGGGGCGCGCTT
>Ga0187893_10001910_pt1 | contig 47509 bp, 36 predicted proteins | sample MA1701074metaG_FD_139574 | JGI IMG/M metagenome (GOLD analysis project Ga0187893, IMG submission 139574) | White microbial mat communities from a basaltic lava cave in the Kipuka Kanohina Cave System on the Island of Hawaii, USA - MA170107-4 metaG ... | reverse complement strand
AGATCAAACGTGTGCAGCATCTTTTAAATGGAAGACCCAGAAAAACGCTTAATTGGTTGACACCGTACGAAGCTTTTAAAAATCTCGCCGGTGTTGCGTTAAATAATTGAGACTACCTTAATTTTTCGTTTTCAGTTTTAAATTTTAAAAGATCAGGACGATTTTTCTTCGTAAGAAGGAGGGCCTCTTTTTTCCGCCAAGTTTCAATCACCCGATGGTTCCCCGAAAGAAGCACCCCGGGAACCGCCCAGCCCCGAAACACTTGAGGCCGGGTGTATTGGGGAAACTCCAAAATTTTTCCCGATGTTCCGTTTTTTATTTTAGAAAAACTTTCCAATTCGACGGACCGGGGGTTTCCGAGGATCCCCGGAATAAAACGCAGCACGCTTTCAATGAGACAAAGGGCCGGTGCTTCGCCCCCCATGGTCACAAAGTCCCCCACTGAAATTTCCATATCCGCCAGGTGCTCGTTCACGCGCTCATCCACGCCTTCATAGTGACCGCAGAGGAGGACCAGATGTTTTTTCTTCGCCAATTGCTTCGCCAAGGCCGGCGTCAAAGACTTCCCCCGCGGGGAAAGGAGAATAACGAACCCTTTTCCCGGAATGGCCCGGACGCACTTGAAGAGGGGCTCCGGTTTAAGCACCATGCCGGCGCCGCCTCCAAAGGGTTTCTCATCCACCGTCCGGTGGGGGTCCCTCGTGAAATGCCGCGGGTTATTAAGGTGAAACTCGACTTTTCCTTTGGAGCGGGCCCGTTTGATGAGGGAGCAGGAAAGCGGCCCCTCAAAAAATTCCGGAAAAAGCGTCACCAAATCAATTCGCACGGGCTTATTTTGCCTGCCTGCTCTCGAGGCGGGCCTCCCGGACCAGACCGCGGACTCCGACGCTGGGCTGGGCGCCCTTCTTGATCCAAGCCTCGTAACGTTCGATATTCATCTTCACCTTCGGAGGATTGACGAGTGGGTTCGCCGAACCGAGCTCTTCGATATGTTCCCCGTTTCGCGGAGCTCCTTGTTCGGTCACCACAATACGCCATTCCTTACGGTTTTTTTTCCCTGTTTTTTTAAGACGGATGACAATCATTCTTTTTCTCTCCTAATTTCCGCTCCCAATCGTGAAAGCTTTTCTTCAATGTGTTCGTAACCCCGGTCCAAATGATAAACCCGGCGGACCTCGGTCGTTCCTTCGGCCACCAAACCGGCCAGGATCAAAGCCCCGCTGGCGCGGAGGTCAGAGGCTGTGACGGGCGCCCCGCTTAAGCGTTTTACCCCGTGGACAATCGCGCTATTTCCCTCCAAAAAAATCTGTGACCCCATCCGATTCAGTTCCGCAACATGCATAAACCGGTCCGGATAAATTTTCTCCGTGATCACGCTGATGCCCGGGGTGACTGACATCAAAGCCATCATCTGGGCCTGCAAATCGGTCGGAAAACCGGGGTAAGGCAACGTCGTCACATCCACCGGCTTCAGGCCTCCGTTCCTCCGGAGGCGGAGCCCCGAATGATTGCGTTCAATCCGCACCCCGCTTTGGCTGAGCCTGTCCATTAAAGCATTCTGATGCTCGGGCATGCATTTTTTAATGAAAACGTCTCCGCCCGTCATGGCTGCAGCCACCATATAGGTCCCGGCCTCGATCCGGTCGGGAATGACGGAGTGGGTGGTTCCGCGGAGGCGTTTGACCCCCTCAATCTCGATCCGGGGAGAGCCTTCCCCCTGAATCCGTGCCCCCATTTTCTTGAGGAACTGGGCCAGGTCCACCACCTCGGGCTCACAGGCCGCATTTTGAATGTAGGTGCGGCCTTCGGCCAGAGTGGCCGCCATCATAACATTTCCCGTCGCGAGGACCGAGGAGCCAAATCCTCCCCCGAGGAAAATGTCGTTTCCCCGGAGTTTCCGTTTGGATTTCGCCACCACGTAACCGTGCTGAATATCAATTTGGGCGCCGAGCGAACGAAGCCCCTTTAAATGAAGGTCGATCGGCCGGGGACCGATCACGCATCCACCGGGCAGTGAAACTTCCGCGCGGCCCACCCGTCCAAGGAGCGGCCCCAAAACGCAAACCGAGGCCCGCATCGTACTCACCAATTTATAAGGCGCAACGGGGTTTAAATTCTTTCCCGGCTTAACGGCCAGTATCCCGCCTTCATAATGGGCCTTCGCGCCGAGCGAGTGAAGGAGCCTTATCATCGTCATAATATCGGACAAATTGGGTACGTTTTCTAAAACCGATTCTTCTTCGGCGAGAAGAGCGGCGGCCATGATCGGCAGGGCCGAATTCTTGGCGCCCGAGATTTCCACTTCTCCTTTTAATTTTTTCCCGCCTTTTAAAACAATTTTATCCATGAAATCCTATGCCCGAAAAAATCCTTTCCTTCCCTTCCAGATCTTTAGAGACCTTCGTTTCGCTGAACAAATTCCCGAAAAGAGAATTCACCGCCTCGGCTTGATTCCATCCCATTTCAAGCCAGAGGCTCCCTCCCCGCTTCAAACACCCGAGGCCCCGCAAAATTTTCTTATAAAAATCCAAACCGCGCTTCCCGCCCTCCAAAGCCAGCCGGGGTTCCTTCCGGACCTCGGGCTCCAAACTCTCAATATCCTCGGAGCTGACGTAGGGTGGGTTTGAAAAAATCACGTCGAAGGCCGCTTTTCCAAAAGCACAGATTTCCTCCGCGCGGAGGAAGTCAAGCTGCCCCTCCACCCCCGAGTCCTCGGCATTGCATCGGGCGACGATAAGCGCTTTCCACGAAAGATCGGAGGCAACTCCCCGCGAACGGGGAAAAAGTTTGGCCAAGGTGACCGCGATATTGCCGGAGCCTGTCCCGAGATCCAGAAAACGGAATTCGCCCTTTCGGGAATATTCTGCCGAATCCAAAAAGGCCTCGATGAGCGACTCCGTTTCGGGACGCGGGATAAAAACACCCTCCCCGACGGCCAATTCATTTTCCCAAAAATAAGCTTTTCCTAAAACGTAGGCGAGGGGGCGCCTTTTCCGCCGGGCCCGGATTCTCTCGGAAAATCGAGAAAAAAGCGAGGGTTTGAGGTCTTTTTTGAGATAAAGCTCGGCCCGTGAAACTCCGAGCAGGTGCTCAAGGACCAGCTCACACTCCCTCCGGGCCTCCCGCTCACCCAGGAACTCGAGCTCATCCGCTCCCCACTCGAGCCACTCGTGAAGAAGGTCTTGGCCCCGTGCCTGTTTAGCTTCAGCAGCCACCCTCTTCCTCCTCCATTTGACGGGCCCTTGACTCTTTCTCAAGGGCTTCGAAAAACTCTTCCAAGCGGCCGTTTAAAATATCATCCAAGTTATGCAAAGTCAAACCGATCCGGTGATCGGTGACCCGCCGATCGGGAAAATTATAAGTGCGGATCTTCCCGGACCGGTCACCCGAACCCACCTGTTTTCTCCGGGTCGCCTGAATCTGATCTTCCTGGGCTTTGCGTCTTTGTTCAAAAAGACGGGTCCTTAAAATCCGCATCGCCTTGGTTTTGTTTTTGTGCTGGGATTTTTCATCCTGGCAGGAGACGACAATCCCGCTGGGGACATGGGTGATGCGGACGGCGGAATCGGTCTTGTTCACATGCTGGCCTCCCGGTCCGGAGGAGCGGAACGTGTCAATTCTAAGATCGGTGGGATTGACCTGGATCTCCACCTCTTCCGCCTCCGGAAGAACCACCACGGTAACGGCGGAAGTGTGAATGCGTCCGCTCGCTTCGGTGGCGGGGACCCGCTGCACCCGATGGGTCCCGCTCTCGTAGCGGAAATGGCGGAAAGCCTCGGGACCGGTGATCCCAAAAATGATTTCTTTAAATCCCCCTTTTTCGGAAATGCTGGTGTCCATCACTTCCACGCCGAGCCCGTGGGACTGGGCGTATTTGGAGTACATCCGGAAAAGGTCCGCGGCGAAAAGGGCGGCTTCCTCTCCCCCCGTTCCCGCACGGATTTCCATCATGGCGTTTCTCTCGGCGTCCGGGTCCGCGTCCTTGAAGAGACGGGTCTCAATTTGGCCTTCGAGCTCCGCGAGGCGCCTCGCGAGCTTTTCTTTTTCCTCCCGGTAGAGAGAATGAAGATCGGAATCGGGAGAGGGCTCTTTGGAAGAGAGGGACTCGATTTCCTGGATTTCTTTTTCGATCCGGAGAAGCTCCCGGAAAGGTTTGGCTAGACCGGAGAGATCCGCCAGCTCTTTGGAGAGCGTTTGGACACGGGAAGCATTCCGGGCCACTTCGGGCTCGGCGAGGAGATTTTCAATCTCTTGAACTCGGTCCAAAATTTTTTCCAGTCTCCGGCGGGGAAGCATGGGAAAGATTTCACTTCGAAGTTAAGCCTTGGTCTTGCGGGGTTTCGAACCGACGACTTTTCCGGCATACTTTTTCTGAAAGCGGTCAATGCGTCCGGCCGTGTCCATCAGTTTTTGCTTCCCGGTATAGAAGGGGTGGCAATGGGAACAAATATCCACGGAGATCCGGGGCTTTGTGCCACGCGTCTCGATGGAGTGGCCGCAGGCGCACTGAATGACACAGAGACCGTATTCTGGGTGAATTCCTTGTTTCATCGAAAAACTCCTTTCAATCCACTTTATTCATGCTGGCTAGAAAGTCACCGTTGCTTTTCGTCTTTCCGAGACGCTCGACGAGAAGCTCCATCGCTTCCGTGGGGTTCAATTCATTCAACACTTTGCGAAGAATCCAGATGCGCTGAAGCTCTTCCGCGGGGACGAGGAGTTCTTCCTTCCGCGTGTTGGATTTCTTCACGTCGATCGCGGGATAAATCCGCCTTTGGAAGAGGTTCCGGTCGAGCTGGAGTTCCATATTGCCCGTTCCTTTAAACTCTTCAAAAATCACGTCGTCCATCCGTGAACCCGTGTCCACGAGGGCCGTCGCGATGATCGTGAGGCTCCCTCCCTCTTCGATATTCCGGGCCGAACCGAAAAAGCGTTTCGGCTTGTGGAGGGCGTTGGAGTCGATACCGCCGGAAAGAATTTTTCCGGAATGGGGCACCACGGTATTGTAGGCCCGCGCGAGGCGCGTGATGGAGTCGAGAAGGATCAAAACGTCCTTTCTGTGCTCCACGAGCCGCTTGGCTTTTTCCAGAACAATTTCCGCAACCTGCACATGCCGTTCCGCCGGTTCGTCGAAGGTGGATGAAATCACCTCGCCTTTGACCGACCGCTGCATGTCCGTCACTTCTTCCGGACGCTCATCGATGAGAAGAACGATGAGGTAAACTTCCGGGTGGTTCTGGGTGACGCTGTTGGCGATCTTTTGCAACAAAACGGTTTTTCCGCTATAGGGGGCCGCCACGATGAGTCCGCGCTGGCCCTTTCCAATCGGGGTCAAAAGGTCCATCACCCGCATGGAGACCTCGCTCGGAATGGTTTCAAGGCGAAGGGCTTCCTGGGGGTAGAGAGGGGTCAGGTTGTCAAAGGGGATCTTGTCCTTGATCGCCTCCGGGTCCTCGTAATTGACGGCCTCGACTTTCAACAGGGCAAAATAACGCTCCCCCTCTTTCGGAGAACGGATTTGACCGCTGACGGTGTCTCCGGTCCGCAGGTTGAACCGCCGGATCTGCGAAGGCGAACAATAAATGTCGTCCGGTGAAGGAAGATAATTGTAGTTGGGGGAACGGAGGAAACCGAACCCGTCCTGAAGGATTTCAAGCACGCCCTCCCCGTACATCAGTCCGGATTCCTTGGCCTGGGCCTCCAGGATTTTAAAAATCAGATCCTGCTTCTTCATTCCCGTCGTGGACTCCAGGTTGAACTTCCTCCCCAACTCGTGAAGTTCGCTGATTTTCATTTTCTTAAGGCTCGCCACATCAAAGCCTTTCCCTTCCGAACCCCGGATCTGGGGCATTTCGGCTTTCCCGGAGCTTGTCTCCGGAACAGGGGGTTTTACTTTTTTCTCTATGTGGTTGTTAATTTTTTCCTTTGGCATTCCTCGCTAAGCTCCTCTCGATTTTTTGAAGCAATTTCCAAATGCTCGCTACCTGATGCTGTGTGTTTTTAAGTCCGTTTGAGTTATCAATCAAAAAATCCGCCCGCTCCGCCTTTTTTTGGGGCGGCATCTGGACGCGCCACCGGGCCTCGACCTCGCCCTTGGGGAAACCCCTTTGGCGGAGTCGATCGAGCGCTTTCCGGGCCGCTGTCTGGACCACGATGTTTAAATCGCAGCGCCGGTAAAATCCGCTTTCAAAAAGAAGCGGAATTTCCAAAATAACGATCCGTTTCTTTGCCCGGCGGATCTCTTCCTGAATCCGGTCAAACACGTAGGGATGAATCAAAGATTCCAGGGCCTTCCTTTTGCGGCCATTTCTAAAAACAATCCTCGCGATCCGGGTCCGGTCCAGATTGCCATTGAGCTCCGGGAAAAGCGCTTTGAGGCGCGGGTGAAGCCGGTTTTCTTTTTTAAAAATTTCATGCGCCAATTGGTCCGCGCTCACCACCCGGGCGCCTAATTCTCTGAAAAAATCGGCCACCGTGCTCTTCCCCGTCCCGAAATTTCCCGTGAGTCCCACGAGAAAGGGTTTGTTTTTCATTTCCGGTACCATGTCTCTTCAACGCTCACTTTGACCTTGAGGGGGACTTTGAGCTCGGCCACCTTTTCCATCCCCGACCGGACAAGCCCTTCCACTTCCTTCTCTTCTTTATCCAGGACATCAAAAACGAGTTCGTCATGGACTTGGATGATCATCAAACTTTTAAGAGACCGGGTGTAAAGCGCCTTCTGGATCTTAATCATTGCCAGCTTAATCAAATCAGCCGCCGCCCCCTGAATGGGCGCATTCACCGCCGCCCGCTCGGCAAAACCTCTCAACTGGGGGTTCTTCGAGTTGATTTCCGGAAAGTAGGCGCGCCGGCCAAAGAGCGTGGTGAGGTAGCCTTGAGAGCGGGCCGTTTCTTTCTGGCTTTCAAGATAATCCTGAACCCGGGGGTAACGGCTGAAATACGCTTTGATGAAACTATCGGCCTCGGCAACGGAAATCCCAAGATCCTGCGAGAGGCCAAAAGCGCTCTTCCCGTAGATAATACTGAAATTAATGGTTTTTGCCACATTGCGCATTTCCCACGTCACATCCGACTCTTTGGCCCCGTAAAGAAGGTTGGCCGTAAAAGCGTGGATGTCCCGGTCCTCCTGAAAGGCCCGGATTAAATTTTCATCGCCCGAAAGGTGGGCCAGAATCCGGAGTTCGATCTGCGAGTAATCCGCAGAAAGGATTTTCCGGTCTTTGGCCCTCGCGATAAAAGCCTTCCGGATTTCCCGCCCGGTTTCCGTCTTGATCGGAATGTTTTGAAGGTTGGGCTCCGAACTGGAAAGCCGGCCCGTGGCCGTGACCGTTTGGTGGAAAGAGGCGTGAACCAGCCCGGTTTCGGGATTCACCATCTCCTGCAGGGCGTCAAAATAAGTGGATTTGAGTTTGGATTTTTCGCGGTATTCGAGAAGCAGTTTGGGGAGGGGATAATTTTGGGCCAGTTTTTCGAGGACATTGACGTCCGTCGAATACCCGGTCTTGGTTTTTTTGATTTTAGGGAGTCCCATTTTAACGAAAAGGATTTCGGCGAGCTGCTTTGTGGAATTAATGTTAAATTCTTCCCCGGCTTCCTTGTAAATCTGCAGGGTCAGTCGGTCGAGGTCCTTCCCCATTTTTTCGGAAAGCTCTTTTAACACCTTTCCGTCGAGCTTGACACCGTTCATCTCCGTCTGGCCGAGCACCTCGAGGAGGGGAAGTTCCATCGTCTCGTAAAGCTCCGAGAGGCCCTGCTCTTCAAGCCGTGTTTTGAGAATCGGCGTCAGGCGGAAAACGCAGTCCGCGTCCTCGCAGGCATATTCCGAAATTTTCTCAAGACTCACCTCGGCCATGGAGCGGAGCTTCGCCTTCCCGTCCCCCTGCAAAAGAGAAGCTGTCGTGATTTTTTTTACACCGAGCGTTTCGAAGGCGATGTCGTCCAAATTGTGGTTCAGTTTGAGGGGATTGGAAAGATAGCTTGCGATCATGGTATCAAATAAAATTCCCCGGACAGCCACGCCGTGGCGGTGCATCACGATCCAATCGTATTTGATGTTTTGGCCGAGCTTCCCCCGCTGGGGGTCTTCAAGAATGGGTTTCAGCTTCGTCAAAACTTTTTCGATCGGAAGACCGGGGCCCTCATGATGTTTGGAGGAAACCGGAACGTAGCAAGCCTCGAAAGGCTTCCACGAAAAACTCATCCCGACGAGATCGGCCCGCATGGGGTCAGCCGCGGTCGTTTCGGTATCAAAGCTGAAAAACTCCGTCTTTTGCAAGTTTTGAGCGAGGGCTTCCAGACTTTTCTCGTCCGTCACCGAAAAATAGCGGCGCGATCCGGCCGCTTCTTCTCCGGTGGGGGTCAGTTCTCTCAAAAGGCTCCGAAATTCATAACGCTTGAAAAGTTCGGCGAGTTTTTCTTCCTGGGGGGGGGTCACGCGGAGCGCGTCCCAATCAATCTCCACGGGGACCTGGGCATCGATCTCGGCCAAGTCCCGCGAAAGCCGGGCGATCTGTTCATTTTCGCGCAAGAGCCCGGCCAAATTTCTCGGCAGCCGGTCAATTTTTTTATAAATTTCCTCCACAGAGCCGTATTCCCGGATCAGGCGGATGGCGGTCTTCTCCCCAATCCCCGGGACCCCCGGAATATTGTCCGAGGCGTCTCCCATGAGGGCCATCACATCCACGATTTTTTCCGGCCCGAGGCCGTCAAAGCGCTCAATCACTTTTTCCTCGTCATAAATCAAACCTTCCTTATGGGTGTTATAAACGCGGATCCGCTCATCCACGAGCTGGAGCGCATCTTTGTCTCCCGTCACGATAAAAACGTCCAAATCTTCCTTCTCGCCCCTCCGGGCAAGGGTCCCGATGAGGTCATCCGCCTCATAACCCGGCATTTCATATTGGGGCACGGCATAGGCCTGGCAGAACTCTTTGATCACCGGCATCTGCTGAATCAGATCGTCCGGCATGGGCTTACGGTGCGCCTTGTAGTCCTTAAAACGCCCGTGCCGGAAGGTCGGCTCCTTCCGGTCAAAGCAAATGGCCAGATAATCGGGCTTTTCCTCGTTCAAAAGTTTCCGGAGCATGGTGATAAACCCGTAAACCGCGTTCGTGGGCTCGCCCCGCGAAGTCGACAGCGAAGGGATCGCGTAATAGGCCCGGTAGCAAAAAGAGTTTCCGTCGATCAGAAAAAGCCGCCCTTTGGCCGGGCGATTCTTTGAACGACCTTCAAAATTTTTTTGAGGCATTAACGAGGAGTTGGAGTGAAACATTAAAACATTAATTGCTATTGTCTTCGATTAGGACCTCAGAGGATCAATGAGGGAATTTCCCACCCGTCCCGTAAATCCTTGGGACAAACTTAATGATAACCTAAAGAGAACTCTCTTTCAACCCTAAAATTAAAGCCTACCTTTTGACTTTCGCCGTCCCCATACTGCGGACGACTTTCTCGGAAAGGTCTTTGGGGTCGTAGGAAGCGTTGATCATGGCGTCGTAGGAGATCGTCCCCTGCTCATAATGCTCCCTCAAATGGTCGTCGAGAAGCTTCATTCCGAAGCGGGCGCCGGTCTGGATCTCCGAGACAATCTGATAGGTCTTGCCTTCACGGATGAGGTTCCGGATGGCCGGTGTTGCGATCATGATTTCAAAGGCGCCGACCCGGCCGGTGCCGTCCATTTTCGGGATGAGGGTCTGCGAAATAACGGCGATAATGGTGGAAGCCAGCTGAATCCTCACCTGCTCCTGCTGGTGAGTCGGAAAAACATCGATAATCCGGTCGACCGTGCGGGATGCCCCGGTTGTATGAAGTGTTGAAAAAACAAGGTGTCCTGTCTCGGCCGCACGCACCGCGGCTTCCATGGTCGAGAGGTCGCGCATTTCTCCGATCAGAATCACGTCGGGGTCCTGGCGGAGGGTCTTGACGACGGCCTCTGAAAAATCAAGGACGTCCGGTCCCACTTCGCGCTGGGTCACCAAAGCCTTCTTGTGAGGATGAACAAATTCGATCGGGTCTTCAACGGTAATAAGGTGTTTGGGGAGATTCTCATTGATGTAATTCAGCATCGTCGCAAGCGTGGTGGTCTTTCCGGACCCGGTGGGGCCCGTGACCAGGATCAGGCCCCGGGGCCGGCCGCAGAGCTCGACGATCTTTTCCGAAAGCCCGATTTGTTCGAAGGTGTAAAAACGGCTCGGTAGGGGGCGGAAGGCGAAGGCGAAGTTTCCTCTTTCCCTGAAACAGGAGGCGCGGATTCTCGCCAAGTCCTTAAAAGAAAAACCGAAGTCGACGCCCCCGACTTGTTCGACTTTTTTCCGCTGTTCTTCGGTGAGGAGTTCCTTGACAAATCCTTCAAGCTCCTGGGGGGTCAAAGGCTTCGAATCAAAAGAAGTGAGGTCGCCATTCACGCGGTAAGTGACGGCCCGGCCTGCGGCCAAGTGAATGTCCGAAACGTTCTTTTCGAGACCTTCTTTAATAATGGATTCCAGTGACATGGGTTTCTCCTTAATCCTACCTTGTCTATATATTATCTTCTCTTATCCCCTTAAAGTTTAACCGACCCCCGCTGAAATTCCCAGCCACCGGAACCCCGCAAAAGCAAAGAAAAGAAGCATGGCAAGCCAGAAAAGGACCGGTTCCCCTTCCAGAACGGCCGGAATCAGGGAGAGTTTCGCCCGCCCGCGGAGTCCCGTGAGAAACCATTCTATGACCGCCGAGCCCAAAGGCATGCTCAGGCCGTAAATAAACTGCTGGCCGAGACTCAGCTCGGCTCCTTTTCCGACCGTCCAGAGGGAAAACCCCAAAAGCGCGACAAAGGCGGGGCCCGGAAGAATCTCGATCCGGGTCTTTTCCTTCGGTTTTTCCCAAAGGGTCCATTGATTGATTAAAAGGACCCAGAAAAAAATAGAAATGAGGCGAAGGTCCTCCCTTCCGCTGGGATTCCAAAGGAGGTAACCGGTTAAGCGGTCAATGGTTAAGACAAGGGTGAGGCCGAGCGAGAGTTCAAGGGCGCGTCTCCAAGGCCGGCTTTTGAACCCCTCTTCTTTCCCCAAAAGGATGAAAAAGAGGGCAAATCCGAAAGTCAGATAAAACCAGGCGGTCATTCCCGGACCCTTTTTGTCTTAGGGAGAAGGGCGAGGGCAAGGCCCGCCAGAAAATAACTTCCGGCGGGAAGCTGGAAAAAAGGAAGGGCCGCTTTCTTTCCAAAAAATTCCGTCACGATCCCGTGCCCCGACAAAATCATCCAAAAAATAAAACTCGTAAAAAGGGTTTTCCGGACGACGCGGCCCTTGTTTTTCCCGGGACGGAAAAGATCGGGGGGCGCCAGGATGCAAAGGCCCGCCAAAAGGAGCGGAGAAAGGCTGGTGAGTTCGGCACCGATCACTCCAAAAAATAAAAGGAGGAGAAAAAATGCGGTGCGGTGGATCGTCCCGGGAAGGATCGGGCGAACGCTTAAAAAAACGAGGGTGCTCGCCAAAAGGGCCCAGAAACCGACCGACCCGTAAAAGAAACCCGCCCTCGAATCGAGAGCGAGGCCGAAAAGCGCGAGAGAGGCCAGGACGGCGCGGAGCAAACCTTGATTGAGGCCGGGGTTTAGTGGTTCCACATTTCGTGAAACTGGTTCAGCCCGTAAAAAATAAGGGCCGTGAAGACAAAAAAGAAAACCCATCGAAAGAAACGGGCCAGCGTCTTTTTCATTGAGCGGCCGCTTTTCTCGCCCGTGCCGGGCGGAGCCAATGGTCCAGCCGGGGAGTGAGGGCATTCATCAAAAGGACGCCGTAAGTGATCCCCTCGGCGGGACCCGCCCCCCACTTGCGGAAGAAAGCGGTGAGGAGGGCCGCCCCGATCGCAAACCCCTGTTTTCCCCAACGGGTGAGGGGGGTCGTCACAGAATCCGTCACCAGAAAAAAAGCGGCGAGAAAAACAGGGGCCGCCCCGATTCCTTCCCCGAAGATCATCGAAAAAATGAAAATGCCCATAAGGTAGAGGAGGGGGGTGTCCCACGAGATGACTTTCGAAAAAATAAGAATGAGTCCGCCCAAGAGAGCGGCAAAAGCAGCCGGAAAATTGACGGGGCCCGGAGAAGCATTCAAGGCGAGGGGAAAGGTCAGTAGGAGAAACGCGTTTCCTACAAGGGCTGGATGAAAAAGATTTTGGCCGAGACCTCCGAAGACTTCTTTGGCAACAGCCGTCCCAAAGGCAGCACCTAAAATAACCATCCAGGAAGGGAGCCCGGGCGGAAGAATGAGCGCCAGAATAAAAGCGTTCACCGCGGCGCTTCCGTCATAAAGGGTCACGGGTTTTTTTAAAAAGTGCCGCATCCCGACTTCCGCCAAAAGGGAACCCGCAAGGGTCATGAGGACGACCCGGAACAAGCCGCCCCCCGAAGAAAAAATAGAAACCACGGTCAGGGGCAGAAGGGCCGCCAGGAGGACCCACATCGTTTGAGGAACCGAACCTTTGGCCTGAAGATGAGGAGAGGGTGATTGTGAAAACACTCTTCCCCCCTCACCCCCACCCTCTCCCCTCTGGGGAGAGGGATGGGTGAGGGGCGTTCGCGGATTGGATCAGCTCGACCATGGGGCGTTTTGAGGGGCAGACATAGGCGCAGTTGCCGCATTCAATGCAGTAGGAGGCCCCGTAGTCCTGCGCCATTTCGAAAAGGCCCTTTTCGGCGGCGAGTGTAATCATCACGGGAGAAATTGAAACCGGGCATGCATCGATACAACAGCCGCAGCGGATACAGGGCTCCGTTTTTTCCGTTTTGGCCACTTCGCGGGGAAGGCCCAAAATCCCGCCGGTCCCTTTGAGAACCGGAACTTCTAAATTGGACACCGCCTTGCCTTTCATGGGCCCACCCAGAATTAATTTCTCGGGCTGTCTTAAAAATCCGCGGACATGTTTGACGGCGTCAGCCACCGGAGTTCCTGTCCGAAGCCAGAGGTTTTTCGGCTCAACGACGCATTCGCCGCCCACGGTGACGACCCTTTCCAAAAGAGGTTTTTGCAAAACAACGGCCTCGAAAACCGCAAAGGCGGTCGCCACATTAAAAACCAAGCCCCCCGCCTCCCAAGCCGATTTTCCGGGAGGGACAAGGCGGCCCAAAAGCTGCCGGATCAAAAGCTTTTCTTCGCCCTGCGGATAGCCCGTGGGCAGAAGCTCGATCCGGGCCTGGGACCAGGGATTAAAGAAAAGTTTGCTTTTGAAAAGCTCCGCGATTTCTCTTTTTGGATCATCGAGTGCGATGACGAACTCCCGCGCCCCCGCCGCGCGGCGGAGGATTTCACCCCCCCTCAAAATCTCCACGGGGTGACTCATCATCAACGCGTGGTCCCGGGTGAGGTAGGGCTCGGACTCGCAGCCATTCAAAATCAAAGCGTCGATCACGAAGGGGAGCGCGGAATCAATTTGAAAATGAACCGGGAGCATCTTGCCGTCCATATCGACGACGCCGGACTCCTGAAGAATCTGGCCCACCTGGGAAGGCGAGAGCGAGTCCCAATCCGGGCGCTCGAGTCCCATTCCCAAAACCGGCATATTTTTCCCGTCGGAGGTAATCTCGATCGAACGGCTCTCTTCGAGAAAGGGATGAGGAAACCAATCCACGGCCGAAACGGTCCCCGAAATGGGGGCGTGGAGAGAAACGGAGAGTGCGCCTTCCGGCTCGGCGATTTTCTCCCCCATGAGGACTCTCTCCCCCACCTTCACGAGGGGCCGGGCCGGCGGATCGGGAGGCTGGGACAAGGGAATTCTTACGCGCCCGGGGGGAGCGGGCCTTGTGATTTTCCAGGTGATGAGGGTCGCTTCTTTCTTCGGATCCAGCTTCAAGCCATGCTTGAAAAATCTCATGAGAAAATGGCGGGGGTGCTTTTGGGATTAAAGCGGCCCGGGCGGTAACCCCGAAGATTCAAATCCACTGTTTTGAATCCGATTTTCTTGAGTCCGGCCAGAATTTTCTCCCGGATTTCCCTGGAATGAAAAAAAGTTTTTGTTTCTTCGGTATCCACTTCGATTTGGGCCCTTTCCCCGAACCAGCGGAGCCGCACGGTTTTAAACCCCGCGTTTTTTAAAATTTCTTCTCCCGCTTCAATCTGCTTGAGTCTTTCCTCGGTCACGTGAACCCCGAAAGGAATCCGGCTCGAAAGGCAGGCGGCCTGGGGTTTTGACCAGGTGGAAAGCCCGAGCTTTTGGGAGGCCCGGCGGATTTCTTCTTTCCCGAATCCCGCCTCCGCCAGAGGGCTCTTCACTTCATGCTCATCGGCGGCTTTCAGGCCCGGACGCCAGTCCCCAAAATCATCCCGGTGGGAACCGTTGACGACCACGTTAAAGCCGAGCTCCCTGGCCAGCGGAATCAGATGCGAATAAAGTTCGCTTTTACAAAAATAACAGCGGTTGGCGGGGTTGGCCGCGTAGTGGGGGTTTTCAATTTCGCGGGTCTCGATTTCGACGAGAGAAACTCCGACCTCGCCGGCGATTTCTCTCGCTTCGCCCAGCTCGCTTTCCGGAAGCGACGGGCTTTTTGCAATGACCGCCGTCACTTTTTCCCTGCCGAGCACATCCCGCGCCACTTTCAGAAGAAAGGCGGAGTCACACCCGCCCGAAAAAGCGACGAGCGCGCTTCCGTAAGAGCGCAAAATCTCTTTAAGTTTATCGAGTTTTGACATCATTTAACCGTCATTGCGAGGAAGCCGGAGGCCGACGAAGCAATCTAGATTGCTTCGCCCCTTCCGGGCTCGCAATGACGCACCGATCCAATCCATCCCCCTCCCAAAACTTTGGGCCCCTCATAAAAAACGGCGGCCTGCCCCGGGGTCACGGCCTCTTGGGGCTCATCGAAAATAATCTGAACTTTGTTTTCTTCCAAAATCTCTAGGGAGGCTTGCGATCTCTCGTGTTGAGAACGAATTTTGACTTGGGCCCGGAAATTTGTTTCGGAAGGCCTTAAGAACCAGTTGACCCTTTCGACCGCAAACTCCCGGTCGAACACCTCGGGTTTTGTCCCCACGATCACTTCGTTGGTTTCGGGGAGGGTCTCAAGGACGTAGAGCCTTTCTTTATGGGGGATCCCGAGGCCGCGGCGTTGGCCGCGGGTGAATTGATGGTATCCGGAATGCGTCCCGAGGATTTCCCCTTCCCGGGTGCGGACAATCCCCTCTTTTTTCGGGGCCCCGAATTCCCGTTCGACAAAAGTGGCGTAGTCGTTACTCGGAATAAAACAGATCTCTTGGGAATCGGGTTTTTCCGAAACGGAGACGAGGCTTAAGGCGCGCGCCTTCTCCCGAATCTCGGCTTTCTCATAAAAACCGAGGGGGAGATGAAGATGGGCGAGCGTATCCTGGCTTAACGGAAAAAGGACGTAGGACTGATCTTTGGCCGGGTCCTTTCCTTCTTCAATGAAGTAGGAGCCGGAAGTTTCGTCGCGGCCAAGGCCGGCATAGTGGCCGGTCGCGATCCGGTCGAAGCCGAGCTGGCGCGCCCGCTTCAGAAAAAGGCGGAATTTAATGTGTTCGTTGCAGGCGATGCAGGGGTTGGGAGTGCGCCCGGAAAGGTATTCCGCGGCAAAATAATCCACGACGTGCCGCTTAAATTCTTCCTCGAAATTGAAGACCCAGTAGCGGATCCCGAGGCGGTCGGCCACGGCACGGGCGTCTTCCACGCCGGTCAGGCCGCAGCAGGCGCGGGTATTGCGGCTCGCACACGTATTGCTCGCCCAGGTGCGGATCGTGGCCCCGGCCACTTCATGGCCCGCTTCAAGAAGAAGGGCCGCCGCAACGCTGGAGTCCACTCCGCCGGACATGGCTACAAGAATTTTCTGACGCATAAAAGGAGAGAGAAAACTTAAGAAACGACTTCAAGACCCAGAAGCCGGTCGAGATCAATCCTTTCCTTAAAGACATCCTTCAAATTGCCGAATTGGCACCGCTCCACATCGACATTTTCCAGCTCGGGCAAAGTGCCCAAGACCGGGATTTTGGTGAGATCGTGGATCACTTTGGGGTTGGTGATCTCGGCAATCGAGACATTGACCCGGGGCATCCGGTTAAAAATAATGCCGCGGATGGGAAATCCCCGAATCACGGCCGCATCCACCGTGAGAAGCGTGTGGTTGATTGTTCCGAGGCCGCCGCGCGCCACAATCACCAGGGGAAGGGCAAATTCGTGGATGAGGTTGGCCACATAATAATCTTTGGTGATCGGGACAAGGAGCCCGCCGATTCCTTCGACAATGATGAAATCATAATGGCGCTGGAGTTCCTGAAAGGCCTTCATGATTTTTTCGATGGGAATTTCTTTTTTTTCGATGACGCTGGCAACGCTGGGGGCCAAGGGATTTCTAAAACGGAGAGGATTGGTCAGGGTGGCGTATTCATTTTCCGCGGCCTCAAAAAGAAATACGGCGTCGTCCGAAACGAGCCTTTTTCCGTCGCCCGAGCAGCCCGTGGCCACGGGCTTCATAACGCCCACCTTCATGCCGCGTTCTCTTAAAACGAGGGCGAGCCCGGCCCCCACCACTGTTTTTCCGACGCCCGTGTCGGTGCCGGTAATAAAAATTCCGTTGGCCTTATGATTCGTCATGATTCCGTCGCCGATCGGATGGATTCGTAGGTACAGTCAATGAGTTCGCCCAGCACGGGATTCGGGATGGCGAGAGGCGGCATCAAAACGATCACATTTCCCAAAGGCCGCAAAATGGTTTTTCTCTTTCGCGCCTCTTCGATCACCCGAATTCCCATTTTCTTTTCTAAGGGGTAAGGTTCTTTGGTTTTCCGGTCTTCAACCAGTTCGATTCCCACCATGAATCCCGCCTGACGAATGTCCCCCACATGGGAAAGACCCCAAAAAGCCTTGAGTTTATCTCTTAAAAAATCGATCTTTCCCCCGAGTTTCTCAAGTGTTTTTTTCTTTTTAAAAATTTCGAGTGTCGCCAGGGCCGCCCGGCAGGCCAGGGGGTTCGCCGTGTAAGTGTGCCCGTGGAAAAATGTTTTAAACTCCGAATAATCCCCTAAAAAGGCCCGGTAAATTTCTTCGGTGGCCAAGGTAACTGCCAGGGGAAGGTATCCTCCGGTGAGCCCTTTGGCCACTGCCATGAGATCGGGAGTGACTTTTTCGTGATCGGCCGCAAACATTTTTCCGGTCCGGCCGAAGCCCGTGGCCACTTCGTCAAAGATCAAAAGGATATTATAGCGGGAAGTGAGCTCTCGTACACGAGAGATATATCCGGCGGGCTGATCAATCATCCCGGCCGCCCCCTGGATCAGGGGTTCCATCACAAGGGCTGCGATTTCGGCCCCGTGACGCTTAAAAAGCTCCTCCATTTGGCCCAAGGCCTCTTCCCGGACCTCTGTCGCCGTAAGCCAACGGCCCTTGGGGGAAGGCCAGCGGTAGACGTAAGGGGTTGAAATTTCATGGGTTTCAAAGAGGAGGGGCTTATAAACTTCGTGAAAAAGACGGATCCCCCCCACGCTCACGGCTCCCAGCGTATCCCCGTGGTAGGCATGGGTAAGCCGGGCAAACCGGGTCTTCTTTTTCTCCCCCCTTTGCTGCCAGTACTGGTAGGCCATCTTTAAGGCGATTTCCACGGCCTCGGAGCCGGAATCGGAATAAAAAACGCGCGTGAGCCCCGGCGGGGCGATGGCGATTAATTCCTTCGCAAGCTCGATCGCCGAAACATGGGAAAGCCCCAAAAAAGTGCTGTGGGCCATTTTACCGAGCTGGTCCAAGATCGCCCGGTCGATTTCCGGCACCCGGTGTCCGTGGACATTACACCAAAGCGAGGAGACGCCGTCGATGTAACGCCTCCCCTCGGTGTCGGTGAGGTAGACCCCCTCGGCTTTTTCCATGATCAGAATTTCTTCCTTGGCCCAATCCGCCATTTGGGTAAAGGGGTGCCAAATGTATTTTTTATCAAGCGAGGCGAGATCCTTGTCATTGCGAGGAGCCCGCCGTCGCTTTTTTGGCGGACGACGAAGCAATCTCATCGGGATTGCTTCGGCCTTGTTTGAAGTGCCGCCTCGCAATGACGATCGGAATTCTTTTTTCACGGCAAAACCTCTTCGAGGGCACGGAACAACTTTTCAAAATCTCCGTCCGTGTGCGCGGCGCTCACGGTCAGCCGAAGCCTTGCCTTGCCTTTCGCCACGCTGGGGTAGCGGACCGCGGGAAGAAGGATCCCTTTTTCAAGGAGTGTCTCTGAAATCCGCACGGCTTCTTTTTCATCTCCGATCAGAACCGGAAAAATGGGGGATCCGGGGTTTGTCTCAACGCCCTGCCGGGTCAAAAAGTTTTGGACCTTTTTGACATTCTGCCAGAGTTTTTCGCGCAGAGCCGGGGCCTCCGAAATCAAACGGAGCGATTCGAGAATGGCCGCCATCAAAGAGGGCGGAGGGGCTGTGGCAAAGATAAAAGGCCGGGCGGTGTTAACGAGATGCTGGACGAGCGTGCCCGAAGCCGCGGCAAATCCGCCGAAGACGCCGAAGGCCTTCGAAAAAGTTCCCGTGATCACGTCGATTTCTTTCTCGAACCCTTCCGTGGCCCCTCTCCCCTCCCGTCCCAAAACGCCGGTGCCGTGGGCGTCGTCGACCAGAAGGACGGCGTCATAACCCTTTTTGAGACGCACGAGTTCGGAAAGGTCCGCGAGGTCGCCGTCCATACTAAACACGCTGTCGGAAACCAAAACCCGTCTCCGGAAACCCGTGCTATTTTTCAGAATTTCCCGGGCTTTATCATAATTTTTATGGAGAAAAATCCGGAGGCGGGCCCCTGAAAGCCGGGCTGCGTCAATCAAGGAGGCGTGACAAAGTTTGTCCATGACGATTAAATCTTTCTCGCCGGCCAGGGCTGTCAAAGCCCCCAGGTTCGCGAGGTAACCCGCGCCAAAGACCAGCGCATTTTCTTTTCTTTTAAAACGGGCGATCTGGGTTTCCAGCGTCGTATGAAGTTGTGTCGTCCCTGAAATTAAGCGGGCGGCGCCTGCCCCGACCCCGTATTCCCGGAGCGCTTTTGAGGCGGCCTCAATCACCGAAGGATTTTGACTCAGCCCCAAATAATCGTTGCCGCAGAAAAGAAGGAGCTCCTCGCCCTCCCACCGGGCCCGCGTCCCGCGCCAGTCCGTGAGGGTCCGGATTTTCCGGAAAAGCCCCCGGGCTTTCAAATCCTGCAGTTCTTCGCCTAAGGCGGAAAGGCTCATTTGATTTTCCTCAAAGCAATCGCCGCGATGTGGCCGCCGAAGCCCATGGAAATGGAAACGGTACAGCCCACTTTTTTCTCCCGCGCTTTCCGGGGAGTATAGTCCAAGTCGCAGCGCGGATCTTCTTTTTCCAAATGAATCGTGGGAGGAATGAAATTATCCTCCATCGCAATGCAGGAGGCAATAATTTCTACCGCCCCCGAGGCACCCAGCATATGGCCCACCATCGACTTTATGGAGCTCATAGAAATCGAATAAGCCTTTTTCCCGAACGCCTGCTTGATTTGATCCGTTTCGTAAATATCTCCCTCGCGGGTGCCCGTCCCGTGGAGATTGAGATAATCAATTTCCTCGGGGGAAAGACCGGCCTTTTTAAGGAGCCTGCACAAGGTCCGGCTAAGCGCCTCCGCCTTGGGGTCGAATGAAACGGGATTTGAAGAGTCGCTTCCATAGGCGGCGCCGATGATTTCGGCGTAGATTTTGGCGCGGCGGGCGAGGGCGCTTTCCAGGGTTTCAAGAAATACCACTCCGGCCCCCTCTCCCACCAAAAAACCTTTTCTTCTCCGGTCAAAAGGGTAAATTCCCTCCGGGGAAAGGACCCCCATCCGCTCATAGCCCGCCACTATCAAGGGGACAATCGAGGCGTCGCTTGCGCCGGCAAAGGCGTAGTCGGCCATGCCCTCCTCAATCTTACGCGCGGCCTCGATGATGGAAACCGTGCCGGTCGCGCAAGCCACGGAATAGCAAATCGCGGGGCCCTGAAGCTTCCATTTTCTTGCAATCCATTGGCAGGCAAAGTTTGGCACCAAATTGGCGTAAACCCGCGCCGCAAGAATGGCCGAGCGGTGCTTCGAAAACCGGTCAAAAAAAGCATGGAAGGAGTGCATGCCTCCCTTGCTTGAGCTGACGAAGATCCCGATTCGAAAGGGGTCTGCTTTGGAGGTGTCAAAATCCGCGTCCCTTTGGGCCTCCGAAGTCGCGGCCATGGCGTATTGGATAAAAGGGTCGAGAAGGCGGGTGCCGTGCAGGGGGGTAAAATTTTTCAGTTCACAGTCTTCCTTCGTCCGAAACCCCTTAAGGGAAAAACGAGTTAAAGGGCCTGTCCCCGATTTCCCTTCCCGGAGTGCCCTTCGGAAATCCCAGAGGCCCGTGCCGATCGGTGTCACCGCTCCCATTCCCGTAATAACAACGCGCCGTTCCATGGGAAGTTAGTGGGTTTTCCTCGCTTCGTAATGAAAGACTTGCCCGCTCGCCTGGGTCATTTGGGGACTTGAAAGATAAACCAAAAAATCGGCCGCTTCTTCGGGATTGGAAATCCGGCCGAGCGTACTCTCACGGATATTTTTTTCAAAAACCGCCTCGGGCAAAGACTGGGTCATGGCGGATTTCATAAAACCAGGGTTCACGCAGTTAACCAAAATTTGTTTTTTTCCAAGCTCCTGTGCGAGGGATTGGGCGAGGGCCACGAGGCCCGCCTTCGAGGCCGCATAATTGGACGCCCCGAAAATCCCCTGGAGTGCGGCCCGGCTCACGATAAAAAAAATTTTGCTGGGCTGGACCTTAAAAAGTAGGGGGAGCAGTTTTTTTGTCAAAAAATAGGGGGCCTTCAGGTTGACGCGAACCACTTCATCCCAGTCGGCCTCTTCCATATTTTGGATCGTCACGTCCCGCGTGAGGGCGGCATTATGAATCAAAACATCGAGCGATTTCACCCGGGCCCGGAAGTCTTTCGCGAAGGCCTCGATGGCTGGGACTTGGGCAAGATCCAGTTCGAACGCTTTGGCCCCCAAATTTTCCAATTCCTTCGCGCCCGCTTTATTTTGATGAAAGGTAAAATAAACCGTCCCGCCCGCCTGGATGGCCTTTCTGACAAAGGCGCTTCCAAGTGTGCTGGTGCCGCCGGTGATGAGGATATTTTTTCCGACGAGTGTCATTGCGAGGGAGCAAAGCGACCGAGGCAATCTAGCAAACTATGAGGGAACACCGGGATTGCTTCGTCCACCTTCGGTGGACTCGCAATGACGAGAGGGTGGTACTTTAAACCCTGTTGATTCGAGCATTTTAAAATCATCCTGTATCGAATTCCCGGAAGTGGTGAGATAGCCGCCGATAATCAGTCCATTGGCACCGCCCCGCAGCGCCTGCTCCTGTTCTTCCGGCGTGAGATTCACTTCGCGGCCCCCGGCCAATTTGATGTTCGCGCGCGGGTGGATAAACCGGTAAACGGCGATGGTCTTGAGGATTTCACGCGGCTCCGGCTTCGGCTGGTCCTCCAGCGGCGTGCCGGGCCGCGGATTAAGGACATTCATCGGAATACAATGCGGAAGGTAGGGCTTTAATTCAAAAGCAAGTTTTACGCGGTCTTCCCGGCTTTCGCCCATCCCGAGGATCCCCCCGGAACAAAGCTCAAGCCCTCCCTGAAGAAGCGCGCGGATCGTTTCAAGCCGGGTTTCATAAGTGTGGGTTGAAACGATTTTGGGATAAAACTCCCGCGAGCTTTGAAGGTTATGATTAAACCGCCGGAGGCCCATTTCTTTCAAGCGGCGGGCCTGCTCTTCGGTAATAAAGCCAAGCGAGGCGTCTAAATTAAGGCGGGTTTCTTCTGCGAGACGTTTTAAGATAAAAAGGATTTTTTCAAATTCGTCGTCTAGCGGAGCGGCGCCGCTTGTCACAATGCAGAAATTCTTCGCCCCGTTTTTTTCGGCGCGCTTTGCGGCCTCCACGACGGTTTCCGGATTCATGAGGCCGTAGCGGTCGGCCTGGGTGTCAAAACGGACCGACTGGGCGCAGAAGCCGCAGTCTTCTCCGCAGAGATAACTTTTGGCGTTGATCAAAGTGCAGAGGCCGGGCTCCGTGGAATTAAAAAAATGGGTGATTTCGCGGGCGGCATCGAGGAGGGAATTAAACTCTTCTTTGGTCTCGACCCCGATCAGGCGAAGCGCTTCTTCAAAATCCACCTCGCCCCCCTCGAGGACTTTATTTTTTAACGGGGTGATCCAATCCATTCATCCCCCGGCGATGGCGGGAATAATGGAAACCTCGTCACCATCCTTCAAGGAAGTGGATTCTTGATTTAAAAACCGGATGTCTTCTTCGTTTAAATAAATATTCACGAAGCGGCGCACCCGGCCCGATTCGTCGCAAAGCCGGCCTTTGATCCCCGGGTAATTTTTCTCAAGGGCATCCAAAAGCTCTTTCACATTTTTCGCCGCGACGCTGACTTCGGCCTGGTCTTTGGTAAGCTTCTGAAGGGGGGTGGGAATTCGGACTTTAACGGGCATTAATAGTTCCTCCTCTCATAACCGTCATTGCGAGCGAACGAAGTGAGCGAAGCAATCTCAAGCCTGAGAACCAGATTGCTTCGTCGCCCTTTCAGGGCTCCTCGCAATGACACGTTGTGTCACATTATAGCGGCCGGCGACCTTCTCTTCAAATGAAGCCACATTGGGCTCGATCGAAACGGCCTCGCCCACGGACTTTTGAATGGCTTCCTGGGTTTTCAGGCCGTTTCCCGTGATCGAAAGGACCACGGATTCACCCGCTTTGATTTTTCCCTGTTTGATCAACTTTTGGGCCGCCGCGACGGTCACACCGCCCGCGGTCTCGGTAAAAATTCCCTCGGTTTCGGCAAGGAGTTTGATCCCCTCGCGGATTTCTTCGTCCGTGACGATCGCCGCAAAGCCTCCGGATTCAAACACGGCGTCTTTGGCATAATAACCGTCGGCCGGATTTCCGATGGCAAGGGACTTGGCGATGGTCTTGGGCTTCACGGGGCGGATCGCGTCCGATTGATTCAAAATCGCGGTCACAATCGGCGAACAACCCTCGGGCTGGGCGCAGTGGAGGCGGCTTTTGAGGGGCCCCGCGAGAAACCCCAATTTTTCGAATTCTTTAAAGGCCTTCCAGATTTTTGTGAGAAGCGACCCGCTTGCGGCGGGTACCACCACATGGTCCGGGGTCCGCCAGCCGAGCTGTTCCGCAATCTCAAACCCGAAAGTTTTGGAGCCCTCGGCATAATAAGGACGGATATTCACATTCACAAAAGCCCAGGGGTAGCGCGCCGCGATCTCCGCGCAGAGCCGGTTCACGTCATCGTAATTTCCCCGCACCGCCACGACCGCCGGTTTATAAATGAGCGTGGCGATGATCTTCGCGGCCTCCAGATCATCCGGGATAAAGATGAAACATTTTAAGCCCGCCTGCGCGGCGTGGGCCGCCACGGCGTTGGCAAGGTTGCCCGTGGAGGCGCAGGAGACCGTATCAAACTTAAGCTCTTTCGCTTTCGAAAGCGCCACCGAAACCACCCGGTCCTTGAAAGACCAGGTGGGGTGGGAGGAAGAGTCGTCTTTGATGTAAAGTTCGGAAAGCCCGAGGCGCTTTGCTAAATTTTTGGACCGGAAAAAAGGCGTGAAGCCTGACGAAAGACCCACCGTGGGTTCGCCGTCCAGGGGAAGGAGCTCGCGGTACCGCCAAAGATTGGGGGGTCTTTTTTGGATTTTTTCGCGGGTGAAGTCTTTCCGGATTTTTTCGTAGTCATAGTCCGCCTCAAGGGACCCGAAACACTGCTCACAGACATAAATCGCCTCCTTGGGGTAGGCCTTCCCGCATTCTCTGCATTTGAGTCCTTTAACGTACGACATGGGTTGTTTTGGTTTCCTGCATTCCAAAATCCTGCGCGGAGCTAAGATAACGCTCGCCCGAATCGGGGAAAATGACGACGAGGGTCTTATTCGCCCCGAGTTCGCGCGCGACGGAAAGCGCGGCCCAGCAGGCGGCGCCCGAGGAAATACCGGCCAGAATCCCCTCCCGGCGCGTCAGAGCAATGGAAGTTTCCCAGGCCGCCTCATCTTCCACGGAAATGATTTGGTCGATCACGCCGCGGTTCAGGACCTGGGGCACAAAGCCCGCCCCGATCCCCTGGATCCGGTGATAGCCCGGTTCTCCGCCCGAGAGAACGGGGGAGCGGCGGGGCTCGACCGCAAAAATTTTAATCTTAGAATTTCTTTGCTTAAAAACTTCTCCGCAGCCGGTGATGGTGCCGCCCGTTCCCACACCCGCCACGAAACCGTCAAATTTTCCCTCCAAGGCCTCCCAAATTTCCTCGGCCGTGGTCTCCCGGTGGACCTTGGGATTGGCGGGATTGTTGAACTGCTGCGGTGTAAAACTATTTTTATTTTTACGGGCAAGCTCCTGGGCTTTTTCCACGGCACCCTTCATCCCTTCAAGGGCCGGGGTCAGCACCAGTTCCGCGCCGAAGCGCCGGAGAAGCTGCTGCCGTTCGAAACTCATCGAATCGGGCATCGCGAGAATGAGTTTATACCCCCTTACCGCGCAAACGAGGGCCAAACCGATGCCGGTGTTTCCGCTCGTGGCCTCAATGACCACGCTGTCTTTATTGAGGAGCTCTTTCTCCTCGGCGTCCTTGATCATACTCAAGCAGATCCGGTCTTTGACACTTCCGCCCGGGTTCATGGACTCGAGCTTCGCGTAAATTTTTGCCGAGCCCGAAGGTACAATCCGGGTGAGCCGGACAAGGGGCGTGTTCCCGACAAGACTCAACGTTTCTTCAGTGATCGAAGGTTTGGTTCTGGGTTTCATGGGTTTTCTCCCCTCACCCTTTCCCTCTCCCCTAAGGGGAGAGGGTGGGGTGAGGGGTTACGATAAGCTTCGATCAATACTTTTGCAACCTCCGGGCGGGTAAATTCAGGCGGCGGGATTTCCCCTTTGCGGAGCATCTCGCGCACTTTGGAGCCGGAGAAAACCACGCGGTCCGTGGAGTTGTGTCCGCAAATTTTTTCGGTCACCATGGTGCCGCAGGCCTTGCAGAAAAACGCGTTTTCAAAGAAAAGCGGCGTCACGCCGATTTCTTCCGGTTTAAAGTTGTCAAAAATTTTCTGGGCGTCGAAGGGACCGTAAAATCCTTTTCCGTCGGGGCGGGCCACCCCGGCGTGGTCGCGGCCCACGATGAAATGCGTGCACCCGTAATTTTTCCGGACGAGGGCGTGGAAAATGGCCTCGCGGGGACCCGCGTAACGCATGGCCGCCGGGAAAACCGAAAGAAGCACGCGGTCTTTTTGGTAATAATTTTCGATCAAGACTTCGTAGCAGCGCATGCGGACAACCCCCGGGACGTCATCGCCTTTGGTTTCGCCGACAAGAGGGTGGATCATCAAACCGTCCACCATTTCGAGGGCACATTTTTGGATGTACTCATGGGCGCGGTGGATGGGGTTCCGGGTCTGAAAGGCTACGACGGTTTTCCATCCGCGCGACTCGAAAATTTTCCGGGTCTCTGCCGGATCCTTCCGGTATTCCGTAAAGTCCGTGTGGCGGGGCCTTTCAAAAAGTGAAATTTTTCCGGCCGCGAGGAAATCACCCATTTTGAATATGCGCGCGACGCCGGGATGCGATTCCTCAAGGGTGCCGTAGGCTTTCTCGGCATGCTTCTTTTTGTCGTGAGCATAAATTTCCTGAATCTCCAAAAGGGCAAGGCCTTCTCCTTTTTCATTCTGGAGAAGGGCCTCTTTTTTGCCTTTCAGGGCCTCACGCTCTTCCGCGGAAAGGGATTTTACCACGGGGAGCGACCAAACAAGCCCCTCACCCCCACCCTCTCCCCTTAGGGGAGAGGGATGGGTGAGGGGTGATAGTCTCATCTTTTCTAATACCAACTTAAAATCCTTCTCGCCCATGAAGCCTTCGAGGGGGCTCAAGGCCCCGGTCGCGATCATTTCAAGGTCCGACTCTTCAAAAGGAGCGAGGGTGAGGACCGGCAACGATTTGGCTTTTTTCTTCGCCTCTTCTTTTTCCTTCCCAGAAAGTTCCCGGTTAATCAGTTTTCCGCCGTGGGGCAGATTCATCGGGTCAAATTCCTCCTGAATAAGATCCGGGCTTTTCCGGTTCTTTTTTCTCTTCTTTGGGTTTCACTTCCATGAACGTGTGGATGCCGCACTCGGTCTTGGCCTTCCCGGCCCAGCGGCCCGAGCGCTCATCATCCCCCGCCTGGACGGGGCGCGTGCAGGGCCAGCACCCCACACTCAAATAACCTTTTTCGTAAAGGGGGTGGATCGGGATTTTGTGTTCCTTAAGGTACCACCACATCTCGCGCGAGGTGAAACTGGCGAGGGGGCTGATTTTATAGAGCTCGGTTTCCCCGCGTTTGTACTCCTCAAAAATGCGGATGGATTTTCTGAAATCCGTCTGCTGGCGGCGGATCCCGCTCACCCAGGCGTCGTAATCTTTCAAAGCCAGGTCCATCGGCTCCACTTTATTGATCTGGCAGCAGAGGTCGGGATTTTTTTCATAGGGCACGCCTTCATATTGTTTCACCACTTCGGCCTTCCGCGCGGGGTCGGCCTTGAGGTCGATCACCCGCTTGAGCCCGAGAAGCTTCGTCAGATTTTCCTTGTATTCCAGGGTCTCGGGAAAGTGATACCCCGTCTCCAGAAAAAGGACCGGGATATTGGGATCGATCCGGCTCGCCATATGAAGGAGCACACCCGATTCCGGCCCAAAGGAAGAGCTCATGGCGATGCGGCCTGAAAACTCCCGTACGGCCCAAGCCAGGATTTCCTCGGGTTTTTTCCCCTCAAGCTCCTGATTGATTTTCTCCAAATCAAAGGTGTGTGTCGCCAACACTGAAACCCTTCTGTCATTGCGAGTCCTTGGCACCGGCGTAGCCGGTGACAAGGGCGAAGCAATCTAAGTTCTAAGATTGCTTCGTCGGCCTACCGGCCTCCTCGCAATGACGCTTTCATTTCGTCAACAATTTCGTAACCGAGTTCCACCCCGTCGCCCATAAAACCCAAATCCACGTCGGGTTTATTGGCGCCGTGAAAATCGCTCCCGCCCGTTACAAAAAGATTAAACCGCTTGGCCAGGCGTTTGTAAAGCTGGGCCTCCTCGCGGTTCTGACAACTATTATACGCCTCGATGCCGCCCAGGCCCTCCTCCACGAGACGCTCGACCTCGCGGGTAAGCGCTTCCTCATCAAGTTTCATCTGTTTGGGATGGGCGATGACCGCCACGCCCCCGGCTTCGCGGAGACAATGGATGGCGTCGGTGGAGCTAAAGCGCCTTTTATCCACATAAGCGGGCTTCCCCTTGGAGAGGTATTTGGTGAAGGCCTCGTCCATCGAGCGGATCACCCCTTTTTTTAAAAGAACTTTGGCGAAATGGGGCCTCCCGATTTGTTTCCCGCCCGAGGCCGCCTTGACCTCGTCAAACGTAATGTCGATTCCGAGTTTGTTCAGCTTCTCGATGATCTGGGGATTCCGCTCCCGCCTTGCTTTTTGAATGTCGTCCAGCATGGTTTTGAGTTTCGGGTGGTTCCGGTCCTGGAAAAATCCGAGGATGTGAAGCGTCCCCGGTTCAAAATCGGCGCTGATCTCTATCCCCGGGATGAGCTCGATCCCGAATTCCCGGGCCGCCTCCTGCGACTCATCGAAACTCGACATGGTGTCATGGTCGGTCACCGAAATGCAGCCGAGGCCTTTCTCCTTGGCGTAGCGCACAAGATCCCGGGGCAGGTAAGACCCGTCCGAATGCGTGGTGTGCATATGAAGGTCAACGCGCTTCATGGCGGGAGCTTACTGGGGTTTTAAATAGCCCAGCTCCTCGAGTTTGCGGATCACCCGGTCCGCGGACCCTTCGGGGCTTTCCTTCTCGGTTTCGCAGACCACTTCCGGCCGGAGGGGCTCTTCGTAAGGATCATCCACGCCGGTGAAACCCGTAATTTCTCCGGCCCGCGCTTTTTTGAAAAGCCCTTTCACGTCCCGCTTCTCGCACTCCTCGATTGAACACTTGACGTAGACCTCGACAAAATTGCCGATGAGGCGGCGGTTATAATCGCGGGTCTCCCGGTAAGGGGAGATGGCGGATGCGATCGCCAAAACATCATTCCGGGTCAGGAGATGGGCGACGAACCCGATGCGTTTGATGTTGAGGTCCCGGTCTTCGCGCGAAAACCCGAGGCCCTTGCTTAAATTGGTCCGGACGACATCCCCGTCCAAAAGCTCACATTTGAGCCCCCACTGCCGGAATCTCTTTTCAAGGACCCGGGCAATGGTGGATTTCCCCGAGCTGGGGAGGCCGGTAAACCAAATAGTGGCCCCTCTTACGAGGGAATATCGAGAAGCGAGCGATGAAGGCTGGTTCATGGGTTATATTTTGACTCCTTTTGCCATATCCTATTGATAAAAAAAGACTTACTATAACAGATCCGTGCCTGGAGTCAAGCCTCCCCTCACCCTGCCCTCTCCCTATGGGAGAGGGCAGGGTGAGGGTGCATTGACTATACGCAGGGAATCAGGTATCTTTTAGCTATCCATGGAACGCCAATCAAGAGGGTACCTTACACTCAAAAGGGATCTTTTATTCGACCTGTTTTTTAAGACCTATCAAAAGTATGTAACAGGTCTTATATTAGTCTGTTTTTCTGTCTCCTCCCTGATCCCGCCCCAAGCTTGGGCCCAGCCTCAAGATGTTTCTAGCGAAGGCTCCCCCATAGAAATTTCCTTCGGCGAAAAGACCCTGGACCCCTCTTTTGTGCCCCTCGGGATCCCACAGGAGCTGGCTTCCATCGAGGAAGTTTATATCCCGGACGGCGGAGAAAAACTGGCCTCCCCCCTGATCCATGTTCAAAGCGTCCACTCCCACGGCGAAACCCAGAAGAAGATTTACGAACTCCTCAAATTCCTTGATCAAAAATACGGGATCGCCCGCCTCTTCATCGAAGGGGCGGTGGAAAACCTCAATCCGGATTATTTCCGGTTTTTTGACGAGAACCGTTTGAATGTCCGGGTCGCGGAGAGGCTCGTTGAAAAAGGGGAGCTGACCGGGGCGGAACTTTTCCTGGTGGAATCCGAAAAAAAAGTCCCGGCCTACGGCCTTGAAGAATCGGGCCTTTACCGCGCCAATCTTTCGAGCTTCCAATCCGTGATGCTCCAGCGTCCCGTCACGAGTGCTTTTATGAAACAGACGGAAGGTGTTTTGGACCGTCTGGAAAGCCTGATTCTGACCCCCGTTGCCCGCAAGCTCGCCCGCGCAAGCAAATCCTTCGATGCCGGCCAAATGGAACTTCTCTCTTACGTCCTCGACCTTGAAAGAAACGCAAAAGAAACCCTGGGGCTTGACCTCCGCCGCTTTGAAAATCAGACAGCGTGGCCCCAGCTCATCCGGCTCCTTATGCTTCAGGAGATCGAATCGGATCTGGATCCCGAAAAGATCCAGCTGGACCGCGAAAGACTTGTCGGCTTTATGCGCGAGGCGAAAATTGATCCCTCCCTCCTCGGCGGATTTGAGCGCCTTTCCTTCTCCCCTTATCAGACCGGCATGGTCTATGACCCGGGGTTTCGCAAAAGCGATCTTCCCCGTTATCTTGCGGAGAGGCTCGTCGAGGCGACCCTTGAAAAAGGTTTCTCTTTTGACCAATATCCCGCCTTCACCCGCTTTCTCGAAGCCTCCGTTCTCCAAAGTGAGCTCGACCCGGAAAGGCTTTTCGGCGAAATGGAGCGGCTTTATGAAAAATTGGTCGAATCGGTTTCTTCTAAAGAAGAAGAGCGGAAGCTCGTGGAACTCGTCCAGGAAGAGGGGCTTCACGAAAGGCTTTTTGATCTGGAGCTGACACCCAAGGATTATTCAAAAGTGGAAGCCTTGAACCAAATCGAGCGTCCCCTGGTTCGGTTCCTCCTCAATGTCGAATCCCTCCATGAAAAAACAACCCTCGGCCCCAAAAAGCTTGTCCCCGCAAATATCGAACTCCTCGAAACCGTTTACGGAGAAGCGGTCCGGTTTTACGCCCTTGCCAAACAGCGCGAAGAAACCATGGTGAGCAAAATTACCGCATCCCCCTCACCTGTTTCCTCTCCCCCGCAGGGGGAGAGGATTAAAGGGACTTCTTTCCCCTCTCCCCAACGGGGAGAGGGTCAGGGTGAGGGGGTGACCGTCCTAATCACCGGCGGTTTCCACGCCGACGGTCTTTCGCGCGCCTTCCGTAAAAAACGCATTCCTTACACCCTTCTCTCTCCCCGCATCACTCAAAAAGTCTCTACCGAGGCCTATGTCGCCTCGCTCCTGGGCGAAAAGAAAACCGCTTTTGATGTGGCCTATCTCGAGCCCGTCATCGGCTCGCAGGGAAGCGGCGCCATTCTCGGTCAGCTTACGGAGGAGAGAGGAAATAACGAGTTTCACGCCAAACAGCGGACCGCGCTCGAAGCTGAAGTCGCCGTCGCTTCGGAGGAAAAAATGGCCGCTGGAAGGTTCGTCGCCACCCATGAAAGGCGCCGCCGCGCTCTTCCCGACACCACCCGCTGGCCGGAATTACGGATTGATGACAAAAATACGATCTATCCTTTTGTCGGGGTCGATGACCCGCTTTTAAATAGCGGGAACCGTCCTTTTGGAATCAAATCCAATCGGGTAAAGATTGTGGAAGAGCGTTACGTCCCCGCTCCCATTCCTCAAATTGTTTCCCGGGAAGAAATGCCTCCCGCCCCTCCCTCGCGCCCCACCGCTGCGCCTGTTGCTCCTCCCCGCGCTGTGCCCGCTGACGCTTTTGGACGGGCCGAGGTGCGGACTGGCGAAAAAAGTCCTACTAATAAATGGAAGAAGCGGGCTTACGCGACAGCCGCAATATTGTTATTTGGGACCGGTGTCTATATTGGGATGACAGATAACCCTTTTGGAGGAAAACAGCCGCAGGGCGTTGCTCCTCAACCAACTCCTGAACAGCCTGCTGGGCAAAGACCTGATAAGATGGCCCCGAACGAACGGATGACACAAACTGATTATGAGCGCGTTGCGAATACAGGTGATGTCGAAGCGGTCAAAGCTTATATCAAACGATTTTATCGGATCAGAAACGAAGGCAGTCTGTCAGGATTTGCACCGCATTATACGAAATTTGTCGAAGGCGTCTCAAATCCAGAGCCAGGCAAACATCTCGGGGCATTTCCACGTCCGGTAGAAGACATGATAAGGGAATTGGATAGTGTGGCTTGGGCGGAGCGTCTGGAAAGACCTGCACCGAAGCAAGAACTACCCGAGAAGAAGGTCGAAGCGCCTAAGACGGCACCCAAAACTGCGGTAGACCTTGCGAAGACGGTTCCGGTAAAAGACATCAATTTCAATGAATTGAGAAGAAGCTATGAAAAGGTAGCTGAAACGGGCGATGTGGAAGCCGTTAAGACGTTTATTCGAAGGATTTCGGATATTCGAGGGGAAGGACAGCTTTCAGGATTTGCTCCTCATTACACAAAATTCGTCGAAGGAGTTTCCAATCCTGAACCCGGAAAACATCTGGGAGATTCCCCCCGTCCTTTAAGTGATCTCTTAAGAGAGCTGGATGATTCTTCATGGGCAAAAGTACATAAAGATACGCCGCGATCAGAAGGCCGCGCGGGGGGACAGGAACCGATCAAAGATAGAGCCCCGCCCGTCAAGCCCGTACAGCCTGAGCAACCGGATCAGAAACCCGAAACCCCGAAACAAGTCCTCCCTAAAACAGATTTCAAAGCAACCCAAGAAACCATCGGCTTCTTTCAAAAACATATTGGCGGAGTCGGCAACTATATCACGGATCCACAGGCCGGAGTCCACGGATCCACGGGCGCACTGCGCGATCATGTCCGTCTTGACGCGAAAGGAGATGTTGTTGCCGTTGGAGATTACGGCTCTCCTTCCAAAGACGGCGTTTATCTTCCCACCCTCGTTCTTATTTATCAGCAGAATCCAATGACAAGACAGATCAAGATGAGTCCCGATGAGGCACTTGATAGGATGTTGAAAAATCTTCAGTCGCTTCGTCAATTCCAGAAGGATTATGAAGGTAAGGAAGTTTACGGCGGCCTCTTTCCCTGGTACGAGTTGCGCCGCGACGGGACAAGACGGCTCACGCAGTATGGCGGCCGGAAAATGGTCCCTTCTCTCGATAACGGACAAACGACCCTGGGTGGTCTTGCCGCCGTTGCCGGAGCTCTTTGGGACGCGCCCGAGGGAAGCAAGGCAAGACAAGTCCGTGACCTTGCTTTGGAGGTTTTGAGAAATCAGGATTACAAAAAATGGGTCAACCCCCGCACTGGCAGGCTGTACGCCGAGTGGAGCTTCGATCAAAATCGCGGCGTGGCGGGCGGCGGGGAAGTGCTCTTCTGGACGGAGTGGTCGATTCCTGCACTTTACGCCTATCTCAATGGAGACATGACGCAGGAAGGCTGGTTGAGTCAGAGCAACCAAACATTCGTTTGGGATTCTCCCGCGGGTAGGCTTGATATGCCTCAAATGTACCGCTTCAGCGCTCCGGAACATTGGATTATCCAATATCTCGGCAAGACAATCATGAAATCCAAACTGGCTCCGCTTTATCTCAACACCGTTTACGCACGCGCCCAATGGGCGAGGGACAACAATATCCCGGGTTTCTCCGGAGTCGAATACCGGGCGGATGGAACTTACGTTTCTTCAGGTCCTAGACTTAAGGGACTCCGCCTTTTGGGGCCGATTGAAGATGATCAAATGGCTACGCCTTATGGAACCGGCTTGGATATGATCATTCATCCTCCGACCGCCGAGTGGACGCGGTATTTACTCGAACAACCGGGAATGGAAACAAAATACGGATTTCCGACTTCGTTTACCCGGAAGTACGGCGCTTCAACGTTTTATACCGGCGATAACTTTACAACGCTTAATTCGATAGCTGAATGGTACTCGATTGTAACCGGCCAAAAAGGCGGAATTAACGATGCGATTGTGAACTACTGGTCTAAAAAGTGGGGGGTGACTTTCGAAGAGGCGGAAAGGAGAATCATCCAGGCTTTTGATCTCCACGCAGACGCCATTTTAAAAAGACTCGGCCGGGGTCAGTTTTTGACCATCGATCCGGCAAAAATTCCAGGTCCTCCGGAGAAACGCGATTACTCAGTTGAAAAACAGGCGGAGAAGACCATTACCGAAAAAACGATTTCGCTCTCCAGCCGTCTGCAGGGGGGTCATTGGCACAGTGAAAGTGCAACTTGGAACAAAGGGGCCCTGCGAGAAGGTGAAATTGTCGCTGACTACAACATGGCTGGCAAGGACTATGCCTTTGTGGGCACCTACCTGCAACCCGAATTACCGATTGCCGGAAAAGACAAGGATGGAAAAGCGGTCAAATATCAAAGCGTCTCTGTTTGGGTGCCTTCCGATTTGGATGAAGCGGCTAAAGAAGTCTGGAATAAGGTTAAGGCGGCAGGCTCTATAGAAGAAATCCGAAAAATGAGTTTGGCGGAGTTTGCCGCGAAGGTCGGCATTAAAGTTATTCCCTCAACAAACGTGGGCCGTCCTTTATTTACCATTGGGACGGAAATGCATGAGCGCTTAGAAAAGTACCGCAAAGGAGAAAGCCTGACCCCGCCTGCGCCTGCGTCTTTTAGATCTCTTGCCCCCATTAAGGAAATTACCGGGCCGGGAATTTATTTAAGCCCCGAAGATTTTGATGCCGCCAATTTGCTTCTCCGCAATGAGGGCTCTCCTGCTCGCTATAACAAAGCAACCATCGTGCATGAGTTGATGGAAGAGGAGTTGTCGAAACGGGGCGCGGTCAACCCCATTTTGCATCTTTTCCGGCAACACACAGATCCCCGAGTTTTGGAAGAGGAGCTTCTTTTCTCGGCGATGTTAGGTGGGTCAAGCGTGCGGGAAACTCAAGCTGTTTATGCACAGATGATGGAAGTGGAAAATCAAATGCTTGAGGAGTCAGCAACCTATTTCGCCCGGATTCAGAAACAATATCGAAGCGGAGGCTACGACAAGCAACATGGAGCGTTGAATGATGAAAGGGTTGAACAGTCGCTCGGACGCACCAGTCCCTATTACCAGACTCTCAGATGGATTATTTCTCAAGATCTGAAAAATGTCTCGCGGGCCGCTCAAAAAAGATGGGAAGGGCAGGATTTTGAGACTTTTGTTTCCCGCGCCGAGGTGCGGGAAGAAAAGAAAGGAATTAGCGGGCGTGGCGGCGCCGTTGGTATTGGTCCCACAGGAGAAAGGCTGCAAAGATCGCCCCAAGGGCCAACATTGTCAACGGAAGCAGGACAAACATCGACATCTCTTTCACCTCACTCAGTAGCCGCCCAGAATCCCAGCAACGCCACCACAATGATGCAGCTAATCAACAGGGCCTTAAATGGAATCGTCACCTGGGCAAAAAACTCGCTTGCAAAAGCAGCCGCAAATGCAACGGTTACAAGATTCTTACAGGTTTCCGAAATATACTTCCTGCGGCCTTTGCTCAGCATTATTCAAAGTATATCACGCCTATTCCAACATGTCAGTAGGCAGGTTGGAGCGGCCAGGCTAAGCTTTATTGTTCCCTCTACCTCCCGCGCCGAGGTGCGGACAGACGAAGCCGCGGCCGAACTTGAAAAATGGCGGAACCGGGCCCGCATCGGCGCCCTGCTGAATCACACGCTCAATAACAACCTGACGGCCCTGGTGGGATTTCTTGAATTCGGCGGGCTGGGGGAATCCCGAACAGCCCTGACCGCCTTCAGAAAATTCGCAGGCCGTTTTAATGACCCCGCCGCCGTCTTTTACCGAATTGCAAAAAACCCCGGGATCATCGTCCTGGAAGACACGGCTGGCTATGCAAGCGAACAGAAAGAGCCGGTTTTAAATACCTCCGAGCTCGCCCGGCAGGCTGATTTCGCCGGGATTTTCAAAGTATTGGATGAGGCGGCGAGACAATTTGAGGCGGATATCACAGAGCTTGAGAAACCCGCCGGAAAACCCGAGGAAGCGCAAAAAATAACCGAGAGGGTGGTTCGGCAGGGAGGTGTCATTTCCCAATTCGCCGCCGATTACCTAAAGGAGGCGGAAGACAAGGTGGCCGAACTCTCCCGCGCCGAGGTGCGGGGATCAGACGATCAGAAAACCAGAGGACCAGAAACGGTCAGTGGGGTTGCTGCTGATGCGGTTACCCCGCCACTTTCTCAAGACGGGGCTCAATCAAGCGTGAGACTTCCTGACGCAGGCCTTTCACGCGGACATAAACCACCGGCTGACCCGGCTCGTGCTGCTCCTGGGCCAATTGCCGGTTTCTCTGGCTCAACTCGGGATCGCTCTCAAGCAGGAACACCACCTGGGCTCCTTCCGGGATCTGGGATTCCATCTCCGGGTGGGCAAGGACGTACTTCGAGAATTCCGTCGAAAGCTCCAGGTTTTTCTCAAATAGTTCCCGATCAGTCACTCTCCCGCCTCCTTCAAGTAATCCTCGACATACTTCGTCCAGTTACGCCGGAGATCATTTTCGGCATAATCGAGCGCCTCATTAAAAGTTTGATGGAAAAGGGGCGTTTTGTCAACTCGCCCATCGGGGTGATGGGCGTCTTGATGGGGGAACCCATGCGCCGTATCGTATCGGACGATAGGCGTCCAACGGCCCTTCCAGAACAGTTCGACTTGAACGGCAAACCCCGTAACCCGTCTCCCAATCCGGCGATGCTCGTGCCTTCGACGAACTTTGCTCTCGAGGGGGACAACGTATCGGGTCTTCCGGGGCTCGGGCATACGGGCGGGACTATACCCCCTTCAGCCGTCAACCCAACCCGCGCCGAGGTGCGGGCCGTTGACCCCTTGAAGTTAACTCTTCCGCGGGAAAGCGATGAATTTCGTCTCCTGATTGGAGAGGCCATCAAAGTTTTCCGTGATCTGGGCCAGCCCTTTGCCACGAGCGGAATGCTGACGGCCGGTCGGCCGGATGAATCCAAGGCGAACCTCCGGCTCATTCTGGGAAGCCAGGATTTGAGGCTTTTCCCGGAAGCTGTGGAAAAATTCAAACAGCCAGGGCCGAAGACTCCGCTAATAATTTCAGGGGGCCGAGGAAGAGGTACGCCGGGGCTTGAAGCCGCATTAAAAGAGATGGCGGGTAAGATTCTCAGTTCCGAAAATCTGAAACAGGCCTTGACCATCAAAGATGTTTCGGAGGCCCAGCTGATTGAAGCCCTTTTCAAAGATTTGGGGGTGGGCCCGGGCACCTCCACGGATATCCCCGTTTTCTTGGAAAAAGAATCCAAATCCACCTACCAAAATCTTGAATTTATCGTCAGGATCCTTAAAGCCGCTGAGACACCGATTTTGCCCCCGGGCGAAAAACCCAGAATCGTTATTTATGTGACCGAGGCCCAGGTTGCCAGGACCGTGAGTGCAATGATCCACCGGCTTCGGCTTGAAGGCCTTAATTGGGAGTTTATGGTTACACCTGCTTATCAGGTGGATCTTGTATCTCTGCCCGACCCCGTTCTCTTGGATTTTCTTTTCAAATCAATCGGCCTTCCGGGTCCATTTGCAACGGGACGGGAATTTACAGATCCCCCTTATGCCATGACTAATACGAACATGGACGAGGCGCAACGAATTGTGCGCGATACCAATAAGACAAGTACGCAATATCCGCGGAATACAGTCGAGACCGAAAAAGACAACGCCTTTCCCGGAGGAAGATTTAACTTCGGCGGCGGCACAGTGACCTACCAATACGGCCCGGATCAAATTAAGCAGGTGAGGGACGGGTTATTTTTGAGGCTTCTCGAAAAAGCCGCCCCTCCCCGCGCCGAGGTGCGGACGGCTTATAAAAACGCAATCCAGATTTTCCAAGACCGCGACGAGGACGGCCAAAGGGCCCTCCTCGAAGAGCTGCAAGGAATTCTCAATCAAGCGGCCGGAAAAGTCGAGCAGGGAGGGAGTGAGCGTTTTGTTTATCTGGCCCAGCTTGTGCCGATATTGCAAGGCCAGGCGGAGGGTTTATTCCCGCCGCCGGCCGCAGAGGCCCGCTTGAAGGCATTCTTTGAGTCCCTCGCAATCTTCAAAGCCGACTTCGGGGGCCCCGAATTCGCCGAAATCGTCAGGACGGCCCAACCCCGGCCTGTCTTTCTCCTTGAGCTTTTCAAGGCGTTGGGTATTGAAATAAAAACGGAAGAGCCTCCTACTGCTGAAACTCCGGAACGAGCGCCGCGGGCGGAGGTGAGGCGGGATCAAAGGGGGCAGTTGGTCACTTCAAAAGAAAAATTAGAGGAAATACTGGGACAGGCCCGTAATGTTCAAACGCTCGCCACGGAATCGGGAACCATTCTCACGGGACAGATCGTTCCTGCTGCGGCGGTGGTGGGCCGGGTCCCGGTGATCGCCCCACGACTTCTTGTGCCCCGTGTTATGCGTATCTACCAAAGTCGACCGGTGAAGAGCCCGCAAATTGCGCTTCTCACCGCTTTAGCGCTCTTCAAACGTGACGGCGTCTCCCGCCCTTTGATAGATGTCCTTTTCATGGAAGATCGGGCTGTCGCTGAAGCCCACCTCGAGTTCTATATCGAAGCGGTAAAACAAAGCCTCGGCAGGGAAATCCAAATTGAGGCCGTATTGAATGAGGCCTTCTCGCAGAATACCCGGCCGGGCGCTTTGATGCGGAAGCGCACCGATGTCCCCGGCGCCCATGCGGTCGTTTTGGACCACGCCCCAAGCCGTGAAGAATTGGCGGCCATTCTTCTCCCTGCGATAATGAATAAAAATCTTTTCGTCGAAATCCTCTTTACGCCGGAGGCGGGGGTCAATGAACAAAGCGTTCAAAACCTTCTTAAGGAAGCCCGCAAACTGATCGACGATAAAAAAGAGAGGGTCGTCTTTCTTCCTTCCTCTCCCACGTGGGAACATTTTGAAGAAACCCTTGCCGACACGGGCCGGCGGCTTCACACCCGGATGGCCAAAGAGGTCAGCGTCCCCCTTCTCGATCAATTCATTGACCGGCATGTGGTGGTGAGCGTTCAGGAAAATCTGTGGAACAAATCGCCCAAAATCGGGGAAGGCCTTGGCAAAAAGACGCAAACCGTTCTTTACGCTTTTGACGTGAATGACCCCAATTACGTTCCGTATCTCGGAGGGGAAGCCCTCCTCGCCTCCAAACTGGCGCAGGATGTTTTGAGCCTCGACCAGAAAAGGTTTCTTACGCCCCAAGGGGGCCGCCGTTACCGGGTCACCGGAGATTCTCTCGCCGAATTCGTGGCTTCGCTTCAGACGGCCCTCGAAGGCCTCGAACAGATCTTCGCCTCCGCGTAATTCCCGGAGGACCTTTCGCCTATTTTTTTCTCTCGATCCACTTCCCTATCCCGATACACCCCTCGTATAAAAGGATGAGCGGGAGGGCCAAAAGGATCTGGCTGAAGGGGTCGGCCGAAGGCGTGAGCACCGCGGTGAGGATAAAGATGAGGACAATCGTTCCCTTGCGGGAGCGCTCCAGCGTTTGAACGTTTAAAATCTCCATCTTCACAAGCCCGAGGAGAACCGCCGGCAAAATAAACACAAGCCCACATCCTAAGACGAGGGTCATGAGGAAAGAAAAATAAGGGCTGATGGAAAGAAGGGGCCTTAAAGAATGGGTTTGGAAACCCAAGAGAAATTGAAGGCCGAGCGGAAGAAGGACCCAAAAAGCAAAAGCGGCCCCGGCGAGAAAAAGGAAAACTGAAACGAGAACGACTGGGAGAAGAGCCCGTCTTTCTTCACGGTGAAGCCCGGGGGCGACAAAAAGCCAGAGCTGGGTGAAAAAAACCGGGCTGGCCCCAAGAACGCCCGCCAGCAAAGAGATTTTGAGGCGGACGAGAAAGGCCTCATAGGGGGCTTGGAAATAAAGCGCCGCGAAGTCAACCACTCTTAAGGGACGGATTAAAAAATCGAGAAGGGGCCTTGAAAAAGAGTAGGCTACGATCGAGGCGAAGAGAACCGCGGCGAGTGAAATTAAAAGGCGGGAACGAAGCTCTTCGAGGTGATCGAGAAAGCTAGATCTGAGCGAAGATTTCGCGGGCCACAATTCCTACGGCTCCCAGGGCCACGGCGTTTTCGCCAAAGGCGGAGGGGATGATGCTGACCCGGCTCGAGGCCTCCTCCACCGACCAATCCTTCACCGTGTTCTTGAGGGCCTCGAGGAAAGAAGCGCCGCAGTCTTCCACCCCGCCTCCGATCACGACGATCTCGGGATTAAAAAGATTAACAAGAAAAGCGACTTTTTTGCCGAGGGTACGACCCCCCTCTTCCACCACCCGGCTTGCAAACGTATCTTTTTCCTTAACGGCCCGCACGAGCTCCTTAAAACCGAGCTTGGAAAGGTCCCCTCCCACCATGTCCCGGAGAACGGACTTTTCGCCTTTTTCCAGGCGTTCTCGGGCGCTCCGGACCATTCCGAGATCCATTTCCCAACGGCCCAGCTGGGTGGCAATATCGAAGGCCTCCTCCTTGGACTCCTTAATACTTGCGATCCCCAGTTCCCCGGCGGCCCCGGAAGCCCCCCGGTAAATTTCTCCGTTAATCAGGATCCCCGCGCCCACGCCCGAAAACATATAAATCATATGGCGCACTTCGCGGTCGAGGCCGAGCCACTTTTCGCCCAAGACGGCGGCATTGGCGTCGTTTTCCACAATGGTGGGGATGTTGAGTCTTTTTTCGAAGGTTTCCTTGATGGAAAGACAAATAGAGACGTCTTTATCGCCGAGGCTTTGCGGCCACCGGATGGTGCGCCCGCGTTCATCGATGATCCCGGGAACGCCCACTCCCACTCCGGCGATTTTGGCGCGGTCAATCTCGGACTGGTTGATGATTTCTTCGGCAAGGTCCACCATCTTTGCGATGACGCCCTCCGAATTTTCGGGATACCGCTCCCATTTAATTTCTTTGAGGACATTGATCTCAAGGTCCACCAAGATGCCGACCATGGAAAGCATGTTGAGGCCCACGCCCACGATGTAGCCGGCTTTGGGGTTCAGCTCCACGAGGACGGGTTTCCTGCCGCCGGTGGATTCGTCGAGCTCGCCTTCGATCACCAGTCCTTTTTTGATGTAGTGGTTGACGTAGTTGGAGACCGTGACAATGTTGAGCTCGGTGGCCTTGGAAATATCCGTTCGGGAGATGGGGCCGGATTTACGGATGACTTCAAGGATGGCAAGATTTTTACGTTCCTTGTCGGTCAAAATGCGGTCTTTGAGCAGGACCTGTTTCAGCATCATAAAAAGACCTCCTCCCCTCTCGTCCGAGATTTTAATTAAGCTCAAGGGCTGATTATTTCTCGAAGGCTACGTGATCGACGTAAAGCGTTCCGGCTTTAGGATTGGAGTTGATGTCGTCGAAGACGACCACAAACTCGTTGAGGTGCGACCAATCCTTCACCTTGCGGAATTTCTCAAAGGGAATAACAAATTTCTGCCAGCTGTCCGTGAGCCCCGTCAAAATAAAAGGAGACGGTTGGTTGGACATGTCTTTGAGTTCGATTTTGACTCTCTTGGTGAAGCCTTTTTCCTTGTCGCCTTTCATGTAAAAACTGACCGACTTGTAGGAGGAGCCGTCTTCGCCGTTGAGTTTCATCCAAAAACCGTTGTAGGCGGGATTCGGACTGTCCACATCGTAATCGAGCCGAATCGAATAACCCGCGGGATTTCCCAATGCGTCATCCCCTTCAAAGGCCATTTGAGTGGCTTGGGTCTCGTCGTTGGGGTCTTTATCCCACGAGCCGAAGTCCCCGCCGATGTTATTGGGTTTATCGCCGCTGTCAAAGTCAGCCACGACAAGCTCACCGGCTGAGTAGGCCGTTAGACAAAAAGCGAAAAGAAAAACCACCGCCGAGAATGCGACCAGAAAATTTTTAGCTTTCATTGTTACTTGGCTCCTTTCTGAACCGGCAAAAAACCGAATTTCTGACGCTTTTTATAACCCTTTATTCTACAACAATAAAAGGTGTTTTGTGAACACCAATTTTATGTCTTACAAAAGCCTGAAAAAGGCCCTCTAAATGGGGAGTTTTTCCTTCCCCAGAAGCTCCTCGGCCTTTTTTATAGACTCATCCCGGTGAAAATACTCCTTTAACACCCCTTTTTTAAGGTAGTTACAGAGGGCGGCCAGGCTCATTCCTTGATCGAGGATTAAATATTGGGCATTGACGCGCCCGGTGCGGACATTGACGGCGTCATAAAAGCCGTATTCTCCGTAAAGGGGGTAGAGCTCGAGCATCCGGCGGATATTATCAATCGCCTGCTCCGGAAGCGTTTCAAGGGCCAAAAAGGCCGCGTAAGGGGCGATAATTCCCTCGTCCCGGTAGCCCTTGACCCCCAAATACCGGATTCCAAGCTCTCGGTAAAGCCACTGCCGGCCGCTTGCGGTCGAAGCGGGAGAAATGCCCCAAACGGGATAACCCTGCCGGTTGAGGGCATAGTCGATGTGAATTTCCGTCGCGATACGGTTGTTGAGGCCCAAACCTTGCGGGGCAAGCTCCTTTTCTTTCATGACGAGAGCGGGCATCAGAAATTCAAAAAGAGAGCCTCCCCAGCTCGGTACAAATTTCTTTCCGTGGTAGCTGTAGGTCCCCTGAAGGAATGAGACCCGGTCAATTTCGACTTCCTTGGTTTCCGGAATTTGGGTCTGCCATTTCCAGGATTTGGGAGGGACCCGGTAAATGAGCCACCAGTGTTCGCGGGGAAGATCGCCTTTGCCGATCCCCAAGAAACTGGTTGCCCGGGCCTCGGTGGCAATCAACCCGTAATGGTAAGGTGAAAAATCATTGGCCGTCTCATCAAATCCGAGGCGAAGTTGTCCGATCCCGGGATCATAAAATTCGTAAAAATCTATTTTCTCGAGAAACCGCGTGGCCTGTTTCCCGAGCTCTTTCGGGAAAGCCTGTCTTGCGACCACCCAGGCGACGGCGAGCCAGCCCGAATCCACCGTTGAGATATAGTCACGTGTCACCTGGAGCGACGTGGTGCTGTAAAAATTGTAGAAAAACCCCTTCCATGTTTTCATTTGCTCAAGGGTTTTGAAAATTTCCCGGATCCGTTTGACGGCGGTTTTTTTCGGAATGATCCCCAACTCGTGGGCTGAAACGCACGCTAAAATATACATGGCGAGATTGGTCGGCGTGGTGTAGGTGCCGACGTCTCCGGGCTTCCCCACGCGGAGGTGGTCGACCGGGAGGCCGGTGTGACGGTCGATGGCGTTTTCGAAATATTTCCAAGTGTCGCGGGCAATCTCGTGAAGAAATTTTTCAGTCGCGGGTTCGGCCAGAAGCACCTGGACTCTTTCGGGGGCTTCGAGCCGGCTCGGGAACCCCACCAAATTATCCTTCTGGGATTCGAAGCGAAGGTCTTTTCTCGCATAGAAGGCGATCCCGTCGATCACCATCTGGACCTTGAGGGGCTCCCCTTCCGCTCTTAGGGCGAGTGAGATTTTTTCAAGACGGTTCCAATCCACGTTGGAAAAGGCCGCCCGGGGGAGGGTGATTTCCTTCCAACCGTTTGATTGAAATCCGTTCGCCTGATAAGAAGAAGTGAAGTCGAAAGTTTGGGATCGGCCCTCTAAATCTTCGAGGGTCAGGGTGAGCTTCCCTGAAAAATCTTTTTCATCCCGGACCTGAATGCGGCACTTGAAGACAAGCGCTTCAGCCTGACTCACATCAAGCCCCTTCAGGGAACTTTTAAGAATGCTTTCTCCGTAAGGAGCCAGGGAAGACTTTAAGCGCAGCGCCCCTCCCCGTCTTTCCTGAAAACCGTCATTTAAAGTAAAAGCGAATTCGAGATGGTTGGGGGGCAGGGTTTGGGTCTCCCAGGGGGCGCCGAAACGGTTTTTCATCTCCTGGCTGTTGAAGTCGTCCACCAAAATGAACTCCGCGAGAGTGCGGAGATCGCGTCCCGCGGGGAACTCGCTAAAAATCGAGGCGGGAAGGGGGTTTGTTTGCGGCGGGGCGGAGGCACACCCCGAAAAACAAATTAAAAGAGTTGAAAAAAGAAGCGTGAATCGACACGCCTTTTGCATTCCGAGGAATCAACCCAGAATCACTTCGACCCGGTGAACCTTGCCGTCGCCAAAAGCCGGCAAGAGGTTTGAGGAATGGGGCTTGCCGTCGACTTGGGTCTCTTTGACGCCGGAACTGACGTGGTTCGGATTTTTTACTTCGATTTCGTAGGTGGCGTTTCTGAATTTCCGCTTCATCTGAAACCCTCCCCAAGCCCTGGGGATCACAGGGTCAACCAGCAAACCTTCTTTGGCGGGCCTCACGCCCAGGATCCAGTTCATCGCCACGGTGTAATACCATTGGGCGGAGCCGGAATACCAGGTCCAGCCGCCGCGGCCGAAGTAGGGTGAATCGGGGCCGTCCACGTTTCCCGGAGTCACATAGGGCTCGACAAAATAAAGCTCGGGCTCGAGCCCGCGCAAAACCGGGCAGAAACTCCGGTAGAGTTTGTAAGCCTTCTCCCCGTCCCGGCGCATACACTCGGCTTGGATCGCCCAGTTGGCGGCATGGGTATAAAGGCCGCCGTTTTCGCGGACCGCCGGGGCGTAGCGGGTAATGTAACCAATGGTGGGATCGGTCACTTTATAGGCGGGGGTGAGAAGCAGCGGGCCGTATTGTTTGTAAAGATACTTCTCGGCCGAGGCCATGCAGGTTTTTGCCCGTTCCGGCGTTGCCGTATCCGTGATGATGGCCCAAGTTTGGGTGTTTAAGAAAATTTTTCCCTCGTCGCAAATTTTGCTCCCGAGGGGCCGGCCGTCATCCCGAGTGGCGCCGATGTACCATTCCCCGTCCCAGGCGTGATCGTTCAGGGCTTTTTTCAAGGCGTCAGCGCGTTTCTCATAATCCTCTGCACGCTTTGGGTCCCTTTTCCGGACATACGGCGCAAATCCCTTTAAAATCCCATAAAGAAATTGGCCAAGCCAGACCGATTCGCCTTTCCAGTGAATCCCCACGTGGCTCAAGCCGTCATTCCAATCGCACTCCCCCATCAAAGGAAGGCCGCGGGGTGAAAAACGGGTGAAGGCTTTGTCGATCGCCCGGCAGCAGTGATCGTAGAGCGTTCCCTCGGTGACCTGCTTGGTCTTTGGGTCGGGCAGGAATTTCGTCTTGAGATCCAAAATGCCTTCGTCGGCTGTCTCGTCCAAATAGCAAAGTGTGATGAAGTCAAGCCACAGAAGATCGTCTGAACAGTGGGTGACCGCGCCGATTTTGGTGCCCTGGTGCCACCAATGATGCACGGTCCCGTCCGGGAACTGCTGCTCGGCATGCATCAGGATTTGCTTTTTGCAAAGTTCGGGGGCGAGCGGAAGAAAAACGAGGCTGTCCTGCAATTGGTCACGGAAACCGTAACCGCCCGAGCATTGGTAATATCCCGTCTTCGCCCAGATCCTTCCCGAAATCGCCTGGTATTTCATCCAGGTGTTGGTCATAAAGTTCATGGCCTCATCCGGCGTTTCAATCCGGCTCGCTTCTACGAATTCCCGTTTCCACAGGGCCTTGACTTCTTTGAGGCCTTTTTGAACCGCCGAAGGGGTTGCGTATTTTTTCACAAGCTGATGACTTTCCGCGCGCGAACGGGTGGCCCCCAGAACGAAAATCACATCGCGCGTCTCCCCCGGTTTCAAATCCACCTCGACTTGAAGGCCCGCCGCCGAATCATTCCATTTTCCGGAAGTGTTGGTCAGCTTTCCTTTTTTGACGGCCTCGGGCTGGGAGGCTCTCCCGTAACGCCCGAAAAAGGCTTCTTTGTCCCCCTCGTAGGCGGAGGGTTTTGGATAAGACGCGTGGAAGGCCTCGAGCGGGCTTTCCGCGAGTCCTGTCGAGATGTACCCCGGGACCAGGGCCGGGCGTTTTAGGCCGTAAAGAATGCCGTTTTTATCGTCGATCGTGGTTTCGATGAAGGTCTTGTGAAATTCACGGTGAGTGTCCAGCGCGTTTCCGAGGCACCATTCGAAATAGCTGAAGAGGCTCAAGCGTCTTGGCTTCGCGTCTTCATTCGTGAGTTTCACCCACCAAACTTCGACCGGGTCTTTCACGTCCACAAAAATAGTTTTTTGAGTGCGGATTTTCTGGCAAGCGCTTGTTAAAACGGAAAACCCAAGGCCGTGGCGGACTTCAAAAAAATCGAACTCCGGCATGCAGGGCTTCCATGTCCCGGACCAAATTTCTCCCGAGTCCCGATCGCGCAGATAAAGATATTTTCCCCAGTTGTCCCGGATCAAGTCCTGTTCCCACCGGGTGATGCGGGAAAGCTGGGCGTTTTCTCTCCAAGAAAAACCGCCCCCGGTTTGAGAAATGACGAGCCCGTAATCTCCGTTACAAATAACATTCACCCAGGGGCGCGGGGTATCAGGGCGGGTGATGACATATTCCATTCCGTCTTCGGTGAAGTAACCGTATTTGGATTCAAACTTGCGTTCGCTTTTGATGGTTTTTTTCTCCTGGAGGGTAGCCATGGGTGTCATCGACGTTCCTCTCCTTTAAGCCTTTCCCTGCAAGATTGCGTTGACTTGCTCCTCGAGATCTTTGACGACGCTTTCCGCGGTTTTTTTGCCGGTGAAAACCAGCTCAAAGGCGGGGCGGAGATATTTGTCTTCGATTTCACGCCAGCGCGGGTGAAAGGGGTCAAAAACAATATATTGCACGGCCGAGTTGAGCATGGCCTTGTTGGCGGGTGCCGCCGGGTTTTTAGCAAAATGTTCGCTTTCAGCTACGGAAATCCGGGCCGGCTGGGCGAGCCCCCTGTCGGCAAGCCGTTCCTGGGCCTTCGCGCTGGTTAAGGCCTTGATGACTTCCCATGCCTCCTTTTTATGCTTGGAAGTCCGGAGGATCGCATAACCGGAGCCCCCGGTTCCGAAAGCCCGGACCCCCTGCTTGTTTTTCGGAAACATCGCTACATCCCATTTGAAGTTGTAATTCCGGAGAAGCGGCGTCTCCCAGATCCCTGAAAGAAACATGGCGAGGCGACCGCTCGCAAACATCATGTCGACTCCCATGCCTAAATTGGTGAGGGTGGTCGGCGTCGGCATCACCTGATAAAGGTTTGCGAGGTCGGCGTAAAATTGAAGGCCGGTGATGGTATTGGAGTTACTGATGAGGGCCCGGGTCGGCTTTTTCACATCATCCACGAGCGCTCCCCCATTGCCGTAAACGAAATTCTGCCAGGCCCATCCGTAAAAACCGTACTGGGTGACGCGCCCGCTTGCGTCTTTTTTGGTGAGGGCGCGGGCGATGATTAAAAGATCCTCCCAAGTCCATTCGTCCGTGGGGTAACTGATCCCCGCCTGATCAAAAAGTTCCTTGTTGTAAAAAACACAGGCGAAGGGCGCGACGTCCCGGGGGATCGCATAAAGTTTTCCGTCGACTGTGAAGCGGTCGATAATTTGAGGGAAAAAATCGTTCAAAAAGGGGCTGATTTTATATTCGGGGTCGTTTTGCTCGGCAAACTGAACGAAGGGAGTCAGGTCTTCCAAAACCCCCTTGGTGGCAAAAGTGACGAAGTAATTGACTTCGGTGGTGATGATGTCCGGGGCGGCGCCGCCGGCAATGCGGGTCAAGATTTTCGAATCGTACCCGGTGTAGGGTGTGTGCTCGAAAACGACTTTGATTTCGGGGTGGGCCTTCTGCCAATCTTCGATGGAGTGCGTGATGATGTCGACTTCTTCAGGCGTTCCCCAGAAAGTCACTTTGACTTGGGTGGGACCGCCTTTCCCGGGGGCCTTGCCGCAGCCCGGGGACAAAAGAAAAAGGCTGATGAGAAGACAAACCAGCGTCCGAAAATTCCGCTTCATTTCCACACCTCTTTTTGCTCGGTCTTTTTCATTTTTTTGGTCGGGTAGGTGGGGAAAATGATTTCGTGGGGTTCAAACCAAAGCTTGATTTCGCGTTCTGCCTCGGTCGGTGATTCGGAGGCGTGGATCACGTTTTCATAAACGCCGCGGGTTGTGATCCGGCCGTATTGGCCCCGGATCGTGGTGGGCTCGGCTTCTTCAGGATTGGTGGCTCCGCCTAATTCTCGCACTTTTTTGATGGCTCCTTTCCCCACATAAACGAACGCCAGAACTTTCCTCCGGTTATGGTATCCGCCGGTGATATACCGGATCAGCTCCGTAAAGAACGGTTTGTGTTTCAGCGCGTGATAGTGCTCTTCAGCCAACGCCCGGGAGACGCGCAGGCATTTGGCTGCCGCGATTTCAAGCTTGGCCTCGGAAAGCCGGGTCAGGATATTCCCCGTCAAGGACTTGGCAAGGCCATCGGGCTTGATGACGACCAGAGTGGCTTCCAATGCTTTCTTTTTTTGAGGCACGGGTATTTATTTTTACCAAAAATTTTTTGATTTCCAATGAAAAGCCGAAGCCAAAAAGGGTTCGGAAATTATATTGGCCTCTCCTCTACTTGTCAATCGGGGAAATAGGCCCCTGTCGTAAGCTAATGAATTGTCCGGTTCCCGTAGCACATGAAGTGTCCGCTTTCACCGGAAGGGGTATGATTCAGGGCCAATTACCCTTACAGGAGGTTGGCCATGAATTATCCCCCTT
>Ga0187893_10001907_pt1 | contig 47586 bp, 28 predicted proteins | sample MA1701074metaG_FD_139574 | JGI IMG/M metagenome (GOLD analysis project Ga0187893, IMG submission 139574) | White microbial mat communities from a basaltic lava cave in the Kipuka Kanohina Cave System on the Island of Hawaii, USA - MA170107-4 metaG ... | reverse complement strand
GCGCTCGGCCTCCAGGCAGGCCTCGCAGCCGCCCGCTGCAGCGGGCGCCCGGCTGCTCCGGCGGTCCGCGGCTGCGCACTGCTCGCCGCTCCCCTCGGCGATACTCTCCGCTGTATCGCGCTCCCCTCCGGTCGACGCGCTTGCGCGTCGCCTGCGGGCCGGCCTCGCCGCCGCCCGCTTCGCGGGCACCCGGCGGCTCCGGCGGTCCGCGGCTGCGCCATTGCTCGCCGCTCCCATCGCGCCTCGATCTCGACGATCCGGGCGCTCCCTGACTCGTCAGAAAGTGCAATACTCGAACTAAGCCGCCTCCTTGGGATCTCACGCCTCCAGCTCTATCGGCGATGCCACCGCCTCGGGATCCGGCTGAGGGGGGAGAGGGCGAGGCGAGGGTCCAGGCATCCCTCCTGAGATTCTAGAACCCCCGCGTTCGCTCGATCGCCTGCACTCCCGAGAGAAGCGGCGGCTTGCCGCTGCGGGCGCGCAGGCCGATGCGCAGGTGGTCGATCACGGGCACGTCGCGGAACTCGCGCACGATCGTGCAGGCCGCCCCACCCGCTTCTCGGGCGATGTCGAAGCCGCTCAGACACTCCCTGCCCTGGAGGTAGACGTCGAAGACCCGCTCGCCGGGCTTGAGCCCCTCGATCTCGGCGAAGACGAGCCGAATGGAGTAGATGTGGTCCGCCGCTGTGCCCGGCGGTCCCGAAGGCGGCAGGAGCGACTCCATCCGCCAGTGACCGGCGAGCCGCGAGGAATCGACGGCGGAGGCCTTCGACAGGAGGAACTCCGACGGCTTCAGTGCCTCGCGGGCGATGCGCAGCTCGTCGATGAACGTCGCTGAGCTCGCGCCGCGCCCGACGACGAGTTCGCTCGGGGCGCGGTTCCAGTAGAGCGGAAACCCGGGAGGTCCCTGGTGGCTCCCGGCGACGACGCCGTCCTGGTAGATCCTCCCCTCGCCGCTCGCCGCGTCGTACGTGAACGACACGTGGACCCAGCGGTTGTCCGTGACCTTCTCCTTCAGCTCGATGAGCGCATCGCGCCCTCGCGGCGCGCCGGGGGATGCGCCCCCCGACCCCGCATCGACCCAGTACCTCGCCCTCAGAGCCCTCCGATCGAGGACAAACCCCTGGGGGTCTTTCCTGTCCTCGCCGCGTGCATCGACGAACGCGAAATCCGCTTCGGTGCGAACCCAGAACTCGACGGTGATGCTCGGCGAGGCGAGACCGGCGACGGCCTTGGCGACCGCCTTCAGCTCAACGTCGCCGGGCCCCCTCTGGAGGCTCGTTCGGTTCTCTCCTCCGGCGGGGAGCCTGCGCCCAGGGACGGAGATCGACGCGAGCCCGCCGGAGATCTCGAGCGCGCTTGCGCCGCGCACTTCGTTCGGAACGGTCCCGAGCGGCGCCGGGACGAGCCGCACGGCGATCTCGCCGCTCCCTGTCACGGCCGACGCACCGACCCAGGCCAGAGGGTCGCCGCCGACCTCGTTCGTGTGGCGGCGGACGAACCCGCCTCCTTCGAGGTAGAACTGCACCGGGATGTCCGGCGAGGACCCTCCCACGCTCGGCGAGTCGAGCCAGAGCGTCCCGTCCGGCCCGCGCCGGTCGCCGGGCGCGCCGAAGTTGAGCCCGACCTTCGTCACGCGGGCCGACTCGGCCCGCTGCGAGTTGAACGTCCAGATCTCCACGTCCGGCCGGTGAACGAGGCCGAGCGAGGACTGGTTCTGGTACGAGCATGTACAAGAGCGCGTGTAGTCGGGCGCGCAGAGGACGCCGCCGGCGGGGATCAAGTTCGAGGTGCAGCCCGCGCGGAAGCCGCCGAAGTTTCCCGTGCCGCCGCTCGCGAGGTCGTAGAAGCCGGCCGCGGCGGAGCGGAACGTGAGGAGGTTCGGGCAGGCGAGCGCCGTGTTGCACCCGTAGTTCCGGGTGTACTGCCAGTCGATCTCGCGGCCGCTCGTGGGATGAGTCGTCTTCTTGCGTTTTCCCGTGAAAAGGTCGAGGGCGAAGCCGGGCGTGGTCGTCGTCTGCGTGATGATCTGGGGGCCGAGGAGGATGCACGGCCCGGCGTACTTTTCCTTGCTCTCCCAGAGGACCTCGCCCGTCGAACCGCGGTAGGCGGTTATCCCCTGCCCCGGCTCGTCGGGCGAGCGGTCTCGCCCGCTGCTTCCGGCCTGGATCAGGATGTCGTGCTCCTCGCTGTAGCCGAGCCAGGTGCCGAAGATGCCCTTCGTGGCGCTCCAGACCGGTTCGCCGGTCCGCAGATCGAGCGCCAGGAGCCTCCCGGCCTCGCCGATCGGCTGGCCGCGCCGCTTGAGGAAGCTCGCGCGGTCGGAAGGGAGGCTGTCGATGAGGAACGCGAGCCCGCCCCCGAGCGACATGGCCCCCCCGAGTGCAATTGCATTGTGCCGCACGGAGTGGGTCGTCTCGTGGCTCCACTGGACCTTCCCGGAGAGCCGGTCGAGGGCCCAGAGGGTCTTGCTCACCGCCCGCGCCATGCTGCCGAACTTCCCCGGCGTCTTCGGTTCGTACTTCGGAAGGCCGTACGCGAGGTGGAGGAGCTGCCTCTTGAGGAGCATCTCGCTTCCCAGCGGGCCCCCCCCACCCGAGCGGCGCGCCGCCGCCAGGTCCGCCTCGACGTCCTCCGTTTTCCCCTTCTTGCGGACGTCCGAGGGAATCCGCGCCGCGATGTCATCCTTGGCGAGAAAACTGTTGAGGCATTCGCGGAGATACGACTGATCGGTCTCGCCCCATTCGCGCCTGGGCGGGGTGAAATCCTTCCAGGTCTTGACCGCGGCCAGGGCCGGTTTGAGCACCTCGGTCTTGACCGCTTTGATCTCGGCCTCTGTGTACTCCGCCGAGGTGAAATCGAGAGGCCTCGCGGCGAGAAGCAGGGTGCCTTTGTAGGCGATAAGCCCGCCGAGGTCCGGCGGCTCGGTCTGGCCGCGCGAGGGGGGAATCTCGAACACCGCCAGTGTGCGGCCGGTGGCCGCATCGAGTCGGAGGCAGCGGCGCTTGTGGAGGACATAAACGCTGTCGGCGAGGGTGACGTAGTTGCTGCCGAGGAGGTTGGCGCCCGGCTCGTGGGTCGCGTAATCGTAGAACTCGCCCAGTTCCCGGAACGTCCTCTCCCAGAGGAGCCGGCCCGTGTAGATGTCGATGGCGCGAAGTAGGTGGCGTCCTTCGATGACGAGTCGCCCTCCGGCGACGTGCGGGATCGGACCGTGCCCGTGGCGGGGGAGCAGCTCGTCGTTGGACGGCCCGCCGAACCAGAGGAGCCCGAGCGGGGACTTCACGAGGAGGTCGCGAGAAGCGACGGAGTTCCCGGCGTCGCCGTTCTGGTGGGTCCATTCGCCGGATCCCGCCGGCGCTTCGCGGCGTCGCAGGAGCACGAGGCCGCTCCTGGAGTCGACGACACCTCCATCGAGCCGTGCCGCTTCCGCCCGGCGGCGGAGGGCCTCCATCTCGCGGGGGGTCGCCGCGATGCAGAGCACGCCGGAGAACGGCCGCAGGAGACTGAAGAGCCGCTTCAGGCTCCCCTCATCTTCGCCCCGCCGAACAACCCCGCGCGGATCCTCCGACGCGATCAGCTCCGCCATGTACGGCGGAAGGTCCAGGGAAGCGAAGTCGCCCGTGACGATCGCGATCCTATCGCCGTAGATCCCCAGCTCGTCCCAGCGGCTGCGGGCCGCGGCGATGCGGGCCGGATCGGACTCGACGACGACGGCGTGAAGCGCGGACTGGCGCACCAGCTCCTCCGCGAGCCGTCCGGTGCCGAGCCCGAGGACGAGCGCGTGGCCTTCGCGGGCCCCCGAAGCCCGCAAGATCGAGCCCGCGATGGCGGTCCAATCGTCCGGAGGGAATTCGAGGCGCGGGAGCGGCACCGCATCGAGCGCGATCAGCTCGAGGTCGAACGAGAGGTCCGGTCCCGAGGTCACGGTCCGGTGAAAATCGACGGCGAGCGTGTTGGCGCCCGAGCGAAGATGCTTGGCGGAAAGGCGCAAGTCGTGGGACCGCAGGCGAGTCGGGCTCGATTCGCCGGCCGTGAGGTGGGTCACTTCTCCCTGGGGCAGCCCGACCCGCGCGATCTCCTCGCCGTTCAAGAACACCGCGGCCCCGGCCTCGACGAGCTGGAGCTTGAGGAGCAGCTCGTCGATATCGACGCCCGCGGGAGCGGTGAAACCTCGCCGCAGGTAGGCGGTCACCGGCCTCGACCCGACTCCTGCCCCCTGGAACAGCTCGGTGGCGTGCTCGCCCACGCCGGAGCCGAGCGGCGCCGCGCCCGGCGTCCACCCCGAGTCCTCGAAATCCGGCGACTCCCAGCCCGGCGGCGGAGCGGACTCGCCATCGACGAACTTCCAGGGCGCGCCTGCGGGGATCAACGTCACGGCGCGGGATGCGGGGAGAGTTTTCCCCCGCGGCCGGCCCGCGAAGCAGTAGACGCGCCCGCGATCGGTCGTGACGAAGAGCTTCCCATCGCCCGAAAGGATGTTCAGAGGCTCGTCGGGGAGATCGAGGCTCCAGGAAATCCCCGCGCCGCGGTCGAAGCGGGGCAGATCGACGGCGAGGAGGCGGCCGCCGAGCCTTTTCGTGTCGCCGCTCGCGTAGATGCGGCTCCCGCTGCGGATGAAGATGCGCTTCGGCTTCTCCTCAAGCGCCGCCGTCCAGAAGACCTTCATCTCGGGCTTCTTGGTGGGCTTTCCGCGGCGGTCCTTCGCCTCCACGTCCTTCCAGAGGGGGCGGAAGCCGCGGATGCCCTCCCCATCGACCCCGATGAGGGCGTTGGGCGTGAAGACGGGCGCATCCACGGTGCCGGCGAAGGCTCCATCCGCGAGGCGGTAGAGCGCGCCGCGGTTGAAGAAGAAGTCCTTCGCGAGCGTCACCTCGTAGCCGCCGCCGCCCTTCGAGCCCATATCGCGGCTCGAGACGTTGAAGTTGATGATCTTTCCGGTGCGCCGATCGAGGACGGCCGGCACCGTGCGGCCTCCCGCGACGAGCAGATGCTCCTCCGAGGCCGCGAAGTAGCCCTGCGGCGCGACGCCCGCGAAGGCGGGGCTGTCGTGCTGCTGTTTGATGTAGTCCGTGCCGCTCCCGCTGTTGGTCCAGCGGACGACTCCCGTCTCGGCGTCGAGCGCGTGGATGAAGATCCCTTCGAACGGCCAGAGGCTCGCTCCGAAGTAGACGGTCTTATCGAAGACGACGGGGGCCCCGCGCGCGGGCCAGGCGCTGATGAGACGATCTTGCCCCAGGATCTTCCGATCCGACGGCCCACCTCGGAACTTCCAGCGCAGACCGCCCGTAGCGGCATCGAGGCAATAGAGATACCCATCATCGCAGACGAAGTAGAGCTTCCCCTCCCAAGCGACCGGCGCGAGCCGAACCGGCCCCTCGGCATAGAACCTCCACTCTTCTTCGCCCGTCTCCGTCGAGTGCGCGGTCACCTTGTCGCGCAGCATCGAGGGGATGAAAAGCCGCTTGCCGGCGAGGACGGGCTCATAGAGGCGGTCGAAGGAGAGTTTCTCCTGGCCTGCCGGCCAGGCGGGCCGGGGCGCCGGCAGCTCGAGGACCCACTGGAGGTGGAGCGGTTCGGGCAGCTCCTCATCCGACGACCCGCGCCGGGCGGGATCGCACCGCCACATGGGCCAGTCGGCAGCCGACAGGACGACCGGCGCCAAGAGACAGGACCCGGCTGCGGACAGAATGAGGATGCGTCGGATCGGACCCATAGGGCTGGGAAAACGAACGGAACTCAACGACTCGTTCTGATAAATCGGCTCTTCAACCGTCGGGACTTTCGGAGAATCCTGGGGCGAATCGGGGAAAAGGTCAAGCCTCGCTCTATACCCTCTCAAAATCTTCACGTTTCACTGAGCGGTTCGGCCGGATCCTGGCGGATTGCGGCGAGGGTCGGAAGCCAGCAGGCGACGGCGGAGAGGAGAGGGGCGACCAGGAGCGCTACGAAGAGAACGCGCACGCCGAGAAAACCCACCGCCGTCCATCCGGCCTCGAAGGCCATCCCGCCGGCGACGAATCCGATCGCAACGCCGATCACGGCCCCCGCGGCCCCCGTGAGGGCCGCGCGGCCGAGGAATAACGCCGCGATGGGGCCCGAGCCGACGCCGAGGGCGCGCAGGATGCCGATCTCGCTCCTCCTCTCTCGAACGTTGGCGGCCGCGAGGAGTCCGATGAGGACCGCGGCGACGCCCAGGGCAAGGGGTACGGCATGGAGCCGGAAGCGATCCCCCACCGCGAGGAGCCCCGCCCGGTTCGCCTCCTCGGCGCGCAGCGCCGCCTCGGCGGCTTCGGCGGTCTTTTTGCGGGCCTCGGCCCTCGCGAGAGCCTTCTCGCCCATCTCTTCGACATCGACGCCGGGGAGGATGCGGCCGATTTCCTCGCGCACCTTGGAGACATCGGCCAGCGCGCACGTGCACTCGAGCGCCCAGATGGAGTTGATGAGCCCGGAGCGGCCCGCCAGCCGTTGCATGAGCGACAGCTCGATCCACCCGGTCAGGTCCCGCTTGTCGCCGCGGCGCGGCTCGATGCGGATGACCTTGAGATTCTCGCCGCGGATCGTGATGGAATCGCCCGGCGCTATCCCCTCTCTGCGGGCGAGCGCCTCGCCGAGGACGATCCCAGCGGCCGGCACGGGCTCCTGGATCGGCCGCTTCTCGGTATTTCCCGGGATGGGCACTTGTCCTTTGATCCCGATGAGGAAGAGCGTGCGGTTGCCGCGCTCGGGCCACTCCACCCGCTGCTCGAGCGCCGGCAGGATGTGGTTGATCGTGATCACTCTCGAGCGGGCGAGGAAGTCCGCCGATTCCTCGCTCATGAACCTCGAGGCGTAGTCGGGTGCGAACGGGTCGTCGAAGTTTTGCCCTTTCGGTGTGATGAGGATGTTGAAGCCCAACCGCTTCGTGATCTGGACCATCGCTTCGTTGAGATCGCGGCCGCTCGCCTCGACCTCGGCGCGCGCGCGATCGATCAAGTCCCCAGTGAGCCGCTCCCGGCGAGCGATCAGCTCCCATCCCGCGACGACGAGGGCCGTTGCAGTCGCGGCGGCGAGAAGTCCGAGGGCGAAGTTGACCTTTCGATGGAGTATCTCGCGAATGAGGAGCCGGAGGACCATCGCCGCGTCAGCCTTTTCGTCTCAGAAGGAACGCCGAGCCCGCCGCCGCCACCGCAAGCGCGGCGCCCAGGACGATGAGGACCGCGGTGGCGATGGTGCCGGAAGCGTTGCCCCGCGGTTCCGTTTGGCTCGCGGTGGGCCGCGGGAGTTCCGGCGGTTCTCCGAAGAGCGGCGCGAACGCCTCCGATGCGGGCGCGGACGGCCCCGATGGCAGGGCGGGGAGCTCGGGGAAGGGATCCGGCGGCCGGTCCGCGAGGCCGAGCGATTTCTCCCAATCGACGGACATGAGGAGGTCGACTCCGGGGTTCTGGTCCTTGATCGTGCACGAGCAGGGCCCTGTCAGAGTTTCGCAGGCATCGCGGATGGTTTCGCCGTTGATCCCCTCGCCGGTAAGGCCGTAGAGCGCCCGCCCGCGGCCGAAGACCGGCACCGCGATCGGCTGGTCGGATAGGTCTCGGAGGTCCTCCTCCACGCCGAGGAGCATCGCCGTCAAGGCCCGCTCCGCCGGATCGCCGTGCGCGATCCGCAGCGCGGAGAACTTGAGCTTCAGCTCGAGCGCGGCGGCGGGACGGTACTCCGGGTCGTTCATGATGACCTCCGGCGGCGGCAGCGTGAGGGTCCTCTCCAGCTCGCCGAGACTTTCATCGAGGATCCGCCAGGCCGCGGCGTCGCGCTCGGCGCTCCCCGAATCGAGGAGCACCCAGACGGCGGAATCCCCGGCGAGGATTCGCCGCGCGATTTCCACGCGCGCCGGCGAATCGAGGAGGGCTTGAACGGTGCCCTCATTGAACGGCGCGGCCCAGACGGGCCTCGACCGTTCCAGCGCGGAGGGGAGGCGGAGGATGATGAACGGGCCTCCGGCCGGGTCGGAAGGAACTCCTTCTTCGGCGCTCGCCGCGGCGACGGACTCCGTGACGCGGAAGTTGGCGGCTCCCGACCCGCGCTCGACGCAGGCGGCCTGGAGCCGGCCAAGGAGTGCGGATCCAGCCTCGTCGAGTGAACCGCTCCCCACGACCTCGACCTCGTAGAGGTCCGGCTTCCAGCGCTCGAGGGCGTAACGAAAGACCGGCACCTGACAGGCGAGCGCGGCCCCCGCACCGAGGAGCCAGGCGGCCAGGGAGAACATGGCGCAGGCCGTGGCCGAGATACTAACGGGGGACACAGAGGGGGGTCCCCGGAGGCTCAAGCAGCCTGTGCGCGCCCGAGAAACTTTCCAGGGGCCGAGGATTCGGACGTTTCGTAGCACGAGGGGCTTCATGAGCCGGTGTCATGGTAAGCCGCGGGGGGCGGGGTTTCCATCGGCGGTTTCTGGGATGAATGAATGTGAGGGATTGCGAGGTGCTTCCTGTCCGGCGGGAGGTCTCCGCACGTAGGAGCCACGGAACTCACCGAGAACGCAGAGGAAGCTGCCGACTATGGATGGCACCCTCTGCGCTACTCCGCGTCCTCTGCGGTTGACTTTTTTCTCGGCTACGTCCATGCACCCGATTCGCCTCGGACCCGTTGCTTTGCGCGACCCCATTTCCGAGAATGGGCCGCCATGAACCACCGAGTCAATCTCCTCGCCTCTTTTCTCCTCGCGCTCGCCATTCCTCTCTCGGGCCAGGATTACCACCTCGGCCCCGATTCGAAGCCCCAGGACGGCGTGCCGAAGGGAGCCGTGACCAAGCGCTCTTGGACCTCGAAGGTCTTTCCGGGCACCGTGCGGGACTACTGGGTCTACGTGCCGGCCCAGTATCAGCCCTCGCAGCCGGCTTGCGTCATGGTCTTTCAGGACGGCGGCGGCTTCCAGGACTCGAACGGCTCGTACCGCGTGCCCGTCGTCTTCGACAACCTCATCCACAAGAAGGAGATGCCCGTCACCATCGGCATCTTCATTAACCCGGGCGTCGTGCCTGCGGATGGACCGGAACGCCATCCGCGCTACAACCGGAGCTTCGAGTACGACACCCCGAGCGACCAGTACGCGCGCTTCCTTGTCGAGGAGATCCTCCCCGAGGTCGGAAAGAGCTGGAAGCTGACCGAGGACCCGAACGGGCGGGCCATCAGCGGCGCCAGCTCGGGCGGGATCTGCGCCTTCACGGCCGCGTGGGAGCGGCCCGACCAGTTCCGCCGCGTCCTCTCCTTCATCGGCAGCTTCACGAACCTGCGCGGGGGCCACTCCTACGCTTCCCTCATCCGGAAGACCGAGCCGAAGCCGGTCCGCGTCTTCCTCCAGGACGGCTCGAACGACCTCGACAACTACGCGGGGAGCTGGTTCGTCGGCAACCAGGACATGGCGGCGGCACTCAAGTGGGCGAAGTACGACGTCCGCTTCGAGGTGGGAACGGGGGCCCACGACGGAAGGCACGGCGGCTCGATCCTCCCCGAGGCGCTCCGCTGGCTCTGGCGCGGCTACCCAGAGGCTATTGCGATCCCCGAGCCCGCGCGGTCGCCGGTGATGGATATCTTGATCCCGGGCGAGGAGTGGAGGCTGGTCGGCGAAGGCTACCGCTTCACCGAGGGTCCCGCGTGCGACGCGGAAGGCAACGTCTTCTTCACCGACATCCCGAACAACCGGATCCACAAGATCGACCTCGCGGGCAAGGTCTCCGTCTTCGTCGAGAACACCGCCGGCGCCAGCGGCCTCGAATTCGGCCCGGACGGGAAGCTCTACGCGTGCCAGGGGGGGAAGAAGCGGATCGTCGCCTACGACCGCGACGGAAAAGAAGAAACCATCGCGGAGGGGATCGACTCGAACGACTTGACCGTGAGCCACAAGGGCGAGGTCTACGTGACCGACCCCGGCCAGAAGCAAGTCTGGTGTATCAGTAATCAGAGGGTGAAGCGCGTCGTTGAGAAGGGCGGGCTCTCCTTCACGAACGGCGTGGCGCTCACGCCCGACCAGAGCTTCCTCCTCGTCGCGGACATGCGCGGGCAGTTCGTCCACTCGTTCCACATCGAGGCGGACGGCTCGTTGAGTCACCGCCAGCCGTTCTTCCCGCTCTTCATTCCCGACGGGAAGACCGACTGTGGAGCAGACGGGATGACCGTGGACACGCAAGGCCGCCTCTACGTGACCTCGCATGCAGGCCTCCAGGTCTGCGACCAGGCGGGGCGCGTCAACGCGATCATCCCCAAGCCCTCGCGCGAGTGGCTCTCGAACGTCGCCTTCGGCGGCGCCGCACGCGATGAGATCTTCGTGACGATGGCCACGCGGGTCTTCAAGCGAAAGACCAAGGCCAAGGGCGCCCTCCCGTTCGAACCGCCGATCCTGCCGCCCAGGCCGAGACTGTGAGGGCCGAGGGTCCGAGAGAGTCTTCAGACCGAACATTAAGGGAGTTTGACAGCCATGTGGATCCGCCAGTGCCACGTCGATGCCTCGATCGAGGAGCGCTCGCCCATCCCGACGCGCATAGCGAGCAACGAGGAGTTCGTCCCCCCTCCCCAGTCCGATGACCAGCGCGAGGTCGAGCTTCGCCTCTGGGCGATCGCCGAGCGGGCCGCGAACCGGCTCGGGATGACCCGCCGCGACTTCCTCCGCACGAGCTGCGGCATGGCGGCCGCGCTCCTCGCGATGAACGAGGTCTACGGCGACTTCTACGAGGTCGACGCCGACGAGACGGTCGACAAGGAAAAGGCGCGCGAGAAGTGGCCGAAGGACCAGTTCATCTTCGACGTCCAGACTCACCACGTCGATGTCGAGCGCAAGTGGTACGACGACACCCCCGAGGGGCGCGCCACGACGAGGTTTTTCCGGCTCCTGAGGCCCGCGAAGTCGACGGAGGAGAGCCTCGATCGGCTCAACATCGACCACTACGTCAAGGAGATCTTCTTCGACAGCGACACGGTGATGGGCGTCATCAGCGGCGTCCCGACGCGCGACTGGTCGAAGAACCCGCTCCCGCCCGATCGGATGGTCGCTACGCGCGACTACGTCAACAAGATCGCCGGCTCCGAGCGCCTCCTGAGCCACGGGCTCCTCCGGCCCAACCTCGGCGCGGCCGAGCTGGAGGAGATGGAGCGCCAGGTGAAGGTCCTCAAGATCCAGGCCTGGAAGATGTACACGGGCGCCGAGGTCGGCGAGAAGGCCTGGTGGCTCGACGATGAGAAGGTCGCCTATCCCTTCTGGGAGAAGACGCGGAAGCTCGGCATCAAGAATCTCTGTGTGCACAAGGGGCTGCCCCTCGGCTTCTTCAACGAGGAGCACTGCCGCCCGCGCGACGTCCTCAAGGCCGCCCGCGACTGGCCGGACCTGAACTTCATCCTCTACCACTCCGGCTTCCGCGGCTTCGGAGCCGTCCGCCGCGGCACGGGGCCCGAGGTCAAGGACAAGGAGACGAGCGATCCGCAGGAGATCCCTTGGATCAGCGACGTCATCCATATGATGCGCGAGAATCCCGGCGTCAAGAACGTCTACTTCGAGCTGGGGAGCACCTTCGGGCAGATTTCCGCCTTTGCGCCGGAGATGTGCCTCCACATGCTCGGCCAGATGCTCCAGACCGCCGGCGCGGACCGGATTCTCTGGGGCACCGACTCCATCTGGGGCGGGAGCCCGCAGAGCCAGATCGAGCGGCTGAGGCGCCTCAAGATGACCGATGCGCTACGGGAGAAGTACGGCTATCCCGAGCTGACCGACGGGATCAAGGCCAAGATCTTCGGCCTCAACGCCGCGAGGATCCTCGGTGTGGACGTCCAGGCAAAGCGAAAGGCGATCCAGGGGGACAAGTTCCAGGAGCTGCGCTGCCAGTATCTGAAGGACCCGAGCCCGTCGAACACGCAGTTCGGCTGGGTCTGGAAGGAAGAGCCGGGGAAGACCGCCGAGGCGCCCGTGGGGACTTGAATCTCCGCCGGAACATTCTCGCCGCCGTGTTCGTTCCCTGCCTCCCGGCGCCGGGGGACGCCGCAGAGGACGAGGCGGCACGCGACCCGGTTCCCGTTCGGACGGTCCGCGCCGTCCGCGTCGCCGCCGGGCCGCGCATCGACGGCCGCCTCGATGACGAGGTCTGGAGGCTGGCCCCCGACGGGGGGCCGCTCGTCCAGGTGACGCCGCACGAAGGCGCGCCGCCGACGGAGCGGACCGAGTTCCGGATCCTCTTCGACGAGCGCTCGCTCTACGTCGGGGTCTGGTGCTTCGACCGCGAGCCCGAGCGGATCGCGGCGGCCGAGATGGCGCTCGACGGAAAGATCGACTCCGACGATCACGTCGCGATCGCGCTCGACACGTTTCTCGACCGTCGCAACGGCTACCAGTTCCGCATCAACCCCAACGGCGCTCGCGAGGATGCCCTCATCTCGAATAACGCCGAGCTGAACAGGAACTGGGACGGCATCTGGACCGCGGCCGCGAGCATCGACGGCGAGGGCTGGTACTGCGAGGCCGCCATTCCCTTCCAGACGCTCATCTTCGCCCGCGGCTCGACGGTCTGGGGTCTCAACGTCGCGCGCAAGATCCCGCGAAAGATCGAGGAGGACCGCTGGAGCGGGGCCAGCGATCGCTTCCGGACGCAGAACGTGGCCGAGGCGGGGCAGGTGACGGGCCTCGAGGCCCTGAAGCGCGGCATCGGCATCGACCTCGTCCCTTACGGGATCGCGAGGTACCGGAACGAGCGGGAGCCCGACGACTCCGACACGCTCTTCGACGCCGGCGCCGACCTGCGGTACTCGATCACGCCCAACCTCACCGCGACCCTCAGCTACGACACCGACTTCGCCGAGACCGAGGTCGACGCGCGCCAGATCAATCTGACGCGGTTCCCGCTCTTCTTCCCGGAGAAGCGCGACTTCTTCCTCCAGGACGCCGGGATCTTCGAGTTCGCCGGGCTGGGCTCGGCCGGAAGCCAGTTCCTCCTTCCGTTCTTCAGCAGGAGGATCGGCCTGTCCGAGACCGGGGAGCGGGTGCCGATCGTCGCCGCCGGGAAGCTCACCGGCCGCGTGGGGAGCTACAACATCGGCCTCCTGGACGCCCTCGTCGAGGACCACGCCGGCCTGCCGATGCGCAACGCGTTCGTGGGCCGCCTGAGCAGGAACGTCCTCGATGGCTCGTCCATCGGGGGGATCGTCACCCACGGCGACCCGAACTCCCTCGACGACAACCTGCTCGCCGGCGCCGATTTCAACTTCAGGGACTCCCGGCTCGTGAAGGACTGGGTGATCCAGGGGAGCGCCTTCGGCCTCGGAACGTGGACCGAGGACGTCGAAGGAGAGGAGAATTTCGCCTTCGGAGCCCGGCTCTCGGGAGAGAGCGACGTCATCTACACGGGCGCCGCCTTCTACCAGATCGAGGAGAACTTCAACGCGGCCCTCGGGTTCGTCCCGCGGAGGGACATCCGCGGCTACGAGGGCGAGCTGACGTACCGCCCCCTCGTCGAATCCATCGACGCGATCCGCCGCATCTGGGTGAGCTTCTTCACCCGCTCCATCACCGACCTCGACGACGAGCTGGAGAGCAGTCTCCAGTCGCTGACGCCGATCTATATCCAGTTTGAGAGCGGCGATGACGTCTTCATCAACACGCAGCTCCAGTTCGAAGAGCTGATGCAGCCGTTCGAGATCCATCCCGGAGTGGTCATCCCTCCGGATGAGTACTGGTTCCTCCACTACCGAGCCGGGTTCATCACCGCGAGCAAGCGCCGCGTCGAGTTCGAGCTCACGTGCGACATCGGCGACTTCTACGACGGCTGGAGGCAGTCGTACGACGCCGGGTTCCGCTTAAAGCCGCTCAAGCACCTCTTCGCCGGCCTGGGCTACGAGCTGAACCAGGTCCGCCTGCCCGAGGGCGACTTCGACACGCGCCTGGCGTTCGTGCGGGTCCAGGTGAACTTCACGACGAACCTGATCTGGTTCAACCTCGTTCAGTACGACGACCTCTCGGACACCATCGGCGTGAACAGCCGCCTCCAGTGGGAGTTCCGGCCGGGATCGTTCCTCTACCTGGTCCTCCAGGAGAACGCCGGCCGAAACCACGGCGACCTCCGCTCCGAGGAGACCGAGGCTGCGGCGAAGGTAGCGGTGACGTTCCGGTTCTGAGGGCGGGTGCGCACTCGAACCTACCGGCAGTTCTCCCCGCAGATGCCGAGCCGGTCCTCGGCCGGACCCTCGCCGCAGAGCGCGGGGCGGAGCCGCCACGTCTTGCGGTCGCTCGGATCCTGGAAGAAGAAGCGGATCTTTCTATCGCCGCCGTTCACGAAAGCGAGATCGAGCTTCCCGCCGCCGTCGAAATCTCCGGTCGCGATGGCGGTCGGCGGGTTCTCGCTCCGGAGCTTGAGGGGCTCCTCGAACGTACCTTCTCCCCGATCGAGAACATCGCGGTCAACGACGAGAGTCCCCGCTGGCAGAAGGAGATGGCGGCAAGCCATGGAGCCCTCCGAGCACACAACGCACGCCGCGAAGGTCGACGCTCGAAGGCAGTGAATCCATCGCACCGCTCGGTTCCCATGCTCAGATTCCATCACCGGCCCTCTGTGCCCTCTGCGCCCTCTGCGCAGCCTTTGCGTCCTCCGCGGTTCCCGGCCAAAGGAAGCCTTACCCACCTCGACCCACCGCTCTCGCTTTGCTATCCTCGCGCGCTCCGATGGGTACGGCGGTCCCCCTCTGCGAGCTGCGCGGGATCCGGAAGAGCTTTCCCGGCGTGCGGGCGCTCGACGGCATCGATCTCGACCTCGCCGCGGGCGAGATCCACGCTCTCCTCGGCGAGAACGGCGCCGGGAAGTCGACCCTCATCGCCATCCTGGGCGGAGTCCTCGCCCCCGATGGCGGCGAGATCCGCTTCGACGGCCGGCCCGCAAGGCTCGACGGCCCGCGCGCGGCCCGCGCGCTCGGGATCTCCGTCGCCCACCAGGAGCCGCAGCTCTTCCTCTGGCGCTCGGCCGCGGAGAACTGCTGGGCCGGCGCGCGGCTGCCGGGCGGCTTCCTCATCGACTGGCGCGCCGTCGAGAGGGAGGCTCGGGCCGCCTTCGACCTCGCCGGGGCCTCCATCGATCCCCGCCGAGCCGCGGCGCACCTCTCGGTGTCCCAGCGCCAGCTCGTCGCGCTCGCCCGGGCCGTCCGCGAGCGGCCGCGGCTCCTCATCCTGGACGAACCGACCGCCTCGCTCGGCAGGGCCGAGAGCGAACGGTTGTTCCAGCTCCTCCGAGAGCTGCGCGCGACCGGCGCGGGCATCCTCTACGTGTCGCACCGACTCGAGGAGGTGAGCCGCCTGGCGGACCGGGTCACGGTCCTCAGAGACGGACGGAGGGCCTGGACGCGCCCGGCGGCGGAGGCGACGACCGATGCCATCGTCGAGGCGATGGTCGGACGGCGCCTGGAGGGCTACTACCCTCGCCCGCCGGCGCCCGCGGCCGGGAGCGAAGCGCTCATCGAAGTCGAGGGTCTCCACGACGAGGCCGGAGCCTTCGCCGATGTCGCTCTCGACATCCGCCGCGGCGAGATCCTCGGCCTCTACGGCCTCGTCGGCGCGGGCCGGAGCGAGCTGGGCCAGGCCATCGCCGGCCTACGCCCGTCGCGGGGGCTCGTGCGCCGCCCTGTGCGCGTGGCGTACGTGCCCGAAGACCGACTACACGAGGGGAACCTCCCGGGGCTCAGCCTCCGCGAGAACCTCTCGATCACCTCCCTCGAGCGTTTCTCCTTCGGGCCGCTCGTGAGCCTCCGGCGCGAGCGCGCCGCGGCCGTGGAGACCGCCGAGAAGCTCCGGATCCGCGCGAGCGGCCCCGAGGCCGAGATCGGCACGCTCTCGGGCGGTAACCAGCAGAAGGCGCTCCTCGGCCGCTGGCTCCTCACGGAGCCCGAGGTGCTCATCCTCGACGAACCGACGCGCGGGATCGACGTCGCGGCGCGCGCCGAGGTCCACGCCCTCATCGCGGAGCTTGCGCGCTCGGGTCGCGCGGTCCTCCTCATCACCTCCGACCTGCCCGAGGCGATCGGCATGAGCCATCGGCTCGCGGTCCTGCGCGAAGGGCGGATCGCGCGCATCTTCGAGGAAGGGGAGGCCACCGAGGAGGCCGCCGGTCGCGCGGCGTTCCTCATCCCGACTCCGGCCGGCGGCGTGGCGCGGGAGATTCGATCCGCCGGGCCCGGCTGGCTCCGCATGCTCGGGCAGCGCGAGGCGGCTCTCTGCCTCGCGACCGCGCTTCTTCTCGCCGCGACGGAGGTCCGCGCTCCGGGGTTCATTGCCCCGGCGAGCCTCCTCGACCTCGCAACGAGCGGCGCTCCGCTCCTCCTCGCTGCCCTCGGCCAGACCCTCCTCATCGCCTCAGGCGCGATCGACATCTCGATCGGCTCGACCATGGCGCTCGCCGCCGCGCTGGCCGTCCACTCGGCCTCGGCGACGGCGGGATCGGGGTTCGGCGCCGCGATCGCCCTCGGCCTCGCGGCCGCGAGCGGCGCCGCGATCGGCTCCTTGAACGCCGCCATCGCCTGGCTCGGCCGGCTTCACCCGATCATCGTGACCCTCGGGACGATGGGGCTCTTGCGCGGCCTCTTCCTCCTCTGGACGGGAGGCGACTGGCTCCAGGTCCCGGCATCGCTCCAGGCCCTCACGGCTCCGGGCCGCCTCGGGGTCCCCTTCGTCGTCTGGGGAGCCGCCGCCGCCGCCGCCCTGGCCGCCGTCTTTCTCGGCTGGACGAGGACCGGCCGGCACGCTCTCGCTTCCGGCGACAGCCCCGCCGCCGCTCGCGCGCACGGGATCCCCGCGGGGCGCGTGCGCTGGCTCCTCTTCGCGGCGCTCGGCGGAGCATCGGCCCTCGCCGGCGTCGTCTACACGGCACGCTACGGGCAGGTGCAGAGCAACACGGGAATCGGCTTCGAGCTGCAGGCCATCGCCGCCGCTGTCCTCGGCGGCGCGCACGTCGCCGGCGGCCGCGGGTCGGCGGCGGGTGCGGTGCTCGGAGCGGTACTCATCGCGGCCCTGGCGGGCGCGCGGGCGGCGTGGGCGATCGACGAGCGCTGGCAGCTCGTCGCCGTCGGCGGGCTCATGCTCGGCGCGCTCGCCATCGAGTCGATCATCGACCGAGTCGCCGGTCGGAGGAATCGATGAGCGCGGCGTCGGGCCCGTTCGGGCGGCGTGAGATCGCCCTCCTCGCGGCCGTCGTTCTCCTCTGGGGGATCTTCGCCGCGGCGATTCCTCCGCTGCGGAGCGCCGAGGTCATCCTCGACCAGAGCCGGTTCTGGATCGAGGCCGGCCTCCTCGCCGTCGGCATGCTCCCCGCCATCCTCATCGGCGGCATCGACCTCTCGTGCGCTTCGATCCTCGCCCTCTCGGGCGTGACGATCGTCCGGCTCCATGCCGAGGCGGGATTCCCGATCGGCTGGGCCGCTGCCTCCGGCCTGGCGATCGGCGCCGCCACCGGAGCGCTGAACGGCGCGCTCATGGTGTTCGCCCGCATCCCGGACCTTGTCGTGACGCTCGCGACGATGGCGATCTACCGCGGCCTCGCGCAGGTCGTCTCGCAGAATCGCGTCCACTCGAACCTCCCCGAGAGTTTCCTCTACCTCGGCGAAGGGCTCCTTCCCGGCGGCGTGCCGGTCCAGTGGGCGGTTCTCGTCGCGGGCTGGCTCGCGATCTTCGTGCTCCTCCACGGGACCCGCTTCGGGCGGAGGACCTACGCCCTCGGCTCGAGCCCCGCGGCCGCGCGGTTCGCTCTCGTCCCGGCGGAATCGGTGCGGATTGCCGCTTACGCGGTCTCGGGGCTGGCCTCGGCCTGCGCGGCCGTCATCCACACGGCGCGCTCGAACACCGCCCGGAGCGACGACGCCCTCGGGCTCGAGCTGGACGCGATCACCTGCCTCGTCCTCGGCGGGGCGTCGATCTCCGGAGGCCGCGGGAGCGCCGCGGGAGTCCTGCTCTCAGTTCTCGCCCTCGGGCTCCTCCGCAGCGGCCTGACGCTCGCGCGCGTCCCCTCGCTCTACCAGCGCTGCGCGACCGGAGCGATCCTCATCGTCTTGGCCGCGGTGAACGAGCGGCTGGCTGGGCGGAGGAGTCCGTGAGGCGACCGGCCGTGCGCCCTTCTCACCGTTCGAACGACTCGAGCTCGAGTTTCCTGGGCCATTTCTTCGCCGCGCTACCCGCCTGCCCGAGAGCATCGATCAAACCTTCCAGCTCCGAGCGCTTGAGGGTGTAGGGGAACTCCGTGCGCGTCACCCTCTCGTAGGTGGACAGGATCTCGTCCATGTCCGCGTAGAACCCCGCGTCCTCGTCGGACGTCAGGTCTTCCTTCGAATAGCCGCTGAGCCGGTTCGCATCCAGCCGCCGGCGCCGCTCGCGCTCTTTCTCCCACTTCGGCCCGATCCACTGCTTGGCGATCGAGTAGGAGCTCGCGGCCTCCTTGAGCCAGGTTTCTCGGTAGACCCGCGGGATCAGCTCGAAGTCCACGCCGGCTCCCGGCGGCTGTCCCTGCACGACCGCTCGCGCCGCCAGGACGAAGGCGTTGCGCAAGCCGTGATCCTCGCCGAGCTGGTCGGCGTCGTTGAAGATGGCCGGGAGGTCGTTGACCTCCCCGAACGGCCGACGAACGACCATCGCCTCACCCGCCCCGGTGAACCGCTCGGAGATGCATTTCCCCGAGATGATGAGGGAGCATGGGAGGCAATGCGCCGCTTCGTTCTGGCCGTAGCCGCGACGGGGACCCCAGGTGAAGTCGAAGCTCCCGCCCGGTTGCCCGACTCTCCGCGGCGAGCGGGCGTCTTGCCAGAGCGCGGGGCTCTCCGAGATCTCCCCTGGAAGAAGGCCTTGCTTGCGACCCTTGAGCACGGCAGCGTAGCAGAGGACCGAGACGACGAGTCGGTTTCGTTTCAGGCAGTGGTTCCTCGCCTTCTCTCGATAGTCCATGCCGTGCTGGACTTGGTACTCGGAGAAGCGCGTCTCCCTTGCGCCCGATTTGCTCGTGACCTTTCGGTCGCTCATACCGTCCTCCATCGCCTCGCGGCCTCGACGGGGACCGAGAAGCGGCGCGCCCCGATGGGGGGAGCGCTCTCGGCGCCGCTTCCCGGGCGGCGCCCCGCGGGCCATCGGATCCATTCTCGACGGGTGGGGACGGAAGGTTGCGAGAATTCTCGGCGGTCGAATCGCCCCCGGCTCCGATCGCCGCATCGCCGCCCCGTTCCGGCAACCGAACATTCGGTCGCTCCGCCGTGTGGAGCCTCGGCATCCTGACGGCACGAACCGTGGGGCCCGCTCATGGTTCAAACCGGCCCATTGCCCTCGGAAGGCGCGTTGTGCATACTTCGCCCCCGAGTTTTTATGCCTGCCATTGTCCTTTGATCGACCTCCGGGTCCGGCTGCCGAGCCGTTCGTGAGCGCGCGGCGGCTGATGTTCCCTTCCTTTCCGATCCCGGGGGGATTCTCCGTCTGCTGCTCGTTCACCGTTTTCGTTTTGACACTGAAAAGGACACTGACATGCACTCGAAGACCGAATGGTGGTCTACGTTTTTCTCCGGCATCGTCCTCGACGGGTTGGACCTCTATCCAGAGGAGATGACCCGCTCCGACATCGATTTTCTCGTGAAGTCGTTCGGCGAGGGTCCCGCGCGGATCCTCGACGTCCCGTGCGGCAACGGGCGCATCGCGCTCGAGCTGGCCGCCCGCGGCTACGGGATCTCCGGCGTCGACCAGACGCAAGAATCCATCGACCGCGCCCGTGCGCGGGCGCGCGAGCGGGGGCTCGAAGCCTCCTTCGAGCGCCGCGACATGCGCGACCTGCCGTGGCGCGCCGAGTTCGACGGCGCCATCTGCTTCGGAAACAGCTTCGGCTACCTCGACGACGAAGGGAACTTCGATTTCCTGAAGGCGGTGGCGCCGACGCTGAAGCCGGGCGGCAAGTTCATCCTCGAAGCTCCGCTCGTCGCCGAGACGGTCCACAACGTCAACCCGAATTCCTGGCACCAGGCCGGCGACCTCCTCATGCTCCGCCAGGCTCGCATCCTGCCGGAGGAGGGTCGCGTGGAGACCGACTACACGTTCATGAAGGGCGGCCGGACCGAGAAGAAGACGGCGAGGTACCGCGTCTACACGTACCGCCAGCTCCTGGAGCTGCTCCGCGGTGCGGGATTCGGCCGCGTCGAAGGACTCGGCTCCCCCGCAGGCGAGCCCTTCGCGTGGGGCTCGAAGGCGCTCTACTTCGTCGCGACCCCCTGAGAAGCGCTCGCGGCTCGATCCTCGCGGCGCCGGTCCGTCCTCCGAGGAGAGGGCGGGCCGGCGCCGTCCTGCGTTCGAGGCGGATCGTCTCGGATCAGGAAGATCTCCGGGACTACTTGGCGGCTCCCGCCGGCGGCTCGAGCTTCCCCTTGTGCTTCCAGAGCCGTTCCTTGAGCTTCGGGAAGAGAGCGAGCGCGTTCTCGCGGAGGACCTGACGGCCGATGCGGAGGGCGTGCTCCTCTTTCAGATCGCCGCGGTCGACTTTCTCCGCGAGCACCTCCGCAAGGCATCGCCGCGTGAACTCCGTCGCGCCGTAGATCCCTTCGGCGTGGTTGCAATCGGCGCCCCAGAGAATCCGGCTCGACGGCATCACCTCGAGCCACTCGTGGAAGGCCCGCTTGGCCATCGTGTAGCTCAGGGTCGGGAGCCAGACCGAGTCGATCCAGACGTGGGAGGTATGGCGCATGACGATCGCGCCCGTCTCCCCCACCCAGGGAAATCCCCCGTGGAACAGGATGAACTTCGTCCTCGGGTTCGCCTCGATGAGGTCCACGAGCAGCATCGGGTTCGATCCCTGGATGCGCGCCTGGCCGGTATGGATCTGAAACGGCAGGTCGTGCTTCGCGCTCAGCTCGACGAGCCGCCACATCACGAAGTCCTCGAAGTCCTTCACCTCCTCGGGCGAAAGCTCCTTCCGGTGGCGGCCGAAGACCTTCTCGGCGCGTTCCCGCGGCACGTTCTCGAAGCGGAGCGTCCGCTGGTAGGCGAGCGTCGTCTTCAAGCACGCCGCGCCGGCGGCTTTCGCCTTCTCGAACAGCCGGTCGAGGACCTTCAGGTACTCCTCGAGGGACTTCACCTCGAGCCCGCCCGCCCGCGCGAAGCGGTAGGGATCGTCCCACTCGCTCGAGAACTCCGATGGGTGGAAGCCGCGGACGAGCGTCGTCACGTTGAAGACAAGGACCTCGAAGGGGTAGGACGTCGTGAAGGCGAAGCGCGCCCAGTAGGGGTCGTTGAACATCAGCTCGATGTTGGCCCGCTCGGTCACGACTTGGTAAAGCCACTTCCGGTCGCGGTAGTTCTCGAAGATCCGGTCGTTCAAGGCCCGCGCCTCGTCGTCCGTGATCGACTCGAAGTCGACGCCGTAGAGGTCCTGGAACGCCGGGAGCTGGTAGCGGTAGAAGGTTGTCGCGCGGGCATCCTGGAAACTGTCCTTGGCAACTTTCCACCACGCATCGAAAGACCCGCCGGGCTTCCAGGGCGCGAGCGGGTTGAACCAGGTGTAGTAGCTGTTCCGCCAGAGGCTCGAGAGGTTCATGCCCTTTCCGCGGTCGGTCTCTACGTACCCGGGGAGCCGATCGAACGGCCAGAGGTGGTCGTGGGTGTCGATGGCGGGCACGGCATCGAGGGCGGCCTTGATCCGCCGGTAGGCGGCGGTGGCGCGCGTCTCCTCGGCCGGCGCGGCCCCGGAGGCGGCGAGGCAGAAGACCGAAAGAGCGGCGGCTCGGATCGCTGGTGTCATGGCTCAGAACTTCGGCATCACGTTCTTGATGCCCTCGTCGAGGGGCATCCGATCGGGCCACGCCCCGGTCGCCTTCTGGAGGCGGACCAGCTCGGCCTTCAGCTCCTCGAGCTTCGCGGCTGCGGCGGGGTCGTCGATCCGGTTCTTCATCTCGCGCGGGTCGTCCTTCAGGCAGTACAGCTCGGCCTTGTACCGATCGGGCCCGCCGTCGCCGTGGGGGTAGTGGATGTACTTCCACTCGGCGGTGCGAACACCGCGGACGTTCGGCGTGTAGGGGAACTCCTTCTCGTAGTCGTAGGCGTAGTGCCACGACGTCCGCCATCCGGCGCTGGCGCCGTTCCCGCCGAGGAGCCGTTTCCAGGACACGCCGTGGGCGCGCTCGAGGGGCCTCGCGCCCGCAAGGTCGAGGATGCTCGGCGCCAGGTCGACGCCGAGGACCATCCCCTCGACGACGACGCCCTTCGGGACGAGCTTCGGGCAGCGAACGAGGAGGGGCACGCGGATGCTCTCCTCATACATGGTGCGCTTGTCGACGCGGCCGTGCTCGCCGAGGACGAAGCCGTTGTCGCTCGTGAAGACGATCAGGGTGTCGTCGAGCCGGCCGGTCTCCTCGAGGGCCTTCAGGATCCGCCCCACGCTCTCGTCCACCGAGACGATCGTCGCGTGGTAGGCGCGGACGAACTTCGAGAAGTCCTTGAGGCCGTACAGCGGCCCGTCGATCCCGTGCCAGGTCGGCGCGCTCTCCTTGAGCCACGCCGGTTTCCCGTCGCCAAAGTCGGCGGCCGACGGCGGCTTCTTGATCTCGACGGCGTCGAAGACCTTCTCGTGCTTCGGCTCGGGGACGATCGGCCCGCCGTGGGGCGCCTTCTGCCCCAGGATGAGGAGGAACGGCCGCTCTCGCTTCTTGCGGAGCCACTCGACGGCGTGGTCCGTGACGACCGTCGTGTAGTAGCCGGGGATCACGCGGCGGTGGCCGTCGATGTTGAACTCGTTGTCGAAGTAGTTCCCTTGGCCCTTGTGGCTCATCCAGTGGTCGAAGCCGGGCCGCGGGTCGTCGGTCGCCTCCCCCATGTGCCACTTGCCGATGTAGGCCGTCTCGTAACCGCTCTCCTTCAGGCGGCGCGGGTAGCTGGGAAGGCCCGTGGGGTAGTCGGTGAAGTTGTTGAGGACGCGGTGCGAGTGCGCGTAGAGACCGCTCAGGAGCGACGCGCGGCTCGGCGAGCAGAGGGAGGTCGTCACGAACGCGTTCGTGAAGCGGGCCCCCTCGCGCGCCAGGCGGTCGAGGTTCGGGGTCTTGAGGAACGGATGGCCGGCGCAGCCCATGGCGTCCCAGCGCTGGTCGTCGGTCAAGATGACGACGACGTTCGGGCGAAAGGTCGCCTCGGCCGCGGCCGCCGGAGCCGCGAGCAAGAGAGCGGCGGACAGGAATCCGAGCGCGTGGTTCATCGCATCCCTCTTCTTCAGCCCATGGGCTTTGAGGCCCGCAGGCTCGCAGGCGGCGAGTTTCGAGTCAAGATCGAAGTCCGTGACGGGTGCAGGTAGGTCATTGCGGAGACGATGATTGATCTTCACGTGGCCAAAGTCGCTCCTGTAGAGGTTCAATCACAGAGGATACAGAGGCTTACAGGGGCGACCCCAACCCACGCGCAGCCGAGAAACCGCCATCCGCAAGCAATCAATCGCCATCTACAGGCAAACAACCGCCATCCACAGACAAGAAACTCCCATCTACAGGCAAGAAATCGCCACGCGCAGCCGAGAAATCGACATCGACAAGGAAAAGATGCCCACTCACATTCAAGAAATCCCCACTTGCACTCAAAAGATCGCGGCGCGCAGGCAAGAAATCGAGACGCGCAAGCGGGCAACCGCCATCCGCAGGCAATCAATCGCCATCCACGGGCATGAAATCCCCACGCGCAGTCGAGAGATCGCCACGCGAAGCCGAGAAACCGCCATCGACAAGGAAAAAATCCCCACTTACATTCAATAAATCCCCACTTGCACTCAAATAATCGCCGCATGCAGGCAAGAAATCGCCCCGCGCAGACAAAAAACAGACACGCGCAGCCGCGCGATCGCCATCGACGCTCGAGAATCTGCAGGCACGCGTCGCGCCTCCGTTGATGGGCGGCCGGGAATCGGGTGAGATGACGATTCCGATGCTGGAATCGGAGGAAGCATGATCTCCGCGGTCGCCATCCCGCTCCTCGTCCTCGCCGCCGATCCGCCCACGGCGGAGGGCGTCTTCTCGGTCAAGCTCCCGCCCCACCGCTTCGCCTCGGAGCTGCTTCCGGAATCTCCCTTCGGGATCAACATGGCGCTCCAGCCCGATTCGTCCGATCTCGATGCGCGCCTCAGGGCGATGCAGGAGATCGGCATCAAGTGGGGCCGGCAGGACCTTACCTGGCGGCCTTCTGGCGATCGCGTCGCGGAAGGTCGAGAAGGTCTTCTGGTGGACTCTGAAGGACGGCGGCACCCGCCAGTTCGATCAGGCCGACATGGTGGGCCTCGCCCGAGCGGATCTCTCGCCCAAGTACTCCTACTACGCCTTCGCCGTCATGGCGCGGATGCTCGAGGGGAGGCGCTGGGCGCGGAACGATTCCTTCGGGCCCGACGTCTTCGCGGCCCTCTACCTGACCGGCGTGTACCCCATCTGCGGCTTCGTCGACCTCTTCGTCCTGAACACCATCGAGTTCTGGACCAAGGACGAGCCGGCGACCACGTCGAAGGGCCCAGATGGCGCCGAGCGGAAGACGATCGTCGACGGAGCGCATCGGTTCGAGCTGGAGCGGCGGCGCATCGCCGGCGGCTGGCGCGTCCGCGTGCAGGTCTTCGAGGCGGATCGGCTCGTCGACGATTCCGTCCTCCTGTATCGCGATGACGGCACCTGCGACCGGGAGGATCCATCGGGCCGCAAGACGGCGACCTACGAGGCGCGCCCGGACGGCTCCGTCGCGCTCAAGAAACCCGAGGGCGGCGTCGACCGAATCTACTTGCCCGGCGAGATCGCATCGATCCTGCGCTGACGGGTCCACCCCGCGCAGGCCGGGGATTTCACCCCTCCCTGGCGAGGTACTCGATCAGGTCCGCGAACTCCTGATCGGTGAGGCCGTTCTCGATCGACTCGGGCATCAGGCTCTGCTCGACGGGCTGGCGGTCCCGCACCTGCGTCTTGGGGACCAGGCGGGACTGGCCCTGCTCGTCGCCCAGCGTGATCGCCGCCTCGGTCTCGGCGACGACCACACCCGCCAGCACCTGCCCATCCCGGAGGACGAGGGCGATGCTGCGGTAGGCGGGGGCGATCACCCGGCTGGGCTCGAGGATGGACTCGATGAGGTGGATCCTCGAGAACCGTCGGCCCGATCCGGTGAGGTCGGGCCCGATGCGGCCGCCCTGGTCTCCGCGGCGGTGGCACTTGAGGCATCCGCTCTTCTCCCCGAAGAACAGCTCGCGCCCGAGCTCGGCGCTCCCTCGCGCGGCGAGGGCGAGCTGCGCGAGCCGCTCGTGGCGCTCGACCGGGCTCTTCTTGCGCAAGCGCGCGTGGAGCTCCACGGGACCGTTCGCGGAGAGCTGGACGAGGAGCCGGCTCGGGCTCGACTCGAGGTGGGCCTCGAACCGGTCGGAGTCGGCGGCGTAGACGGCGGGGCCGGCCCGGGCGTGGACCGGCCGGCCGTTGAGCCACACCCGGAGCGTGCCGCTCGATGAGGCGAGGAACTGCGCGCGCAGCGGCTCCGCAGGCGCGAAGTCCGCGAAGGCGATCCGGAGAGAGCCGTCCGAACCCGGGCCTAGCGTCACCCGGGCGTCGCTTCCGCGGGCGGTCACGGCCTGCCAGCCTTCCGGAGCCGACCGGCCGGGGAGGCCCAACGCTTCGATGGCTCGCGCGGCCTCCGCTTCTCCGAGCGGCCCGCTGAAGCTCCACTGGATGAGGACGCCGCTCGAGCCCTGGATCCGGGCCACGTCGCCGTCCCTCCGCCACTTCGCGAGCGCTCCCGCCGCGGCCTCGAGGACGTCGAGCGAGCGGCTCGTGGCCGCGCAGGCCGCCACGGCCTCCGCGTGGCCCGGCCCGCCGGAGGCATCGAGGACCTCGAGGCCCGAGAGCTGCGCCTCGACGTCTCCTTCGAGCGCACGAAGGGCGGCGGGCACGGCCCGCGGCTCCCCGAGCCGCGCGAGGGCCGAGAGGCACCTGCGCCGCACGATCGCGTCCGGCTCCTGAGACAGCGAAAGCAGCTTCTCCGTCGCTTCGCGCGCGGCGAGCCTCCCGAGCGCAGACGCCGCCGCGGCCCGCACCGCCGGCTCGCGGTCATCGAGGAGGCCGACGAGCGCGCGGCTCGACTCCTTCTCGCCCCGCTCCGCGATCGCCTCCACGGCCGCGATCCGCACCTCCGCCGGCGGCCGGCCCAGGCTGCGCTCGAGGATGCCCCGTGCGCCGAGCCCCGGCCTCTTCCCCAGCTCCCGCAGGCAGGCGGCGAGGACGGGCGAGTCCTCGAGCGAGCCTGCGACGCCGGCGAGGAGCGATTCGTTCGACGGCTCGAGGCCGCGGGAGAGGATCTCGAGAGCCGTGAGCCGGTTCTCGACGCCGCGCGCCGGAGCTCGGACCACCTCCGCGAGGGCCTCGCGCGTCACCTCGGCGGGCGCCTCGCGGAGCGCCGCGAGGAGCGCGGCGACGCTCTCGGGCGCGGTCTCCTCCCCGAGCCAGCGGACGAGGGTCGCGGGCCGGGCGGGGATCCGCTCGCGCTCGGCGAGGCGCAGCGCCGCCCGCCGCACCGCCGGGGCGGGATCGAGGAGAGCTCGGTCGAGCGCGCTCTCGATCGCCTCCGTCCGCTCCCAGGGCTCGCTGTTTACGGGACGAGAGCCGGGGCGAAAGCCCCAGTAGACCCAGGGACCCGGTCTCCGGTGGACGCGGGAGAGGAGACCAACGTATTCCTCTCGCCGCCGCGGGTCCTCCGCGGTCCGGAGCCGCTCGATGAGCCCATCCACGAGCGCAGCGTCCGATCTGTTCGGCCGCGGCCCCGAGCGCGATCGCCCGAAGCGGGGAGCCGCCGGGGAGATCGAGCAGGGAGAGGACCGCGGGCCAGTTCCGCGAGCGCTCGAGGGCCTTCTGCGCCGCGTGGGCGAGCGCGGGATCGGGCGCGCGGAGGGTCTCCCCGAGCCAGGCGGGGGTCTCGGCCCAGGAGAGGCGCGCCAGGGCCACGGTGACCTCGAGCTCGAGGCGCGGGTCCTCGCCTCGCACCAGGGCCGCGAGGCGCCGGGCGACCTCGCGATCCCCCGGACCCGCGCCGAGGCGGTGCAGGGCGAGCACCGGGTCGGAGAGATCGGCGATCGCCCGGACCGCCTGCGCGCGGACGCGCGGGTCGGAATCCGTCTCCGCGATCCGGAACAGCGTCCCTCGGGCCTCGCCGCCCGCGCGAGCGATCGCCCAGACCGCGTGCAGCCGGCCGCGGACCTCGATCCCCTCCCAGCGGGCCAGGAGATCCGCGATCGCCGCCGCTCCCCCCTTCGCCAGCGAAGCCTGCGCCTCGATTCGCGCGAAGAGGCTCTCCGAATCCAGGCCTCCGCGCGCCTTCCTCTCGTTTCCCTCGTACACGATGCGGTAGATGCGCCCCCGCCCCCGCTTCGGCCGCTGGCCGTCCCCCCAGTCGGCCACGAGGAGGGAGCCGTCGCGGTCGACGATCGCATCCGTGGGCTTGAACCCGTAGGGATCGCCCGGAGCGCCCGCCGCGAACTCGACCTCCCGCATCGGCGCGAAGCTCGAGCCGGCCCGCTCGCGGCGGTAGCGCACGAGCGAGCGCCCCCATTCGCAGAAGAAGAGATCGCCGCGGTGAGAGGCCGGAAACGCCGTCTCCAGGTAGGCGACGCCCCCGGCGGAGGAGCCCCGGCCGAGATCGGCGAGCGGCGGAAGGGCCTCGCGGGGATGCTCCTCGTAGAGGTAGGGATAGCCGTGGTCCGCGCCGAAGAAGCTGTGGTAGGCGCGGATCATGTAGGTGCCGCCGTCGTTCTCGTTGTCGCGGACGAAGACGTTCAGCTCGTCGTCCAGGGCGACGTCGTAGATGTTTCGCAGGCCGCGCGCGTAGACGTGGAGGTCCGAGCCATCGGGCCGGCAGCGGAGGATGCCGCCGCCCTGGAGCACCAGCCGGTCCCCCTCGGGGCGCTCCACGTCGCACCCGCGATCGCCCAGCGCCAGGTAGAGCCACCCGTCGTGGCCCACCATAATTCCGTTCGCGCAGTGGAGCCGATCGGGCGCCTTCTCCGGCTCCCAGCCCAGCCCCCGGAAGAGATCGCGCCGCTCGTCGGCGACGGAGTCCCCGTCGATGTCCCGGAGCGCCGTGAGGAACGGCGCGTGCATGGCGTAGACGAGGCCCTCGTGATCGGCGAGCCCCTGGATCGAGTTGAAACCGGCCGCGAAGACCGTCGAGCGGTCGGCATAGCCGTCGCCGTCCGCGTCCTCGACGAGGCGCACCTCGTCGCGCCGGACGATCTCCGTGCCCAGGCCGGTCATGTAGTCGTGCGCGAGGTACACCGAACCGGGCCGAGGCCCCAGGGCGAGGCCCGAGGGGTACTCGATCAACGGGTCGCAGGCGAAGAGCGTGGCCTTGAAGCCCGGCTCGAGCTGGAGCGGCGGGAAGCGCTTCTCGGTGGCGGGGCCCGTCGAGGCCGCGCCCGGCGGGCCGGGCGGGCCGGGCGCAGTCCCCTCCGGATCCTGTCCGGCGCAAAGAATGAGGCACGCGGCCAGCAGGCAGTGGTCCATCCCACCTCGCTTCCCTGGTGTTCACGAGTCCAGACTGTGTGCGGATTGTAACCGAACGGGAATGGAGTCCGGCGGCAGGGCTTCAGGCTCGACGATTCCCCGCGGGATGGACTTCGAAGGCGCGGATCCGCTGGATCTGAAGGTTCGCGTGCGTCTCGCTCAACGCTTCAGCAACGGCTTGAACCACCTGGGGATCGATGGCGCCGACTCCACCAGCCGGCCCCGCTCGAATACCGCGACCTTGCGAAACGGTTTGCTGAGATCGTCGTTGTCGAACACCAGGACATGAGGAAGCTCACCGATGGCCGCCTTGAGGTTCGCGAGGGTGCGAGCGTAGCGAGGCTTCAGCTTCTCGGTTGGCACGTCGTGGCCGCCCTGGGATACCCGCATGGCGACGCGCTCCTCGGAGACTTGCGGGCTGGAGATGCCGATGTAGATCAACACAACTTTGAAGCCCGACGCCGCAGCCTCCTTGAGGAACGCGAGCTTGTCGCCAACGGGGTCCGAGAAGACCGTCTCGAAGACAAAGCTCTCCCGAAGCCTGACCAGTTCACGCCGCAGGGCCTCCGCCATACGCGCCGCGGCGTAAGGCTCAAGGTCGAGCCCTCGAGCCAGCACATCGGCGTTGACGAATCGCAAGGCCGCGGGCGCCAGGTGGGCGTAAAAGAACGTGGTCTTGCCGGCGCCGTTCGGTCCCGCCAGGGCCACTACGATGGGCCGTTCATCGAGCCAAGCAAACCCCTTCAACGAGTTGCCTTGAATCGGCGATGGACGAACCGCCCGACCGTGCGTTTGCCGTTGGCATCGATGCGAATCAACTTCCCTGGGCGGCCAGGGGCCTGTTCATAGTGCGGATATGGCTGGGTGTGGAGATGCTCGGCGACAAGGCGCCGTCCCTCGGGAGAATCGACCGTTTCGAGGCAGACCGAAAGAGGTTTGACCTCCCCGGCCCGCCGCAAGGCCAGTACCTGGGCACCAGCGAGGAGCGGCTCGATCGCACGCCCCAACTTGGCCCAGAATTCGATCTGCCCGCCGATCGACCGTTCGGCAGGCTCCGAGCTGAGCCGAGCATCGAGGATCAGACCGTCGGAGAGTTTCACTGGTTGGCCCACGTCAGAAAGGTAGCATTTTGCTACCGACGGGTCAAGTCGAGGAAGATGTCTGTCGAGGAAGATGTCGCCTCGTCCCCAATTCCTTCGGACGACCTTGATCGCCGAGCCGTGGAGCGGATGTCGTGGAGCGCCGTGGGGTTGACGCCTGCTATGAGTGACTGGGACGATGCCGGCGTAGATCGACGGCCACGCGATTCGAAGGATCGCCGCCGAGATGAGGAGGGGATGGATTGGCCCCGATCATTTTCCCCCGCCGGCCGGCAGCGGCCGCACGCTGACCTCCTTGAACCAGACGACGTCGCCCGGATCGTGGTTCTGGAGGCCGATGGCGCCCGCCTCGGGCCGCTTCGGCTCCCGCTTCGGCTCGTACCATTGCTTGCGCGCCGGCAGGTCGGGGCTCGCGGGATCGAAGCTCGTGACGCGCTGCCCATCGAGGTCCACGAGGATCCGGTTGCCGTCGAGCGTGATGACCATCGTCTTCCATTCGCTCGGGGCCTTCTTGGACACGGCGGAAGACGGCGCCAGCGAGTAGATGGCGCCCGTTCGGTGGAAGGGGTCTCCGGAATCCGAGATCTGGACCTCGTAGCCGCGGTGGACCGGGAACCACGGCCCCTCTTCGCGCTCGGACATCGCCTTCATCTTCTCCATCGACTCGGGCGAGACCTTCCCGGCGGCGTCGCGGTCGAAGGCCGCCCCCGGCTTGCCGGCCTGCTCGAGGATCCCGTCCGCGATCCGAACGTAGACGCCGGCGTTCGACCGGGCGTCCTTCGTCTTGAAGACGACGCGGATCTGGCAGTTGCCGAGCCTCTCCTTCTTGTAGACCAGGAGGCCGAGCCCCTTCGGATCGCACTCCGTCCGGAGCGCGCCATCGTCGGCGGCGAAACCGCCCCAGCCCACGTGCGTCCAGTCCGGATGCACCTTCCCATCGGCGATCAAGGGGAGCGCCCGCCAGGCGGGCTCGGCCGCGGGCTCGGCGCCGCCGGCGGCCTGCCGAACGATGGCGACGACGCACGCGAGGACGATGGCTCGAAGGACTCCGGGGCTCTCGTTCATGCGCTGGGATCTCCGATCGGGTTTCCGGACGCGCATCCTATCGAGAAACGGGCTTCCGGCAAACGGGTCGAAGGGGCCCCGCGGCGCGAGGGCCGCGCTCACGGGTGCCACTCCTTCGTGAACGGCTCGTAGAAGCGCTTCCATTCCCGCTCGAACCAGACGGGGGACGAGGGAAAGCCCTCCTGACCGAGGGCGTCGACCGCGACGACGTGGTAGCGCCGCGTCGATTTGCCCGCGGTCGCGTCGGCGAACTCCGCCGCCGCGACGGGATCCGCCGTCAAGCGGGAGACGGGAGAGGAATCGTAGCGGCCGTCGAGGCGGTAGACGCGATAGCCGCGCAGGTCCTTCTCCGCGCCGGCGCGCCAGCGGAGGCGGCAGGCGGCGCCATCCTCGCGGGCGAGGACGCCGCGCGGCGCAGCGGGGATCGTGAAGAACGGCGGCGACGGGCCGCTCTCTACCCCGAGTGCGTTCACCGCGATGACGCGGTAGGCGAAGACCGCGAAGGGATACGGCCTCCCCGCGGGGTCGAGCTGGTCGGCGCCGAAGGAGCGCTCGAGGAGCGGCTCTCCCGAATGGACGGCCGGACGGCGGAGGTCGGCGCCGCGGTCCGCGTACCGCGTTTCCGTGACGAGGCCCTCGGTGAGGCGGACCGGAGGGCCGATCCGCCAGATGGCGCCCGCCGCCGGAGGATCGCCGGCCGGCGTCCGCGCCTTGAGACGGAGGAGCTGGTCCTCGCTCAGGACCCCGGCGGCGGCGCGCTCGATCCGGTAGCCCGCGACGCTCTCGCCCGGAGGAGCCGTCCAGGCGATCTCCACCTCGGTCGCCGAGATCACGGACACGACCGCGTCCTCGACGACGCGCGGCTGCGCCCGCGCCCGGAGGCTCGGCTCGCCTTCCCTCCCGTTTCCATCGATCGCGCGCAGGAAGTAGCGGTAGACCGTACCCCGGCGGAGCTTTTCGTCGCGATACGAAGTCGAGCCCACGGGCACGTCGCCGATGCGCTCGAAGGCGGCGCGCCAGGGCTCCGGCCCCTCGCCGCGCCAGATGGCATATCGAGCGACGCCCGGAGAGCCGCTCGGCGACCACGCGAGGACCACCGCGTCCTTCTCCGCCGCCGCCCGGAGATCGCCCGGGGGCGCGGGCGAAACCGCCGGGCGGGGCGCCGCATCCCCGGCGGCGTGGCGGTAGAGCCACACCTGCTGCTCGCGCTTCCCCTGCGGCGGGTGCGTGCAGTTCTCGAGGATGACGCCGCCGAGGGCGGGCGCAGCGGCGAGCACGCGGGCCCGGTTGCCCGAAGGATCCGGTTCCGTCTTCGGGCGAACCGGCCTCCAGCGGCCCTCCGCGGCGTCGTAGCTCCACGTCTCGAGTCGATGGCGCGCGTCCTCGTCCTTCCCCTCGGTGATCTTGACGATCGCGACGATGGCGCGGCCGGCGGGATCCCACGCGAGGACCGCGTCGTTCTCGTCGGTCGGCGGCATCGGCCGCGGCGCGCTCTCGCGCCATTCGTTGCGGCCGAGATCGTAGGTCCAGGTCCGCGGATCGTCCTCGAACTGCCCGCCGAAGAGGACGTGCAGCTTTCGGGCGGGATCGTAGGCCATGTTGCCGCCGCTGCGGGGCGCCGGCTCGACCGTGGGGCGCATCCGCGTCCACGTGTTGGCGTACGGATCGTAGACGAATGTTCCCTCGCGGCTTCCCTCGCCACCGAAGAGGACGATGACCTCGTGCTCGGAGTCCCACGAGGCGCAGCGCAGGGGCCGCGGATTTGGAGCGGGCAGCGGGCGCAGGTTCCGCCATCGGCTCGTCGCGACGTCGTGCGTCCACACGGAGGAGTCGTTGAGCCAGATCTCGCGGAACCATTGCCACCCGTGGCTCCCGCTGAAGGCGGAGAACCGGATGCTGCGCCCCCGGACGGGATCGAAGACGTTCTGCTGCGCGCAGCAGACGCCGGGGGGCGACGTGTCCGTCTCGTCGAGCCGCCAGCGCGCCGTGCCCGGCTCGAAGACCCAGACTTCGGATCCCTGCTCGCCTCCCCCTCCCTGATTGTGGCCGCCGTAGCGCACGAGGACTCCGTGCTTCGAGTCCCACGTGCAGGCCCCCTCGTAGCCGAGCCGCGGCGACGGCGGCGTCCCCTCGAGCGGGCTCAGCTTGGTCCACTCGCCGAGAGGCGGGGAATCCTCGGCGCCGGTCGCCGCAGCGGCCCAGAAGAGCGCGATGATGCCGGCCGCCGAAGATGTGCCGTGGATCGATCTCATGACGGGCTCTCCGTTCGGACTTTCCCGCCTTCCCTCCCCGTCCTCAGAGCAGGATGTCGCGCACGACCCTGCCGTAGACGTCCGTCAGGCGGAAATCGCGGCCGCCGTGGCGGTAGGTCAGCCGCTCGTGGTCGATGCCGAGGAGGTGGAGGATGGTGGCGTGGAAGTCGTGCAGGTGGACGGGCTTTTCGGCCGGCTCGTAGCCGTAGTCGTCCGAACCGCCGTAGGCGATGCCGCCTTTGACTCCGCCGCCCGCGAGCCAGGAGCTGAAGACGTAGGGGTGGTGGCTCCGCCCCGTCCTGCCGTCGGCGTGCGGCGTGCGGCCGAACTCCGTCGTGAAGACGACGAGCGTTTCTTCGAGGAGGCCGCGCGACTTGAGATCGGTAATGAGGCCCGCGATGGCCTGATCGACGTTGCGCGCGCGCGGCAGATGCTCCTTCATGTCGCCGTGGGAGTCCCAGTTGTTCGATGATCCGCTCTCGATGAGCTCGACGAACCGCACGCCGCGCTCGACGAGGCGACGGGCGACGAGGCACTGCCAGGCGAAGCCCTTCATGCTGCCGCGCTCGAGACCGTAGAGCGCGAGGGTCGCGTCGGTCTCGCGCGAGAGGTCGAGCGCCTCCGGCATCGCCTGCTGCATGCCGAATGCGGTCTCGAAGGCGCGGATGCGGCCGGCGAGGTGAGGGTCGCCGCGGCGGCCCTCGAGGTGCTTCAGGTTGAACCGGTCGAGGAGGTCCAGCTCCATGCGCTGCACGGTCTCGCTCGGCCCGCGCCGCTTGAGGTCGGGCACCGGGTCCTCGCCCGGGATGATGCGGATCCCCTGGTGGCAGACGGGGAGGAAGTCGGAGCTCCAGGCCTGGCTCCCGGCGTAGGGCAGAAAAGGGGCCAGAACCACGAAAGAGGGCAGGTTTCGGTTCTCCGTCCCGAGCCCGTAGCTCACCCAGGAGCCCATGCTCGGGCGCTTGACGGTCACCGAGCCGGTGTGGATGCCCGTCGTCGCCTGGAAGTGCTCGAAGTGCGTGCCATGGAGGGATCGGACGACGCAGAGGTCGTCGGCGTGACGCGCGATGTTCGGGAAGAGCTCGCTCACCTCGAGGCCCGAGCGGCCGTACCGCGCGAACTTGAACTGCGGTCCGACGAGCGTCCTGCCGCGGAACTTCTTGCCGGCGTCGCGCGCCAGGACGGGCTTGTAGTCGAAGGATTCGAGGTGCGAGACGCCGCCCGTCATGAAGAGGAAGATGGCGCTCCGGGCGCGCGGCGGGTGATGTCCTCGACGAGGAGCCAGCGGATCGGCGCCGCGGTCGCCGTCGGCCCGAGCGTCCGTCGAATCCTCCGCCAGCAGCTCCGAGAGGAGTCCGGGAAGGGCGAGCGATCCCGCGGCGAGGGAGCGCAGGAAGAAGCGGCGGTCGGGGTTCATCGAAGGCTCTCCGTCCTTTCAGTCCAGAACCGCGAACTCGTTCGAGCTGAGGAGGACGCGCAGGAAGCTCGCCCAGGCCAACCGCTCGACATCCCGGGCCTCCTTGCCGCCCGCGGCGAGCTCGGCGCCGCAGCGCTCGATGTATTCGGCGGCGAGCGACAGCTCTTCGTCGCGTACCGGCCGGCCGAGTGCGACGCGGTAGGCGCGGTCGATCCGATCGGGAACCGTCCGCGCTTCGCCCCGGATCCGCTCGGCGAAGCGCTCGGCCTGCTCGTGCGCGAAACTGCTATTCATGAGGAACAGCGCCTGGCCCGGCGTCGTGCTGACGGCGCGCTTGCCGGTGACCGCGTTCGTGTCGGCGCCGTCGAAGAGGCCGAGATAGGGATGCTGGCGGATGCGCTGCTGGAGGAGGTACACGCTGCGGCGGAGCGTCGGGAAGTCATCGACAAACGGATGGTGCTGCGTGTAGCGCCACTCCCACTCCGGCTTGAAGGGGTGCGCCCCCCCCACCGAGCGGTCGAGGGCGCCGCCGACCGACAGCATCGCGTCCCTCAACTCCTCCGCTTCGAGTCGCCGCGGCGGAAATCGCCAGTAGGTCCGGTTCTCCGGGTCGCGCGCCAGCGCGACGGGATCCTCCCGACACGCCATACGGTAGGCATCGCTCGCCAGGATGAGGCGGTGGAGCGGTTTGAGGGAGCCGCCCCGTTCGAGGAACCGCGACGCGAGCCAATCAAGGAGCTCCGGATGCGTCGGCGGCTCGCCGCGCGCGCCGAAGTCGTCCGGCGTACGCACGAGTCCAACTCCGAAGTGATGCTGCCAGATCCGGTTGACGATGACGCGCGCGGCGAGGGCGTTCCCCGGGCCGGTGAGCCAGCGCGCGAGCTGAAGCCGGCCGCTGCCTTTCTCCTCGGGCGGAACGCGCATGCCGCCGAGAACGGCCGGGAAGCCGCGCGGGACGATGGCGCCCTGGTTCTTCGGGTCGCCCTTCAACTGGATGCGCGAGTCGGCGGGGTCTCCCTCGGCGGCGCCGTACGCTCGGGGGAAGCTCGGTCCGGACTTGACGATCTCGTCCCGCGCGACGATCGCATCCTTCCAGAGCTTGGTGACGCGGTCCTGGTCCTGGCCGACGTCGAGCGAGACCTTCTTGGCGTAGGTCGCGTCCATATCGCGGTCGAAAGCCGCGAGCCTCTCGAGGAACGGCCTCAGCGCGGGCAGCTCGGCTTCGCCGACGAGAGGGATCATCTCGCGCGAATGGCGCGGGATCTCCGTGCCGGGGAAAGAGTACCGCGTGCTCTGGAAGATGCCGTAGAGGGCGTAGTAGTCCCGCATCGAGACCGGGTCGAACTTGTGGTCGTGGCACCGCGCGCACCCGAGCGACAATCCGAGGAAGGCCTTGCCGAGGTTGTCGATCGTGTCGTCGATGGTCAGGTGAAACTCCTCGGCGAGCGAAGAGAAGCGCCGCGAGATCGCCAGGTACCCCGTCGCGATGATCTGATCGGCGCGCTCGTCCTCGCTCCGCCACGGCAAAAGGTCGCCGGCGATCTGCGCGCCGGCGAAGCTTTCGTACGGCAGGTCGGCGTTGATCGCCTCGATAACCCAGTTTCGGTAGCGGTAGGCATCGGGGATCGGCACGTCCGAGTTGCAGCCCGAGGTGTCGGCGTAGCGGACGAGGTCGAGCCACAGTCTCCCGAGCCGCTCCCCGTAGGCCCAGGACCCCAGGAGCCGGTCCGTGAGGCGCTCGAAGGCATCGGGCGCGCGGTCCGACACGAAGACTTCGACCTCCTCCGGCTCGGGCGGCAGCCCCGTGAGATCGAAGGTGACGCGCCGGATGAGCGCGCGGGGCTCCGCCGGGGGCGCGGCCTCGAGACCGGCGGTCCGGCGGCGAACGGCGAGGAAGCGGTCGATGGGGCTTCGGGCGGCCTCGCCGGGGACGGCATCCGGCACGGCCGGGTCGGCGAGCGGCTGGAACGACCAGAACTCGCGTCCCTTCTCGATGTCGATCGAGGTCTCGGCCGCCGTGCCGGCCGGATCCCCAGGCCGCCACGGCGGCTCGATCGCGCGCGGGTCCGGGGCGCCCATGCGGATCCACAGCTCGATGTCGCCGATGTCGGTGGGCGAGAGGGCGCCGTCGGGGGGCATGCGAAGCTTGGGATGCGTGCGCTTCAGGGCCTGGATGATGAGGCTCTCATCCGGCTTCCCCGGCACCAGAGCCGGTCCGCGCGAGCCGCCGCGGAGGATGCCCGGCGCGCTGTCGAGCCTCAGGCCGCCGCCGATCTCCGCCGCGCCTGCGCCGTGGCACGAGCCGCAGCGGCCCGCGAGGATCGGCCGCACGGCCTTCTCGAACAGCTCGACGCCGCCGGCATCGAGCTTGGAGGAGGCGGTTGCCCCATCGGTATCGGGGGCGGCGAGCAGGTGGAGAGTGACGAGGATGGCGACCAAGGATCGACTCCCGTTGCGGTTCGGGTCGCGGACATTCTCCTCGGGGAGCGTCCGTTCCGCCAGCCCCACGGCGCGGCCGCAGCCGCCCCAATCAACGAAGCGTATCGAGAATGGTCCCTGGACTCTCGGCCTACAGCGCCTTCACCCGGATGTTCCGGAAGAGCACTCGCGAGCCGGCGTGGTGGTTCTGGAGGCCGATGTAGCCCTCGAGAGAACGGTTCCCGACGAACTCGGTGACCTTGGTCCCGTTCAGGACGACCGTGTACTTCTGGTTCTCCGCGCGGATCTCCAGTGCGTTCCACTCACCCACGAGCCGCGTGTGGAGCATGCTCGGGCCCGCGAAGTTGTAGATGGCGCCCGTCAGGTGCCTGGGCTGGCGGTCCGGCCTTCCGAGGTCGTCGATCTGGACCTCGTAGCCCTGATCGACGGCGATCCTGGGGTCGTTGCCCGGATCGGGGAATCGAACGAAGATGCCCGAGTTGTCGTGGATCCCGCTCTCCTTGTAGTCGAGGCGGAGGAGGAAGTTCTTGAACTTCTTCTGCGCGTACCAGAAGAGCCCCATCCCGCCTTCGGTCCGGAGGAAGCCGTTGTCCTTGATGAAGCTTCCGGGGCCGGCCATCTTCCAGTCGGCGACCGCGCCCCCGTCGAAGAGCGGCGTGAAGCCGGCCTCGGCCGCGACCTTCGCCTCGCGGGGGATCAACGACTCCGCGGTCCGCCGCACGAGGGCCATGCCGCCCAGCATCGGATTCGGCGAGCCGATGGTGGGGAAGAGGGCCGGGCCGACGGCGAAGGCGTTGTGGACCTCGTGGAACCGTCCGTTCAGGTCGGTGACGGACGATGCCGCGTCCTCTCCCATCCAGAGCGTGCCGGATTCGTGGTGCGTTGTGCCCAGGCCATCCCGACGGACCCAAGGACCCGGCTGCCACTGGCCCGTGCTTTCGTTGAGGTACTGGATCGGCGTCCCCCCCGCCAGGACTCCCGCGACGTCGGCGGCCGCCTGGTCCATGGCGTCCCAGAGGTCCATGTCGGCGGAGGTCAGACCCAGGGTGACGATCGCCCTCGGGATGCCGGCCTCATCGACCTCCGGATCGAGATCGATCCGGCTCTCGGAGCTCGAAATCCGCTGTCCGACCATCTCGCCGATTCCGCGCAGGGTCACGACGATGAAGTCATCCTGGACGCCCGCAAGGGCCCCCTTGAGCTGGTCGAGGTCGTCGATGTCGGGGATCTTCTTGTTCAGCTCGGCCTCGGAATCCCGGATGTCGCCGCGGACGCCGCAGGCCGTGATCTGGAGGTGATAGTGCCCCTTGCCCTTCTTTCCCTTCACGAAGAGGGCCGAAGCCTGCAGCTCATCCGGCAAGCCGGCGAACGAGGCCCGCGGGATCCGGATCGTCGTGTTCGACCGCAGGTGGGCCATCAAGTTCCTGCCGATGAGGCCGTTTCGATTCGGGAACGAGAGGAGCGCCAGCCGCGTGGACTCGATCGTCCCGAGGGCGAGGAAGACCATCGTGCTCGGCAGGACGTCGATGTCCCCGAGGTTCGTCTGGATCCGGTCGATCCGATCCGTCCCGTCGAGGTGGAGCTTCATGACGTGGCAGTTCGGCACGATCATGAGGCGCTTCCCGAGGTCGTTCCCCGGAGATTCGCTGTCCGCTTGGCGGGCCGCCTTGAGGAGGAGCGGCACGGCGCTGAACTTGTTCGAAGGGAAGAAACCCGAGCGCGGCGGGACGGTCTCCACCGCCAGCGGCGCTTCGAGACCATCCACCGAGGCGGGCGCGATGGCGCCGGGAACCGAGCCGATACCGGCGAAGAGGCGGGCGCGGAGCGCGTCATGGAGCGGGCCGTGGATGAAGTCGTTCGTCGTGTCGGCCCCAAGCTGACGCTTGGCTTCGCCGAAGTACTTGCTCTTCAACTCGGACGCGACCTGGGCGGGCCACTCGGTCAGCTCGGACGCGATCAGCTCCGGCGACCACCCACCCCAGAAGAGGGAACGGCCGCCCACGCAGTAAGCGAGGCCGGGGAACCTCTTGTCCCGCGGATCGACGGCCGTCGAGGCCGTTCGGGAATGCCACGCCAGCCCCCAGACTTCGTTCCGCGCCGGCAGGAGGGCGGGAACCGGCTGGCCCGGATTCTTCGACGCGAAGTCGTTCCTCTGCTCCTCGATCGTGGTCGCGTTCGGCGACCCGAGCCCGGCGTGCATCGGCGGGAAGTTCTGAATGTGCTCCGGCAGGAGGAACTTTCCTCCTTCCAGCACGAGAACGCGGTGCTGCTTTTTCTTGGTGTCGAGCTGGACGAGCTGCTCGGCGATGGCGGCGCCGAAACTTCCTCCTCCGAGAACGACCACGTCGAAACGGCGGAAGTCCGTGGCTTTCGCCTCCTCGAACGTGTTCAGGAGGTAGCGGCCCAATACGTCCTTGGTGAACGATGTCGATTCGGTCTTCAACATGGCTGACCCTCCATGATTTGAACCGGGAAAGAAAGGACGGACCAAAAACTCCACCGTGGTCCGTAGAATGAGGCTTCTTATACGCCTGTGCTTTCGCAAGAGCAACGAATTTTGTCGTCGCAAGGAATTCGATGAAGAAAGCAGCCATCGCTCTCGTCCTCCTCGCGACGGCCGGCATGGCGTTCCTGGCCGTCGCCCCCGGAATCTCGAGGATCCGGAGGTATGAGAAGGCGTTCTCGCGGCCCGGGGCCCTCGCGGTTCTGAGCATGGCCCCCGTCCGCGTCGACCTTCCGCGGAACGCCGCAGAGCCGAACATCTCGCTCGGTTACGCGCAGTTGTGGCTGGATCCGAAGTCCGTTCGATCCATCGAGAGACGGGGGGATCACAAGACCATCGTCCAGATCGAGGTCGAAGGAGCGTCGCTCATTTTCATGTCTCCGGGAAGCACCCTCGAACTCGACGACACCGCACGTACATTGCCGAACGGACCCGTTAGCCATCACGACCTCATGCTTGAGGTCGCTGCGGCAGCGCCGAAAACTTGGCTCGAGCTCTTCTTCATGCCGGAAGAGCGGTTCCAGGCTTATCTAGTCGAAGCCACGTTGAAGACGGCCATGCGGCTGAACGAGCTGGGGATTGGCCTCTTTGAGGCCGATGAAATCACTGGGATCATCCACTTCGGCGAGGCTTCCAATCCGGGTGGCCTGCTTGCAGAGGTTTTTTCCAGAAAGAGCGACATCGCCCAGGGAATTCACATGAAAGCCGCAACCACGGAGGAAGGCCTGAAAACGTTCCAGGAAATCCTCGGGTCGTTCGGCTTCGCCATCGACCGCGCACCCGAGAGGCGAGCGGAGATCGCAAGCCTCATCCTCGATGCCCTGCGGAGCCACCCGAAGTTCCGAGAGTAGCTAGGGCGGCCGATCTTCTCACTCCCCCGCCGCCCCCTGGAGCACCCAGTCGCGGATGGTCTTCATGGCGCCGGCGGGTAGATAAGGCGGCCCGTCGTTCGGCATCCGCTCGCCGGAGCCGAGGACGGGCGGCCCGAGATGGGTGCCGTCGAGCTTGTGGATCAGGTAGCTCGCGCCGGGGCGGTAGGGCCGGATCAGGAGCGCGGCCGTCGAGTCGAAGGCCGGCTCGGCCGCGAAGATGTTGACGAGGCGGCGTCGGGTCAACTCGGGCGCCGGGCCGACCAGCTCGAGCCCCTTCTCAAGCTGCGGTTTTTCATGGCAGCCCGTGCACTCGCGCTTCCAGATCGGCTGGACGTCGCCGGAGTACGAGAGGCGCACTTCGATGAGCGCGCCGGCCCGCGCCGTCGCCGCGCCCCCTGTCGTCGAGACGCTGGCCCGGATAGACGTGTTCCCGCGGCGCGGATAGGGGCCCCCGCTGGGCCTGAGGTGCAGGCTCCATCGGACTTCGCCTGCTTCCCCGTTCTCCCGAGCCGCGAGAAGGCCGAGGTCGGCCCCAGGATCCTCGCCCGGAGCGAAGGGCGGCTCGGCGAAGAGCTGGAGGCTCAGGGGATCGATCTCCGCATCGGGCTCGCCGGGGACCGCCTTCAAATTCGGCCGCGCGGCGATCACGAGATGGACCTCTTCGCCGTCGGCGAGCGTCAAGCCGCCCGTCGCGGCGGATGGAGTGCGCGGATCCTCCGCAGGCCGCCCATCTCGGTCTTCCGCGAGCCACGCGGCGATTTCTGGGCTGCCCGCCGCCTCGACCTCAAGCTCGAACTCGACGAGCTCGGACGGCGCACACGCCGCGTCGAGTACCTGAGCCTGGAAACGATAACTCCCCGGAGCGGGGGCGAGCGGCGAGGCTCCATCGATCCGCAGGGCCGCCCTCTCCGTCCGGTGGAACGGGTCCCGCCAGAGGTCGATCTCCGACAGGAAGAGCGGGGCGAGGTTCGAGCCGGCGCTGAGGCCGCCGGCGCCGGGTTCGCCCAGCGGCTGGTCGCACGAGACGCGCAGCCGGGCCGGGTCGCCCGCGTGCGGGCTCTCCAGGTCTGCGAGGGAGATGTCCGCGGCGTTGAAGAGCCCGGCCTCCGCCTCGACGAGGATCGTGAAGGAGATCCCACGGCCGACCTGGTACGCGCCGCCCGAGGAGGCGAGCGCGACCCCTGTCCTCATCCGCGTGCCTCCTCGAGGGGCCTGTTCGGCCCAGAAGCGGACCGCGGGGCGCTCGGCGGGCTCCGGTTCGCCGCGGCTACACCCGAGGGAGTCCGCGGTCGGGTCCGGTCCGGGGCAGGGGCCATCGCCCGGCTCGGGAGGCGCCGGACCCGCGAGGAAAAGGTAATTGAGCGCCGCGATGGCGTCCGTGACGTGAAGGAAGCCATCGTCATCGAAATCGGCCGCGTCATCGCAGGGGACCTCACCGCCGGGTCCGAACAGTCGGAACAGCGATGCGATCGGGTCGGTCACGTCGATACGGCCGTCGCCGCTGGAGTCCCCACGCCGGAAGCGCGGCTCGCTCCCGCGAAGCGAAGCTTCCGCGAATACTAAAAGGAGACCGATGCAAAGTGGGATGCGCGTCCAGGAGCAGTTCATGATGCGTATGGTTCCCTTCGGAGAAGCCTCACGGGACTATTCTCTCCTCCCCTGAACCCCATCGAGAGGTGAAAGTTTTCGCGCAACCTTCGGGCCGCTCCGGGGTATCTTGTTTCAGCCGGGCCTGTCGCGAGCGCGTATCCTTCCGATCCCTGTCGGCATCTCTGGAGGTTCGTATGGAACGTTGGTGGCTCCCCCATGGGTCCCGGTTCCTTCACCTTTCGGCCCTTCTCCTTGCCTTCGCCGTCCCTCCACCTGCATCCGCCGCGGTCGCGGAGCCGGCGCCGGCGCCGGCTTACCCCGTCCTGCGGAAGGTCCAGTTCCTTCGCGGCGACGCGACGGCGGACGCGACCGTCGATCTCACGGATGCCGTGTTCGTCCTCAATTACCTCTTCGGCGGCGGCATCGAGCCCGGCTGCGCCGCCGCGGCGGATGTGAACGCGGATCGAGCGATCGACCTCACCGACGCTGTCGGCATCTTGATATTCCTCTTCCTCGATGCAGAGGGAGCGGTCCCCCCGGCTCCGGGACCCTACGAGTGCGGCGTCGATCCGACCGACGACGGCGCCGGCTGTCTCATCTTTTCTTCCTGCCCCGACGATACCCCTCTCATCGCGCATGTCCTCGGTCGCGTGACCTTCGGAGCCACCGAAGACCTCTACCGGAGGATCCAGACCCGCAAAGACCTCATCGCCTACCTCGAGGAGCAGCTCGCCGCGCCGGACGGTTACGACGCGCGCGTCCACGAGCCGGCGGTCCACGCGCGCGTGGAAGGGCTCGGGATCCGGTACGACCAGCAGACGAACATCGGCGAGCAGGAGTCCCGGCTCAAGGCGAGCGTCCTCGTCCACGCGCTCCAGAGCCGCTGGCAGCTTCTCCAGGTGGTCTCCCAGTTCTGGAACAACCACTTCCACACCCAGCAGGAGGCTCTGCGGGAGAACTTCTTCGGGCGCGGCGGCCGCGGCGGAGGCGCGCTCCAGGCGAGCGCGCAGATTTTCGACATGGCGGATACGAACGATGACCAGCTCCTGGGCCAGGTCGAGTGGGAGGCCTTCCAGGCGCTCCATCCGGGGCTCATCACCTGGGAGGAGTTCGGCCGCCGGTTCACGACCGACGGGATCGTCACCCCGGATGAGTTCCAGGCGCGAAACCAGATCGCCGCCTGGAAGTATGCCAACGGCGGGAACCAGATGGGCATCGCCGCCGAGATGGAGCGGCGCGAGAACGACTTCTTCCGCAATCGGGCCTTCGGTCCGTTCCGCGACCTCGTCGAAGGGAGCGCCAAGGGAGTCCCGATGCTCATCTACCTGAACGGCTTCGAGAACACCCTGCGCGCCCCGAACGAAAACTACGCGCGCGAGGTCCTGGAGCTTTTCGTGGCCGGCGTCGATCACGTCTACACGCAGCGGGACATCGAGCAGCTCGCGAAGGTCTTCACCGGGTGGTCCGTCGGCTGGGTTGCGCGGGCGCCGTACGATCCGGCCGCCGATCCGCAGTACATCCTCCACCCCGAGTCGGCGACGTTTCCCATCAACCTCCGGGAGCCGCGCCCCGTGGCTGCTCCCACGCGGCAGTTCTGGGAGGACGAGCTGTACACGTGGGCCTTCGTCGTCAACCGACCGGACCACGACTGGGGCCGGAAGGACCTCTTCCTGCCCCAGTACGGAGGCGTGGACTCGCTCGGAGCCCCCGTCGAAGCCTCCGAGCGCGTGCAGATCCCTGCAAACACGGCTGACCGCACCGTTGCGGCCGCCCTGGGGGAATTCGATGTCTTCCTCGACCGACTTGTGGCCTTCCGCGACTCGCGGAAGTTCATCTCGACCAAGCTGATCCAGCTCTTCGTGACGGATGACCTCGGCGCCCTCGACAAGACGCGGGAGGCCCCCGCCGAAGTCGCGGCGCGCTTCCGTGCGGCCGATGCGGACTCCAGCGGTGCCATAGCCCCGGCCGAGTGGGCGCTGCCTGTCCCGCCGTCCCTCCCGAACGGCAGGCCTCCGGAGCTTTTCGACCGGCTCGACGCCGACGGGGACGGCACGATCACGCTCCGCGAGTATCAAGAGCCGGACCTGCTCCTCGCCGCGATGGAGCGCTGGGACGCGACGGACGGCAATATCCGCGAGGTGGTCCGAGCGATCCTCTTTTCGGATGAATTCCTGAGCCTCAAATTCCAGGGGGCGAAGGTGAAGACGCCTCTCGAGCAGGTGACGAGCACGCTCAGGATCTTGAACGCCGCCCCGACGGACGCCCAGCTCAAGGTCTCGGCCGCCGACATGGCCGCGGCGGGTATGGACATGTTCCAGTTCGGCGACCCGACGGGCGAGTCGGAGCTGGGATTCGACTGGATGCACACGATCGGGCTCCTCGAGAGGCTGAAGTGGATCTCCCGAGGCGGAAACCCCGAGCGGGTTGCCGACCGCCGATTCGATTGGTCCCCGGCGCCGTTTGCTCAGACATACGGCCTGGGGGGGCGGGATGAGATCGCGGACTTCTTCATCCAGCTCATCCACCCGCAGGGGATCCTGAGCGCCGATCGGTCCCTGGCCATCCAGGCCTTCGACGATGCGCTGTCCCGGAAACTAGAGGCGATGGTGACGTTCCTCCTCAGCATCGCCCCCGCGATGCAGCAGTGACTTCGATGGATCACGAGAAAGCGAGACGCTATCCCATGAAGAACCCCAACCGCCGCGAATTCCTTCGCTGGAGCTCGATGTCGCTGGCCGCCCTGGGCCTCTCCGGCATGCCCCCCTTCCTCCGCCGCGCGATCGCCGAACCGCTCGCGCCGGGGAAGAAGCTGCTGTTCATCTTCCTCCGAGGCGGGATCGATGCCGTCCAGGCCGTCATCCCCTACGGCGACGCGGGCCTCCCCGGGAAGAAGACGTACCTCGCGGCGCGACCGACCCTCGGCGTGCCGATCGCCGAGGCGCACGACCTGAACGGCTTCGCGAGCCTTCACCCGGCGCTCCACACCGCCGGCGGAGCGGGACCGAAGGTCCTCGATATCTTCCGCGGCGCGCTCGATGGGCGGCCGGCGAATCTCGCCATCCTCCACCGGATCGGCTACGAGTCGCAGAACCGCTCCCACTTCTCGAGCCAGCAGTTCTGGGAGAACGGAGCCCCCGGCATGGTCAACCTCGAACAGGGGGTGTTCAATCGCTACCTGACCGCTTACAAGCAGCCCGAAAACCCGCTCCAGGCGGCCGTCCTGGCGACGAACCAGATGGTGATGATGAAGGGAGACACCCTCGTCCCGGCCTTGCGGTCGATCAACGACTACTCGCTGCCGGCGAACATCCCCATCGGCTCCGCCTCGATGCCGGCGGATCCGCTCGGCCGCGGCCTCCTCGGCTCCTACAGCCAGTCGGGCTTCAGCCCGAAGCCGCGCTACAACGCCCTGACGTATTCGACCGGGAAGACGCTCCTTGAGAGCCTCACCTTCTTCGAGACGACGGTCCGCAGCTCGCCCTATGTGCCCGAACCGGACGCGCAGCCGTACTACGCTGCCATCGGGAACCAGCGTTTCGCGGGCTTCGTCCGCGACTCGGCGCGGCTCCTGAAGCAGGTGCCCGAGCTGCAGATCGCCGGCTTGAACCAGGACGGCTACGACACGCACGGGAACGAAAACGTCGCCTTCCCGCTCCTCATGAGCGACCTCGGGAACGCGCTGACGGCGCTCTACTTCGACCTGAAGCCGATCTGGAAGGACACGGTCGTGGTGACGATGTCGGAGTTCGGCCGCACGCCGGAGGAGAACGGCAACCGCGGCACCGACCACGGCGAGTCGACGGTGATGTTCGCGATGGGAGGACCGGTGAAGGGCGGCGTCTTCAACGCGGACAAGAGCCGCTGGGCCGACGGCGACCTCTTCTCGACGGCGAACGGCCGCTACACGGCCCACCGGACCGACTACCGCGCCGTCTACCACGAGATCATCACCGGCCACCTCGGCGACCCGGCCGCAAGGATCGACGAAGTGATCCCGGGCTATTCGGCCCTCGCGGCGGGCGACGCCGCCGGCTACTTCGACCCGCTCGGTTTCATCCAGGCGGAATGAGCGACCCGCCCTATCCCTGGCAGCCGAGCTGGTCGTGCGTCGGATCGGAGCCGGCCTGTGGATGGGGTGAGAGCGGCGGCGGACCTCCGAGGAAAAGGTAGCTCAGGATATACACTGCGTCGGTGAGGTCGACGGTTCCGTCGTCGTTCGAGTCGGCGGCATCGAGGATCCACGGCTGAGGGCCGCTCTGGAACAGCCAGTTGAGGGCGAAGACTGCATCGGTGAGGTCCAGCGAGCCGTTCCCGTCCGCGTTGCCGCGTACGAAGCCATCGTCGCCCCCCTCCGGCCCGAGCTTGGCAAGGTATATGTCCTGATTGATGCCGCCAACAACGATGTAGCCGCCATCGGACGTTGCCCGAACAAAACCACCAGACTCGGAACTCGTCCCCAGGAACCTCCGATTCCAGAAACAACCCGAGCGATCGGCCTTGACGAGGTGAGACTCTCGTCGGGTCGAAGTTGTTGTGTAGGAGCTACCGAGGACGACAACCCGACCGTCGGGCGTCTCATCCAGTGCATCCGTGCCGTTGTCCGGCGAAGCTAACTCGGTCCGCCACAGTTCTTCGCCCGCCGGATCGAGGTGGACGAGCAGTGTGAAACTCCCTGGTGCTCCTGGGATCGGCTCCTCGATGTATTTCTGCGCGGCGACAACGACGTTCCCATCATGGGTTTCTTGCGCGCTTGCCACACGACCGATCTCAAAATCCTTCTGCCAGAGGACAAACCCGGCATCGTCGGTCAGCGCGACGTACGGCTTCCCCGATCCCCACGGGTCGTTGAGACCTCCCCGACCCGTAACGATGTAGCCACCACCGGTATACTCGTGGACCGCACCGGGAGCGACGCCGTCGATGCCATCGATGCGCCTGTCCCAGAGTTTTTCCCCTATTTCGTCCGTCCGGAGGAGGTAGATCTGTGAGTTCGACCCTTCGGCCGCGTAGGCGGTCATGATGTAACCGCCCCTCGAATCCTCTTCAATGTAGGTTCCTGCACCCAATCCGGGGAAAGATCTCTCCCACAAAGTGTCTCCGCCTGAATCCGTCTTGAAAAGGTAGAGGCTCGGTCCGGATTCGGGAGTCCCCAACCCACCCACAACGATCAGGTCTCCACCGCTCGTCTCCTCAACATGACCACCGAATGCAGGGCTCTGACCGTAAGTTCGGTCCCAGAGAATTACCCCTCGCTCATCGACGCGGATGAGGTAAGCGCGACTACTCCCGTCGTCGCTGAAGGACGAGGTGCTTCCAGCAACGATGTATCCTCCACCAGCACATTCCTGGACCGACCGAGCAGAATCCAAGTTCTCCCCACCTAGCGTGCGCTCCCACTCGATCAATGGTGGTGATTGGCTGAAGCCCCAGATAGCGAACATCAGGCTCGCCAGGCAAACAAGGGGGAAGAGGCGATATGAGTGTGGTGAGTTGAACATGGCGTGGCTACTCCTCAACGGCTCAAGGACACGCAGTGTAGTTCGAACAGCCAAGATTATCGACTGAGGTTGCAGGATCGGCACCGCAGGTAAATGGTCCCGGCGAGGGAGGAGGTGGACCACCTTGCCAGTACCAGTTGCTGATGAAGGCGCCAACGGTGACATCAATCGAGCCATCATCGTTTGCATCGGCGGCTTCCATGCAAACAGGTACCGCGCCACCACAGCAGTACCAGTTGTCTTTGTTTAGCGGGGTAGAGGGGGGTTAAGTTTGTTACCGGTCCGTCCGATAACATCGGTTGATGACCGAAGACGCACTCGAACATCTCTCGCGCGAGGAGATGCTCGATCTCCTCCGG
>Ga0187893_10001906_pt1 | contig 47607 bp, 49 predicted proteins | sample MA1701074metaG_FD_139574 | JGI IMG/M metagenome (GOLD analysis project Ga0187893, IMG submission 139574) | White microbial mat communities from a basaltic lava cave in the Kipuka Kanohina Cave System on the Island of Hawaii, USA - MA170107-4 metaG ... | reverse complement strand
CGAGCCACTCGGCGGCCAGAGCCCGCAGGCGGCGCTGCTTCGCCGCCGTCACCGCCTCCTGGGGGAGGCCGAAGGCGGCCGTGGTGCGGGCCTTCACCTCGCAGAACACCAGGCCGTCGGGGCCCCGGACGACGAGGTCGATCTCGCCCCGCCGGCACCGCCAGTTGCGGTCGAGGACCGTGTAGCCGCGCTGGCGGTACCAGTGGGCGGCCCGGTCCTCACCCCGGCGTCCCAGCTCCTGGCGCTCTCGGGTCACTCCGCTCCTGGCCCCACCCTCCGGTGAAGACGCGGCTCACCGCTCCGAGCCGGTCTCCTCGACGTTCACGTCCTTGAAGGTGACGACCCGCACGGTCGCCACGAAGCGCGAGGGCCCGGGCCGGTAGATGTCCCACACCCAGGCGTCGCGCAGCTCGAGCTCGATGGCGCTGCGCCCGTCGTGGTCGACGCGCCGGAGCTCGACGTGGTTGGCGAGGTAGAAGCGCCGCTCGGTCTCGACCACGTGGCTGAAGAGCGGGAGGACGTCGCGGTACTCCTTGTAGAGGGCGAGCTCCATCTCGGTCTCGTACCGCTCGAGGTCCTCGCTGCTCACCGTTGCCACTCTAGAGGGCGCCGGGGCCGGTCCGGGCCCCGGCACCGGCCGCGCACCCCTCGTGCAGGCTCGCCGAACGGGATACATTCGACCCCGTCCGGACGCGTCGTGGCAGCGGAGGGACGGCATGGCCGCAGTGGTGCTCGAGGGGGTCTCGAAGAGCTACCCGGACGGCACCCGCGCCGTGGCCGACCTCGACCTGGCCGTCGACGATGGGGAGTTCGTGGTGCTCGTGGGCCCCTCGGGGTGCGGCAAGACCACGGCGTTGCGCATGGTGGCCGGGCTCGAGGAGGTCACGGCCGGCACCGTCACCATCGGCGGGCGGGCGGTGAACCACGTGCCGGCCCGGGACCGCGACGTGGCCATGGTCTTCCAGAACTACGCCCTCTACCCCCACCTCACCGTGGCCGACAACATCGGCTTCGGGCTCCGCCTGCGCCGGGTGCCCAAGGCGGAGGTGGCCCGCCGGGTGCGGGAGGCCGCCGCCGTCCTCGGCCTCGAGGACCTGCTCGACCGCAAGCCCCGGGCCCTCTCGGGGGGCCAGCGCCAGCGGGTGGCCATGGGTCGGGCCATCGTGCGCGACCCCGCCGCCTTCCTCATGGACGAGCCGCTCTCCAACCTCGACGCCAAGCTGCGGGTCCAGATGCGGGCCGAGATCTCCGCCCTCCAGAAGCGCCTGGGCACGACGACGGTGTACGTCACCCACGACCAGGTGGAGGCCATGACCATGGGTGACCGGGTGGCGGTGCTGCGCCGGGGCGTGCTCCAGCAGGTGGCCCCGCCCCAGGAGCTCTACGACCGGCCGGTGAACCTCTTCGTCGGGGGCTTCATCGGGTCGCCGGCCATGAACATGGTGCCGGCCACCTTCGAGCCCGCCCCCGGGGGGGCCACGGTGTCCTTCGGGTCGACCACCCTCGCCCTCGACGACGAGGCGGTGGCGGAGTTCCCGTCGCTGGCCGGCGGCGAGGGTCGCCAGGTGGTGCTCGGCATCCGGCCCGAGGACATGGAGGACGCCGCCCTCAGCGCCGGCCACCCCGCCGACCGCCGCCTGCGGGCCACCGCCGGCCTCGTCGAGGCCCTGGGGTCGGAGCTGCTCGTGCACTTCGAGGTCGATGCGCCCTCGGTGGACACCGAGGACACCCGCGAGCTCGCACCCGAGGCCGACGGTGGCCGGCCCTCGGCGTCGAGCACCTTCGTGGCCCGGCTCAGCCCTCGCAGCCGAGCCGCCGAGGACCACCCCCTCGAGCTCGCCGTCGACACCGGTCGGCTCCACCTCTTCGATCCCGGCTCCGGCTCGTCGCTACGGGCCGCCATCCCCGCCGCCCCCCTGGCCGCTGACCGGCCCTGAGCCCGAGGACCGCCTGCCCCATCCACCCAGAGCTGCAGGCACCAGCCCACCGAGCACCGAGCGAGCACAGGAGGAACCACATGGCCACCGCCCCGCCCCCGCCCCCCAACCGCCGCCGGTGGCGGCCACGCCTCGCCGTCCTCGGCCTCGCCCTGGCCCTCGTGGCCGGTGCCTGCGGAGGGGGTGACGACGGTGACGCCGCATCGAGCACGTCCCCGGGGGGTGGCGCCGTCGACCTCACCGGCGTCACCCTCGACGTGAGCGCCGTGTGGAGCGGCGAGGAGCAGGCCAGCTTCGAGGCCGTGCTCGCCGCCTTCGAGGAGCGCACCGGGGCCACCGTGCGCTACACCTCGACCGGCGACGACATCGCCGCCGTGCTCGGGCCGGCCATCGACGCCGGAAGCCCGCCCGACGTGGCCATGCTGCCCCAGCCCGGCCTTCTGCGCGACCTGGCCGCGGCCGGTTCCCTCGTGGCAGTGGAGGACGTCGTGGGCGCCCTCGTCGACGAGGACTACGCCCCGGTGTGGCGGGAGCTGGCCACCGTCGACGGCACCCTCTACGGCGTGTGGTTCAAGGCGGCCAACAAGTCCACCGTCTGGTACGACCCCGCCGCCCTCGAGACCGCCGGGGTCACCCCGCCGGAGACCTGGGAGGACTTCCAGGCCGCGGCCCAGGCCATCGCCGACTCGGGCACGGTGCCCCTGTCGGTGGCCGGGGCCGACGGCTGGACCCTCACCGACTGGTTCGAGAACGTCTACCTCCGCACCGCCGGCACCGATCGCTACGATGCCCTCAGCGCCCACGAGATCCCCTGGACCGACGAGTCGGTGGTGGGGGCCCTCACCACCCTGGCCGAGCTCCTCGGCAACCCCGACTTCGTCGCCGGCGGCCCCCAGGGAGCGTTGCAAGTGGAGTTCCCCGAATCCGTGGCCCAGGTGTTCGGTGACGCGGCCAGCGCCGCCATCGTCTTCGAGGGCGACTTCGTGGCTGGCGTCATCGAATCGGACACCCCGGCCACGCTCGGCACCGGTGCCGACTTCTTCGCCTTCCCCTCGGTCGGCGGCTCGGGTCCGGCGGTGGTGGGGGCGGGTGACGTCGCCGTGCTGCTCCGGGACAGCCCGGGCGGGAGGGCCCTGCTCGAGTTCCTCGCCAGCCCGGAGGCCGCCGAGGTGTGGGCCGGCCGGGGCGGTTTCGCCTCGCCCAACCAGGCCGTGGACGCCTCGGTCTACCCCGACGACATCACCCGGCGCTCGGCCCAGGCCCTGACGAGCGCCGAGACCTTCCGCTTCGACATGTCCGACCTCCAGCCCGCCGCCTTCGGGGCCACCGTGGGCAGCGGGGAGTGGAAGATCCTCCAGGACTGGCTGGCCGACCCGTCCGACCCGGGGGCCACCGCCGCCGCCCTCGAGTCGGCCCGCCAAGCGGCCGGCTGATGCCGGGCCGTCCCCCGGCGGCCGAGGGCAGGGGCGAGGTGGCTGCCCCGGCCCGGCCGGGGGTCGGCGCCGGCGCGGACCCCGAGGGCGCCGGGCCGACCGCGGAGGCTCGAGCCCGGCGCCAGGGCCGGCGGAGGCAGGTGACGGTGGCGGCCGTCTTCCTCGCCCCCGCCGTCGTGCTCCTGGCGGTGTGGGTGGCCTGGCCCGTGGTGTTCACCGTGTGGCGGAGCTTCTACGACGCCGGGGGCGGCGACTTCGTGGGCCTCGAGAAGTACCGACAGATGCTCGAGGGCGACGCCACCCGCCGGGCCATCGCCAACAACGCCGTGTGGGTGGTGGTGGCTCCCACCCTCGCCACCGGGATCGGGTTGGTGTTCGCCGTGCTCACCGAGCGGATCCGGTTCGGCACCGCCTTCAAGGTCGTCGTCTTCATGCCGATGGCCATCTCCTTCCTGGCTGCCGGCGTCATCTTCCGCTTCGTGTACGAGGGCGATCCCGACCGGGGCCTGGCCAACGCCCTGCTGAGCGGCGTCGTCGAGGTGTTCGAGCCCCCCGGCCCCTACCCCGGAGCCCGGCCCTCGGTGCCGGGGGCGCTCACCGGCGACGGCGACTCGGGCTTCGTGACGGCCGAGGCCTACCGGCCCCCCGCCACCGTGCGGCTCGGCCTCGTGGCCATCGCCCCCGACCTCGTCCCCGCCGACGCCGAGCCGGCGGCCGTCCCCCCGCCGCCGCCCCCGGGGGCGGTGGGAGGGACGGTGTGGCTCGACTTCACCCGGGGCGCCGCGGGTGAGCGGGGCGCCATCGACCCCACCGAGGTCGGGTTGGCGGGGGTTCGGGTGGAGGCCCTCGATGCCACCGGCGACGTGGTGGGCGCCGACACCACCGACGAGGCCGGGAGGTTCGTGGTCTCGGGGGCGGACGACGGGCCCGTGCGCCTCCGGCTCGCGGCCTCCACCTTCCGCCCGCCGTGGGGTGGCTTCACCTGGCTCGGTCCCTCGCTCGTGACCCCGGCAGTCATCGGGTCGTTCCTGTGGATCTGGGCGGGCTTCGCCATGGTGGTCATCGCCGCCGGGCTCTCGGCCATCCCCCGCGAGACCCTCGAGGCGGCCCGCGTGGACGGGGCCAACGAGTGGCAGGTGCTCCGGCGGGTGACCGTGCCCCTGCTCTGGCCTGTGCTCCTGGTGGTGGCCGTGACCCTCGTCATCAACGTCCTGAAGATCTTCGACCTCGTCCTCGTCGTGCCTCCCGGCTCGGTGCAGGACGACGCCACCGTGGTGGCCCTGGAGATGTGGCGGGTGTCCTTCGGCGGGGCCCGGGACCAGGGCCTTGGCTCGGCCCTCGGCGTCCTGCTCTTCGTGCTCGTCATCCCGGCCATGGCCTTCAACATCCGCCGCTTCCGCAGCGAGCAGCAGTGAGCGAGGCCCCGGCCATCCCTGGGCGCTCGCTGGCCACCCGCCTGGGCCGGGTGGTGAGCACCGGGCCCGCCTACGTCGTGATGGTGGTGGTGGCCCTGCTCTGGCTCCTGCCCACGGTGGGCCTGGCCGTGGCCTCCCTGCGGACGGCCTCGGACAACGCCGCCAGCGGCTGGTGGCGAGCCGTCACCACCCCCAGCCAGCTGACGCTCGAGAGCTACCGGGCCCTCTTCGCCGAGGGCTCGAAGATCCCCCACGCTCTCGTCAACACCGTGCTCATCGCCGTCCCCGCCACCCTCGGGGTCCTGGCCGTGGCCGCCCTCGCCGGCTTCGCCTTCGCCTGGATCCGCTTCCCGGGCCGCGACGGCCTCTTCCTCGTCGTCGTAGCCCTGCTCGTGGTACCGGTGCAGGTGGCCCTCATCCCCATCGCCCAGCTCTACGGGAAGCTCGACCTCTTCGGCACGATCCCCGGCGTCGTCCTCTTCCACATCGCCTTCGGGCTCCCCTTCGCCATCTTCCTGCTCCGCAACTTCTTCGCCGGCATCCCCCGCGAGCTGCTCGAGGCGGCCCGCATGGACGGCGCCGGGGAGCTGCGCCTCTTCGTCCAGGTCGTGCTCCCCCTCGCCTACCCGGCCCTGGCCGCCCTGGCCATCTTCCAGTTCCTGTGGGTCTGGAACGACCTCTTGGTGGCCCTGGTGTTCGCCGGCCCCGACGCCGCCCCCATCACCGTCGCCATCCGGGAGCAGACCCGCCAGTTCGGGGCCAACATCGACGTCATCGCCCCTGGGGCCTTCGTGTCCATGGTCGTGCCCCTGGCGGTCTTCTTCGCCTTCCAGCGCTACTTCGTCCAGGGCCTCCTGGCCGGCTCCTCACGCTGAGACCCCCACGCCCTCCCAGCGGCGCCGCCTCCCGCTGGCGAGGCGTCACAGGAACGAGGCATCACAAGAACGAGGCATCACAAGAACGAGGCATCACAAGAACGAGGCATCACAAGAACGAGGCATCGGCCGGGGGCCACACCTTGGCGAAGGCCCGACCCACGATCTCGTCGATGGGCACGGGGCCGAAGGTCCGGCTGTCGCTCGAGGCCGAGCGGTTGTCGCCCATCACCCACACGTGCCCCTCGGGGACCTGCTCGGGGTTGAAGTCGGCCGTCGTCACCCCCTCGGGCAGGTAGGGCTCGACGAGGCGGAGGCCGTCGATCACCACCGACCCGTCGCGGCCCTCCACCGTCTCCCCGGGCAGGGCGATGATCCGCTTGATGAAGTCCTCCTCGGCCGGGGCGGCCAGCCCCACGAGCTGGCGGAGCTCGTAGCCCACGGTCTCCACGAGCGACCGGTCGGGCTCGGGCTGGTCGAAACCCGGGGGGTGGAAGACGACGACATCGCCCCGCCGGGGCTGGTGGAACCGATACGCCAGCTTCGTCACGAGCACCCGGTCGTCGACGTGGAGCTGGGGCACCATCGACTCCGAGGGGATGAAGAAGGCCTGGACGAGGAAGGTCTTGAGGACGAAGGCGACCACGAGGGCGACCAAGGCCACCAGCGCCACCTCCCGCAGGGCGGCCAGGCCCCGCCGGGCCGGGGCCGCCGCCGCCCGCCGGCGCCCTACCGCCTCTCCTCGACGACCGGCGGCCCCTCGGCCACCGTCACCGCTTCTCCTTCACCTTCGCCGCCTTGCCGATGCGGTCCCGCAGGTAGTAGAGCTTCGCCCGGCGCACGTCGCCCCGGGTCACGAGCTCGATGGTGGCGATCGTGGGCGAGTGGACGGGGAAGAGCCGCTCCACCCCCACCCCGAAGCTCACCTTGCGCACCGTGAAGGTCTCCCGGATGCCCGAGCCCTGGCGGCGGATGACCACCCCCTGGAAGACCTGGATCCGCTCCCGGGTGCCCTCCACCACCTTGACGTGGACCTTCACGGTGTCCCCGGGACCGAAGTCGCAGAGGTCGCGGCGCAACCGGTCCTGGTCGACGAGATCGGTGGGGTTCATCGCAGCGACTCGACTCCTTGCAACGCCGGTGGCTCCCCTCCGGCAGCTCCAGTTCCGGCCGCTCGACCTCCCTCGAGAGCGGCCGCGCCACCCGGGCGCCACCGCTGGCTCTGGTGGTCGCGGCACGCGGCTGCGCCGTTCGGGCGGGGGTTCCCAGCCTACACGCCCGGCGAGGCTCCTCCGCTCGGGTCCTCGCCGAGGAGGGCCCGCTCCTCGGGGCTGAGGCCGCCCCGGGCGGCCAGGAGGTCCGGCCGCCGTTGGAGGGTGCGGGCCAGGGCCTGGGCCCGGCGCCAGCGGGCGATGCGCCCGTGGTCACCCGAGAGCAGCACGGCCGGCACCGGCCAGCCCCGGAAGTCGGCCGGGCGGGTGTAGTGGGGGTGCTCGAGGAGTCCGCCGGCGAAGGACTCCTCCACCGCCGAGCCGGCGTTGCCCATCACCCCGGGCACGAGCCGGGTCACGGCCTCGACGACCACGAGGGCCGCCACCTCCCCGCCGGCCAGCACGTAGTCACCCACGGAGAGCTCGCCGTCGGCCAGGTGGTCGCCGACCCGGGCGTCCACCCCCTCGTACCGGCCGCAGAGCAGGGAGAACCCCGGACCCGAGGCCAGTTCGGCGACCAGGGCCTGGTCGAGGCGGCGGCCGGCCGGCCCCAGGAGGTAGAGCGGCCGGGGGGGATCGACGGCCTCGACGGCCCGGAAGATGGGCTCGGGCGCCAGCACCATCCCCGGGCCGCCCCCGAAGGGGGTGTCGTCGATGGAGCGGTGGCGGTCGCCGGCGTGGTCGCGCAGGTCGTGGACCCGGATGTCGAGGGTCCCCCGGCCCCGAGCCCGCCCGAGGAGGCTGGCGTCGAGCACCGGCTCGAGCACCTGGGGCAGGCCCGTGAAGACGTCGATGCGCACGGCTCGTCAGCGCGCTCGGGCGCCAGCGTCACCCGTGCGACCTGCGGGCTTCGCCACCTTCCCCGGGGTCACCCGACGACGTCCGGGCGAGGGCTCGGCGGTGGGGTCGGCGCCGCCAGACCACGGCGAGGAGCTCGGCATCCCACCATCTTGGCCCGGCAAGGGTGCGGGACGACCGACGAACTGCCTTGTCGTGAGTCGAGGCCTGGCGGACACGTCGGTGTTCACCGCTCACGACCGCGGGATGGCGGCGGACCGACCGTCGAAGGTTCGCCCGGGTCTTGATCCCCTGGTCAGCTGGCCGGAGTCGGGTACGCAGACATGACGCATGCGGTGTCGAACGGAGCTTCCTCCAGGGTGGCGAAGTCCCACTGGGAGCACTGGGCGGTGAACGGGTTCCCGGCGAAGACGTGCAGCGCGGCGTTGTTGGTGCCCCGCGGGTTCTCGATGGCGTGGATGGCATCGGCGCCCATCAGCGACACGTCGCCGGCGTCGTAGTCCCGTCCCGTGACCTGTCGGAGTCCGTGCTGGGTTCGCCGGTAGAAGGTGTTGCGCTCCCGACCGGCGTAGTAGGCGCACGCGCTCCAGAACCCGTGGTCGTGGGGGAACAGGGCGAAGCCCGGGGCGTTCACGACCTGGAGGATGGTCAGCTCGTCGGAAACGTGGACCGGGATCGACTGCTGCTGGGCGGCGGGCAGGGCGGACTGGAGATCGGCCGGGCGCGAGACGGCCCGGCGGAGGACCTCGCGGCGTGCGGCTCGGGGTCGGTCCTCGACCAAGGCGGCCCGGCAATCGGCGACGATCGGCGATCCTCGACGCCGCGCTGGACCTGCTGCGCGACGGTCACCCGGTGACGGTGCCGGCGGCCGCCGAGCGGGCCCTGGTGTCCCCGGCCACCGCCTACCGCTACTTCGCCTCGGCCGAGGACCTCGCCCGGGAGGCCGCCCTCGAACAGCTCGACTTCCTCGCATCCCTGGAGGTGGTGAAGGCTGCCGTCGACGAGGCCGGGGACGATGTCCACGCTCGCCTGGAGGCACTGCTTCGCACCCTCGGTTGGCGCATGCTCACTGAGCAGCTTCCCTTCCGCCAGTGGCCAAGGCTGGGCTCGAGCAGTGGTTCGCCCAGCACCAGGATGCACCGGCCAAGCGGGCGCCGGTACGCATGGGGCGGCGCGACCACCTCACCCGCCACGTGCTCCAACCGGTGCGAGCTTCACTGACCGAGGCCGACTACGAGCGCCTGGTCTCGGCCCTCAACGTCGGGTGGGGCACCGAGGCCATGATCTCGCTCATCGACATCAACCAGCTCGATCCCGAGCCCGCGCTCGAGGTCATGGTGACCACATGTCGCTGGATACTCGAGGGCGCCCTCGCCGATGCCGGCCTGGCCGAGTGACCACCTGCTGTCGGGGTGGGTGGTGCCAGCCTCCCCGCCAACGGAGGGGCTCACCCCATCGACTGCTCCCGTCATGGGCCGTACCGTCCAGCCATGCGCATCGAGTCTTCCGTGGTGTCGGTCTCCTGGATCCCCTCGGAGGCGGTCACGGGCCTCACGTCGGTGCCCTTCGACCTGGGGGTGACCCACTACGACAGCCCGCCCCCCGACGTGCTCGACGACCTCGACGCCCTGCGGCGCCGCGACGGCTTCCGGTTCGCCAACGAGCTGCGGGCCTGGATCGAGGTGGACGACGGCCGGATCACGGGCTACGGCCATGCCGGACGCGGGCACCTCGGTTCGAGCACCGTCCGCCTCGGCCCGGGTGAGCTCACCTTCGCCGCGGTCCCGCTCACCGAGCTGCGACCCGAGCCGGTCGTCTCCGAGGGGGCGGTGCGCTTCGTGCAGACCGCGGGCGGGAGGACCGGCATGCCCGCTCCCCGCCGGGTGTCGCGACCTCCCTACGTCCAGCTCTCGGCCCCGCTGGCATGGACCACGCTGGCCCTCACCATCAGCGTGGACGGCACCTCCACCTTCGAGCTCGTTGGTGCCAGCCCCTTCCCACGGCACTGGATCTACGACGCCGACAGCCGCCTGGCGGCCAAGTCCGGTCTCATCGACTTCAAGTCCTGGTACCGCCGGGCCTTCGGCCGCCACAGCCCCTGGGGCGACGAGGACTCACCTTCGCTGGTGACCGAGGTCGAGACCGCCTTGGAGCGGCGCCTCTCCACCACCGTCATCTCGGCCAAGCCGGCCATCCGCCGGTTCAAGCCGGGCCGCGTCCTGGTAGAGCAGGGCGACTCCGGGGACGACCTCCTCCTCCTCCTCGACGGCGTGCTGGAGGTGGAGGTGGACGGGAGCGTCCTTGCCCAGGTCGGTCCCGGCGCCCTCCTCGGCGAGCGGGCTGGGCTCGAGGGCGGCACCCGGACGGCCACCCTGCGGGCCGTCACCGCCGCCAAGGTGGCCGTGGTGCCCCATGACGCCCTCGACGCCGCCGCGCTGGCCCACCTGACGGGCGGTCACCGGCGGGAGCAGCCCCCAGGGCCTGGTCGGTGATGGCGATGTCCGTGCCCGTTCCCCGGCCCCGTCGTGGCAGGATGAACGCCAGCGTGCCCGGGGCGCGCGTGGTCGGAGGCCACGAGTGGACGAGGTAGACCGGGAGCGGTCGCAGCGGCGGATCACCGCCTTCTTGGCCGACGACAACGTCATCGTCCGGGAGGGCGTGCGTGCCCTGCTGACCCTCGAGCCCGACATCGAGGTCGTCGGCGTGGCGGCCGACCGCGACGAGCTGCTGGCGGGAGCGGAGGCCGCCCAGCCCGCGGTGGTCGTCACCGACATCCGCATGCCGCCCACCTTCCAGCAGGAGGGGATCGAAGCGGCCCAGGAGCTGCGCAAGCGCCACCCCGGTACCGGGGTGGTCGTGCTCTCGCAGTTCGACGATCCCGAGTACGCGGTTTCGCTCCTGCGGGAGGGGGCGGCCGGCTACGCCTACCTGCTGAAGGATCGCGTGGCCGAGGGCGACACCCTGGCCATGGCCGTGCGGGCGGTGGCCACGGGAGGCTCCATGATCGACCCCAAGATCGTCGAGGCCCTGGTGACGCCGGTGAGCGCCGATGGCGATCTCGATCCCGCCGAGGAGTCGCTGCTGGTCCTGGTGGGCCAGGGAATGCCGATCAAAGCCATCGCCGTGCGCCAGCGGACGACCCCGGCAGCCACTGCCGATGCCGTCGAGCACCTCTTCCTCAAGCTGGCGGCGGGGGCGACCAAGGGTTCGTCTGCCGCGCTGCGCCGCCTGCGGATGCTGCACCAGGCGATCGTCGATCGCGAGGAGCAGGGCGAGTCGCTCGCCCGCCTCCTTCCCACCGGGGTGGCCGCCGGGCTCCTCTCGGGCGGGATGGTCCCCGGGGCCACCGAGCGCCTCACCGTGACCGTCCTGATGTCGGACATCAGGGCGTACTCGACCATCGCCGAGCGCTCGGATCCCGCCACCCTGGCCGGCCAGCTCAACGAGCACCGGGGGGCCATGAACCAGGCCATCCTCGGCCACCGCGGCACCGTGATGCAGTACGTGGGCGACGCGGTGATGGCCGTCTTCGGTGCGCCGCTGGCCTGCCCCGACCACGCGGGCCACGCCGTGGCCGCCGCCACGGCCATGCACGAGGCTCAGGCCGCCATCAACCGGGGATGGGCGGCGGCCAGGCTCCCTGCCTTCGGTCTGGGGATCGGCATCTCCACCGGTGAGGTGGCCGCCGCCTTGCTCGGGAGCGAGCAGCGCCTCGAGTACTCGGTGGTCGGCGATGCGGTGAACCTCACCCAGCGGCTCCAGCAGTGGGCCGAGCCGGGCGAGACGGTCATGAGCGAGGCAACCCGCAACGCCCTCGCCACCGATGTGGACGTGCAGGCGCTGGAGCCTGCGCCGGTCAAGGGCCGGGAAGCCCCGGTCCGCGCCTACAAGCTGCCCGCCACCCGGGCACGGTCAGGAGTGACACCATGAGCGAAGGCACCGCGGCGGTGCTCGGGATGCAGGGCGTGCGCAAGACCTTCGAGGCCGACAACGCTCCGGTGAGAGCGTTGCGGGGCCTCGACTTCTCCATGCTCCCGGGCGAGTTCGTGGCCGTGATGGGCCCCTCGGGGTGCGGGAAGTCCACCATGCTCAACCTCGTCGCCGGGCTCGACAGCGTCGACGAGGGCGAGGTGGTGCTCGACGGCGAGCGGATCCACGCCATGTCCGAGGACGAGCTGGCCCGGATGCGCCGGCGCCACATCGGCATCGTCTTCCAGTTCTTCAACCTCCTGGAGGGGATGACGGTGCTGGAGAACGTGGCCCTCCCGGCCATGATCTCGGGCCTCAAGCGCAAGCCGGCCGAGACCCGCGCCCGCGACCTGCTCGACCTCCTCGGGCTGGCCGACAAGACCAACCAGATGCCTGGGGTGCTCTCCGGCGGGCAGCGCCAGCGCCTGGCCATCGCCCGGGCCCTGGCCAACCGGCCCACGCTGGTCCTGGCCGACGAGCCCACCGGAGCCCTCGACTCCGAGGGCGGACAGGAGATCCTCGAGCTGTTCCGCCGGCTCCACACCGACGGCCAGACCATCCTCATGGTGACCCACGACGACGACGTCGCCGCCGCCGCCGATCGCATCGTGCGCATGAAGGACGGCAGGCTCGAGGGCGCGGCTCCCTCACCGGTCCCCGGCCCGCCGGCTCCGGCGCTGGTCTGATCCCGGAAGCCGGAGCCGCGGGAGAGCTTGTGGGCGCCGTTCGACTCGTCCTTCGCTCCCAGCTGCGGACCCACCACTGGCCGCTCCTGGGTCTGACCCTGCTGGTGGCGATGGCCGGCTCGGTCACGCTGGCGGCCGCGGCCGGCGCTCGCCGGACGGCGTCGTCCTTCGAGCGCTTCGCAGCCGCGACCCTGGCTCGCGACGCCGCCATCCAGCTCGACCTCCCCGGAGCTGTTGCCACCGGTGTTGGCGGCCGTGGCCGACCTCGACCCTATCCGGTCCCCGCCCGGGGGCCGGGGCTGGCCGAGCCTGATCTGGACATGGCCGTGATCGCCTCGCCCGACGGCTGGGGCCGCGACATCGACCGCGGCCAGCAAGCACTGGCGGCCGACCACCCGATCGACCTCTCCTCGTACTCCCACCCCCGCCTGCCCGGCAACCTGGCCAACATCGATCGCACCCGGGGAATCGTCGTGTCGCTCGGGGCCTCCTTCGCCGTTCTGGGCGCCATCGCCGTCGGTCACGCCCTGGTCGTCGCCGGTCGCCGCCAGCGCCGCGACGCTGGCGTGCTGCGGGCGCTCGGCTTCCTCCGCCGCCAGGTCCGGGCCATGTTCGCCTGGCACTCAGCGACCGCCGCCGCGGTAGCGGTGGTGGCCGGCCTGCCGATCGGCGTGGCTGCGGGCCGGTGGGTCTGGCGAGCGATCGTAGGTGACCTCGGACTGATCGACGACCCGACGGTGCCCGCCGTGGCGCTGGCCGCGATCGGGCCCCTGTCGCTCGCCGTCGCCGTCGGGCTGAGCTGGATCCCCGGCCGGCAGGCCTCCCGCCTCTCACCCTCGGTGCTGCGGGCCGAGTGATGGGCACCGTCGGGTACCTCGGATGGGTCGAGCTCCGGCGGGGCTGGCGGCGGGTCGCGGCCCTCGTGGCTCTGGTGGGCCTGTCCGCCGGGGTGGTGCTGGCCGCCACTGCCGGGGCCCGCCGGACGGCCTCAGCCTTCCCGCGCATGGTCGAGGCCAACGACACCGGCGAGCTGCTGGTGTCGCCCAACGGCGACGGTACCGGCCTGGAGGGCTTCTACGACGAGATCGAGGCTCTCGAGGGCGTGCGCACGGTGGCAGCGATCCTGGGCCTGGCCTTGGCGGTCGACCCTCGCTCTCCCCTCGGCCATGTGGAGGCGGCCGGGGCCTACTCCGCCGTCGACGCCCGCTACGGCACCGACGTCGACCGGCCCAACCTCATCGCCGGGAGGCTGCCCCGCGTCGACCGGGCCGACGAGGTGCTCGTCAACCGGGCCCTGGCCGGCCAGGGGATAGAGGTCGGCGACCGCCTCGACCTGGTGCTGGTGGATTCCGACGTCCTGGAGCTCGACGTCGCCGACGTGGATGAGTACGACCTGGCCTCGGCGGTGCCGATCCTGGCCACGGTGGTGGGGATCGGCGTCTACGCCAACGAGGTCGTCCCCTTCACCGACCTCGACGAGTGGGGATGGTTCACCACCTCGCCCGCGCTCACCGCGCTGGCCCGGCCCGAGCACGTGCAGTTCGAGGGCGCGGTCGTCGACCTGGAGCCGGGAGCGGTCGTGAGCGACGTCCGGTCCCGCATCGAGGCCGTGGCCGAGCGGCACACCGAGGGCCTGGGACCGGACGGGCTGTTCATCGCCGACCAGGTGGCCCTGGCCGAGGACGTCCGGGACTCGATCCGCCCCCTGGCCGTCTCGCTGGGAGCCTTCGCCGGCGTCACCGCCCTGGTCGCCCTCCTGGTCGTGGGCCCGGCGGTGCGGCGCCACCTGCGCATGGACGAGCGGCACCGGGCGAGCCTCGTGGCCCTGGGGGCCAGGGGCCGCGACCTGGCCGGACTGCGCATGATGAGGGGAGCGGCACTCGGTTTGGCGGGGTCGGCAGTGGCGGTGGCGACTGCCGGGGTGCTGTCACCGCTCGCTCCCATCGGCCCCGCCCGCCTGGCGGAGCCCGATCCGGGGCTGGCGCTCGATCTCCCGGTCGTCATGGCCGGCGTGCTGGCCGTCGTGGGCCTGTGCCTGGGCGCTGCTGCCGGGCGCCGGCCCCGCGCCGGGTCGCTGACGACTGCCGCGCCGCCCGTCACCCGGCGCCTGGCCCGGGGCGCGGCCCGGTCTCCCGCCATGGACATCGGCCTTCGGGCCGCCCTCTCCGGTCAGCCCTACCGGAGGCGCGGGGTCATCGCCGGGGCGGTGGTTGGCATCGCCGGGTTGACCGCCGCCGCCACCTTCGGCTCGAGCCTGGACGCGCTGGTCGGCACCCCTGCCCGCTACGGCCAGACCTGGACCCTCCTGCTCGACGCCCAGTTCGGCGCCGTCCCCGCCGGGCGCATCGTCGAGGAGCTGGCCACCTCGCCGGCGGTGGCCGGTCTGGCGGCCGGTACCTACGGGGAGGTGGCGATCGGCGACGACCGGGTGGCCGCCATCTCGTGGCTGCCGGTGTCGGGAGACCTGCGACCGGTCACGGTGAGGGGCGAGGCGGCCGACCAGCCGGGCGAGATCGCCCTCGGCGGGGCAGTGCTGGAGCGCCTCGGCCTGGACCTGGGCGACGAGGTCGTGGCCGACGGGGGCCTGGGTCCGCGCCCGTTCCGGGTGGTGGGCGAGATGGTGTTCCCCCGCTTCGGCCTCGGCAGCTTCTCCACCACCGGGCTGGGAGAGGGGGCGCAGGTCCACCCCGACGACCTGTTCGCCCCCGGCTCGGCGCCGGAGGGCACTGCGCTGGGGCCGGGGTCCGAGCTCGACGGCCGCCTCTACAACTTCGTGGTCGTGGACGTCCCCGGCGGCCTGACCGCGGTGGCCGGTGATGTGGCGGCCGCGACCGAAGGCACCTTCGTGGTACCCCGCGACGGCCAGCGGCCGACGGCCATCGCCGACCTGGGCCGGGTCCGCTCGGTGCCGACGATCCTCGCCGCCACCCTCGCGCTGCTCGCCGCCGGCACCCTGATCCAGAGCCTGACCACCTCGCTGCGGGGTCGCCGCCGCGAGCTCGGCCTCCTCAAGGCCCTCGGGTTCGCCCGGGCCCAGACGGCGGCGACGGTCGCCTGGCACGCCACCGCCGTGGTGGTAGTGGGTCTGGCCGCCGGCCTGCCCGTGGGCGTGGCGGTCGGCCGGACCGCCTGGACCCTGTTCGCCGGCGGCCTCCACCTACCGGCCCGCCCGGTGGTCCCGGTGGCCGCCGTGATCCTCACCGTTGCCGGCGGCCTGGTGGCCTCCAACCTCGTGGCCCTACCCGTGGCCCGGGCCGCGGCCCGGGTGCGCGCCGCCCAGGTCCTGAGGGCCGAGTGATGGGGGCGGCATGGCTGCTGGTGCGGGCCGAGCTGCGGGGGCGCGGGCGCGGGCTGGCCGGCATCGCGCTGCTCGTCGCCCTCCTCGGCGGTTCGGTGATCGCCGCCGTGGCGGGCGCGGATCGCACTCGCACGGCCCTAGCCCGCTTCGCAATTGCAACCGACACCGCCGACGCACTGGTGGCCGATACCGAGCCGGGCGATCTCGAGGTCCTGGCGTCGCTCGACGGCGTGCGGGCGGTGGGTCACGTGAGCCTGTTCGCCATCAGCCCAACCCACATCGTCGACGGTGGCGGGGACGGTCTGCCCGAGGTCTTCCTGCCCATGGCAGCCTCGACCGACGGGCGGGTTCCCTACGAGCTCAACCGCGCCCGGGTGGTGGCCGGGCGCCGGCCCGATCCGAGCGCCGTGCACGAGGTGGCCCTGCGGGAGCAGACGGCCCAGCTCCTCGGCGTAGGGGTCGGTGACGCGCTGGCGATGGCGAGCTTCACCGCCGCTGAGGTGGAGCGCATCAACGAGTCGCAGGGTGAAGCGCCGCCGCCGTCGGGCCCGCCCCTCTCCCTGGAGGTGGTCGGGATCGTGCGCGACCCCTTCGACGTGGTCCGCCGCGACGACGACATCGTTCTGACCTTCCTCACTCCTGCCTTCGCCCAGCGCTACCGAGGAGAGATCGGGACCTTCGCCGAGGGCGCCTTCGTCGACCTCGAGGGGACCAGCTTCGAGGACTTCGCCGCCGCCGCCGGGGCCGTCGCGCCCGCAACGCTGGGCCTCAGCCTGGCCCGCGCTGGCGGCGGGGCGCGGGGGCGGACCGTGGTGGCCCAGACCTCGGTCACGCTGGGCGTCGCCGCGGTGGTCGCCGCCGCCATCTTCGCCGCCAGCCTGGCCCACCTGGTGGCCACGCCCCGCCTCTACGGCTGGAGCCTCGATACGGCCCTCGACCAGTCGAGCTACTACCCCGTTGAGCTGGCCGAGGGCGCCGACGTGGCGGCCGACCCTGCCGTGGCCGAGGCCGCCCCCAGCGTGGTCAACCTCGAGGTCTCCTTCGGTGGGGTGCCGGAGAAGGCCTTCGCCCTCGGCACCGGTGGGGGCCAGATCGTCCCGGTCGTGGCCCGAGGTCGCCCGCCCGGCTCGCCCGACGAGGTGGCTGTCGGCCGCCGCACCCTGAGCCGCCTCGGCGCCGGTCTCGGCGACGACGTTGCCATCGACGGCGGATCGGGCCCCCAGACCTTCGAGGTCGTGGGCCAGGCCGTGTTGCCGGTGGACTCCGACGGGGCCAACCTGGTGTCGGAGGGGGTGGCGCTCACCATGGCCTGGGCCGCTCGCCTCGGTTTCGACCCCGGGGTCGGGTGCGGGGTCGACGATGCGTGCTACACCCAGCTTGCCGTCCGTTGGACCGAGGGTGCCGACCTCGATGCTGCCCGGCAGCGGCTGCGGGCCGATCCCGGCCAGAGCCTGGTGGCGCCCGGCGCCCCGGCCGAGGTCGAGCGGTCCCGGGAGGTGCGCTCGGTGCCCTGGGTCCTGGCCGGGCTGCTCTGCCTCCTGGCCGTGGCCGCCACCGCCCACGCCGTGTGGCTCGCGGTCCGGACCCGGCGGCGCGACCTCTCGGTGCTGCGGGCGGTGGGGCTGAGCGGCACCCAGGCCAAGGTCGTCGTGGCCACCCAGGCCGCGGCCCTGTCCGTGCCGCCGGCCCTCATCGGCACTGCCGCCGGCGTGGCCGCCGGCCGGTTGGTGTGGCGGGCGGTGGCCGAGGGGATGGGCGTGGTCGTGGTCCCCGTGGTCCCGCTCGCTGTGCTCGCCGCGCTCCCGGTGGTGGTGCTGGTCGTAGCCGAGCTGGTAGCCGCCGGGCCGGCGGCGGTGGCCGCCCGCCTGCGGCCGGCGCAAATCCTGAGGAGCGAGTGATGGTCACCGAAGCTCAGCCCGCACCAGCCGGTCTCGCCATGGCCCCCCTGGTCGACGAGGACGCCGGCACCGGGCACCACCGGCCCCGGTGGCGCTGGGCACTCGCTGCCCTGGCCCTGGCTGCCCTGGCCCTGACCGGCTCCGCCCTCGTGCTGCTGGCCGGCGACGACAGGGTCTCGGTGGCGGATGCCCTCAGGGGGGTGCTCACCGTGTCGTTCACGGCTGCGGGACTCGTGCTGGGCAGCCACGCCGCCACCAGGAGGCTGGGAGCGCTGGTGCTGGCCGGCGTGACGGCGGCGGCGGCCGAGCTGCTCGCCCTTTCGTGGATCCTCACCCGTGGATCCGCCGAGGTAGCCGAGGCTGTCCATGCGCTGGCCGGACCACTGGTCATCGCCGTGGCCTTCCACGTGCTGGTCGCCCTCCCCGACGGTCGGCTCCCCTCCCCGTCCTGGCACCTCGGCGCGGCCGCGGCTTACGGGGCGGCGGTGCTCGCCGGCGTCGGGCGGTGGAGGGCCGAGCCCTCGTCACCGCTGTGGCCGGTGCTGGTCCTGGCCGCTGCCCTCGGTCTCGTTGGCCTGGCCGCTTCCAACCGACGCTACGTGCGCAGCCGAGGCCTGGAACGCCAGCGAATGCAGTGGCTGGGCGTCTCCCTGGCCCTGGTGGTCGAGACCGCGCTGGTCGTTGCCGCGCTACGGATCCTCATCGGCTGGCCCTCACGCCCGGCCGAGGTGGTGGCGGCCAGCCTCGTCGTGGTGGCAGGAGCCATGGCCGCCTCGGTGTCGCCCCGGCTGGTGGTGAGGGTCGACCGGCTCCTGGCCCATGCCGTCGCCATCACCGGCCTCACCGCCGTGATCATCGCCGCCAGCGTCTTCGTGGTCATCGGGCTCGGTCGGGTGCCCACCGGGAGCGAGCGCCCCATCCTCGTCCTCTCCATGACCGCTGCCGCCCTGTGCACCGTCCTCTACGGCCCGGCCCGCGACCGCCTCACCGTCGCGGCCAACCGGCTCGTCTTCGGGGAGTCGCGCGACCCGACCCAGGCGCTCGACACCTTCGGCGGTCGCATGACCCGGGCCCTGCCCATGGACGAGCTCCTGCTCCAGCTCGCGGAGCTGTGCAAGAAGCACTACGACCTGCGGGCGGCCGAGGTCTGGACCGGGACCGGGGGGCGCCTGGCCCGGGCGGCATCGGTGCCCGACCGCGGCCCCGGGGTCCTGGCCCTGAACGCCGAGGAGCTGGCCGTGGTCAGCCGGGCTGGCCTGTGCGGGCGGGGCTGGGCGACGGTCTGGCTGCCCCAGATCCTCGAGGGCCGGGGCGAGGGGCCGCTGCGGGTGGCGCCCATGACCCACTCGGGCCAGCTCTTCGGGATCCTGGTGCTGGAACGGCGAGAGGGAGACGCGGAGCTGGGCGAGGAGGACGGCCGGGTGCTCACCGAGCTCGCCCGCCAGGTGGGCCTGGCCCTGCAGAACTCCGAGCTCGACAGCGCCCTGCGGGCCACCCTGGAGGAGGTCCAGCGCAAGAACGTGGAGCTGGCCGAGTCGAGGGCGCGGATCGTGGCCAGCGGCGACGCCGAGCGGCGTCGGATCGAGCGCAACCTCCACGACGGCGCCCAGCAGCACCTCGTGGCTCTGGCCGTGAAGCTCCGCCTCGTGCAGCGCCTGGGCGAGAGCGACCCGGCGGCGGCCCTGGCCCTGGTGGAGGAGGCGCGCGACGACGTCCTCACCACCGTCGAAGAGGTGCGGGCCCTGGCCCACGGCATCTACCCGCCCCTGCTCATGGACAAGGGACTGCCCGCCGCGCTGGCCGCGGCGGCTGGCCGGGCGTCCCTCCCCACCACGGTGGACGTCGCCGACGACCTGGGACGCTTCCCCCAGGAGGTGGAGGCGGCGGTCTACTTCTGCTGCCTGGAGGCGCTCCAGAACGCAGCCAAGCACGCCGGTGAGGCGGCTACGGCCCGCCTCGCCGTCGAGGCACCGGATGGGGCGGTGGCGTTCTCGGTCAGCGACGACGGCCGCGGGTTCGACGCCGCATCCCAGGGCCGCGGTCACGGGTTCGTGAACATGGAGGACCGCCTGGCTGCCCTCGGTGGCAGGCTGGACGTGCGCTCCGCCCCCGGGGACGGGACCACGATCTCCGGCCGGGTCCCGGTGAAGCGTGGACCAGCGGCCGAGCCGGCCGGCCCGGCGGGCCTCGACCCGGCCTCCGATCCGCAGGGGTAGTCGAGCCTCACTCGGCCCGCAGGATGGCGCCCGGCCGCTGCCGGGCGGCGGCTCGGGCGGGGAGGGCGGCAGCCAGGTTGGCCACTGCCAGGGCGGCGAGAGCCGCAGCCACCACCACCCACACCTCCATGACCGGCCCCGACGCCAGGCCGAAGGACCGGGCCGCCAGCTCCCAGCCCCAGTTGGCTCCGGCCAGCCCCAGGGGCAGGCCGATCGCCGTGGCCGCCACGGCGAGCAGGCTGGCATGGGTGCGTACCGCGCCCCGAGCCTGACCGCGGGTGAAGCCCAGCACCCGGCAGGTGGCCAGGACCTTGCGGTTGCGCCGCACCGACACCACGAGGGCGTGGGAGAGGGTGACGGCCGCCACGACCAGGCTGCCCCCGGCCAGGACCGCGGCCAGCCCCGAGACCCGCTGGGCGTTGGCCAGGCTCTGGGGGACCGGGAAGGGCTCCAACCGGGGGAAGGCATCGAGCAACGCCGACGTCGCCTCCTCGCGCCCGGGCCCCTCGGTGAGCTCGACGGCCAAGGTGGGCAACTCGGCGACGTCCGGGTCGAGTCGGGCGAGCCCACCGGCGGTCACCACCGCGCCCCGGCCCACGTTGGGCTCGAAGCCGTCGGTCACCAGCGCCGTCCCCACGACCCGGAACGAGACGGGCGCCGAGGTCACCGGTCCCTCGAGGGTGAAGGTGTCACCCATCCCGGCCCCGGCCGCCCCGGCGGTCAGCGAGCCCAGGGCGATCTCGTCGTCGCTCGCCGGCGCCCGGCCACGCACGATGACCGCCTCGGTGAGGCGGGCGCCGGCCACCGGGACGAGGGCCTGGACCCACACGTCGGGATCGCCCTCGGCGGCGAAGGCGTTCCCGATGATGAGCGCCGCCGAGGCCACGCCCTCGAAGCCCGAGAGGTCGACCTCGGAGTCGCTAGCGTCTGCGATGAGGTCCCAGGGCGCGCCGAACCGCTCGGGCTCCCGCACGACCCGATCGAGGCTGGCCGCCCCCGCCACCGCGGCCAGAGCCAGGGCGATGGTCGCCGCCGTGCCGCCGACGGCCGAGGCCAGGGGGAGCCGGGCGCGCCCCGGGGCCCGCCGCGCCAAGGTCTCTCCCACCCTCGCCGCCGGGGAGCCCAGGGCCAGCCCCCGGGCCCGGGGCTCGGTGCCGGCGTCTTTGATGCGGCGAGATCCGGCCAGGGCGGCGGCCGCCACGATCAGGGCGACGAGGGCGACGCCCAGCGCCACCACCGTCCAGTCCGGGCGCAGGGCGGCCTCCCACGGTCCCCGGCGGCCGACGCCCACCGGCCCCAGGGCGGAGGCCACGACGGTGGTGGTGCCGGCCACCGCCATGGCGCCCAGGGCGGCCGGCACCCACCGCAGGACGCCGATCACCCCGAGCTGGCGGTCAGACAGGCCCAGCGCGCCCAGGGCCGGGCGGTCGGTGGACTCCGACCGGGCCTGGCGGCTCACGACCTGGCCCACCAGCAGGGCGGCCGCCACCGCGGCCAGGCCGGCGGCCACGGCCGCGGCCCGGCCCTCGAAGTCGGCTGCCTGGCGGACGGTGGCCAGCTCACCGCCGGTTATGGCGCCGACGACGGCGACGGCCTGGCCCGGCAGGCGGGCGGAGAGCGCCTCCTCGAGAGCGGCGAGGTCGCCGCCGGCCAGCCACACCGACACGCTGTTGAACGCCTCCCGCGACTCGGAGGGCACGGGAAACCACGCTGGGGCCAGGAGCGCGGGCCCGCCGACGCTCTCCAGGGGGAGGGGCAGCAGGTCCACCACGGTTCGGACCACGCCGGTGACGGTCACGACCGCCGGCTCAGCCTCGTCCCCTCGGGCCAGCCACACCCGGTCGCCCGCCGCCAGCCCGAGCGAGCGGGTCGCCGGCTCCCGGACCAGCACCTCGTCGGCGGCGCCCGGGGCCGGGAACCGCCCGGAGAGGAGGATGGGCCGGCCCAGGTGGGCGTGGGGATCGGCCCCCTCGCCCAGGCCCCACACCTGAAGGTCGCGCCAGTGCGCGGGATCGGGGGAGGGGCCGCCGCTCGTGCTCCAGAACGGCGCTGCAGCCGCCCGGTCCACGATCCCGAGCGATCGCACGGCGTCGAGCTCGGCCACGGGAGACCGGCCGAAGCAGGGCTGGAGGCTGACCTCGGGGTCGTGCCCGGGGGGGCAGATGATCACCGAAGCGTCGGGCGGGTCGGCCCAGGCCACGAACGCGTCGGCGGAGCCCGAGGTCTGGCGGGCGGCGGCCCACAGGGCCATGGGTGCGGCCGCGACCAGCCCGGCGAGGAGGGCAACCAGGGCGGTGGCGCCCCGGCGGTGCCGCCGCTTGATCCGGGCCACGGCGATCAACGTGCCCACCGCTGGACCTCGGGCGCTCAGCCGGCCTGCGGGTGGACGGCCGCAGCCTGCAGCACCAGGGGATCGAAGTCCTCCTTGTTCACGTAGCGGGCCGCCCCGCAGGTGGTGGCCTCGACCGGAAGGTCGCCCAGGGCGTAGGTCGAGAGCAGGATGACCACGGTGGCCGGGGCTTCGGCCAGGATGCGCCGGGTGGCCTCGATGCCGCTGATGCCCGGCAGGTTGATGTCCATCAGCACCACCTCGGGCGCCAGGGCCGAGGCCGCCTCGACCGCAGCCTCGCCCGAGGCGGCCTCGCCCACCACCTCGAACCCCGGGGTCATGGACACGACCTGGCGGGCGATGGCCCGGAACGGCGCCTGGTCGTCGACCACCAGGACCGACACCGTCACGGTCGCTCGCCCAGCAACATGAGCACGGCCGCCACCCGGCGGTGGACCTCGGGCTCCTCGCTCAGGCCCAGCTTGGAGAAGATGGCGTTGATGTGCTTCTCCACCGCCCGCTCGCTGAGCACCAGCGAGCGGCTCACCGCCGCGTTGTTCTTGCCGGTGGCGATCTCGCCCAGCACCTCGCGCTCGCGGGGCGTGAGGAACCGCAGGGGGGAGCCGGCTGCCCGCGACCGGGAGGCCACCAGCTCGTCGACCACCTTGGGGTCGACGCAGGAACCTCCGGCGGCCACGGTGCGGATGGCCGCGAGGAGCTCGTCGAGGTCCGACACCCGCTCCTTGAGCAGGTAGCCCCGGCCCCCGGTCCCCCCCGCCAGCAGGGCCAAGGCGTAGGACGCTTCCACGTACTGGCTGAGCACGATCACCGCCACCTCCGGGTGGCTGTCGCGGAGCCGGGCGGCGAGGCGCACACCCTCGTCGGTGCCGGTGGGGGGCATGCGGATGTCGGTGAGCACCACGTCGGGCACCTGCTCTTCCACGGCGGCGAGCGCCGAGGGGTAGTCGGCGCAGGTGGCCACGAGCTCCAGCTCGTCTTCGGCAGCGATCAAGGCGGCGACTCCCTCCCGGATGAGGTAGTGGTCGTCGGCCAGCACCAAGCGGATCGCCACGCCCGGAGGATATGCGGGCGTGGCGATCCGGGCCGGTGTGGGCTCGAGTGGTACGGGCTCAGGTGACGGTGAACTCCCACCGCATCCCCAGGTAGGCGTGCGGCTCCCCGTCGCCCTCGGTGTCCGCCGTGGACCCCTGGGACACGAAGCAGGCGAGGGCATACTGGCCGGGCTCGAGGTCGAAGAACATCACGTCGACGTCTCCCGGAGCGGCCACGTAGCCGAACCCGACGTCCTCGGCGAACTGGTCGAAGTCCTCGTCGGGCACCTCCAGCAGCTCGTCCAGGGAGATGTCCTGGAGCTTGCGCACGAGCCCGAGCATGTGGGGCTCTTCCGAGTCGCTGCGGTTGACCATGCGGATGGTGGTCCGGCCCGCCTCCAGGTTGGCGGGGATGCCCTGGAAGGCGTAGTCGACGGCGGCCACCTCCAGCTTCTCGGCGTCGCAGGTGGCGAAGAGGTGATCCTCCACCCGGTCCTCGGCTGCGGCATAGGCGTCGCTGGGATCCTCGAAGAGCTCGAAGTTCCCGGTGGTGCCGAACTCCCCGGCCACCGCCACCATGGTGGCCACGTCGGCGTCCAGGTCGTCGGGGGCCTGGTCCTGGAACCGGCTCACCAGCGGGGCCATCTCGCTCTGGTAGTAGGCCTTGATGTCCTCGGCCGTGGTGTCGTCTTCGAACGGGGACTGCACGAAGGCCCGCTCGAGATCCATGTTGGTGTCGCAGAATGCCTTGGCCGAGGTGTCGGCTCCGTCGCCGCAGGCCACGAGGCCCACGACGGAGACCGTTGCCGCGGCAACCAGCCGGTGGTACTTGCGCAGTGTGTTCATGCCGCCGTTTATCGCGTGGACCTGACCCCGTCCCAAGGGGGCTGCCAGGTTCGTTCGAGGTGGGGCCAGCACCCCTTGGTGGGTCGAGCTGCGGCACGCAGGACCGGCGGGCGGTCTTCGAGAGGCTGCCATCCCAGGGCCGGGCGGCACCCCGGCGAGGGCGCGCTACCCGTCGTCGAGGAGGCCGGCGGGGGGGTCGACGACCACCGTCGACCCCCGCCGCAGCTCGACGACGAAGGTCAGGGGGACGAGGCGCCCGTCGCCGAGGACGAGGAGGTCGGAGGCGGGGTTGGCCTCCACCGCCCTCACCGTGCCGTGGAGCCGCCCGGCGACGTCGCGGACCTCGAGGCCGACGAGCTCGTGGACCCAGAGCGTGCCGGCCTCGGCCTCGGCCAGCGGCGGGGCCGACAGCACGGTGCCCCGGACCGCCTCGGCGGCATCGCGGTCGCCCACGCCGGCGAAGGCGACGATGAACCGGCCCTGGTGGGGTGAGGCGCGCACGACCTCGAAGGTCCGGTCCCCGCCCTGGAGCCGAGAGCCGGGCGCGAGCCGGACCTCGGCCCGGTTCGACACCATGGCGACGATCACCTCGCCCCGGAGGCCGTGGGGCTTCACGATGCGCCCCACCTCGAGCGCGGGGGGCCCGGGCGAGCCGCCCACGGCGGGATCAGTCGACGAAGGAGACGTCGACGTCGAGGTCGTCGGCGGCGCCCACGGCCCGCACCGCGGTGCGGATGGCCTGGGCCACCCGACCCCGCCGGCCGATGACCCGCCCCATGTCCCCGGGGGCTACGTGGAGCTCGAGGGTCAGGCGGCGGCCCCGCGACGAGGACTCCACCACCACGGCATCGGGGTCGTCGACGATGGACCGGGCGATGTGCTCGAGCACGGCCACCGCCACGCCGTCGACCCGGCGGTTGGCGAGGTCGACCTCGCCCCCGCCCTCGTCGTCGACCCCGCTCACGGCTGGCCCGGGGTGACGGCCGGGCCTGGGGAGGGGGCGCTGGGTGCCGGTGCCCCGGCGCCGCCCGCCGACACCCCGGCGATCTCTAGGATCTTGCGCACGGCCTCGGTGGGCTGGGCACCGTGGCGGAGCCAGTGGCGGGCCCGATCGCCGTCGAGGTTCACGACCGAGGGCTCGGCCCGGGGGTCGTAGTTGCCGATGATCTCGAGGAAGCGGCCGTTGCGGGGCGAGCGGGCGTCGGCCGCCACCACCCGGTAGGTCGGCTGCTTGCGCTTCCCGGTGCGGACGAGCCGCAGCTTCACCGCCACCGGTCGCTCCTCCTCGGTTTGCTCACGACTTGGCCTCCATCGTGCCTCTCCCTGTCTCTGGGTTGCCTGGCAACCTGGGCCTACCAGCCTGCCACGCGGGGACCCCCCCGACCCTTGCGGCGGCCGGCCCGGCCCATGACCCGCATGACCTTCTGCATCTCCTTGAACTGCTTCAGCAGGAGGTTGACGTCGGTGGTCAGCGTCCCGCTGCCGTTGGCCACCCGCAGGCGGCGGGATCCGTTCATGATGGCAGGGTTGCGGCGCTCCTCCGGCGTCATCGACCGGATGATGGCCTCAACCTGGGCGAGCTCCCGGTCGTCGATGTCGGCCGACCGCAGCTCCTTGGGCACGCCGGGCAGCATCCCGACGAGGCTCTGGATCGAACCCATCTTCTTGACCTGCTGCATCTGCTCGAGGAAGTCCTCGAGGGTGAAGGTGCCGGACTGGAGCTTCTCGGCGGCCTCCTCGGCCTGGTCGCGCTCGAAGGCCTGCTCCGCCTTCTCGATGAGGGTGAGCACGTCGCCCATGCCGAGGATGCGGGAGGCCATGCGGTCCGGGTGGAAGGCCTCGAACTCGTCGACCTTCTCGCCCACCGAGGCGAAGGCGATGGGCCGGCCGGTGACCGTCTTCACCGACAGGGCGGCCCCGCCCCGGGCATCGCCGTCGAGCTTCGACATGATGACGCCGTCGAGCTCGAGGGTGGCGTGGAACGACTCGGCCACGTTCACGGCGTCCTGACCGGTCATGGCGTCGACCACGAGGAACGTGTAGTGGGGCTCGACCGTGGCGGCGATGGCGCCCACCTCGTCCATGAGCTCGGTGTCCACGTGGAGCCGCCCGGCGGTGTCGACGATCACCACGTCCCGCCCCCGGCGGCGGGCCTCCTCGAGGCCGGCCCCGGCCACGGCCACGGGGTCGGTGGGCTCGGAGAACACCGGGACCTTCACCTGCTCGCCCAGCACCCGGAGCTGCTCCACCGCCGCCGGGCGCTGGAGGTCGGCACCCACGAGCAGGGGGTTGCGGCCCTGCTGGCGGAACCACCGGGCGAGCTTGGCCGACGCCGTGGTCTTGCCCGAGCCCTGGAGCCCGGCGAGCAGCACCACGGTGGGCGGCCGGGAGGCATAGGTGATCCTCAGGCCCTCGCCGCCGAGGACCTCGACGAGCTCCTGGTTGACGATCTTGATGACCTGCTGGGCCGGGGTGAGGCTGGCCAGGACGTCAGTGCCCACGCACTGCTCGCGGATGCGGGCGCAGAGCTCACGAGCCACGGTGAAGTTCACGTCGGCCTCGAGCAGGGCCAGGCGGATCTCCCGCAGGACGTCGTCGACCTCGGCCTCTCCGAGCCGGCCACGGCCCCGCAGTCGCTTGAAGATCCCCTCGAAGCGGTCGGAGAGCGAGTCGAACACCGGCGATCAGGCTAGCGGGGCCCGCCGAGGCGTCCGTCCCGCCGCTCGGGCGCCAGGGTGGCGTCCTCGGAGGGTCCGGCGCTCAGGGGCGCGTCCCGGTCCCGGACCCGTCGACGAGGTCGAAGAGGGCGTCGACGAACTCGTCGGGATCGAAGGCCACGAGGTCCTCGGGCCCCTCGCCGAGACCGACGAGCTTCACCGGGATGTCGAGCTCGGACTGGATGGCCAGGGCGATGCCGCCCTTGGCCGTGCCGTCGAGCTTGGTGAGCACCACGCCGGTCACGTCCACCGCCTCGGCGAACTGGCGGGCCTGGACGAGACCGTTCTGGCCGGTGGTGGCATCGATGACGAGGAGCACCTCGGTCACCTGTCCCGGCGCCTTCTCGGCCACCCGGCGCACCTTGGCCAGCTCCTTCATGAGGTTCACCTTCGTGTGGAGCCGCCCGGCGGTGTCGGCGAGCACGAGGTCGAGGTTGCGGGCGGCGGCCCGCTCGACGGCGTCGAAGACCACGGCCCCGGGATCGCCTCCCTCGGCGCCCCGGACGACCTCGGCCCCCACCCGGGTGGCCCACAGCTCGAGCTGCTCGGCGGCCGCGGCCCGGAAGGTGTCGCCGGCGGCCATGAGCACCGACCGGCCCAGCTCGTCCGCCTGCTGGCGACCGACCTTGCCGATCGTGGTGGTCTTGCCCACGCCGTTCACCCCCACGAAGAGCCAGACGTTGGGAGGTCCGGGCTCGAAGCGGAGCGAGCGGTCGGCCACGGTGAGGCTCTTCTTCAGGCTCGTCTTCAGGGCCTCGAGCAGGGCGCCGGGATCGTCGATGCCCTCGGCCCGGACCCGTCCCTTGAGCTCGGAGAGCAGGGAGGTCGTCGTGGCCATCCCCACGTCGGCCCGCACCAGGGCCTCCTCGAGGTCCTCCCAGGTCTCGGCATCCACCTTGCCCTTGGAGCGCACCGAGCCCCAGTAGTCGCCGAGCAGGCTCCGGGCCTTGCTCAGGCGCTCCCGGAACCCGGGCCGGCCGGGCCGCTCCTCGCCCTCCTCGGGCTCCTCCGGGGCCTCGGGCTCCTCGACCGCCCCCGGCACCGGAGGCTCCTCCGGGGCCTCGGGCTCCTCGACCGCCCCCGGCACCGGAGGCTCCTCCTCCGGGGCCTCGGGGCCCCGGTCGGCCCTCCGGGCCGCCTCCTCGAGCAGGGCCTCGGCCTCGGCCACCACGTCTCGGTCCCGGGAGCGGCGCTCCCGGGGGCGGCGGGCACCGGGACGGCGGTCGCCGGCGCCCGGCGGCCGGGCCCGGGGTGGGCGTCGCCGGCGGGGGCCCCGGGGGGGGGCCTCGAGCTCGCCCGGGGGCCGGCGGAGGGCGAGGAAGCCGAGGGCGACCCCCCCGACGACCAGCAGGGCCACGAGCAGGATGAGGATCTCCATGGGCGATCCACGCTAGTGCCGGGACCGCCCGCCGCTGACGGGGCTCAGGCGCCGGCGGGCACCGGTGCCGGCCGCCGCAGGCGCTCCGAGACCACCCGTGAGGATCCCCCGGGGGCCATGGTCACGCCGTAGAGGCTGTCCGCCGCCTCCATGGTGCGCTTCTGGTGGGTCACGACGAGGAGCTGGGAGCTGCCGCGGAACTCGTCGAGCAGGCGGAGGAAGCGGTGGAGGTTCATGTCGTCGAGGGCGGCCTCGACCTCGTCGAGGAGGTAGAAGGGCGAGGGCCGGCTGCGGAAGACGGCGAAGTAGAAGGCCAGGGCGCACAGCGACCGCTCCCCACCCGAGAGCAGGGACAGCTTGCGGGGTCGCTTGCCCCCGGGACGGGCCTCGATCTCGATGCCGGACTCGAGGAGGTTGTCGGGATCGGTGACCACGAGGCGCCCCGACCCCCCCGGGAAGAGGGTCTCGAAGAGGGCGGCGAAGTGCTCGACCACGTCGGCCACGGCGGCCGACAACCGGGTCGTCATCTCGGCGTCCACAGCCCGGATCACCTTGGCCAGCTCCCGCCGGGAGCGCTTCACGTCGTCGAGCTGGGCGGTGAGGAAGCCCTCCCGCTCGTCGAGGGCGGCCAGCTCCTCCACGGCCAGGGGGTTGACCGGGCCGAGCTGGCGCAGCTCGCGCTCGAGCTCCCGGAGCCGGGCCGGCGCGCTCACCCCCTCGGGCAGCGGGGGGCAGGGCGCGGCGAGGGCGAGCGCGGCGTCGGCATCCAGCTCCTGGCGGAGGCTCTCGAGCGTGGTCTCCAGCCGCAGGCGGGCCTCGGCCCCGGCCAGCTCCACCCGGCGGGCCTGGTCCCGCACCCCCTCGAGGCGGTCCTGGGCCTCGGCCCGGGCTCGGCGCAGGCCGTCGAGGCGGCTGGCCCGCTCGGCCCGGCGGGCCCGGTGGCGCTCCCGACACTCGGCAAGGTCGCCGGCCCAGGACCCCAGGGCCTGGCGGTGGCACCCGAGGTGCGCGGCCAGGCCCTCGACGTGGGCGAGCGTGCGCCGCTGGGACTCGAGGCGGGCGGCGGCCAGGGTCGCCTCGCTCCGGGCCAGGAGGAGGCGCTGCTCGGCACCCTGGAGCTGGCGCTCGAGCTGGCTCGCCCGCTCGGCCAGCTCGGCCCGGCGGGCGGCCAGCGATGCCCGGCGCCGCCCCACCTCGTCGGCCCGGCGGGCCAGGTCGTGGCGGGCCTGGCGGAGGTCGGTGAAGAGCCGCTCGCCCACGCCGGTGAGGGTGGCGGCCGATGGGCCCTCGGTCCCGGCCACCACCCCCTCGAGGGTCCTGGCCCGGGCCCGGGCGCTCTGGACCCGTCGCCGGGCGGCCTCCACCGCGCCGTCGCCGGCGGCGGCCGCCGCCTCGGCCCGGGCCAGCTCGGCGGCGGCGGCCGCCGACCGGTCCGAGGCCCGGGCCAGGGCCACCTCGGCGACCTCGAGCGCTCCGGCGGCCCGCTGCTCGTCGTCGGCGGCGCCATCGCGCCCCGAGGCGGCGGCGGCGGCCTCGTCGGCGGCCTCGGCCGCCGCCTCGTCTGCGGCCTCGAGCACCTGGCGGGCGCCGGCGAGGGCGAGGGCCGGTGAGGAGGCGGGGCGGGCGTGCCACCCCCCGGGGGCGAAGCGGCCCCCCTCGGCGGTGACCACGACGGCCGCCGGCCGCTCAGCGGCCACAGCCAGGGCCGCCGCCCAGCCCGGGGCGAGCTCCACGCCCTCGAGGAGGCGGGCCAGCACCGCCCCCACGGCCGCCCGCTGCTCCTCGGACAGCCGGGACGAGGGCCGCACGTGAGCCCCGAGGGCCTCCTGGGACGCGGGTCCGGGCTCCGGCTGCGCCCCGGCGGCCGGCACGAGCACCGTGGCCTCGGGGTGGCGCTCGAGGACCCGCCGGGCGGTAGCGACGTCGGCCACCACGGAAGCGTTGAGCGAGCGGCTGAGCGCCGCCTCCACCGCCCGCTCCCAGCCGGCGTCCACGTCGATGGCGGCGAGCAGGGACCCCACCACCCCCTCGACCGAGGCCAGCTCGGGACCAGGCCCGCCGTGGGCAGCGAGGGCCTCCACCCGGCCCCGGGCCCCGGCCGCCCGCTCCACCGCCGCTCGGGCCCCCTCGGCCGCGGCCTGGCAGGCGGCATCGGCCTCCCGCCGGCGCTCGCCGGCAGCGGCCCGGGCCCGGCGGGCCGCCTCCACCGCCGCCCCGGCCCGCGACCGCTCGACCTCGGCCTCGGCCGCCGCGGCCGCCGCCTGCTCGCACCACCGGCCCGCTCCGGCTCGGGCTTCGGCCGCGGCCCGGGCCTCGGTCTCGGCCTCCTCCCCGGCCGCCACCACGGCGGCCAGCTCCCCCCGGGCCTCGGCCACCTGGCGGGCGGCGTGCTCGGCCTCGGAGAGGTGGACCAGGCGCTCCCGGTCCTCGTCGAGCGCCTCCTCGAGCTGGTCCTGGGCCTCCTCCTCGGCTCCCAGCCGCCCCCGGGCCTCCTCCACCGTGGCGAGCTCGGCTCCCAGGCGGCCGGCCTCGGCGGCAAGCTCGCCCACGGCATCGGCGCCCCTCGCCGCCTCGAGGGCGGCCGCCAGCCCCGTCGCCCGCTCCTCGAGGCGGGTGGCCAGGCCCCGGGCCCGCTCCCGGAGGGCCTCGAGGCGTCCGGCGGCCTCGCTGAGCCACGCGCCCTCGTCGCCGCCGAGGGCAGCCTCGAGGGCCGCCACCTGGTGGTCGAGGTCGCGTAGGTCCTGGCCCAGGCGGCCCTGGGCGGAGGCCAGCTCCACCTTCGTGGCCTCGGCCTCGGCCTGGGCGGCACGGTGGCGAGCGAGCCGCCGGCCCAGGAGGTGGAGGCGCAGGGCGTCGAGCTCGACCGACAGGGCGGCCTGGCGCCGGGCGGCCTCGGCCTGGCGCTCGAGGGGTCGGCGCTGGCGGCGGACCTCCCGGGCGAGGTCGCCGAGGCGCTCGAGGTTGGCCTCGGTGGCCGCCAGCCGCCGCTCGGCCCGCTCCTTGCGCCGGCGGAACTTCAGGATCCCCGCCGCCTCCTCGACGACGAGGCGCCGCTCCTCGGGCCGGGCCTCGAGCACGGCGCCGAGCTGGCCCTGGGACACGATGACGTGCTGCTGGCGGCCTACGCCGGTGTCGCTGAGCAGCTCGGTCACGTCGAGGAGCCGGCACGGCACCCCGTTGATCGCGTACTCCGACTCCCCCGAGGTCCGGAAGAGCGTGCGAGTGATGGTGACCTCGGAGAACTCGATGGGCAGGAGACCGGCCGAGTTGTCGATGGTGAGGCTCACCTCGGCCCGCCCCAGGGGCCCCCGGGTGCCGTTGCCGGCGAAGACGACGTCATCCATGCGCCCCGATCGCAGGCTCCGGGGGGACTGGGCCCCCAGCACCCAGGCCACGGCGTCGACGACGTTGGACTTGCCGCTGCCGTTGGGGCCCACGACCGCGGTGAGGCCGGGCTCGAGCTCCAGGGTGGTGGGCTCGGCGAAGGACTTGAAGCCCCGCAGGGTGAGCGAGCGCAGGAACATCTCCCGACGACGCTACCGGCGACCCCGGCGCCGGGCGCGGATGGCTCCGCCCGGGCTACACCTGGCAGTGGGTGCAGAGGAAGGTGGAGCGGCCGTTGGCCTTCACCCGCACGATGGGGTTACGGCACCGGCGACAGGCCTCGCCCTCACGGTCGTAGACCTTGTGCTGGCGCTGGTACTCGCCGGGGTTGCCGAAGAGGTCGCGGTACTGCTCGTCGGACAGCGTCGAGCCCCGGTGCTTGATCGCCTCCTGGAGGGTCTCGGTCATGGCCCGGGAGAGGCGACGGATCTCCTGGGAGCTCAGGCTGTCCGAGGCTCGGTCGGGGCGCAGTCCCGCCGACCACAGGATCTCGTCGGTATAGATGTTGCCCAGGCCGGCCACGAACCGCTGGTCCATGAGCAGGGGCTTGAGCTTGGTCCGGCGGGCCACGAGCCGCTCGCCGAAGGTCGTCCACGAGAGCACGTCGTCCACGGGGTCGAAGCCGAGGTGGGCGAGCTCGGCCACCTGGTCCTCGAGCTCGTCGTAGGCGGTGACGAAGAGCTCACCGAAGGTGCGGGGGTCGACGAACTGGAGGACGCCTCCCTGGGTGAAGGTGAGGACCACGTGGGTGTGCTTGGGCACCGGGTCCTTCACCCGCCCCCGGCCTCGCAGGAGCTGGCCGCTCATGCCCAGGTGGGCGACGAGCACGTCGGGGCCGTCGAGGCGGAGGAGGAGGTACTTGCCCCGCCGGGTCACCGAGGCGATCTTGCGGCCCTCGACCTTGGTGATGAAGTGCTTCTTGTTGGGATGGCGGCGGATGGAGCGCATGCCGGGGACGACCACCTGCTTCACCCGCCGCCCCACCACCTCCTTCTCGAGGTCCCGCCGCAGCGTCTCCACCTCGGGGAGCTCAGGCACCGCCGGCCTCCCGGGCCTCGGGGGCGGGGGCGGCGAGGTCGGGGGCGTCGAGGTCGGGGGCGTCGAGGTCGGGGGCGTCGAGGTCGGGGGCGTTGGCCTCCAGGGCGTGCCAGGCGGCCCGGGCCGCCGCCTGCTCGGCCTGCTTCTTCGAGCGCCCCCGCCCCCGGCCCCAGGCGCGGCCGTCGAGGTGGACGACGGCCACGAACTCCTTGGCGTGGTCGGGCCCGTCCGAGCTCACCTCGTAGCGGGGGAGGTGGCCCTCGGCCCGGTGCGCGGCCCGCTCCTGGAGCCGGGTCTTGAAGTCGGCGGCGCCCGGGCCCGAGGCGGCCTCGACGATCCGCCCCCCCAGGAGGTCCATCACCAGGGCCCGGGCCGACTCCCAGCCGGCGTCGAGGTAGGCGGCCCCGATCACCGCCTCTAGGGCGTCGGAGAGGATGGAGGGCTTCTCCCGGCCCCCCGAGGCGTCCTCGCCCCGGCCCAGGCACAGCACCGGCCCGAGCTCGATCTCCTCGGCCACCTCGGCCAGGCTCCCGGCGTTCACGAGCGAGGCCCGCAGCTGGGCCAGCTTGCCCTCGGGGAGGTCGGGATAGGTGCGGTAGACGTGGTCGGTGACGGCGAGGCCCAGGACGGCGTCGCCCAGGAACTCCAGGCGCTCGTTCGACGGCTGGCCCTCGGTCTCGGCGCACCACGACCGGTGCGCCAGCGCCCGGCGCAGGAGCCCCGGGTCCTCGAAGGTCCGCCCGAGCCGGGTCTCCAGCGCGTCGACCGGCGGTGGCTCAGCGGGAACGGTCAGCGGTCCCGCCTGCCTGGGCGGTGGCGAGGCGAGCCGTCACGTAGTCGACCGCGTCCCGCACCGTCTTGAGGTCCTCGAGGTCCTCGTCCTCGATGCGAAAGCCCTCGACCCGGGCGGCGAGGTCGCCCTCGAGCGCCTCGACGAGCTCGATGAGGGCCAGGGAGTCGGCTTCGAGGTCCTCCCCGAACGAGGCGCCCTCGGTCACCGCCGCCGGCTCGATCTCGAGGATCTCGGCCAGGTGGTCGCGCACGAGGCCGAAGACCTCGTGGCGCTCCATCGGTGCTCCGTCGAGGTGGGTGTCGGCAGGCACGGCGCTCCCTCGCTACGCAGCTCTCGGCGGACCCGGGCCGAGCCGCTGCGACCCCGGCCCGGCTGGGAACGGCGGCAGCTTAGTCGGGGCCCGCCGGCGGCGGCGTGGGTGCCCGAGCCGGGGTGGGGGGTGGCGTGGGGGGGGCCAGGGCGGCGGCCAGGTGGCCCACGAGGTCGGCGGCGGCGAGGTCGTGGGCCACCCGCACGGCGTTGGTGATGGCGTCGGCCGAGCTCGAGCCGTGGCTGATCACGCAGACCCCGGCGACGCCCAGGAGCATGGCCCCGCCGTAGGTCTCGGGGTCCATCTCCCGGTAGAGGGGCAGGAGGGCGGGGACGAGCACCTCGGCCGCCGCCCGCGTCTGCTCGGTGGAGCCCATGACCGCCACGATGGCGTCGACGAGGGTCCGGACCCCGCCTTCGAGCGCCTTGAGCACGACGTTGCCGGTGAAGCCGTCGGTGACGACCACGTCGACGGCGTCGGTGAGCACGTCGCGGCCCTCCACGTTGCCCACGAAGCGGGCGCCCGCCGCCGCCAGGCACCCCGGGACGGCGAGCAGGGCGTGGGCCTCGCGCACGAGGGCCGTGCCCTTCGAGGCCTCCTCGCCGATGGAGAGGAGCCCGACCCGGGGCTCGGCCACCCCGAACCGGCGGGCCGAGAACACCGCCCCCATCTGGGCGAACTGCACGAGCCACTCGGGAGCGCACTCGGCGTTGGCCCCGGAGTCGACGAGCACGGTGGGCACCGAGCCCGGCACCGGGAGGGTGGTGGCGATGGCCGGGCGGGAGGCGCCCGCCACCCGCCCGCAGCGCAGGAGGGCGGCGACCATGGCCGCCCCGGTGTTGCCGGCGCTCACCATGGCGCCGGCCCGGCCGTCGCGCACCGCCTCCGCCGCCCGCACCACGGAGGCGTCGCGCTTGCGGCGCACGGCAGGGGCCGGCTCCTCGGCCATGGCCACCACCTCGTGGGCGGCGACGACCTCGAGGTCGCCGGCATCGGCGAGGGCATCGGCGAGCACCGCCGGGTCGCCCACGAGCACGACGTCGATGCCGTGCTCGTCACGGGCCCGCCGGGCCCCGGCCACGATCTCGGCCGGACCCCGGTCGGCACCCATCACGTCGACGGCCACGGGCGGCGCGCTGGCCACGGGCGATGCCGGGGTTGGGGGGGTCAGTCGACGATGATGACCTGGCGGCCGCCGTAGGCCCCGCAGTTGGGGCACACCACGTGGGGCCGCTTGGCCCGGTCGCACTGGGGACAGAGGCTGCGGGCCGGGGCGCGCAGGCGCCAGGCCCCGGCCCGGCGGCTCCTGCTCTTCGCCTTCGACGTCTTCTTCTTCGGGACGGCCACGAGAGAGCGAGCCTAGCCCTCCCCGCCGCCGGCCTCGTCCCGCAGGGCGTCGAGCACCGCCCACCGCGGGTCGCCCACCTCGGGGGCGCACTCGCAGTCCCCGGCGTTGCGGTCCTCGCCGCAGCTGGGGCACAGGCCCCGGCACCCGGGGTCGCACACGGGGGCGAGGGGCAGGCCGAGGAGCACGACCTCCCGGGCCAGGGGCTCGAGGTCCACGGCGTCACCGGTCATGACGAGGCGATCGGGATCGGCAGGGCCGCGGCGGCGGCCGGCGGCCTCGAACAGCTCCCGGAACTCGGCCCGCAACCGCCCCGCCACCGGGTGCAGGCAGCGTCGGCACTCGGCCTGCCAGCCCACCTCCACCGTCCCGGTGGCCAGGACGCCGTCGGACACCCACTCCAGGGTCGCCCCCACGCTGGCCGCATCGCCCGCCGCCACCCGGGTGCCGGCCACCGCCAGGGGCCCCAGGCGGTCCTCGCAACGCACCCGGCGCCGGGCTCCGGGCCGGTGCAGGAGGTCGGCGACGTTGCAGAGCAGGGGTCTGGCGACCATGGCCGTCCTCCTCGGGCGGGCGGGTGGCTCAGTTGTCCTGGTCGAAGAACACCTCGCCCGTGCCCAGGCCGTCGTCGTCGCCGAGCACGCCGTGGCGGCCCTCGGGCAGGGTGGTGACCTGGAGCTTGGCCCGGCCCGCCTTGACCGTCTTCGTCGTACGCTCGAGCACGATCTCGAACTGGGCGAGCTTCTGGTCGCAGTAGTCCTCGGCCTCGTGGCGGAGCCGGCGTGCCTCGTCGTTGGCCTCCTCGAGGATCCGCCGCGCCGTGCGCTGGGCCTCCCGCACGAGCTCGGAGCGCTGGACGATGCGCTCGGCCCGCTCCCGGGCGACGCCGAGGATCTCCTCGGCCTCCCGCTCGGCCTTGGCCAGGTACTCCTCGCGCTCGCGGAGGAGCCAGCGGGCCTCCCGGAGCTCGTCGGGCAGGCGCTCCACCGCCTCGTCGAGCAGGCTCACCACCTCGTCGCGCTCGACCCGGATGGTCGAGGAGAGGGGCATCCGAGGGGCATCGTTGACGAGGTCGAGCACCCGGCGCAGGAGCAACTCGCTGTCGGGGGCGTCGGCCCTGGAGCCCTCGGCGGTGCTCATGCCGCGAAGCGGGCCTGGAGGCGGCGCGCCACCGAGACGGGGACCATCGACGACACGTCGCCGCCGTAGCGGGCCACCTCCCGCACGAGGCTCGAGGAGAGGAACGAGTGATCGGGGGTGGTGGGCATGAAGAGCGTCTCCACGCCGGCCAGCCTGAGGTTGAGCTGGGCCATCTGGAGCTCGTACTCGAAGTCCGACACCGCCCTCAGCCCCTTCACCACGGCCCGGACCCCGTGCCGCACGGCGAAGGTGGCGAGCAGGCCCTCGAGCACGACGACCTCCACGTTGGCGAGGTCGTCGGTGACCTCCACGAGCATGGCCAGGCGGTCGTCCACGGTGAACAGCGGCTCCTTGCGGCTCGACTCGGGGGCGACGGCCACCACCACCCGGTCGAAGCAGGCCGCCGCCCGGCCCACCACGTCGAGGTGGCCGTAGGTCACCGGGTCGAACGACCCGGGGATGAGGGCGGCGGACGTGGATCCCCCGATCATGGACGATTCCCCTCGTGGTGGCGGGGGCCGGGATCCCAAGGAGCGGCCCGGCTCGGGCTGGCGAACGTGACCACGGTACCGCCGTAGGCCCGCGACCGGGTGACCACCCAGCCCGGGCCCAGCGCCGGCGGGCGGGCCGCTTCGGCCACCACGAGAGCGGCGTCGAGGCCGGCGAGCAGGTTGGGCCAGCCCTCGTAGCCGTAGGGGGGATCGAGCAGGGCCAGGTCCCAGGGCCCGGGGTCGGTGGCGAGGAAGCGAGCCGCCTCGGCCCGCACCACCCGGGCCCGGGACCCCCCGAGCCCGGTGGCAGCGAGGTTGGCCCGCACCGCCGCCACCGCCGCCGGGTGGGAGTCGACGAAGGTCGCCGATGCCGCTCCCCGGGAGAGGGCCTCGATGCCGAGGGCCCCCGAGCCGGCGAAGAGGTCGAGCACCCGGGCCCCCTCGAGGGCCTCGAGGCTGGTGAGGGCGGCGAAGACGGCCTCGCGGACCCGGTCGGTCGTGGGCCGTACCCCGGGGTTGCACCGGGGGGCGGCGAGCCTTCGCCCGCCGGCCGTCCCGGCCACCACCCGCATGGCCTCACCGTACCGCCGGGCGCTCCCCGGCGAGCGGGGCGGGCTCAGCTCTTGAAGAGGAAGGCGGCGTCGGCGTCGTCGAGGAGGAGGGCCACCTCGTCCCGTAGGAGCTCGTGGGACCCCAGCCCGGGGTCCCCGTCGACGATCTCGAAGGCGACCTCCCGGGCCCGGACCACCCATTCCCGGTCGCGCCGCAGGGACGCCAGCTTGAGGTCGGAGATCCCCTTCTGGCGGGTCCCCAGCACGGTGCCCTCGCCCCGGATCTCCAGGTCGACCTCGGCCAGGGCGAAGCCGTCGGTGCTGGCCTCCAGGGCGGCAAGCCGGGCGGCGGCGTCGTCGGTGGCCTCGGGGGCCAGGAGGTAGCACCAGGCGGGGTAGGAGCCCCGACCCACCCGGCCCCGGAGCTGGTGGAGCTGGGCGATGCCGAACCGGGCGGCGTCCTCCACCACCATGACCGTGGCATTGGGCACGTCCACCCCCACCTCCACCACGGTGGTGGCCACGAGCACCTCGATCTCGCCGGCCCGGAAGGCGGCCATGACCGCCGCCTTCTCGCCCGCCGGCATCTGGCCGTGGAGCAGGCCCAGGGTGAGCTCGGGCCACACCTCGGCGGCCAGGCGCTCCCGCTCGGCCACGGCCGAGCGCGACTCGACGCGGGCCGACTCCTCCACCAGGGGGCACACCACGTAGGCCTGGCGCCCCTCCCCCACCTCGGCGGCCACCCGGGCATGGGCGTCGGCCACGGCGTCGTGGGTGCGGGCCCAGACGGTGGTGACGGGCTGGCGCCCGGGGGGGAGCTCGTCGAGCACGGTCACGTCGAGGTCGCCGTAGACGGTCATGGCCGCCGTCCGGGGGATGGGGGTGGCGGTCATGACGAGCACGTCGGGATCGGGGCCCTTGTCCCGCAACCGGGCCCGCTGCTCCACCCCGAAGCGGTGCTGCTCGTCGATGACGACGACACCGAGGGCGGCGTAGCTCACGCGCTCCTCGATGAGGGCATGGGTGCCGACGAGCAGGTCGAGCTCGCCGGCCTCGAGGGCCCGGAGGGTGGCGGCGCGCTCCCGGGCCGAGGTGCGGCTCGTGAGGAGCCCCAGCGCCAGCGGCCGATCACCGGTGAGGCGGCGGGGATCGGCCACGGTGAGGCCGGCCACGAGCTCGGCGATGCCGAGGTGGTGCTGCTCGGCCAGCACCTCGGTGGGCGCCATGAGCGCGCCCTGGTGGCCCCCCTGGACGGCCACGAGCAACGCCCCCAGGGCCACGAGGGTCTTGCCGCTGCCCACGTCGCCCTGGAGGAGCCGGTGCATGGGGTGGGGGCCGGCGAGGTCGGTGCCGATCTCGGCCATGGCCCGTCGCTGGGCGGCGGTGAGGGCGAAGGGCAGGCGACCGACGAAGCCCTCGAGGAGCGCTCCGTCGACGACGTGGCGGATGCCGGGGGACTCGGCCTGGCGGGTCCGCTTGCGAGCCACGAGGGCGACCTGGAGCCGCAGGAGCTCGTCGAGCACGAGACGCTGGCGGGCCTGGGCCATGGCCGCCATCGACTCCGGCTCGTGGATCTGGCGCAGCGCCCAGGTGCGCTCGACCACGCCGAGGCGGTCCCGCCACACCGGCGGGAGGGGGTCGGCGAGCTCGCCGGCGCGCCGGAGCGCCTCGGCGATCCAGGTACCGAGCTCCCAGGTGGTGAGCCCGGCCTTGTCCGACTGGGGGTAGACGGGCACGATGCGGCCGGTCCGGTCCCCCACGAGGTCGACGACGGGGTTCGTCATCTGGCGCCGGCCGCGGTAGGTCTCGACCTTGCCGAAGAGCACGGCCTCGGTGCCCACGGCGAGCTGGCGGGCCCGCCACGGCTGGTTGAAGAACACGCAGCGCAGGTAGCTCGTGCCGTCGGAGAGGTCGACGTCGACGAGGGCCCGCCGCTGGCGGGTCCGGCGGGTCTGCACCCGGCGCACCGTGGCCAGCACGAGCGCCGACTCGCCGGGGGTGAGCTCGCCGATGGCCGCCTGGCGGGTGCGATCGAGGTAGCGGCGGGGGTAGTGGGTGAGGAGGTCGGCCACCGTCTCGATGCCCATCGAGGCGAGGCCCTCCGCCTTGCGGGGCCCGACCCCCTCGAGGACGGTGACCGGCAGCTGGGCGAGCTGGCGCAGCGGTCGGGGGGCCAGCGCTGCTCCCGGGCGGGCCGTCACTCCAGGCCGAGCAGGTACTCGGCCAGGGGCTGGCCGCCGTCGTAGACCTCCACGGCCAGGCCCGGTCGGCGCTGGCCGAGGGCGGCCACCACCGCCTCGGTGGTACCGGGATCGGCCCGGGCCCCGGCGAGCAGGGTGAGCAACTCGTGGTCCTCGGTCACCAGGTGCTCGACGAGCCGGCAGGTCACGTCGACCGCCTCGGTGCCGACCACCACCACCTCGTCACCGGCCAGGCCCAGCCGGTCCCCGGCCTGCACCGGCCCGGCCGGCGTGGCCGAGTCCCGCACCGCCCAGGTCACCTCGCCCCAGGCCACCCCGGCCGCCGCCTCGGCCATGCGGGCCAGGTTGACCTCAAGGGCGGCGGCGGGATCGAAGCCCACGAGGGCGCCCAGGCCCTCCGGCACCCCCCGGGTCGCCACCACCCCCACCGGCCGGGAGGCGAGGGCCACCACCTGCTCGGCCACGGCGATGACGTTGCCGTTGTCGGGCAGCACGACCACCCCTCGGGCCCCCGTGCCCTCCACCGCGGCGAGGAGCTCGGCCGTCGAGGGGTTGGCGGAGGGTCCGCCCACGACCACGGCCGCCGCCCCCAGGGACCGCAGGATCCGCGTCACCCCCTCCCCCACCCCCACGGCCACCACGGCCGTCTCGGCGGTGGTCGTGGCAACGGGGGGGGCAGTGGCGGGGCCGCCGGCCATCCCCTCCCGCACCCAGGCCTGCTCGGCCACCTGCTCGGCGAGGTCGGTGACCCGGATGCCGCGGGGCCGCCCGGCGTCGAGGGCCGCCTCGATGGCGGCGCCCACGTCGTCGGTGTGGATGTGGCAGTTCCACAGCCCGTCCCCGCCCACGACCACGATGGAGTCCCCCAGCGGCGCCCACCCCCCCTTGAAGCCCTCCATGGCCTCGTCGGGAGCGTCGAGGAGGAACATCACCTCGTAGCGGAGCCCGGCCACCCCCGAGCCCGCCGGGCTGGCCGCCGCCGAGCCCTCGGGCTGGCCGGCGGCGCTCGCCCGCCCGGCACCGTCGGCGGCCTCGGGCCCGCCGTGGTCGCCGGCCGCAGAGACCTCCGCCCCGCCCAGGGTGGCCCGCAGTGCCTCGAGGAAGAGCACGTACCCGGCTCCCCCGGCATCGACGACGCCGGCGTCGGCGAGCACGGGGAGCAGCTCGGGGGTGCGGGCCAGGGCCGCCTCCGCCGCCCCGACGGCGGCCTCCACCGCCTCGAGGGTCGAGGCCCCGCTCCCCGCCCGCTGGCGAGCCGCCTCCGCCGCCTGGCGGGCCACCGTGAGGATCGTGCCCTCCACGGGTCGGAGCACGGCGGCGTCCGCCGCCACCGACGCCGCCACGAGCCCGGCCACGACGCCCTCCGTTCCCGCACCCTCGGTCCCGGCGTCTCGCAGGCAGGAGGTGAGCCCCCGCAGCACCTGGGACAGGATCACCCCCGAGTTGCCCCTGGCCCCCATGAGCGAGCCCTGGGCGATGGCGGCGCACGTCGAGGGGAGGTCGCTCGCGCCGTCGAGCTCGGCGACGACCGACTCGAGCGTGAGGGCCATGTTCGTGCCCGTGTCACCGTCGGGCACCGGGTAGACGTTGAGCCGGTTCAGGCGCTGCTCGTGCTCGCGCAGCGCCCGGCGGTAGCGCTCGACGACGGCCCGCAGCCCCTCGGCATCGAGGTGGTCGCGACGCCCGGAGGCGGTGGTGGCGGCCGTCGCCGTCACGGGGTGAGCCGGGCGCCGGGGTCGCCGAGCGAGGGAGCGGGGCGCATGGCCGGCATGCTAGCGACGGCGGCCCGCCCACCGGGGCTCCGGCGCGCCGGTGCTAGCCTCGACGGCTCATGGCTTCGGTCTGCGACATCTGCGGCAAGCACCCCTCCTTCGGCATGCGGGTGAGCCACTCCCACCGTCGGACCCGCCGCCGGTGGAACCCCAACATCCAGCGCGTCCGGGCCCGGGTCGGGGGGACGACCCGCCGGGTCAACGCCTGCACCGGCTGCATCAAGGCCGGCAAGGTGCTCAAGGCCAGCCACTAGCACCACCTGCGAGGCGCCCGGTGCGAGCGCGCCAGGACGGCGCCCGCCGTGGGGAGCGGCGAAGGAGCGCTTAGGACCCCTCGGCCTTCGGGGTGGCGTCGCCCTCGCCGCCGTCGTCGAGCTTGCCCAGGGCCTCCTTGGCCTTCTCCGTGCCCTTGGCGATCTTCTCGGTGTACTTGTGGCCGGTCTTCTCGTCGACCTTCTCGGCCACGTCATCGAGCTTGTCGCCGATCTGGCCAGACCGGCCGCCGAGCAGCTGCTTGGCTTTGTCGAGCAATCCCATCCCCAGATGGTACCGGGGCCAACCGGCCACGGGGCCGATCAGGCGGGCGATCCCGCCCTACCCTCTCCCCCCGCCCTCGCCCACGCCCCCTCCCCCCAGGTCGAAGACCTCGAAGGTCCCCCCCACCTCGGAGTCCGAGGCCCCGGGGGCCGAGAACCGCCACCGCCACGTCCCGGGCTCGTCGGCGGCGACGATCACCTGGTAGCTGCCCGGTCCCAGGCGGGTCATGGCCGGCGACTCGCCGTAGGCCAGCGTGAGCACCCGCCCGCCGGGTGGCCGCAGCTCGAAGCGCACCTCGGCGGGATCGACGGGGGCCCCGGCCGGCCCGAAGCAGGCAGCCACGCCCACGTGCTCCCCCGCTTCGTAGATGTCGGGCACCACCACGTCGTCCACGCCGCCGCGACGCTAGTCCCCGCCCTCCGGCCAGGTGCGGGACGCGAACCCGTCGGGACCCCCCGGGGGGGTCGGCTCGCACCCGGGGTCGACGGCCCCCCGCACCCCCGGGGCCCCGGCCGCTCCGCGGGTGATGGCCCGGGCCACGAACCCCTTGGCCCACCGGCAGGCCGCGAGGAGGTCCTCGCCACGGGCCAGGGCGGCGCAGACCGCGGCCGAGAGCACGCACCCGCTGCCGTGGGTCCCGACCCCCCGCACCCTCGCCCCCTCGAGCCACGTGGCCTGCCCGTCGAGAAGGAACAGGTCGGGGCTGCGGTCCGGCTCGGCCTCGCCGAGGTGCCCGCCGGTGACGAGCACGGCCCGGGGCCCCAGGGCGGCCAGGGCGGCGGCGGCGTCCACCATCCCCTGACGATCAGTCACCGTCACCCCGGTGAGCGCCTCCACCTCGGCGAGGTTGGGGGTGGCGACGGCGGCCAGGGGCAGCAGCTCGGACCGCAGCACCTCGAGGGCACCGGGCTCGAGGAGGCGGGCCCCCGACGTGGCCACGAGGACCGGGTCGACGACGAGCGGCCCGATGCCCAGCTCGATCACGGTGGTGGCCACCCGGACCACGGTGGCGGCGGTGGCCAGCATGCCCGTCTTGGCCGCCGCCACCCCGAGGTCGGCGGCCACCGAGGCGATCTGGGCCCGCACGAGCTCGGGGCTCACCGGCTCGGTCGCCTGGACCCCGAGGGTGTTCTGGGCGGTCACGGCGGTGACGGCCACGGCCGGCCACACCCCGGCGGCCCGGAACGTGGCGCAGTCGGCCACCACCCCGGCACCGCCACTGGCATCGGCGCCGGCCACGGTCAGGGCCACGGGGAGCACCCGGCGACCAGGCTCGGTCACCGGTGCTCCCAGCCCAGGGGCGGGAGGGGGCCGTCGCCGAGGCGGTGGCGGCCGGCCTCGGCCGTCACCCGGCCCACGACGAGGGGGGGGCGCAGCCCCTCGGCGGCGAAGGCCCCCACCACCGAGGTCGGGTCCGGGGTGGTGATGAGCAGCTCGTAGTCATCGCCACCCCCCAGCGCCGTGGCCACGGGATCGCCCACCACCTCGCCCACGCCCGGGGCCACGGGGACATCCTCCACCACCACCCCCACCCCGGAGGCGTCGGCCAGCCGCCGCAGGTCGAGGGCCAGCCCGTCGGACACGTCGATCATGGCGCTGGCCCCGGCCCGGCGAGCGGTGGCGCCCTCGGCCAGGCGGGCCACCGGGCGCCGGTAGGCGCCGGCGAGGTGGGGATGGGAGGCGGCCTGGCCGGCGCGCAGCACGGCCAGGCCGGCCGCCGCCGCCCCCAGCGGCCCGGTGCAGAGGATGGCGTCGCCGGGCCGGGCCCCGGTCCGGGGGACGACGCCGGGGGCCACGCCCACGGCGCTCACGCCCACCACCACCCCCGGCCCCCCGGTGACGTCGCCGCCCACCACCTCGCAGCCCCCGGCCGCGGCGGCGGCCAGCACCCCTCCGTAGAGGGCGGAGAAGGCCTCGACCCCGAGCTCCCCGGACACGGTGACGAGCACCCAGGCGGCCGCCCCGCCCATGGCGGCAACGTCGCTGAGGCAGGCGGTGACGGCCCGCCAGCCCAGGTCGTCGAGGCCGACGACGCCCAGGTCGGCGTGGATGCCGGCCACGGCGGCGTCGGCGCAGAGCACGAGCTGACCCTTCGGCGCGGCGACAGCGGCGGCGTCGTCGCCCACCGCTGGCAGGCGCTGGGCGAGCCAGGCCAGCACCTCCGCCTCCCGGGACGGTCCCGATCCCCTCACCCGCCCCCCTCTCCGGCGATCACGGCGGCGCGGCGGGCGGGCAGTAGGCTCCCCGTCGCCCCGAGCCACGACCCTAGGTCGGGCAGGGACGGGGCGGAGGGAGAGCGATGCAGGGCGTCATCAAGTCCTACGACCCCGGCACCGGCGAGGGGTCGGTGGTGAGCGACACCGACCGGGCGGAGTACCCGCTGGCGCACGACGCCCTGGCCAACTCCGTCTTCCGCATGCTCCGCCAGGGCCAGCGGGTGGTCTTCGAGGTGGATGGCACCCAGCGGGCCACGCGCCTGCGCCTGGGCTCGGAGGTCGACATGGGCACCCCCGACCTGGGCGCCACCGGGGAGCCGTCGTGAGCGTGAGCGCCTACGTGCTCATCCAGACCGAGGTGGGCAAGGCGGCCGAGGTCGCCCGCGAGGTCGGCGCCATCGCCGGCGTGGTGACCGCCGAGGACGTGGCCGGTCCCTACGACGTCATCGTCCGGGCCGAGGCAGCCTCCGTCGACGACCTCGGCCGGCTCGTGGTGAGCCGGATCCAGCTCGTCGAGGGCATCACCCGCACCCTCACCTGCCCGGTCGTCAACCTCTGATCCCCCGGGCCGAGGGTCGGCCCGGGGCCGGTCAGCAGCGGGCGAGGGGCCAGGGCTGGCCCCCTCGCTGCTGGTAGAGCAGGGCCGCCCGGCGGTCCTGCTCGGCGGGCGACGCCGCCGCCGGGTCGCCGCTGCCCCCCACCGACTGCCAGGTCCGGGCGTCGAACTGGTAGGCCCCCCGGTAGATGCCGTTCGTGGCCTGGTAGTTGCCCCCGCTCTCGTGCCGGCGGATGCAGGCGAGCACGGCATCGAGGCCGCCGGTCACCGGAGGGGCGGCGGCATGGTCGTGCGGCGGTGGCGCCGCCATGGCCGCCGGGCCGGGCCTGGGCGCCGGGGCGGGCCTGGGCGCCGGGGGGGGCGCCGGGGGCTCGGGTAGGTCCACCGAACCCGCCATGAGGCCCCGCACCAGGGGCACGTCCCGTCCGCCGGCAGCGGTCGTGGCCCTGCGGGCCACCTCGAAGGTGGCCAGCTCGGGCGGGGTCACGACCACCGGCTCGCCCCCGGCCAGCACCACCACGGCCCGTGGCGCCGCCTTGGCGACCCTGCCCTGGATCCCGGGCCGGGGGCTCGGGGGGGTGGCGGCGGGGCCGGTGCCGGCGGCTACCGCCAGGGCGGCAGGGACGAGGAGCAGCTTGCGCATGGGAGCCTCCGGGCACGCCCGACCGGGACCGCGGGACGGCGTGCGACGTTGGGATCTGCCGGTGTCGGCACTGGGGGGGTGGGGTCCGATCGCCTGCGCCGGCCCGCCCCGCCGTGGGGGTGGGGGCGCCGTTGGTCCGGCGGAACCCGCTCCCGACGACGCTAGCGGTCCGCCGACCCTGCCGGTGACGCGGGGCCCCGAGCTCGGCCCAGGCGGCGGCGGCGGCGCTCCCAACGGGCCAGGGCAAGGGCCACGAGCTCGTCGAGCAGCCCGGCGTAGTCGAGGCCCGAGGCCGCCCACAGCCGGGGGTACATGGAGATGGGGGTGAAGCCGGGGATGGTGTTCACCTCGTTCACCACCACCCGGCCCGTCGGCTCGAGGAACACGTCCACCCGGGCCATGCCCTCGGCCCGTACCGCCCGGTAGGCCCGCAGGGCGACGGCTCGGACCGCCTCGGCCCGCGACGGCGGGATCTCGGCCGGCACGACGAGCTGGGCCGCACCCAGGTGGTACTTGTCCTCGTAGTCGTAGAAGGCCCGGCTGGCCCGCACCTCGCCCACCACCGAGGCCCGGGGCGGCCGGTCACCGAGAACGGCGCACTCGAGCTCGCGCCCGGCCACGGCGGCCTCCACCACCGCCCACTCGTCGTAGGACAGGGCCTCGGCCACGGCCGCCTCCAGGTCCCCGGGCCCTTCGACCCGGGAGACGCCGATCGAGGACCCCAGGTTTGCGGGCTTCACGAACACCGGCCACCCGAGCTCCTCGCCCACCCGCCTGGCCAGGCCGGCGTCGACCTCCCCGTCCCGCAGGGTGAGCCACGGCGCCAGGTCGAGCCCGGCCGCGGCCAGGAGGTGGCGGGCGACGCCCTTGTCCATGGCCACCGCCGAGCCCAGGACCCCGGAGCCCACGTAGGCCACGCCGGCGAGCTCGAGCAGCCCCTGCACGGTCCCGTCCTCGCCGAAGGGACCGTGGAGCAGGGGCAGGACCACCGGCGCCAGCTCGCCGTCGTCGGCCCGGCGAGCCAGGGCGCCGCCGGGCTCGATCGCCCGACCCTCGGCCCGCAGGACGGGCGGCAGCGCCGCCGGCCCCCCGGAGGCGAGCACGGCCTCGGCCTCCTCGGCCCGCACCCAGCGCCCGTCGCGGGTGATGGCGACGAGCTCCACGGCGTAGCGGTGGGGATCGAGGGCGCCGAGCACCCCCACGGCGGTGGAGCACGAGATCTCGTGCTCGGCCGAGCGACCGCCGAAGACGATCACGATCCGGCGCCGCCGGCCGGGTCGCCCGGCGCCCGACGGCGGGGCCTCGCTCACCGCAGCACCATGGCCCGGATCCCCAGCCCCATGAGGAAGAGGCCGCCGAAGCCATAGAGGAGGTAGAGGCGGTGCCGGAGCTGCTGGCGGTAGGAGTAGACGATGCCGACGGTGACCAGGGCCACGTAGCCGTAGACCATGTGGAGGTCGGGGGCGGTGCGTCCCTGGCCGGCCACGAGCACCACACCGGCGACGACCTGGACGAGCACCGCCACCTCGGCCACCCCGGTGCACCACCACAGCGCCCGGTGCCGCAGGCCCGGCCGCCAGTGGGCCCCCAGGGCCCACAGGCCCACCCCCCCGTTCCCCACGACGACCACCCAGGCCCAGGCCTCGTGCAGGGCCCGGACCGAGAGGGTCAACCAGGGCCCTCGGGGGAGAGGCCGGCGAGCAGGTCGGTCTCCACCTCGAACCCGGGGGCGGGTGGGGGGGCACCGTGGCGCAGGTACCACTCGGTACCGAAGGCGCCCGCGAACAGGTCGCCGTCGAGCGCCAGGAAGTAGGAGCCCTCGCTGATCTGGCTGGCGTGCGCGGCCATGGCCGCCCGCTTCTGGACCAGCCAGGGGCGGACGTCGACCGCCGTGGTCACCTCGGCCCCGGGGACGCCGAGGTGCTCGACGAGGTCCCCGTCGAGGTCCCCCGGTAGCGCCCGGCCCGAGGCCACCGCCGCTGCCATCGCGCCGCGCACGTGGTCCCGGTCGACGGTGGCGAGGTAGAGGCGCTCCACACCGGCGCGGGCCGCGGCCCGTACCCCCACCCGGTGGACCTGGATGTGGTCGGGATGCCCGTAGACGCCGTTGGCGTCGTAGGCGGTGAGCACCCGGGCTCGCTCCTCCACGAGGATGGCGGCGAGGCGGTCGGCGGCCTCGTCCACGTCGGCCTGCCAGAAAGACCCGGGGGCGTCGTTCGTGGCCTCGCCCGCCATGCCCGAGTCCTCGTAGCCGAGGAAGGCCACCCGGGCGACCCCGAGCACCTCGGCGGCGGCGCCGGTCTCCGCTACCCGCCGCTCGGCCAGCGACTCGCCGGTGGCGAGCATGCCCTCGGGCACCTCGCCCTGCTCGCCCCGGGTGGCCACGACGAGCACCACCCGGTGGCCCTCGGCCGCGGCCCGGGCCATGGTGCCCCCGGTGGCGATGGCCTCGTCGTCGGGGTGGGCATGGAACACCACGATCGTGTGACCGCCGGGTGGCGAGGGGGGTTCGGGCACTCGTGCGACCCTAGTTTTCCCCCCGACGCGCCTGCCACGACGGGTCGGCTCGGGG
>Ga0187893_10001905_pt1 | contig 47645 bp, 47 predicted proteins | sample MA1701074metaG_FD_139574 | JGI IMG/M metagenome (GOLD analysis project Ga0187893, IMG submission 139574) | White microbial mat communities from a basaltic lava cave in the Kipuka Kanohina Cave System on the Island of Hawaii, USA - MA170107-4 metaG ... | reverse complement strand
TTCCCAAGCCAGCGGCTAATCCGCTCCCGCTCCTGGCTGCTCAAGCGTCTATATTTTCTTTTCATCGCAACTCCTTGCGGGTATTTTATCCCACAAGTGTTGCGTTAAATTAACGGAGCTAAGTTAATTTTACCAAAAAATTACCTGATAGCTCATCGTTAAAGTGTCTGTTCCTCGACGTCAGCCTTAAGGATTGCATGATAATATAAAGTAACGCAATAGATTATTTTTCTTTTTTTGAGGCACAGGGAGAGGGAAGAGCTCATCTCATTTTTCGCTCCATCTAGCGCTAAAAATGAAATAGCACTACATCAACTTTCCGGCTTGGATGATGAAAAATTCGGCCACCACGATCAAAAGGAGGCCGAAAGCCTGCTTCAGCCGGAGAAGCCAGGGGCCGGATTTGGGGAGGGAGGCCACCAGGCCGGTGAAGGTCCCGAGGAGAATCAAAAGAAAGCCGAGGCCCAGAGCAAAGGTAAAAAGAAGGGAAGTACCGAGGGCCAAATTCTGCCTTTGTGCCACAAAGGCAAGAAGAACGCCCAAGACGGGGACCGTGCAGGGAGCGGCCACAACGCCCGACGTCGCCCCCATCAGGAACACCGTGCCGATGTCCCTTTGACCCGTCCGCGCCCCGCCCCACTGGCCCGGAAGCCGGATTTCAAAAAAACCCAGCATGGAAAGGGCAAAGAAAAGACAGATATTTCCTACCACAAGATAAGCCGCGGGATGGGTCGTGAGCTGGCCGAAAATCCTCCCCGTTAAAGCTGCCACGAGGCCCAAAAGGGAGTAAGTGACGGCCATTCCCAAGACAAAGACTAAGGAAAGACCGAATCCCCGGAAACGGTTGGTGCCGCTTGTCTCTTCCCCGATCACTCCGACAAGAATGGGGATGATGGGGTAAATGCAGGGGGTAAAACTGGCCCAGACGCCTCCCAAAAAAGAAAGAAGATAGGTCGTGGGCGAGATTTGATTCAGCGACTCGGAAAAATTTGTAAAGAGTTGCTCCATGGGCATCTCCTCGTCATTGCGAGGAGGCCGAAGGCCGACGAAGCAATCTAAATGAGATTGCTTCGCCCCTACGGGGCCCGCAATGACGGTTAGGTTTTCTCATGCTTTGATTTTTTGTGTAGTGAAGCGGTAAAGGGCGGTTTCGGGCCAGGCTTCCTTCGGAATCATGGCCTTCTCACGGGCGCAGGCTTCGAAGAATTCCTCCGCATTCCAGCCCTGTTCCACCGCCACCTCCGGTAGAAAGGCGCCCGTTTTGTCCTTCCACCGGAGATAGACCCCGTGCCGTCCCACTTCGATCTGGTGGGGAGAAGCTATCTTTTCCAGGGGCGAAAGGACGGAAATTTCAATTTCAATCTCCCCTAGTTCTTCCGGCCGGATGGGCTGAAAACGAAAATCCTCCGAAGCGGCGGCCCAGGTCATCCGGACCACTTCCTCAAAAAGAGGCTTCTCGGCTTTCAAAATACCCACACACCCGCGAAGCTCCCCTTTTTTATAGAGCGTCACGAAACAGGGGGCTGGCTCAAGGAGGGCCGCATCGGAGGGGTTGAAAACCGGGGGCTTCCCTTTTTTGACAACCTCCTCGAGGGCACGGCGCGCCATCTCCATCAGGCTTTGCCGGCTATTCAATGATAAAACCGGCATAACCGACGACACGGGTCTTGTCTCCGCCTGCATCCGCACTGGTCGAATAGTGAATCAAAGCGGCCTTTTTGGCCCCCAATCCCTTCACCAGGATTATCGACATAAAAACGGGAATAAAACCGCACATGCTGATTCGATGGGTCTCAACGGCTTGGACGAACTTTTCTTCATCCAGAGCTTCAATCGCCCGCAGGGCATATTGATCTTTCTTCCGCGTCGCCTCGTCCGTTTCATAATGGCTCATGTCCGTGGAGACCACAATGAGAAAATCCGTGCGGTTTTTTAAAAATTCCAGCATGGAGGAAGCCACCTGCCCGGCCCATTCCCAATCCAGGGTGCCGATCAGAAGGGGCACAATTTTTACCCCGGGGTTACGGAATTGAAGCAAAGGGACCTCCACTTCGAGGGAATGTTCCTCCTGGTGGGCATCGAAATCCGGATAGATATCGTGAGAGGATTCGAGAAGTCCCGACGCAAATTCCCGCTCAATGGGGACCGGGCCGAGGGGAGTTTCCCAGCTGCCGTCCGGAAAAAGGGCAAAGGGATGGCCCGTTCCCTGATGATTGGGGCCGATCAGGAGGCAAAGGTCGGGGATTTCCACCCTTTTTAAGACTTCCGCCGCCGTCTTTGCCGAATACATATAGCCGGCATGAGGCAGAATAACGGCTTTGGCTTGAGTTAAATGGGGTTGAGGCTTGAGGGAGGAGGTTAAGAACTCCTCTAGAGTGCGGGGGTCGGAGGGGTAAAAACTACCCGCTACGTGGGGTTTTCGGACGTTTAATATCTTCTCTTTCCGGTTTTACCGCTGCGGATTTTGCGCCGGCGTTTTTCGCTGGGTTTTTCGTAGTGTTTGCGCGCACGGAGGATTTTGAGGATCCCTTCGCGCTCAATTTTCTTCTTGAGGCGCTTCAGGGCCTTCTCAAGAGGCTCATTTTCGCCGACGAGGACTTTGGGCATGGGGGGTATTATACGCTCTCCTTTATTGAAATCAAATGGATAATCCAGTATAGTAAGTCTTCGTAAATGCAGCTCTCACAAACAGTTTCCCACTATATCGAAGCCTTATTAAGGCTCTTTTATCCCGCTTGCTGCGCCACTTGCGGTGAGCTTTTGGAACTTGAGGAAAAAGGCCTTTGCGGAGCCTGCCGGACCCGCCTTCGGGAGTTCAGGTTTCGGCCTTCGGAGGAACGCATCCGGGTCTCCCTCGCTCACGGAGACGAGGGATGGGCCCTTTACCGTTATGAGGACCTGGTGAAAGAAATCCTTCATAAAATCAAATTTGAAAGGCGCCGCGATCTGCTTCGGGTTTTCTCCGGAGAAATGGCCGATTTTCTTCACCGGAGGCCCGAGCTTTCGCATTATGATTTCCTCATCCCCATTCCCATGGATCCCCGCCGCCGGATGGAGCGGGAATTCAACCAGGCCGGCCTTTTGGCCCGAAATATCAGCCGGCTCCTTCCATCCAAGATAAAGCTCGGAATCCATATTCTTCTAAAAAAGCATTCCACTCCGGCCCAACACTTAAGGGGGCGGGAGGCCCGGAGGATCAATTTGAGCCACGTTTTCCGGGTGCGCCGGGCGGCAAAAATCCGGGACAAAAAAGTCTTGCTGGTCGATGACATCTTCACGACCGGCGCCACCCTGGAAGAGGGCGCCAAGACCCTGAAAGCAGCCGGAGCGGGGCGGGTGGGCTTTCTTGCGCTCGCCCGCACGCTCGCTAACTAATATGCGCGTCCTCGACCGTTACCTTCTCCGGGAAGTCCTCACACCGATCCTCATCTGCAGTATCACCCTGGTTTTTCTGGTCTTGATTGCAGACCTCTTCGATAACCTGGATTCCCTCCTGAAAAATCAAACTCCCCTGGGTTACATCTTCCGTTATTATTTGATGCTCACCCCCTTCGCCTTCACCCAGACCATCCCCTGGGCCACGCTTTTGGGAACCCTTTACCTTCTCGTCACCTTTAACCTTCACAATGAAATTGTGGCCATGAAAGTAGCCGGGATCGAAATTATGGTGATCATCCGGCCCATTGTTTTCCTGGGGTTCCTCATCGGAATTTTTTCCTTCCTGGTGGGCGAATACATGGTCCCGCAAACCTTTCAGATCGCGCGCGAAATCCGCGATGTCCACATTGAGAAAAAAAGGGGCAAGGAGGAAGAGAAGGCTTTTCAGAACGTGACCTATTTCAGCGGCGGAAAGCAGCTGCAATACTACCGCTCCTTCGATTACGGAAAAAAGGAAGTGCAGGATGCCATTCTCCTTTGGCTGGATCCCCAGGGCCAGAGGACAAGGCGAAAAATGGTGGCCAGAAAGGGGACCTGGGACCCCCAGCGGGGATGGCTTTTTGAAAACGTGACCGAGTATGAAATGGACCCGCAGGGGCAGATTTTGGGGGAACCCCGGATTTACGTCACCAAGGTTTATTCCGACGTCCAGGTGAAACCCGAAGACCTCCGCTTTGTGTCGAGTGAAAGCTCATTCTTGAGCCTCCGGGAACTCAAATATTACATGAAAAAACTTGAGGAAAACGGAATCAAGCCCCACAGCGAAAAAGTAGAGTACCAGTCGCGCTTCGCCTCTCCCTGGTATTCCCTCGTCATGATCCTGATTGCAATCCCCCTTCTCTCCCCCACCCGCTCAAAGAAAATCATTGCCCTGAATGTCTTGATCTGCCTGGGGATCGTTTTTGCCTTTCACGTGGTGGGGGCCATGGCCTTTGCCATGGGAAAATCGGGCACGCTCCCGCCCTTTTTGAGTGTGTGGCTGAACTCTTTTCTTTTCGGAGGGGCTGCGGTCTTCTTTATGGAGCGGGCAAACGAGTAATCTGCCTGTCATGCCAAGCGCGGAACTTACCTGGGCCGTTTCCAAAAATAATTTAGCCGTCTATGGTGAACTCAAACACCGCGTAAGGGAGACCTTTGCGCTTGGGAAGAAGCGCGCTCAAGACGCCGTGGAACGTGAGAAGGTGCGCACCTCCTGGTAAGTCGGCAAGCTCATTCAAGAACATCTTTTCCTTAACAAGGAACGCGCCGGGTACGGCAAACAAGTCCTTAAGCGCCTCTCGGCCGATACCGGCATCAGCGTGACCGAACTCCAGTATATGCTGGAATTCGCCCGCACCTACCCAATTCACCCCCCGGGGGGTAAATTGAGCTGGAGCCACTACCGGGCGTTATTGGCAGTTAATGAGTTGGAGGAAAGGGAAAAACTTGCGCGGACCGCCCTTCAGAAAAAATGGCCGCGTGAGGTTCTCCGCCGTGAAATCAAAAAGCGGAAAGCGGCAAAACAACTCACGCTTGCCCCGGTCCCCGAGGGCGACCCGCTCACTCCCATTAAAGGCAAGCTCGACATTTACCGGATTGTGGCCGCCAAAGCCGGGCCGTGGCAGGCGAAACCTGTCATCGACCTCGGTTTTTCGAATTATTTCCGTCCTTCAGGAAATTTTCCATTTCACGAAGGGGACATCGTGAGCTCTTCACCTTCACTCCGAGTCCTCAAAGAAGCCGCCGAAGCCGATCTTTTCACCTACCGCGCCTGGGTGCTTGAAGTAACGGACGGCGACACCCTTTGGGTCCTGATTGATTTGGGCTTTGGCTTCACCACCAAACAGCAGCTCCGCCTCCGAGGCCTTGACGCTCCCGAAATTACAAGCCGTGACGGTCTTGAAACCAAACGTTTCGTCGAACGCGAACTTCGTTCGTCATTACGAGGCTCCGTCCCTGTGATCATCACCGGCACCAAATCCGACAAATACGACCGCTACCTGACGGATGTTTTCTACCAAACAAAATCGGGCGAGCAGTATTTAAACAATCAACTTCTCCAAAACCATCTCGCGCAAAAAGTCTATTGAAGTGTCCTCGCGTGGAAACTCTATGGCTAGAATCAGGCCGATCGTTACCTGATTCTGAATATTACAAAGTGTGGCTAAATCTTTACCGTTCTTGGGAAGGAGAGCGGCTTCCTCATCAGGGTAATACTCAAAAGATATTGACGTTGATCAGCCGAAATGCGTGGAACCTCTGCGATTTTCAACAAGAAGGTAATGATAGAGATGAAAAATGGAAGAATATTATTTTAGGTAAGATGAAACGGATAAAGAGAGGCTGGTCGATAATTATCGTGGGTGCTCGTCATGTCAGCGGCAAACCAGGCTGCTTAATTTCATTGCTTAAAACCGCAGGGTTCAAGTGTGACGTAACGGTGTTAAAACCTTAGTTCTAAAAAATAATGTGGTCTAACAGGAGCGGTTCGGGTGAATGGCTTTTCCAATAAAGATATGGATTCAAATCTTCAGACGGTCGTAGCGGGAGAGAACGATTTCGACAAATCTTTTTTTGAAGTCTTCCGGCAGCCGGCTGTCTTTGATGAATTGTTTGATTTCTTCCGTTTTTCCGACAAATTTTTCATAGCGGACTTTCTCAGGAATCTTAAGGCTCTCCGCAAAGACGTCAAAATCCTTGCGGGCAAGACGATTCTTCTTTCCATTTAAAGCGAGCGCCGAATCTTCTTCATTGGGAATGACCAGCTTGGAACAAACAATATCATAGGCCGGTGAAAGCCGGATCCCCTCTTTGTGATAGGAGATGGAGTAGTTTTTAAAATGCGCGTCTCCATTGCCGATTAAAAAATTGAAAACGACCCGTTCAAAAAAAAGTTGAACGTCAAGACCTGGCACGGCGGAGATTTCCTTGAGCTTTTTTCCAATTTGTTCCAGCGAACCCGAATATTTGCCTTTTTTTTCCAGAATTTGGTAAAAATCTTCCTGATGAATTTTTTCTTCACCCCGGCGGTCGAAGCGTTTTATCAAATAAGCCGGGCTTCCGTCTTTTAAAGAGAGAAGGCAATGGGGCGGCACCTCGATTTCCAATGCCCCTGCAATATCCATACAACAGTTTTCATTTTCGGGAGTATGGGGAAATTGCTGGATTTGCGGTTTTAAAATATATTCTCCTCCCGTTGGAGCCACAACAAGTTCGACCCTCTGTTTGTCCAGTTTGAGGGACAATTTAGGCTGCATCCCTGAAATCGACATCTTGCCTGCCATGTCCTGGGCTTTCAAAGGAATGTCTTGTAACGAGAGATCGATCCCAGGCATTTGATGGGTATTGAACATTTCTTTAAACCGTTTAGGATCCATGAGGGTGCACCGTGACAGCGCCAATCGTATCTCCCGTCGTGGCAAGCAAAAGTCCGAATGAATCGTTAGGGTCAGTCTTTGCCGTCGCACTGACAATATCGAGATACCAACCCTCGGGTAAAAGCCCGCGGAAAAAGCTGAAAAGCTCGCTGGATTCGTAAGGTTCTTTGCGGAAGGGAAGAGAGACGGAAATCGGTTTGCCCTGACGAAGATAATCTTCGTCATAAGCAAACCGAAACCCCTTCTCGGTCTCCCACAAATAACCCGCCAGTTCGCCCTTATGCTTGACCTGGGCTTTTCGGATGATCTTTTCGTCCATGGTTTGGGATCACCTCCAAATGATGTCCCAAAAATTCCAAAACCTGGTTGACTTTGTCCAAACGCATGCTGGGCTTGCCCTGCTCGAGATCACGAATAAAACGGAGTCCCACCCCCGCTCTTTTGGCAAACTCTGCTTGAATCAGACCCGTGTCCTTGCGCAACAATTGGATTTGTTTGCCGATGTTCTCCATTTGATAAAATAATATACCAGAAAGGGTATAATTTCAATAATTTAAATTAATATTATATCCTTTCAGGTATAAAATAAATTTAAATATACCTTTTAGGGTATAAATACTAGTAATTTTATTTTAAATAGGCTTTATCGGGTATAATTAACTGATTGAACTACAAGCTTAGAGGGGATGTCTACGTACCGGCTTCCCAAGAAGCGAGGTAATGCTTTTGTTCCGAAGTCAACTGATCGAGGCCGATCCCCATCGACTTCAGTTTCCGGCGGGCCACTTCTTCATCAATCCGGGTAGGAACCTTATAGACCCTCTTTTCAAGCATCCGGCCTGAACGGGCCAGGGCCTCGGCACAGAGCGCCTGGTTGGCAAAAGACATGTCCATCACGCTCGCGGGGTGCCCCTCGGCCGTGGAAAGATTCACGAGGCGGCCTTCGGCCAAAAGAAAGATTTTCCGTTTTGAAGGAAGAACAAATTCTTCGACATAATCCCGGACCATGCGCCTCGTACGCGCCATTTTCCGGAGCGCCGGGATGTCGATTTCAGCGTTAAAATGCCCTGAATTCGCGAGGATGGCGCCGTCTCTCATGACGCCGAAATGCTCCCTGCGGATCACGTTCAAATTCCCGGTCACCGTTACAAAAATCTCGCCCCGGGAGGCCGCGTCTTTCATGGACATCACGTCAAAACCGTCCATCACGGCTTCCAGCGCACGGAGAGGGTCGGTTTCTGTGACAATCACGCGGGCCCCCATTCCGCGCGCCCGGCTTGCGAGCCCCCGGCCGCACCAGCCGTAGCCCGCCACGACAAAGGTGCTCCCGGCCAAGAGAACGTTGGTGGCCCGGAGAATCCCGTCAATCGTGGATTGCCCCGTTCCGTACCGGTTGTCGAAGAAGTGTTTGGTGTCGGCATCGTTGACGGCAAAGATGGGAAAAAGAAGCAGGCCTTTTTTCTCGAGGCTCCGGAGACGCATCACGCCGGTCGTGGTTTCCTCCGTCCCTCCGATCACTCCGTTTGAGAGGGTTTTCATTTTTCCATGGAGCTGGGAAACGAGGTCCGCGCCGTCATCCATGGTGACCTGGGGATGATGCTCCAGGGCCGCGCGGATGTGGCTGTAATAGGTTTTCTCGTCCTCTCCTTTTTTCGCGAAAACGGGGATGCCGGACATCTCAACGAGCGAGGCGGCCACATCATCCTGCGTGCTTAAGGGGTTGGAGGCGCACAAAACAATGTCTGCTCCTCCCGCTTTGAGCGTGAGCATCAAATTCGCCGTCTCGGTCGTGACGTGAAGGCAGGCGGAAATCCGCATCCCCTTCAGGGGTTTTCTTTTTTTGAATTCCTCCTGAATGGACCGAAGAACGGGCATCTGCCGCTCGGCCCAGAGGATGCGTTTATTTCCTTGAGGCGCTAAAGACCGGTTCTTTACATCCGACTTCATGGGAGCAATTGGGTCCGTGGGGGTTGAGTTTCAGGGCTTTCCGGATCTTGGGAGCGCCGTCCAGGGCCTCCCAAGTGAATGTGCCTTCGGTCCTTCCGAAATGCCCATAGGCGGCCGTGGGGCGAAAAACGGGACGGCGGAGTTTGAGTTTTTCGATGATTCCGTTCGGCGTGAAATCGAAAAGGCCCCGGACCACCCGGGTAATTTCTTCATCCGGAACACAGGCCGTGCCGAAGGTGTTGATCATGACCGCCACCGGCTCCGCAACTCCGATGGCATAAGCAATTTGAATTTCGCACTCATCGGCGGCACCGGAAGCCACAATATTTTTTGCAAGATAACGGGCGAAATAGGAGGCGGAACGGTCCACCTTTGAAGGGTCTTTTCCGCTGAAGGCCCCTCCGCCGTGGGCCCCGTAGCCGCCGTAAGTGTCGACGATGATTTTTCTTCCCGTCAGGCCCGTATCTCCATGAGGCCCCCCCACTTCGAAACGCCCCGTCGGATTGATAAAAATTTTGGTATGAGCATCAAGATATTTCTTCGGAATGACTTCTTGAATCACCACTTTTTTGAGGTCGCGTTCAATCATCTTCTGGGTGGCTTCGCCGTCATGCTGGGAACTCAAAACAACGGCGGTCACCCGGCGAGGGGTCCCGTTATCATACTCCACGGTCACCTGACTTTTCCCGTCCGGCCGGAGATATTTGAGAATTTTTTCTTTCCGCACCTCGGCGAGGCGTTGGACGAGGCGATGCGCCAATAGAATCGGAAGCGGCATGAGGACATCCGTCTGGCGGGTCGCATAACCGAACATCATTCCTTGGTCCCCGGCTCCGCCCTTATTGACTCCGAGTGCAATGTCCGGAGACTGTCTTTGAACGGCCACCAGAATTCCGCAGGTTTTGTAATCGAAGCCGAACCTCGCATCCGTATACCCCACATCCTTAATCACCTGCCGGGCCGCTTCCTGCAAATCAACGTTCGCGCGGCTTGTGATCTCCCCCGCCAAAACCAAAGTTCCGGTGGTAACGAGGCATTCGCAGGCCACGCGGGAAAAGGGGTCCTGGGCAAGGTGGGCATCGAGAATGGCATCCGAAATTTGATCGCAGAGTTTGTCGGGATGCCCTTCGGTAACCGATTCAGAAGTAAAAAGATGTTTGGTTTTGCGCTTCATAACGTCGATGAACCTTTCTGAAAATAACGTTCCGCTTCCCGGTAGGATTCAAAATCGCCGATATCAAACCATTTTCCTTCAAAGGGATAGGCGAAAACCTGATCAACTTCTACGAGCCAACGGACATAATCTCCGGGTCGGTCGGCATTATGGCCTCCCCCGATATATCTGTCAAGAAAATCCAGACCTTCCTTGGCGAACCAGTAGACCCCCGTGGAAGCCAGATTTGACAAGGGTTTTTCGGGTTTTTCATAAAATTCCGTGATCCGGTTTTCGGCGTCCACCCGGACAATTCCGTATCGAGACGCAATGCCCTTCGGAACTTCGACCACTCCGATGCTTGCGTGGGGACGGCGGCCCCGGGCAAAGGAAAAAAAGGACTCGAAATCGGAATCAAAGAGATTGTCTCCGGCGAAGACTCCCACATCGTCCCGGATTTTGAATTTCTTCAAGACCAAAACCAGGTCTCCGATCGCCCCAAGCCGCTCGTCATTCGTCCGAGTACCGTCATTCACGACCTGGATTTTTTTCCGGCGATTTCCTCCGTCCGCCCACTTTTCAAAAGGAGTGTAAAATTTGTCATTCGTCACAATAAAAATTTGGTCGACCGAACCCAGGACTTCGATTTTCTCAAAGAGGTGTTCCAGAATCGGTTTGCCGCCGACCGGAAGGAGGGCTTTCGGCTGATTTTCTGTCAGGGGATAAAGGCGCGTTGCATAGCCGGCGCAAAGCAAAACGGCTTTCATCTCCCCAAAGGGACCTTCGCGAGCTGTTTTTTGAGCGATTCGATCACCGCCACCGGCGTGGGATCGATCCGGTAAAGCAGGGCGAGATAAAAACTGGCCCAGTCTCCTTCATAAACGACCGAGAAAAGACGGGCCAGGCGGCTTTTCCCCCGGGAATGAATTTCATGGACGAGGCCGCCCCCTTTTAAAATCACATCTTTCGTGATTCTCATCCGGAGTTGGATCCGTGCGTGGTCTTCCCGGTCCCTTAGAAAAACGGCCGTGGATTTCGAGACCAGTTTTTTCGGAAATTGCCACCCCAGGATTTCATTGTGGTTCATTTCCGGAATCAAATGGTGGGAGGACATGGCTTTTGCGTTTTCCTCGATTTGATTGCGGAAGCGGAGCGCCGCCGAATCCAAAAGTTCCGTGCCGGCATAAATCACCCCCCACCGCTCCCAGAGGGCTTGGGCAAGCCGTTTCGCCGGATTGGACACAGGGGAAACCTCGGGCCCGTACTCTTTCTTCGCCAGATTTTCGAGAAGCGAAAGGGTCTCGTCGATCGCCCGGGGGTCCCATTTCCAAAGCTTCAGCGCTGCCAGGACTTTAAGGACCGGAAAAACCGAATAGCCCAGCGCCACCCGCGGAGGAAATCCCGAAGGGATCTTGACGGAGGGGATCCCGAAACGGCCGGCGAGACGCGCCAACTCCCCTCCCGAAGTGATCGCAACGGCCTTGAGTTTGCGTTTCATGCCCTCCTGAAAAGCCGACAGGGTCTCCTCGGTATTCCCGGAATAGCTTGAAAAAATGCAAAGGGTCTTGGAATCCACAAAAGGAGGAAGACAGTAGTGGCGGGAAACCCAGATGGGGATCGGAAAATCGAAAGAAGCGAGAGAGCGGATGACGTCTCCCCCGATGGCCGAGCCGCCCATGCCGGCGAAAACAATTTTTTCCACACTCCCCGGGGACCAGCGCGGGGGATCAAAGGTTTCGCCGATTTCGACGGCCTCCCTCACCTGTTCCGGAAAGTTCCTTAAAAGATCGACCATCCGGGAACGGTCCAAATTTTGTGACGCATTCATGATTCTTCTCCCAGGGCTTTGAGCACGTGGCGGAATTTTTTGGAAAGAAACTGATGCACTTCGATCCCGGTTTCAAATTGAAGGGCCTTCTCGGCAATTTCCCTGGCCTCTTTGTAAGCCACCATCCGAATGGCTTTCTTCACTTTGGGGAGCAGGAGGGGGCTCGTGCTGATTTCATCGATCCCGAGTCCCAAGAGGAGGATGGCGACCGCGGGGTCTCCGGTCATTTCTCCGCAGGTCCCCACCCAAATTTTATTTTTGTGGCCGTTCATGATCACTTCCCGGATCAATCTCAAAATGGCGGGGTGGGTCGGCTCGTAAAGGTAGGCGATTTTTTCATTCACCCGGTCCACGGCGAGGGCATACTGGATCAAATCATTGGTGCCGATGGAAAAGAAGTCCACTTCCCTCGCCAAAGAGTCGCTCGTCAGCGCCGCCGAAGGAATTTCGATCATGGCACCGGTTTCGATCTCTGCATTAAAGGGAATCTTTTCTTTTCGAAGCTCGCGCTTGCATTCTTCCAAAATTTCATTGGCCCTCAAAAGCTCGGTCAGATTTGAAATCATCGGATACATCAATTTGAGGTTGCCGTGGGTGCTCGCCCGGAGAATCGCCCGAAGCTGGGTTTTGAAGACATCGACGCGGGCCAAACAAAACCGGATGGCCCGCCATCCCAAGAAGGGGTTCATCTCATGGGGAACTTCGAGCGAAGAAAGAAATTTATCGCCTCCCAAGTCAAGCGTCCGGATGATGACGGAGTAAGGCACAATTTTATTGGCCACCGTGCGGTAGGCCTCGTATTGCTCCTGTTCGGTCGGGAGATCGGTGCGGTTCATATAAAAATATTCCGTGCGGTAAAGACCGATCCCCGCGGCGCCGTGGGCCACGACCGAGGGGATTTCATCCGGAAATTCGATATTGGCGGAAAGCTCGACGCGGTGTCCGTCGCTGGTCTGGGCCGGGAGATTGCGGAGTTTATCAAGCTCGGTGACAAGTTCGCTGAAACGTTTTTCCTCCCGAAGATACGCCGCAAGGGCCCGTTGATCGGGATGAACAATCACGACCCCGTGATTTCCGTCAATGATCAGAGTGTCTCCCGTCGAGATTTCCTTCGTCACGTGATCCAGACCCACCACCGCCGGAATTTCCAGGGAGCGGGCCATGATGGCGGTGTGGGAAGTGGGCCCCCCGATATTGGTGGCGAAAGCGATCACTTTCTGTTTGTCCATGGTGGCCGTATCCGAAGGGGAAAGATCATGCGCCACCACAATAGCTTTTTCAGCGAGTTTGGATAAGAGGGTCCGTTCCTTTCCCGTCAGGTTTTCAATCAGACGTTTTGCGATGTCGCGGATATCGGCCACCCGCTCCTTGAGGTATTCGTCATCCACTTGAGAAAAAGCGCGGAAATATTTCTGGACGACAATGGAAAAGGCGTATTCCGCATTGACGCGTTTTTCTTTGATGGTGGTGAGGACATCTTCGATGAGACTCCGGTCTTCCAGGACCAGCAAATGGGCCATGAAGATATCGGAATGCTCCCGGCCGATTTCCGCGGAAAGTTTCTTGCGGATCCCCAGGATATCGGCCCGGGTCCGCGTGAGGGCGTCTTCAAAGCGCGCGATTTCCTGGGGGATTTGCCCGTCACTCACCCGCACTTTGGGGAGCGTTTGAAATTCATCCCCCTCGGAATGGAGGACGTAGGCCTTGCCGATCGCGACACCGGGAGAGACCGCGATCCCTGTCAATTTCTTCGCGTTCCGGGAGGGGCGTATCCGCTTTTTACGGGAAGTCTTGGTCACGTGAAGTCTCATTCTCCGAAATTATTGCGCACGAGCTGCGCCAGAGTCGAGATGCTCTTCGCGGCATCGGGCCCCGTGGCACGGATTGTAATTTGAACGCCTTGCCCGGCCGCCAACGTCATAATCCCCATAATGGATTTGCCGTCGGCTTTCGACTTCCCCTTCTGGACCTCGATTTTGCTTTTAAACTTATTGGCGGTCTGGACAAAAAGGGCCGCGGGCCGCGCATGCAAACCGGAACGGTTTTGGATGAGAAGGGTGACTGATTTGGTGGGGGGGCGTTTATCCATCGGAGTCCTATACGGCCGTCTGTTTGATTCTAAGATAATGGTCAAAAATGAGCCTGCCGAGTGTCGGCGGATCATGCCTCACCTGGCTCTCCGCTTTGAGAAGGGAGCCTTCGACGACCTCATATCCTTTTTCGCGGATCACATTCAAATCCAACCGGACCGGCTCCGCCCCCTTTTCGCGGTATTTTTGAATCATGGTTTTCGGAACGGGCTGCGTGTTCACCACGCAAACGTCGACGAGGCGCGGATCGGTGTGGTCCAAAAGCACGCGGAGATGGTCGTAGGCGCTGAAACCGTCCGTCTCGCCCGGTTGAGTCATAATATTGATAATGAAAAATTTCTGGGCATCGGATTTGAGAATCGCCTCGCCGATTTGTTCGATCAAAAGATTCGGCAGGATGCTGGTGTAAAGACTCCCCGGGCCCAGGATGATCACTTCGGCATTCCCGATGGCATGCAAGGCTTCCGGGGTGGCGATGCAATTCTTGGGTTTGAGACGGATGTTGCGAAGGGGCTTGTTTTGTTCCGTGATATTGGTCTCCCCTTCGGCGATACCGCCGTCTTTAAACTCCCCCACCAAAGTCACTTTTTGGAGGGTGGAAGGGATCACCCTTCCCCGGATCGCCAAGACTTCGCTGGAGGCCCGGATCGCCTTTTCAAAGTCTCCCGTGACTTTGGAAAGCGCCGCGATGAAAAGGTTGCCGAAGCTGTGCCCCTTGAGGCCATTGCCTTCCTCAAAACGGTATTGAAAAAGATCCCGGATCAAGGGTTCGGCATCCGCAAGGGCCACGAGACAGTTCCGGATGTCTCCCGGCGGCAGAATGTCCATTTCATCCCGAAGACGTCCCGAACTTCCCCCCGTGTCCGTCACCGTCACAATCGCGGTGATGTTGCTCGTAAAAGCCTTGATTCCCGCAAGGAGGGTACTCAACCCCGTCCCCCCGCCCACGGCGACGACGCGGGGCCCCCGTGAGAGGGACTCGATTTGACGCCTTTGATAAACGAGGTCCACCAAAGGAGAAGAAGAGCTGTCCTGATGAATGGGCATGAGCGTTCTTACAAAAATCCGCACCATGTTTTTGATGCCGGTGTAGACAAGGAAGATGCCAAAGATAAGTATGGCAGTGGCAAAGGCGCCCAAAAGAACGCTTTTATGGGTGAGGACCTTCACGGCCCCCATGGCGACCGCAACAATGAGTCCGAGTCCCAGCGCACAAAGGATGATCCAACGTTTGATTCCGAGGCCCGGATAAAGCCACTTAAAAAATTGCATGCTTAATGCCTCTTCTCTTCTTCCCGCTTAATGAGTTCAAAAATCTCCTCGGGGCTTTGACAGCGTTTGATGAGTTCGCAGAAATAACTGTCCCGAAGGAGTCTCGAAATTTGCGCCAAGGCCTTGAGGTGGGGTCCGGCCGTGTCTTTGGGAGCCACTAAAAGAAAGAAAATATAGACGAGTTCTCCGTCCAGAGCGTCAAAATTGACTCCCTTGCGGCTGACACCGAGGGCGGCCGCAAGTTCCCCCGCTTTTTCCGTCTTGCCGTGAGGAATGGCGATGCCCTGCCCGATCCCGGTTGAACCCAGGCTTTCCCGCTCGAGGAGGGCTTTCACAATGGCCTTGCCGTCACCCAAGTCCTTGGTCCCGCTCAACACCTCGACCAATTCTTTTAAAATTCCCTCTTTATTTGAAGCCGTGAGTCCGATCTTAATCGCTTTTCGATCCAGAAAATCCGTGATCTTCATTCTTTTCTCCCCTTTGAAAGTGATGATTGTTTGCGGAGCAAAATTACCCAGAGGGTATGTTTAACTCACGAGCCGAACGCCTACGATTTTTTTGATGATGGCTTTTGACTTTTTCACGAAATTTTTTAAGCTGCTTCTCGACACGCTCACAGGCCGTGTCAATCGCCGTATAAAGGTTGCCTTTGTGGCGCCCTTCCCCGTAAACGCGGAGTTGCGGTCCCAGGGAGGTAATTTCGGCGATAAAAAAATACTTTTCTTTTTTCAAAATGACGTGGGATTCCACGAGACGCGGAACATACCTCTCCAATTTTGAGGCTTTCCGAACAACCCAGTCTTTAATCCTTTCCGTGACTTCTAAGCCTTTCCCTGTGATCCGGATTTCCATAAATCGTTAAACGAGCGTAAACCGTTCCCCCAAATAGATTTGCCGCGCCCTCCGGTCCGTGGCAAGAAACTGGGAAGTCCCCGAGACTTCGATTTTGCCCTCATTCATAATATAAGCCCGGTCGGTAATGGAGAGGGTTTCGCGGACGCTGTGGTCCGTTAAAAGAATGCTAAGGCCCTGTCCCTTCAATTTCGTAAGGATTTTCTGGACTTCAAAGACCGCAATCGGATCCACGCCGCTGAAAGGTTCATCCAAAAGAATGAGGGAGGGATTGGTCACGAGGGCGCGGGTCAGCTCCAGGCGGCGTCTTTCGCCTCCGGACAAGGTGTAAGCTTTGTTTTTCGCAAGATAGGCAATGTCCAGCTCGTTTAAGAGCCGTTTGAGCCGGGCTTCGCGCTCGGTCGGCGCGATATCCAATGTTTCAAGAATGGCCATGATATTTTCTTCGACGGTGAGCTTACGGAAAATAGAAGGCTCCTGGGAAAGGTAGCCGATACCGAGCCGGGACCTTTTGTACATCGGGAGATGCGTGATGTCTTCCCCGCGGAAAAGAATTTTTCCGCTGTCGGGTTTGATGACACCCACCGTCATATAAAACGTGGTGGTTTTTCCCGCGCCATTCGGACCCAAAAGCCCGACAATCTCCCCCCGGAAGATATTGATGCTGACTTTATTGACCACGGTCCTTCCGCGGTAACTTTTTATAAGATCGCGGGTTTCGAGGAGGGGGGTCATAGAGTCAGCATACTTTCCTGCATTGGTTTTGTGCCTTCCATGTAAAGGGCTTCGACATCTCCTCCCAATATGATCTTCCCCTCTTCCGCCATATAAATCACCGTGTCGCTATAAGTCTGATTGCCGTCGGAATTTTCCACGACCACATTTCCGGAAGCCACGATTTTCGAAACCCGGTGCGACGTCTTATTGTAATAAACTTCCATGGCATCCGCTTTCAGTTTCCCCCGCCCGTCCCGGGCAATCACATTCTCGTGAAACCGGGAGATGTTGAGATCGTAGTCCACGACCAGAGGACCGTCGCAGGTGATGACGGTCGGGACGCTGCTGTCTTTATCGGATTCGGGATTTTTTACGATCACCGTCACATTCTCTCGAAATCTCACTTTTTTCAGGCGGGAATCCCCGCGGGCACCCCGGCCTTCAATGCTGATATTATCTTTTTTCACTTCGACCTCAAGGGAAGTTTCGAGAAGTTTCCGGGTGGGAAGGATGTCCAATGCCTCGGTCAGGAGCCGGGTCCCATTCTCGGTCGTTGCCACCACATTTTTTTCAAGATGAACCCGGCTTGTCTCCTTGTCCACATTCCCCTGATCCGCGGTGATGGTCACGGGGGACTGCTCGGCATAAGCTTTGGCGATCACATTACGGAGAAAAACGTTTCTTGTAAACACGTCCGCAGAATCGCCTTCGATTTCGATTTCCCTGTCTCCGGAGGTCGTGTACTTCGAGAAAGAAAAGTTGAAGACTTTGTGAAATTCGCCTTCCGGGCCCGGCGCCTGGGGGGACTTTCCAAAATTCTTCGGGTCTTTCTGCTGAAAAAAGACCTGGGCCTGAATGAGGCCGACATATAAAAGGAGAAAAGCAACGGCTGAAAGCAGAAATCGTTTAATCATGAAACACCCGCCGGTTCCGCTTGAGAAGCTTGAGTTTTCCAGCGCCGGTGCATCCAGGCCCACTGGTCGGGAAAGGCGCGGATTTTCTCCTCGATCACGCGGGACCACCGGGCCGTATACTCCTGGATGGTTTCTTCCCGCGTTCCCCGTGCCTCCACCCGGATCGGCTCCTCAACGAGGAGTTTGTAACGCTCTCCTTCGCGGACCACAAACATAGGCAAGATGGGCGCCCCTGTGACCAAAGCAAGTTTCGCCGGCGCGGTCAAGGTGTAGGCGGGACGGCCAAAAAAGGGAACGAAGATGCCGTCCAAACGGTCGATATCCTGGTCTGCAGCGATCCCCAAAACCTGATTTTGATTGAGGATTTCCACCAGTTCCCTGGCCGGCGCATCCTGATAGAGGGTGCGAAGCGTCACGGATTTTCTTAAATTGACAATGATTTCGTTAAACCTCTCATAATAAATTTTTCTTCCCACCATCACCCCCGGGCAATCATGAAGTTTCAGAAAGGCCCCCATGAGCTCCCAATTCCCCAAATGAGCGGTGAGAAGGATCACTCCGTGGCCTTCGGAAAGAAGCCGGTTGAGCCGTGAAAGCCCGTCTCCTTTTTCAACCAAGCGGTCCACTTCTTCCTTCGTGAGTTTTGGAAAACGGAGGACTTCCACCGCCTCCCGGGCCCAATGAATGAAAACGCGCCGGGCAAGTTCCCGAATTTCCTTGGGACTTTTTTCTTGGGCGTAAGCCCAGGTTAAATGAAGAACCGTTTTCTCCCGCTCCCGCCGGGCGATAAGAAAAGTGAGTTTCCCGATTCCCTCCGCAACGGCAAGCGCGGTCCCGCGGGGAAGCAAAACCGCGATGCCTTGTATCAAACGCAGGCCCAGATAAAGCAGATAACGGTACGGCTTATTTTTCATACAAAACCGGCCTTGAGAAGGTCCTGGACGTCCAACAGTCCTACTGGCCGGCCTTTGCCGTCCACCACTGGAAGTTCGTCGATTTTTTTCTCGCGCAAGATATGTAATGCTTCGGCAGCCAGGCGGTCCTGGTGAACCACGAGCGGTTTGAGGGTGGCCACTTTTCGAATCGGGGTCGAGAGAATCATTTCCCCGTCTTCCCGGAGACGGCGGCGGAGGTCGCCGTCGGTAAAAATTCCGATGAGTTTTTTGGACCGATCGACCACGGAACAGCTTCCGGCCCTCGCTTGGGTGATGGCGAAAAGCGCCTCCCTCACCGGCGTCGCATCGCGCACGACGGGATGCGATTTTCCTTTCCTCATCAAATCTTTCACTTTAAGGAGTTTTTTTCCCAAATTGCCGCCGGGATGGAAAAAAGCAAAATCTTCTTCGCGGAATCCCTTTTTCTTTGAAAGGGTGAGGGCGAGGGCGTCCCCCATGGCCAGACAAACGGCCGTCGAAGTGGAGGGCGCAAGCCCCAAAGGACAGGCTTCCCGATCAATGGAAATATCCAGCACCTCTTCGGCATTCCTGGCCAAGGTGGAACGGACATTCCCCGCGAGGGCGATCAGTTTGACTCCGATTTTTTTCAAAGGAGAAAGAAGCCGGATTATTTCTTCGGTTTCTCCGCTATGGGAAAGGGCCATCACGAGGTCTTTTCCGGTCACCATTCCCAAATCGCCGTGGAAGGCCTCGGCCGGATGAAGGTAAAGACTCGGGGTCCCCGTCGAGGCCAGGGTGGCCGAGATTTTCCGGGCGATGAAACCCATCTTGCCCATGCCGGTCACGATGATGCGGCCGGAACACTTGTCCATCAATTCAACCGCCCGCTCAAAATTTTTCCCCACGCGCGGGATGAGCCGCCGGATGGCGTCGGCTTCGATCTTAAGAATGCGCCGGGCTTCCGACTTAACGTCATTGCGAGGAGTCCCGCCCCAAGGGGCGGGACGACGAAGCAATCCCCTGCGAGATTGCTTCGCCCGCCTTCGGCGGGCTCGCAATGACGGAACTAATTTAATTTTTTCCATTTAAAACCGGCGCGGTGATCCGGATTTTCACGAGAGTTTCCAAAAGCCCCTCGAGCCGGTTCAGGGCCAGCATATTGGTGCCGTCGGAAAGGGCCTTCGTGGGAGTTTCGTGGACTTCCATGAAAAGGGCATCGGCCCCGGAGGCAATCGCGCAGCGGGCCAAAGTCGGGATAAACTCCGGAAGCCCTCCGGTGCGGACCCCTTCCCCGCCCGGCTGTTGGACGGAATGGGTGGCGTCAAAGACAACGGGATAACCGAATCCCCGCATGATGGGGATGGCGCGGAAATCATTGACGAGATTCTGGTAGCCGAAGGAAAATCCGCGCTCCGTGATCAGGAGCCTCCGGTTCCCGGTCGATTCGAGCTTGCGGATAATATTCCGAACTTCCCAGGGCGAAACAAACTGGCCTTTTTTGACGTTGACGATTTTTCCACTTTTTCCGGAAGCAATAATCAGATCGGTCTGGCGGCAAAGAAACGCGGGGATTTGGATGATATCCAAAACATCTTTGGCCATGTCCACTTCTTCTTTGCAATGAACATCGCTTAAGACGGGAAGCCCGAACTCTTTTTTCACCTTCGAAAGAATTTGGAGCCCCTTTTCGATCCCCGGCCCGCGGAAGGACTCGAGGGACGAACGATTGGCCTTGTCGTAACTGGCTTTGAAAATATAGGGGAGCTTCAGCTTTTTTGCGATGCGGGAAATTTTCTCGGCATGGCGAAGCGTGGCCTTTTCGCTTTCAATCACGCAGGGGCCGCCGATCAGTACGAAACTGCGCGGATCCCCGAAAACAATTTTTCCCAGTTTGACGCGCCGAACCATTAGAAATTAAACCACCTCACTCGGGGTCCGCTCCTTTTCTTCGGAATTTTCATCGTTGGGATCCCCCGGACCCGCGGAATGTTTCTCCGAAGAATTTTCTTCGGAAGGATGGTCCTGGCTGTGGAGAAAGGCGTGGCGGATGAATTCACGGAAAAGAGGATGGGCGTGATCCGGTTTGGATTTGAATTCGGGGTGAAACTGGCTTGCCACAAACCACGGATGATCTTCCAATTCGACGATTTCGACCAGTTTTGCCCCGGGAGAAGTCCCGGAAACCCGGAGTCCTAGTTTCGCAAAGCTCTCGCGGTATTTATTATTGAATTCGTAACGGTGGCGATGACGCTCCATGACTTCCTCGGCTTTATAGGCCTTGGCGGCCAGCGAATCTTTCTTCAAGTGGCAGGGAAGGGCGCCGAGCCGCATGGTCCCCCCCATGTCCTCCACCCCTTCCTGTTCCTCAAGAAGACTGATCACGGGGTGGGCTGTCTTTTTATTGAATTCGGTTGAATTGGCGCCTTTCAGCCCCGCCACCGTGCGCGCAAATTCGATCACGGCGCACTGCATTCCGAGACAAATGCCAAGATAAGGAATTTTTTGTTCGCGGGCATATTGAACGGCCTTGATCTTTCCCTCGATCCCGCGGTATCCGAACCCTCCGGGGATAAGAATTCCGCTCACACCCTTCAGATATTTTTCAGCCTTGCCTTTATCGAGCCGCTCGGCGCTGACCCGCTTGATGACGACGCCCGTGTCATTGGCGATCCCGCCGTGAATGAGGGCCTCGTAAATAGATTTGTAGGCGTCTTGAAGCTGGATGTATTTACCGACCACCGCCACTTTGACCGTGTGTTTCGGACAAAGCGCCTTGCCCACCACTTCGCGGCGCCATTCATTGAGATCGGCGGCGCGGTATTCCAGATGGAGATGTTTGGAGATGACTTTATCGAGGCCCTGCTCTTTGAACATGAGGGGAACTTCATAAACGGAGGTGACGTCGCGGGCTTCGATGACGGCGTCGGATTCGACGTTACAAAAGAGGGCGATCTTTGATTTGAGGTCTTTGGAAAGTTTTTTTTCGGTGCGGCAGAGAAGGATGTCGGGCTGGATACCGATTTCCCGGAGACGGCCCACGCTGTGTTGAGTGGGTTTGGTTTTGAGTTCGCCCGCGGAGCGAATGAACGGAACCAAAGTTAAATGAATAAAAACGCAGTTGTCCCTTCCCACTTCCTGGCGGAATTGACGAGCCGCCTCGAGAAAAGGGAGCGATTCGATGTCGCCCACCGTTCCTCCGATTTCCGTGATCACGAGGTCATAACGCTTGTTCCGGGAGACCTCGCGGATCCTTTCTTTGATTTCATTCGTAATGTGCGGCACCACCTGGACCGTTCCGCCGAGGTATTCGCCTTTTCTTTCCTTGGTAATCACCGCATTGTAAATTTGGCCCGTGGTCACGTTATTCAGCCGGCTCAAGGGGCTGGAAGTGAAACGCTCGTAATGCCCGAGGTCCAAATCTGTTTCGGCGCCGTCTTCGGTCACATAGACTTCGCCGTGCTGGTAGGGGTTCATCGTGCCCGGATCGACATTGATATAAGGGTCAAGCTTTTGCAGAGCGACTTTGAGGCCTTTGGACTCCATCACCCTTCCGATGGAAGCCGAGGCAATGCCTTTTCCGAGCGAGGAAACCACGCCACCCGTGATAAAAATGTGTTTAGGCATGGGTCAAAAAACCCCCTGCGACGCGATCGCCTGTTTGAGTTCCGCAGGCTCGATCGTCGCGGTCCCCAGTTTCCCGACCACAATCCCCGCCGCAAGATTGGCAAGCACGGCCGCTTCCCTCAAAGTGGCCCCGGCCGCAATCCCGAGGGCGAAGACGGCAATCACCGTGTCTCCCGCTCCGGAAACGTCATACACTTCCCGGGCCATTGTGGGAATCCTGAAAGTCGCCCGGTTCTTTTCGAAAAGCGCCATTCCTTCTTCTCCCAAGGTGACGAGGATGGATTTGGAGCCGAGGCGTTTTAAAAGTCCGCGTCCGACTTCTTCCAATTTCACTTCGCGGCCGTTCAGGTTGGCCCCGTAAGCGCCGTAGGCCTCGGACCGGTTCGGCGTTAAAGAGGTCACGCCTTGATAAAGCGGAAAATGTTTTTCTTTGGGATCCACCAGCACCGGTTTTCTAAATTTTTTTATCAATTTCATGAGCGGGGTCAGAAGAAAAGGTTCGATCACGCCCTTGCCGTAATCTTCCATAATGACGGCGTCCGTTTCTTTGATTTTCTTCTGAACAAATTGAATAATTTTTTTGGCATCCACTTTGGAAATCGGCTGGGCTTTTTCCCGGTCCACCCGGACCACCTGTTGGGAATGCGCGATAACCCTTGTTTTGATAGTGGTGGGTCTTGCCCGGTCGATGATCACGCCCCCGGTATCGATTCCTAGTTTCCGCATTCCGCGGACAAGGAGCCGGCCTTCGATATCGCGTCCGAGCACCCCGCACGGAAAAACCGACCCCCCCAAAGTACGGATGTTATTGGCGACATTCAGAGAACCTCCGGGCAGGAAAGATTCGCGCTTTACATTCACGACGGGAACGGGGGCTTCGGGGGAGATCCGGGAGACGTTTCCCCAGATATACTCATCCAGGATGAAATCCCCCACGACAAGGACACGGGTCTTGGGGAAAAGTTCGACCAGTTCCAGCAATCGGTTTGCAGGTGTCCTGCGGAGCGTGTCCATTAAACGTAAGTCCTTGTCCTGGATAAAGTTTTGTATTTTATCACCGGTGCCCCAAAAGTGTCAACGGAAGGCCCTTTCTTATATAGTAGGTTCACTTGTAGTGGATCCACTTGAAAAATTTTTAGGACGTTAACCTAATGTGTTATACTGTAAAGCATTATGAAAAAGACATTCGTCTTTTGGGACAACTCAAACATCTTTATTAGTGCCAAAACTGTTGCGGCAACTCAAGAAGGGCCTGACAAGGCTTATAAATTAAGGGTTAGTTTTGACAGACTCCTTCGTTTGGCTACTGCTGATCGACCTCTGGAATTTGCTATTGCAGTTGGTTCCATCCCCCCCCAATTGAGACACGTCTGGAACAAATTGGAGAAGACGGGGGTAAAAGTTGAATTATTTGAAAGGAGCTCTCAATCAGAAAAAGAGCAAGCAGTAGATCAAGCTCTACAAGTACATATGTTAAGGAAAGCATTTGATTATAACGGCAGCCCTGGTATTGCCGTAATGCTCACGGGCGATGGGAAAGGCTTTTTGGATGGAGCGGGTTTCCATGCCGATTTGGAGAGAATGCACAAAAAAGGGTGGGACATTGAAGTGTTAGCTTGGGAAGAAACATGCAATCCTCGACTCAAAGAATGGGCAAAAAAAATTGGCATATTTATTCCCCTTGAAGAATTTTACGGAAGCATAACTTTTTTAGACGACGAACACGGCGTTATTAGGCAAACAAAACCTCTCGAAATTTCCAAACGTCCAATAAGTAAAAGTTAGTTGGCCTGTATTACGCTTCATTTGAAGTCTAAAACCGGAACACCGGACAAAACCCGCCAAAAATTCTTTTTATCCAAGAGTTCCAGAACTTCGGGGGGATAAAGGGCGCTCAAGCATTCACGGTCCACACAGGCGGAGTTGTAGCGGAAATCGGAATAACAAGGACGGCAGGCGAGATCCTGCCTCATCACGGCAACGGCCTTGGGAGAAGGGGGATAAGGGCCGTAAACCTGTGCGTCCACGGGCCCATAAAAAGCAACGAGAGGAATCGAGAAGGCGTGGGCCAAATGCACAAGCCCGCCGTCATTCGCCAGAAAAAGCGCGGCCTTCTCAAGCGAGGCGGCGGTCATTCCGAGCGAAAGCTCCCCTGAAAGATTGACGGCCGGCAAGGGACTATTTTTTTCGATTTCCTCTCCCAGGGATCTTTCTCCCCCACTCCCCAAAATTAAAATCTCTCCGAAATCGATGCGCTCCCGCAAAAGGGAAATCATTTCGACAAAAAAGGAAACGGGCCATCTTTTAAACGGGGCGTCTTTGCCCCAGGACTCTCCCCCGCCGGGCGCCACGGCAAGGCAAGGGCCTGAAGACGGGAAATTTCTCTCGGCCAAAAGTTCGGAGGTTTTTTGCCGGTCGTCCTCGGAAAGATAAAATTCGGGAAAACGCTCCTCAATCTCCAAGCCCAAAAATTTTCCCAGTTCGCAGTAAAAATCGATGAGGTGGGCACCCGAAAAACCCCGGGGAAGCGGAAGGCCTTGGCTCAAGAAGAGTCCGCGGTTTTTGAAGTTGAAACCGATCCGCCGGGGAATCCCTAGAAAAAATTGGCCGTAGAATCCATATTCACCCCGGGGAGAAAAATCGATCAAGAGGTCATACCGGCCCCGGAGGGACTTCCAAAGAAGAATCTTCTCGTTCTCGACCTCCCGTTTGTCGGCGGTGCGCCATCGGTCTTTATCAATCGAGAAAATCCGGTCGACATGCGGATTGTGGCGAAAAACGGGCTCCGTTCTCGATCCGAGAAGGAGATCCACCGATTCGACCGTGGGAAGACACCGAAGCGCGCGCAAAAGCGGCGTGATAAAAAGCGCGTCGCCGATCCCAAAGGGTTGGTTGATTAAAATTCTCCGAACCGACCTCATGACAGGAAGGCCTCCGCTTCCTTCAAAACCTCTTCCGTGGAAATCACATCCAGACAGAGAAAGTTAATTTGACAGTTGTGGGCCAGACAGACGGGACAACCCACTTCTTTGTGGATCACCTTCGCTTCTTTTCCCAGCGGGCCCCACCGGCGGGGACTCAATCCCGCGAGATTCCTTCCAAAAATTGCAAGGACCGGGGTCCCCACGGCCCGGGCCACGTGGACCGGTCCCGAGTCATTGGAAATCAGAAGCTTGGCGTCTTTGAGAAGCCACCCCAGCATCCCCAGAGAGAGTTTCCCGCTTAAATCCAAAATCCGGGCAGAGGCTTCCTTTTTGACCCGGACGGCAAAGGGTTTGTCTTTGAGGGAACCGATCAAAGCGATTTGGACCGCGTATTTTTCCTGGATCCGGTCGGCCAAACGGGCAAAGCGGTCAACCGGCCAAATTTTTGAGGGGCAGCTGGCGCTGGGGTTAAAAACAAGGTAGGGTTTCGCCGTTTCAAAACCTGCATTCTTCAGAAAAAGAGAGAGCGAAATTTTATCCTTTTCCTTGAGGGGAAAATGGGTCTGAATTTTTTTGGGCGGATTGACCCCCAAAAATTTTAAAAGATCAAAGTTGTATTCGGCTTCATGCTTCAGGCCTTCCCCTTTGTGGTCTTCGAGACCGCGGGTCAGGGTCCAGCCCATTTTTTTGCGGTAGCCGATCCGCGACGGGATCCGGGCCAGCCAGCTCACGAGATGCATCCGGTTGGTCGGATGAAGGTGGATCGCGAGATCAAAACGCTTTTTGGAGAGTTCCCGCGCAAAACGGAGATTCCCCCACCACCCTTTTTCGCTGCCTTGCTTGTCATAAAGAATCACTTCGTTGAGAAACGGATTTCCTTCGACAAGGGGCCTGTTCTCAAGAAAGGTAAGGCAGGCGAGATGAGCTCCCGGAAACTGGCGGCGCAGGGCCTCAAAGACCGGCGTCGAGAGGACAAGGTCCCCGATCCGGTCGGTCCGCGTGACCAGGATCCTTTTAAAATCCGCACTCTCAACCAACGTAGACTTTTCCATGGAGAAGTTCTTCACAGGCCCGAAAAACCTTTTCGGGCGAAAGATCCTGCAGGTTAAAAGGAGGGGTCTCGCGCACGATGCGCCAAATTTTATTTTCCCGTCCGTAACGCCGGTGATCGGTGGGGCCGAAAACCGCCACGACCGGGCGGAAAAGTTCATAGCCCAGATGCATCACGGCGCTGTCATTGGTCAAGACAAGCCGCGCACGGGAGACGAGCGAGGCCAGCTCTCTCAAGGTAATTTCACCGCAAAGATTGAGAACCCGTTTCGGGTCGATTTCGGAAAGCAGGCGCCCCAGAGAGGTTTCGCTTGCATCCCCAACCGCAAAAACCCGCAGGTCCGTACGTTCCAGAAGGCGCGAGGCGACTTCGCCGAAGCCTTCGAGGCGCCAGCGTTTCTCGTCACTCCCCGCCCCCGGGGCCACCACGATCCCGGCCTCAAGATCGAATCCCCTCTTGGCCAATTTTTCGGAAAGGGAGGCTTGATCCTCCGGGGAGAAGAAATCAAATTTGGCGGACTCTTCGACGGGAAGCCCGGTCCGGCCGAGAACTTCGAGATGCTGGCGCCGGGCGTTCCGGGACTCATTCCAGCGAAAAAGAGGACTGCGGCGCCTTGCCCGGACGAGGAAAGGCAAGGCCGTGTTTCTCAAATCCACGGCTTCATCGTAAGAAATCTCATTGAGGGACCGAATCAACTCCCATTGGCGGGCGAACCCCGCCCCTTTATCATAAATCAGAAGCCGGTCGATTTGACGGCTCCCTTTCAAAAGCGGGGCGGCCTTGGGGCCCGTCACGACCGTGAGTTTGGCTTGGGGGAAACTCGCATGAAGCGAAGCGATGACCGGTGTCGTCAGAATCACGTCGCCGATATTGCTTAGCGTGATAACGAGAATGTTTCGGCTTTCTGGGGCCATAAATTTTCTTCCCGAATTTTCTTGAGCACTTCTTCAGACGAGATCCGCTCCATCCACCCTCCGGGCGGCAGTTTCTCCCCTTTCCACGGAACCGAAAACCCAGGGGGGATGGTTTGAATGATTACCTTTTTTCCGATTCCCCGCGGGCCCGTGAGTTTGGGACAAGTGGGTCCGAAAAGCGCGACCACCGGCGTCCCCACTCCCGAGGCAATGTGAAGGGGCCCGGAATCACTTGAAACCACGAAGGCCGCGGATTGGAAAAGGGCGCCCAGCACTCCGAGGGACGTCTTGCCGCAAAGGGAGATGGGGCGTGTCAAGGCGGCTTTCCGAATGATTTCCTGGGCGATGATCTCGTCACCGCGGGAGCCCGTTAAAACGATAGGACAGGAAAAAGTCTGGGTGATCAAATCCGCAAGCCGGGCAAAATTCGTCGCGGGCCAGCGCTTGGGCCCCCAATTGGCGCCGACATGAAAAGCAACGAATCCTTTTTGCGGAAAGTTGTGTTCCTGCAGGATGGCCAGAGCCCCCCTTTCCTCCTTGGGCCGGCAGAAAAATTGGTATTCGGCCCCGAATTTCACTTTAAGCCCCGCCCATTTCAAAAGGACAAGAAAATAGTCGACCTGATGGAGCGGCCTCGGAGGCGCGGGGACGGCCGTCGTGAGAAACCATTTTCTTTTGGGGGTCGCGTAACCGATCCTCTCCCGGACTCCTCCGAGCCGGGTGAGAAGGGCCCGCGTAAACGAACGGTGAAAAAGAAATGCCTTGTCGAATTTTTGGCGCCGGAGCCAAAGGATCAAGCGGATCTTGGCGAAAAGTGAACGGTCTTCTTTTCTTTCATCGAAGGGCTTCACCTCATCCAAAAAAGGAATCGCTTCTAAGATTTCGAGGCAGCGCGGGGGGGTGAGCGCCACGAGCCGCGCGTGGGGAAAATTTTCACGAACGGCCTGAATTGCCGGCACTTCAAAAAGGACGTCCCCCAGCCAGTTTTTGGTGAAGATCAGAATTTTCATATTGCCTTTGCAAGTGGGGCGTCCGCAAGATTTTTACGGACCATTTCAAAGACCTCCTCCACTCCGATTTTTTTGAGGCACGCCAGGTTTTCCAAATTATGACAGACCCCTTTGTAACAGGGCTGGCAAGGGAGCCGGCGGGTCAAAACGGTGATTCCGCGGCCGGGAGGGGCGTGGCGGCGCGGATCAGTGGGGCCGAAAAGCGCGACCGTGCGGACCCCCATGGCGGCCGCGATATGAAGAGCGGCGGTATCTCCCGTCACCAGCACATTCAATTTTTTAATAAGCGACACGAGTTCCGTGAGAGAAGTCTGGCCCACCCAGTTGATGATCCTTCCGGAATCGGTGGGGAAGTCTCCGGCGAGCGCTTCATCTTCCCGGGAACCCAAAAGCACCACGCGGCAATCCGATTCTTTAATCAGTTGTTCCGCCAGGGTGCGGTAATATTCGATGGGCCAGCGTTTGGTGGCCCAGCGCGCACTCGAACCCATGGCCAGCCCCACGAGCTTCGTTTCGGGGGCGAGTTTTTTCTCTTCAACCCAATGATTCACCTTGGCCTCCGCAGCCGGATCGGCCCAAAGCTCCAATCTTTCGTCCAGTTGGGTAACCCCCAGACGGGAGAGGACCTTGAATTGATGCCGGACCGGCGGGTCCGGGTTCGCGTATCCAAAATCCGGATGCGTCAAAAGCCCGCCAAAGGGGCCGCGGTAGAAACCGTAACGCTCGGGAATCCGCGCAAGGAAAGCCAGCAAATGAGTCCGCTTGGTATTCTGGAAATCAACGGAAACGTGAAACCTCTCCCGGCGAAGGCGGGATGCCAGACGAAAAAGTCCCGTCCAGGTACGCAGCTTCTCGCGCTCCACGGGAAGCACCTCATTCAAATAAGGGCAATGGGACAGGGTGGCGGCATAGCGCGAATCCACAAGGAGCGTCAAGTGGGACTCGGGAAATCTTTTGCGGATCATCCGGAGGCTCGGCGTTGCGAGGATTACGTCCCCCAAGGCCCCCAATTTAATGACGAGAATTCGTTTTTCATTTCTCACCTGACGGTACACTTCAAGGGTCTTCTGCACCATGGGCTCAAGAGAAAATCTTTGTTCCACTTTGGCACGGAGCCGCTCTGCCATTTGGCGGCACTCTTGGCGGGTTTCAAGAAGCCGCCCGATCGCCCGGGCCATCGCTTCTTCGTCCTGGGGGGGGACCAAAAGCCCGTCTTTCCCGTCTTCAATCACATCCAAAATTCCTCCCAGGCGGGTGGCCACACAGGCCGTGCCCACGGAACCCGCTTCAATCAAAACCCGTCCGAAGGCCTCGGGGACAAGACTTGAAACCACCAAAAGATCCGCGTCCCGGAGAAGTTCGGCAACGTTCCGCCGGACCCCCAGTATTTTCACGATTTTCTGAAGGCCCAGTTGACGGATGGTTTTTTCAATCTCGCGGGTGTACCGGTTCCGCCCCTTGGCCTCTCCTCCCGCAAGCCACACCTCAATGGGAAAACCCATCTGCCGGACGCGGTGGATCGCCCTCAAGAACTCAAGCTGTCCTTTGATGGGAGTGAAGCGGCCGAGGTTGAGTATCCGGTAGATTTTGGGCGCAGGGCCGTCGTATTTTTCGGGATGAAAAGGAAATTGAGTCAGGTCCACTCCCCGCGGGACCAAAACCACCCGGTCCGGCCGGACCCCGAAATCTTCGATCATGTGGCGCGCAATGGAGGACGAGGGAACAATGACTTTTTCGCCCCAAGCCATGACACGGCTTAAAAAATGCGCGGAGTAATAACCGTGACAGGTAGTGACAAAGGGGATTTTGGCGCGTTTTGCGGCAAGCCACCCGATCCAGGCAGGGACACGGCTCCGGGCATGGATGACGTCGATGCGTTCTTTTCGAATCACTTCGACGACCCGCGCAACGAGGGCAAGGCTAAAGATGGACTTCTTCGCAATGGGAAGGGAATAGTGCGTAATGCCCGATCTCTCAAGCTCCTCAACTAGGGCGCCTCCCGAGGACATCACGACAATCCCCTCTCCCCTTGATTTGAGGGCCCGCGCCAAGTCCACCGTTCCTCTTTCCACGCCTCCCAATTCCAGGGCGGGAAGCATCTGAAGAACTTTCATTTAGAGCAAGGCCTCCAGTTTCTCGCGGATTTTTCTCTGTTCCTTGTCCAGGCGCTCGCCAAAAGTCCGGCCGTTACCGTTTAAAAGGGTCTCGCAAAGTTTTCCCGCCTCAATCACCGGGACGTCCCACTCCTTGGCGAGCCTCTCCTGAAACCGGTAATGCTTGGGCGGAAGGCCGTCTTTGGCCCATTTAAGGACCACCACGTTTTTCCCCGAACTCAAAGCCTCCGAAATCATGGAAAGGCTGTCTTCCGTGACCACAAGAAAATCCGCAAGGGCCATCATGCCGGGCACCACTTCGGGACGGGGATCCTTGGCGGGGATGACACAGAGCTGGCAGCGGGGATGGCCTTGAAGCTGGTTTTCCAGAAATTGGTTGATGGGTTCGGGGGTGCGCCGGCTTGTGGTCAGGAGAAAATCGCCCCCCAATTTTTCGCTCGCTTGCTCGACTTCTCTCAATAAATTTTCGATCTCCAAAAGCGTCGGCTTGAAATTCCGCGTCTCCCCGCCCAGAAAAACTCCGAGCTTCACTTTGCCCGGGTCCCGGATCGATTCCCCGAGCTGCCTTCCCGAACTCTCAAAGAGTTCGGAACCCGCTTTGCTGAAAGCCCCGTGGATGCGGTAGCTCCCGCGGGGCAGAACGCCCCGGTCATGGTGAGGAATGAAAGCGAGGTCATAACGGAAAAGGTTATAAGGAAAGCCGGGTTTCATTAAAACGGCGGATTTCGCCAAATTTTCCCTTTGCAGACAAAGATTGAGGGGGGCGAGGCTCGCCCCGGTGGAAATCACAAGATCGGGATTTGTTTCTTCGAGTTTTCGCAGGCATCCCGGCGCAAAGAAAAACCGGAGCCACGCAAGGCGTCCCTGGGCCCAAGGAATAAAAAAGAGGGCGCAAAGCGAGAAAAGCCTTTTGTGCCAGGGGCTCCGGAACTCGACTTCAATTTTATCCAGCAGGAATTCATACGGCGGATTTTTTGAGCCGCCGATTTCCATGATTTGCCAGGCCAGGGCCTCGGATTGCTTGACGTGGCCGCTCTTCCCGTCCGAGAGGACCGTGATCCGCCGGGTACGGGTCCATTTCCATCTTTTGTGGGTCCAAAGCCATTGGGAAGGGTACCGCACGATGTAAGATTCCAGGATGCGGATATAGTTCTGCATATTGATCTGAATATCTTTTTCGGGATCTCCGGTTTTAATCAAGGGGAGCGGGGGTTCGAAACAAAGCTCATGATAAGGTCCCTCGCGGCGGACAAAAAAAACAGGAAGGATGTTCACCTCATGTTTCAAAGCGATGGCCACGGGTCCCCGGGGGGAAGTGGTCAGACGCCCGAAAAAACGCACCCAAACCCCTTCCTCGCCGCCCGCCTGGTCTCCCAAAACTCCCACCGCTTCGCCCTGGCGAAGGACGCGGAGGAGGTCCCGAATTCCGGCGTCCCGCTCCAACGAAATCGACCCCTGGCATTTGCGGAAGGAATTCAGGAGATCGTCGAGCCGCTTGTGTCTCTGCCGGCGCGCCAAAACAGCCAAGGGCCTCCCCCAAATCGCTTCCGCGATTTGAGAAAATTCCCAGTTTCCGAAATGGGCGGTCAAAAGGATCGCGCTTTTTTTATTTCTCCGGAATTTCAGATAATGATCGCGGTGGGCGGCGTTGGTGGCGACATAACGATCGACGTCCTCTTTTTTCAAAACGGGAAAACGCATAATTTCAACGCCCGTCATCCCCAAATTTTGAAACATCTCCCGGACCCACTGTTTTCTCTGGCGGGCCGTACTTTCCGGGAAGGCGGCCTTGAGATTCACATAGGCCGTCCCGCGCCTTTTATGAAAAAGCCCGACGAAGCCCCCCAGGCCCCGCCCCAGAGCCAGGCCGAGTTCCGCGGGAAGGCGCTGGACCGCGAAGGCGCCGAAACGAATGACCCAATATCCCAACCCATCCAAAACTTCTTTAAACACGGGCCTAATTCACCCCCAAAAGCCGAAAAACGCGATCGGTCAAAATTTCCTCGCCGACCGCGATTCTAAGCCGCGTCGCCAGGATCAAAGGATTGAGAATGTCGGTGATCAGTTTGGGCGAGCGGTAAAAATCTTTTTCCGTTGTGATGATTTCTTCGACTTCGGCTTTTTCGCTCACCTGCCGGACTTCGCGGAGTTCTTCCGCCGTAAAAGCGTGATGATCGCAAAATTCGAAATTCCGGAGCGGTTTGATCCCGTGGTGGGTCAGGAGCAGCTGGAAGGAACGCGGACTTCCCACGGCGGAAAAAGTCGTCACCCGGCGATTTGCCAATTGGTCCACAGAAACACGCGCCCTTTTGGAGGCCCGGTAGAAAAACAAAGGTTCAAGATAGGACTCGGTCACAAAAGAAGAGGGCGCAAGCCGAGCAATCTCTTCACGGAGTTTTACGAGTTCTTTCGGGCCGACCAGGTTCACGTGAGTGAGGACGATGATATTGGCCCGGCGGAGGGCCTGCGGAGACTCCCGAAGAATACCGCGCGGGAAAAGTTTTCCGTTTCCAAAGGGATTCAGGGCGTTGACCGTCACGATTTCGATGTCCCGCTGGATCGGCCAGTGCTGGAACCCGTCATCTAGAATCGCAATATCGATTCTTTGGCCGCGGGGCATTCCCCGGGCGGCCCGGTAGCGGTCTTTCCCCACCCCGAAACGGGCGAAAGGGAGATGGCTCTTGAGCTGTTCGATTTCATCCTGACCGTAGCCGCGGGTCAGAATCAGCGGGGTCCTTCGCCGCTCGCTCACGCGCTGGGCCAGGTATTCCACCAAGGGCGTCTTCCCCGTCCCCCCCCAAGTCAAATTTCCCACGCTGATAACGGGAAAAGGGAGGCGTTTACGGGGCAAAAGGCCCTTTTGGTAAAGCTCTTTAAGACAAAACGATCCGGCGCCGTAAGCGAGGCTTGCCCCGCTCAGCAAAGGCTTCAACACTTGAGCCGAGACACCGTTCTGGCGCTCTTCTGCCAGCAGACGGAAATAATTTTTAAACTCTGTGAGCTGTTTCATGGGTTAAGATCCTTTGTTCGATTTCTTCCAAATTGCGTTGTGTGGCCCCGCGCATCTTTTTCAAGACTTCAAAAGCGCGGTCCCCCAAATTTTTTCTTTCCTGCTCGTTGACCAGAATCCGTTTCAAGATAAAAGAAAGCTCCTCTTCCGATTGGACGTTCAGGCTCGCCCCTTCTTCGTCCAGGCGGCGGTAAATTTCCTTAAAATTGAAAACCCAGGGGCCGTGAATGACCGGCCGCCGGAACGCCGCGGCCTCCACGGGGTTCTGGCCGCCGTGCCGGACAAGACTCCCTCCCATAAAGACCGCATCCGCGGCGGGGTAAAGTTTCCGAAGCTCGCCGAGCTTGTCCAATATCAAAACCTCAAAGGCTGAATGATTCCCGGCACTTGCCAAGACCGTTTGAAACCCCTCCCGCCTTGCTTCTTTTAACAAGGACCCGGAACGCTCAATGTGGCGGGGCGCCAAAAGGAGTTTCAGGGGAAGGCCTTCCCCGCGCAATTTTCGAAGCGCCCGGAGAAGGATTTTTTCCTCGCCGGGATGGGTGCTTCCCCCCACCAAAACCAGCTCTCCCGGAGAAAATCCCCAGGCTTCGCCGAGGCGGGACGGGTCCGTTCGCCGGGATCCGTTCAAATCCAAGGCATCCAATTTCATGTTTCCCGTCACTTGCACCCTTTCGGAAGGGACGCCCAAGGCGAGGAGCCGCTCCCGGTCCGCGGAAGTTTGAACGAGAAAAAACCGGACGCTCTCCAGAAACGGGCGGAAAATCCCGGAAAAAAAACGAAAAGCCCGGAAAGAGCGCTCGGAAATCCGGCCGTTCACGATCCCGACCGGCACTCCCCGTTTTTTCGCCTCTTCGATCACATTCGGCCAAATTTCGGTCTCTACTAGAAGGAGGGCCGCGGGTTTAAAAGTTTGAAAAAACCTCGCCACCGAAAATTGAAAATCAAAAGGAAAATAAAGAACGCGGAGCCGCGGGCTTTCCCAGGGCTTGGCAATCCTTTGCCCGGTGGGTGTCACGGTGGTCAGAAGGACGTGAAGATCGGGGTTTCTTTCCAAAAGAAGATGAAGGAATTTTTCGACAGCCATGACTTCACCCACGCTCACGGCATGGACCCAGAGGCAGGCGCCCGTTCCGATTTGGGAAGGAAGATCTTTTGAAAAAATTCCGAACCGCTCCCGAAGGAGTCTTGAAGGGCTTTCGGCCTGTTTCAATTTCCCGAAAAAACGGGGAAGAGAAAGCAGGGCAAAAATAAAAAATCCGAAGTCATAAAACCAGCGTTTCATAAAACTCTCATTTCTTTTGAGCGCGCGGGTGGGCCCGCGAATAAACCTCCTGGAGCCGGCGCGTGGTCACATGAGTGTAAATTTGAGTGGTGGAGAGGTTGGCGTGCCCTAAAAGTTCCTGGACACTTCGAAGATCCGCTCCCCGGTCCAGCATGTGGGTCGCAAAAGTGTGACGCAGGGTGTGGGGCGAAACGCCGTTTTTCAGGGAAATCCGGCGCGCGTACTTCACCAGCATGCGCCGCACACTCCGGTCGGTCAGACGGTTCCCGGAGCGGTTGAGAAAAAGAGGCGTGGAGGAGCCGTCGATTCTGCCGCGAAAATGGGCGACCGCCGCTTCGAGATAACCCCGGACGGCCTGAAGGGCCTTCTCGCCCACCGGAACGATTCTTTCTTTCTTGCCCTTGCCCCGGACCTTCACGAGGCCCGAGAGCAAATCCACATCCCCCCGGTCGAGACCCACGAGTTCACTCACCCGGACGCCCGAACTGTAAAGCGTCTCCAGGATGGACCGGTCGCGTTTTCCCTCCCAATTTTTCCCGGAGGGGGCCTCCAAAAGATGGGTCACTTCGTTTAAGTCCAGAAAATTGGGGAGTTTCTTGTCCCGTTTGGGGGTGCTGATCCCCAAAACAGGATTGGTCTTCAGATAATTTTCCCGGGCGAGGAATTTGAAAAAGGAGCGAAGGGCCGCGATTTTCCGGGAGAGCGTGGCCTTGGAATGGCCGCGGGATTTCAGATGGGCAAGAAAACTCCGGACCCCGAGGGCATCGACTTCGGCCAGGGGCTTGCCGTTCAGAAAGGAGAAAAATTCCTTGAGATCGACTCCGTAATTTCGAATCGTGTGGGGGGAAGCGCCGCGCGCGGCTTCCAGATACGCGAAAAAATTTTTAGAAGCCGATTCATGGGGCGTCATGACTCCATCAAGCCTCCGCTTCCTCGGCTTCGGGCGGTTTTTCTTCCGGAGCGAGGCCCTGGTCCTTGGGAAGCTTCCGGGTGATGTAAGTGCACTTGGGATAATTGGAGCATCCGTAAAATATTCTTCCTCCCTTTTTGGCCTTTCGTTTGACAAGGTCCCCGTTGCAATCCGGCTGGGGACAACGGAATCCCGTCGGGATGGACTTGGTATACCGGCATTCGGGAAAGCCGGAACAGGCGAGAAACTGGCCGAACCGGCCCCAGCGGATCACCATCTGTTTTCCGCAAACATCGCAAGTCTCGTCGGTCGGAACGGCTTCGCGGCGGACATTGCGCATCTCGACTTTGGCGTCGGCCAAATATTGGGAAAAGGGGGTGTAGAAATCGGAAAGGACACGGGGCCATTCGAGCTCGCCTTCTTCGATTTTATCGAGCTCGTCCTCCATCAAGGCGGTGAACTGGGTATCCAAAATTTTCGGGAAATGTTTTACCAAAAGATCCACGATGATTTCTCCGAGCTCGGTGGGAACCAAGGCCCCGCTTTGGCGGTGAACGTAATCCCGGTCGAGAAGCGTGTAAATCGTGGGGGCATAAGTGCTGGGCCGGCCGATTCCCTGCTCTTCCAGGGTGCGCACAAGGCTCGCATCATTATAACGGGCGGGGGGCTTCGTGAAATGCTGGCTGGGCGTGAGTTCGTGAAGTTTCAAGACCTCCCCTTCATGAAGTTCGGGAAATTCTTGGGCCTCTTCCTCCCCTTCTTCTTCGCCTCCCTCTTTTTTGGAATCCTCCTCGACTTTTGCGGGCGTTTCAAAAACCACTCCGTATCCCGGAAAAATATTCCTCGTCCCGCCCGCTCTGAAGAAATAATTCTCGCCTGCCAAAATAGAAACGGAGGTCTGTTCGTCGAGGGCGGGGACCATTTGGGAGGAAACGAATTTTCTCCAGATTAATTCGTAGAGCTTGAATTCATCTTCCCCCAAAATGCTGCGGAGTTTTTCGGGGGTCCTAAGAACCGAAGACGGACGAACGGCCTCGTGGGCCTCCTGCGCCCCTTTTTTGGATTTGTAAACAGGGGGTGCTTCGGGAAGATAATCCTTGCCGAATTTTTCGCTGATCCACTTCGCGGCTTCGGACTGGGCGTAGGCGGCCACATTCACGGAGTCGGTGCGCATATAAGTGATGAGACCGACACTCCCCTCTTCGCCCAGCTCCACGCCTTCATAGAGGCGCTGGGCAAGCTGCATGGTCTTGGCCGCCGTGAAACCGAGACGGGTGTAGGATTCCTGTTGAAGACGGCTCGTGGTGTAGGGGGCCTGGGGTTTGCGCTGTCTTTCGCGCTTATCGATTTTTTCAACCTTGAAGGGGAGGTTCTCAATCGCGCTCCGGAGCTTTTCGGTCTCCTCCTGATTGCCAAGCTCCACTTTTTTGTCGCCGATCCGGTCGAGCTTGGCCAGAAAGATATTTTTCTCCTCCTCGGGTTTTTGGGAAGAGAGTTTCGCGGTGAGCTTCCAATATTCCTTGGGAACAAAATGGCGGACTTCCCTCTCTCTTTCCACAATGAAACGGAGGGCTACGGATTGGACCCGGCCGGCGCTCAAACCCTTGCCGACTTTGCGCCAGAGAAGAGGGCTTAATTCATACCCGACGATCCGGTCGAGAATCCGGCGCGCCTGCTGGGCATTGACGAGCCGGACATCAATTTTACGGGGGTGAAGAAACGCTTCGCGGACGGCCTCCTTGGTAATTTCATTGAAAACAACTCTCTGAATTTTTCCGTTCGCCACCTCTTCGAGGAGGGCGGCCAGATGCCAGCTGATGGCCTCGCCTTCACGGTCCGGGTCGGCGGCGAGATAAATCCATTCTTTTCCTGCGGCCTGTTTTTTGATCCGCGAAACCGTCTTCTTGGCCTTGGTCATCACCACATACTCGGGTTTAAAATTGTCCTTCGGATCCACGCCCATTTTGCTCTTGGGAAGGTCCCGGACATGGCCCATGGAGGCCTCAATTTGGTAATCGTCCCCGAGAAACCGGTGGAGGGTTTTTGCCTTGGTAGGAGATTCTACGATGACAAGATTCTTGGGGCCCGCCTTTCCGCCTCCCACGAAATGCACGATTTCAATTTCATCGCCTTCCTTCGCTTGAATCTCGGAAAGCCGCTCCCGGGCGATGATGGTCCGGTTGTGCTCGACGACAACGGATTTGGAATCGATCTTGAAGCCGTGGAGAAGCTCCGCGAGGGAGAGCTGCGGGTCTACTTCTTTCAATTCTCCGTTGAGACGGATATTTATGAAGCCAATTACCATAGGGGGCATTCTATTTAAATTCTCGGAGGTTGTAAAGAAAAGTTTATCGGACGTATCAGAGGGGGCTTAAGAGATGTCTTCCCACCGGTCTTCGGAATCTTTGGGAGGGTGAGACTTGCTGTGGGGCTCGTGGGGAAGCTCGTAAAGACTCTCCAATTGATGGATTTGAGAGTCCCGGATGGCTTCCTTCTCAATTTTTTTGATGAGGCGCTTCAGGACGCCGATCCGCATCCCGAGCTTCTCGACGCAAAGGGCCGTAATCAGCCGGGTCAAAAGGTTCACATGAACCTCGATGTCCTGAAGCCTTTCGGAGGTCTCCTGGGCATGCTCCCAGAGCTTGTCCAGATGCTTCTTGAGATACTCCATCTCTGCGGAGCGTAAGAGCGGATCCTCGTTTGGCCGGTGTTTTTTTCGTGCCATGGTATTAATAAAGGCTAGCATAGCCCCCCTTTAAACACAAAAAAGGGGTTAGGTCCTCTGGAAACCTAACCCCTTATAAATTGTGCTGGAGAGAACGCTACGGGTTATGCCTCTACAACCCGCGTCTTTGCCCAAGCATCGGCGACCCGCTCCCCCTTCACGATCAGGGACACGAGTTCCACAATGTACCCAATCACAAGGACAAACGGGATGATGAGGAGGCAATTGCGGATGAAGGCCTGACTGATGGTGATTTTTTCTCCTCCCGAAAGACTCACCAGTTTTAATCCGACCATTTTTCTACCCGGCGAGTAAACGGTGTCCCGGAAAATCATCCATCCGATGTTAATCAGGATCAGGAGAACATTCCGGATTCCTTCGGGGGCGTTCAAGAGGAGAAGACCGGCGACGACCCCTAGAAAAATAGGAATCAAGATTAAATCGATCACTCCTGCGGCAAACCGTTTCCCTTTGGGAGCGATGACCGCTTCGCCCGACTTTCCTCCGCTATAGGTTTCTGCCATAACAAAATCTCCTTTCCTTTGAAATCCTTAGAATCTTGCTCATAAAAACGACATAAGTATAGCCTGCCTTTACCCCGGCTTTCAAGCTCTCTCGTAACGGCCGTCAAGGCGCTTATGGAGGGCCCCCTTGACTTCCAATTGGGTGAGGAACGCGTTCACCTTCCAAACACCATACTCCCCTTGCCGGATAATTTCATCGGGACTCAAGGGCTTTTTTTCAAAAAGCTCGAGGAACTCTTTTTCTTCAGACTCGAGGGCAAGGAGCGGAACACGGGCAGGAATCAAAGGCCAAAGCTGGGGAGTTAACGCATCAAAAATTTCTTCGGGAGATTCGACGAGCGAGGCCCCTTCCCGGATGAGTCCGTGAGTTCCGCGGGAGCCCCATTGATCGACCCGGCCGGGCAGGGCAAAAACTTCGCGCCCTTCCTCCGCGGCAAGATTTGCGGTGATGAGAGAACCGGATCTCGAATGGGCCTCCACCACCAAAACTCCGAGCACAAGTCCGGCGATGATCCGGTTTCGCTTGGGAAAATTTTCCGCGAGAGGTGGCGTTCCCAAAGCAAATTCGCTGATCAAGGCCCCTCTTTCACGGATTTCTTCATAAAGCGGCCGGTGCTCTTTGGGATAAATCACATCGAGGCCGGAACCCAAAACGGCAAGGGTCCGGCCGTAACGGACTTCGGCGGCGGCTTCGTGGGCCTCGCGGTCGATTCCCCGGGCAAATCCCGAGACAATCGTGAGGCCGAGTTCGGAGAGTCTTTTCGAAAAACGCCTGGCCTGTTCCAAACCGTAGAGGCTTGGATGGCGCGAACCCACCACCGCACAGGCCGCTTCGTCGGATTCATGAAGGCTGCCCAGGACATAAAGCAAAAGGGGCGGATCGGAAGATTCTTTGAGAAGCGCGGGATACCGCTCGTCCTGCAAAGGGATCAATTGGACACCGAGTTCTTCGGCGCGGGAAATTTCTTTGGCCGGATCAAAGATCCGTAACGTGGCTTCGAGCGCTTCTTTCCAGGAAGGCTTTCCCTCGGTTTTGATTCTTTCGAGAATTTCCGAAGGGTTTTCGCCGGTCTCCAGAAAGGGGCGGAGCCCGTTCATCCGGATCCCGGGGGTCCGGTTAAGCAAAAGAAGGGCCTTTAAGTCCCTTTCATTCGCTGAAAGGAAGGGGGTCATCAATCAGTGGTTATAGAAAAGAATCCAAAGGAAATTCGTGTTCAAGAGCTTCACTGCATGAACCAGCGCATATCCCAGGAAGATTCCCAAAAACAAGAGGAAAGCCTGCCGTCCCATCACTCAATCTCCTTCTACCCAGTTGTCGTTTCATCTCCCGGACAAATCCGAGAGAGTCTTCTTTACTTCGGAAAGCGAAATGTTGCCGATGATTTTCACGCGACCGATTGCCTCGGGAAGCACAAAGCGAAGACGCCCCTCTTTTTTTTTCTTATCAAGGGACATATGCCGAAGTACCTCGTCCTGATCCAAGCGGTAGCCGTTAAGGCTGGTAGGAAGTCCTGCCAGTCGAATTAGCGTATTTTGCCTCAACTCATCCCCTTTAGGCAAGAGTCCTTTTTTGCGGGCGAGCCTTGCCGCACAAACCATGCCTAGGGCCACCGCCTCGCCGTGCGGGAGCCGGTAGCGCTTGGCTGCCTCAAAAGCGTGCCCAAACGTATGGCCGTAATTGAGGATCATCCGCCCGCCCCCCTCTTTTTCATCCTGCCCCACCACTTGGGCCTTCACCGAGGCCGAGCGGGTGATCACGGTTTCAAGGAATGAAAGCTCCCGGTTTCCCAATTTTTTCTTCCGGAGGGATGAAAAAAATGGGCCGGTTTTTTTCTCTAAAAGCCTAAAAAGCGCAGCGTCCTGAATGACGCCGTATTTAATGATTTCAGCAAAGGCATTCCGGATTTCCGCCAGAGGAACTTTTTTAAGCGTTTCCACATCAATCACCACAAGACGGGGCTGATAAAACGTCCCTACAATATTTTTGGCGGCCGGCAAATCAATGGCCGTCTTTCCGCCGATTGCGGCATCCACCTGCGCCAACAGCGTGGTCGGAACCTGCACCAGGCTGATCCCCCGCATATAAGTGGACGCGGCAAATCCAGCAAGGTCGCCCACCACTCCCCCGCCGAGGGCCAAAATCGTGCTGGAACGCTCTAACCTTACAGCCGCCATTTTCTTCCACAGATCAAACAGGGTTTTGTCCGATTTATCCCGCTCATTGCCGTGCGGCAGAAGATGGGAATGGACCTCAAAGCCGGACCGGGTCAAGGACCGGCGCACTTCCTTTAAAAAATATCCCGCCACTTTCCGGTTTGAAACAATGAAAACTTTGGAGCCCAGCCGGAGCGGTTTTAGCAAATTTCCCATCCGGGCGAGAAGGTGTTTTCCGACAATCACGGGATAGGGACGGTTTTTTAAACGAACGGTGATTTTTTTCATTTTCCTTTAAAACAGGCCTCGTGAATCTCAAGGGCCACGGCTTCGGGCGATTTTCGGTCGGTCAAAAAAGTCTTGTCCGCAACGGCCTCATACAGGGGACCCCGTAAACGAAAGAGGGATCGGAGCGCTCCTTCCGGATCCGGAGTGTCCAGGAGGGGCCTGTCTTTTTTCCCCTTCACCCGCTCCCATAACGTCGGGAGGGCGGTCTTGAGATAGACCGTCATTCCCGTGCTTGCCATCCGGTTCCGGTTCGCCGGCTCGAGGACAATCCCGCCCCCCGTCGCAACCACCTGATCGGGACGGGCGGCCGTCTCGTCCAGCATTTGGCGCTCCATTTGACGGAAAAAGATTTCGCCGTGGGCCTTGAAAATTTCATTGATGGAGCGGCCCGCCTTGTCCACGATCAAATCATCCAGGTCCACGAAGGAAATCCCGAGGAGACGCGCCAATTCCCTTCCGCTCGTCGTCTTGCCCGAGCCCATCATTCCAATCAGGTAAACGTTTCTCATTCGACGGGCACGTCATTGCGAGGAGGGCCGAAGGCCCGAGGAAGCAATCTAGATTGCTTCGGTCGCTTCGCTCCCTCGCAATGACTTAAAATTTAGCTCTTTCTTATCTGATCCAAGTAGCCTTCGTAGTTTCTTTTGATCTCGCGGACGGAATCCCCGCCGAATTTTTCCAGAAAGGCGTCAGCCACTTCGTAGGCCGCGATGGCCTCGCCGATCACGCTCCCCGCGGGAATCACACAGACGTCCGAACGCTCATACTCCGCTTTGTCAGCCTTCTTCGTCTTCATATTGACCGAAGCGAGGGGCCGCATCAAAGTGGAAATCGGTTTCATCGTGACCCGCACAACCAGGTCCGCGCCGTTCGTCATTCCGCCCTCGGTGCCGCCGGCCCGGTCGGTTTTCCGGTAATAGCCTTTTTCTTTGCTGTAAAAAATTTCATCGTGAGCCTCGGAGCCGAAGACCGCGGCGAGCTCGGTCCCCAAACCCAGCTCCACGGCCTTGACGGACTGCTGGCTCATGAGGCCGCGGGCAAGCCGCGCATCCAATTTTTTCTTCCAATGAGCATGGGAGCCCAGGCCGATGGGAGCGCCCGTCACACGGACTTCAAATTTCCCGCCGAGCGAATCCCGGCTCTCGATCGTTTTTTTAATGAGTTCGATCATCCGCTTCTCCGTCTCCGGAAAAGCGCAGTTCATCTCGGAGGAGGCGGTGCGCTTTTTGATCTCCACAAAGGAAAGTGCTTCGTCGGGAATTCTCACCGAACCGATCTGGACCGTGTGCGAGATGACCTCAATGTCAAACTCCTTCAGGAAAAGTTTGGCCAAAGCGCCGAGGGCCACCCGCATCGCCGTCTCACGCGCGCTGGCGCGTTCCAGGACGGCGCGGATCCCCTGATCGTATTTCAAGGCCCCGGCCAAATCCGCGTGGCCCGGCCGCGGCCTGAAAAGCTCGGGCATCTTGTCGATCTTGAAATCTTTGTTGGTCAGAAGAAATCCGATGGGAGCGCCCGTGGTCTGGCCGCCGATGATTCCGCCCAGGACCTCCACCGTGTCTTTTTCGATCTTCTGCCTTCCGCCGCGCCCGTAGCCCTGCTGACGCCGCCACAGTTCGCGATTGATGAAGGCGAGGTCCGCTTTGAGGCCGGCGGGCATGCCTTCCAAAATCGTAGCCAAATATTTTCCGTGGGACTCTCCACAGGTAATGAAGTTAAGCGGCATGGGGTCTCCTTAAATTGTGAAATACGCGATCAAAAAATCCCCGTAAAAAAACTGAAGCATTGCGGCCAAAGCGAGGAAAGGCCCGTAAGGGACCGTTTCCTCTTTTTTGACCCACTTCAAATACAAAGCAAAAGGCAGCGCAAAAAAAGGCGCGGTAAAAAAAGTAAAAACGATTTTCTGCCAGCCCAAAAAACTCCCGGCCATCGCCATGAGCTTCACGTCGCCCCCGCCCATGGACTCTTTCTTAAAAACCAAACTGCCGAAAAGCCCCGTCCCGTAAATGATCCCTCCCCCGATGAGGGCGCCCAAGGCGCTTTGGCCGAGCGAAGCCGCCGGGGTCAAACTCTCGTGAAGCGGCGGATAAAAAAAACTGAAAGCGAGCCCCAAAGCGAGCCCCAAGAAATTCGTCTCATCCGGGATGAGCCCGGTTTCAAAATCCGTCATCGTAACCACCAAAAGGATGGAAAAGAAAACCACCTGGATTGCAAAAGCAAAAGACAGGCCGTTTGCCTTCCAGCTCATCAGCCAAAGAAGACCGGACACGAGCTCCACCAAAAAATAACGCACCGAAATCCGGGCCCGGCAGCGGCGGCACTTCCCGCCGAGCAGAATAAAACTCAAAAGCGGAACGTTGTCAAACCACTGAATCGGATGCCGGCAATTCGGGCAATGCGAGCCGGGACTGACGATCGATTCGTCCCGCGGCATGCGGTGAATGCACACATTCAGCCAACTGCCTATAATCAATCCCATCGCGAAAACCCAAACCGACACCCATACCGTCATTGCTTCGTCGCTCCGCTCCTCGCAATGACGTCCTTGACCGCGGCACGCATGACCTCCACCGGGGCTTTTTTACCCGTCCAAAGGCGGAAGGCCTCCGCCCCTTGGTAAACGAGCATCCCGAGGCCCGTCACGGTTCGATGTCCTTTTTGCTTGGCCACTTTCAAAAAACGGGTCGGTCGATGATAAATCAAATCAAAAAAAAGCAAATGTTTCCCCGCGCTTCGGCGCGGAACGAGAGCGGCCGGAACGGGGGATCCGTCCGCGGGTTTGAGTCCCATCGGGGTGGCATTCACCACCAGATCCGCCCCTTCAAGTCCCCGCACTAAATCCTTTTTCTTTAAAGAAAGGGCCTGAAACAAGGTGCGCCGAAAGAGCGGTTGAAAATCCCGGACCATTTTCCCCGCCCGGTCCGGGTGCCGGTTGGCGATCCGGATTTCACGCGCTCCCTCTTTCGCCAATCCGTAAACCGCGGCGCGGGCGCTTCCCCCCGCCCCCAGAATCAAGATTTTCCTGCCCCGCGGGGAAAACTTTCCTTCCTGACGGAGCGAAGTCAAAAAACCGTAAAGGTCGGTGTTGGCCCCCACCCATCCGCCGTTTTTCCGGTAAACGGTGTTGACCGCTCCGATCGCGCGCGCCTCCCGCGTCGGGTGCAAGTAGGGAACCACGCTCCCCTTGTAAGGCACGGTCACGTTGAATCCGTCGAGGAGCAAACGGCGCGCACCGCGCATCACGCGGCGAAATTCTTCCGGCCGGACTTCGAAGGGAAGATAAAACGCCTTCAAACCGAGGGCCTTAAAAGCCGTCTCCTGCATGGCGGGAGAAAGCGTATGGCCCAGGGGGAACCCGAAGATTCCGTAAAGCTGAAAATCTTTGCTCACCCCGTTAGACCCAGGAAGATTCGGGGCTGCGGCCGAAAAGCTTCGCGCAAACCTTATTGACGGCGAAGAGGTAGGCCCTGACGCTCGCCTCGATGATGTCCGTGCTGGCGCCGCGCCCGGTCACCTCTTTCCCCTCGATCTGAAGCTTCACGCTGACTTCTCCCAAGGCGTCCTTTCCGCCGGTGACGGACTGAATGGCGTAATGGTTGAGTTTCGCTTTGAGTTTCGTAATTTTTTCGAGGGCCTTGTAACAGGCGTCAACCGGCCCGTCGCCTTCGGAGGTGGCCTCAAAATTGCGGCCTTCCCGCCGGAGCCTTAAAGTGGCCACGGGCGGACGGCCCGTTTCCAAATTAATTTTCAGGTAATCCAACTTCCAGGTTTCCGGAATCTCCGAAATTTCATCCTGGACAAGGGCTTCGATGTCCTCGTCGAAAACGTATTTTTTCCGGTCCGCGACTTTCTTGAACCGCTCGAACGCCCGGTCGAGGTCCCTTTCGGGCAAACGGTAACCCAATTTCTTCACCCGCTCGCCAAAGGCATGCCGCCCCGAGAGTTTTCCGAGAATGATCTGGCTCCCGGAAAGGCCCACTTTTTTGGGATCGATAATCTCGTAGGTCTGGCGCTTTTTGAGGACGCCGTCCTGGTGGATCCCGGATTCATGGGAAAAGGCGTTCCGGCCCACAATGGCCTTATTGGGCTGAACCACCATTCCCGTGAGGTGAGAGACGAGGCGCGAGGCTTTTGTGATCTCCTCCGTCCGGATGTCGGTGTGGCAATTCACAAAATCGCGGCGCGTGTCGATCGCCATGACGAGCTCCTCAAGCGAGGCATTGCCCGCCCGTTCCCCGATGCCGTTGATTGTGCACTCAATCTGGTTGGCGCCGGCCAAAACCGCAGCGAGCGAATTGGCGGTCGCGAGCCCCAGATCATTATGGCAGTGGACGGAAAGCGTCACTTTCTTTCCGAGTTCCGGCATCCTCTTAATGAGAAAACCGATGAGATCGCCGAATTCCTCGGGAATCGCATAGCCCACCGTGTCCGGAATATTCACCACCGCGGCCCCGCTGTCGATGGCCGCGCGGACCACCTCGGCCAAAAAATCCCGCTCGGTGCGGGCGGCGTCCTCGGGCGAAAACTCGATTTCCTTAAAATCTTTTTTGGCCGAGCGGATGCTTTGGGTGGCGATTTCGATGATTTCTGCCTTCGCCTTCCGCAATTTGAACTCCCGGTGAATTTGAGAAGTCGCGAGGAAAACGTGGAGCCTTTTTTTCTTCGCCTTTTCCAAGGCCTTCCGGCAGGCGTCGATATCTTTGGCCACCGTGCGCGCGAGGCCGCAAACCGTGGGTTTCGTGATGGTCTGGGCGATCAATTGGACGGACTTCATCTCGCCCGGTGAAGAGACGGGAAATCCCGCCTCAATCACATCAACATTAAGCCGTTCAAGCTGCTTCGCAATCCGGAGTTTTTCATCGGGCGTCAACGAGGCGCCGGGAGACTGCTCGCCGTCCCGGAGCGTCGTGTCAAAAATATGAATTTTTCTGCGTTTTTCATTCATCGCCTGGCCGTTGAAGAGCGGGAGGTGCCGGGCTCCTGGATCCAATGCATCATCTTGCGGAGCTCGGCCCCGATTTTTTCGATGGGGTGGTTGTCGCATTCTTCGCGTAACCTATTGAAATTGGGCCGCCCTTTCTTGTTCTCCTCCATCCATTCCTTGGCGAAACCGGCGGACTGGATTTCTTTTAAAATTTTTTTCATCTCCTCGCGCGCCGCCGGGCCGATCACTCTTTTGCCGCGCGTGTAGTCTCCGTATTCCGCCGTGTCGGAAACCCGCCGGTGCATCCCGCTGATTCCCGAAACAAAAATCGCATCCACGATGAGTTTCACCTCATGAAGACATTCAAAATAAGCCATCTCCGGGCTGTAACCCGCCTCCACCAAAGTTTCGAACCCGGCGCGGATGAGCTCGCTCAAGCCCCCGCAAAGGACGGATTGCTCGCCGAAAAGGTCGGTCTCCGTCTCCTCTTTGAAGGTGGTCTCGATCACGCCGGCCCGCGTGCCGCCGATGGCCTTCGCATGGGCCAAGCCAAGCTGCAGGGCGCGGCCCGAGGCATTCTGATGGACGGCCACGAGACAGGGCACGCCTCCCCCTTCCAAATATTGGGAGCGCACCAAAGCCCCCGGCCCCTTGGGCGCCACCATATAGACATCGATTTCCTTGGGGGCCTTGATGTATCCAAAATGGATGTTAAAACCGTGCGAAAATAAAAGCGCTTTCCCCGGCCGGAGAGAGGGTTTAATGCTTTTTTCGTAAATCTCCGCCTGAAGATGGTCCTGCGCGAGGATTTGAATGACGTCCGCCTCGCGGGCCGCATCCTCCGCCGTCACGGGCTCAAAGCCGTCTTCGCGCGCCAAGTCGTAATTTTTCCCGCCCTTTCTTTGGGCGATGATCACTTCAACCCCGGAATCGCGCAGATTGAGCCCCTGGCCCCGTCCCTGGATCCCGTAGCCCACAATCGCGACCTTTTTACCTTTCAAAAGGCCGAGATCGGCATCGTCATCGTAATAAATTTTGACTTTTTTCATGCTATTCCTTGGATTCCTTCCCTGCGGGCTGCTTTTCGGCAGCCTCTCTTTCTTTTCTCAAATTGAGTTCGGTTTTGCGGGCGAGCGCGATCATGCCGGTGCGCACCACTTCTTTGACCCCAAAGGGGCGCAAAAGTTCCAGCATCGCGTCGATTTTTTCTTCGTTGCCCGTCACCTCCACCGTGATCGAATTCGGGTTCACGTCGACCACTTTCGCGCGGAAGGTGTTCACAATCTGTAAAACGTCCGACCGATTGGAGGCGGACGCGTGGACTTTGATCAGAACCAGTTCGCGGGTGATTTTTTCTTCGCCGCTCAAGTCCTGAACCTTGATCACGTCGATCAATTTATTGAGCTGCTTCACGATCTGCTCGATCACGCCTTCGTCGCCGCGGGCCACAATGGTCATCCGCGAAACGGTCGGATCTTCCGTCTCCCCCACCGCCAGCGAATCGATATTGAATCCGCGCGCCGAGAAAAGCCCCGCCACATGGGCGAGGACTCCAAAATGATTTTCCACAAGCACCGAAACCACGTGTTTCATCATCGAGTCATCTCCTCGTATATTAGATTTTGAATCAATTAAGAAGACTCCCGCTGGCAGCGAGGGTCAACTTAACATCTTATTTTGTGAATAAGATCTGTTTTAACTGCAACTTTGTTTTTAGGAGAGATC
>Ga0187893_10001903_pt1 | contig 47657 bp, 43 predicted proteins | sample MA1701074metaG_FD_139574 | JGI IMG/M metagenome (GOLD analysis project Ga0187893, IMG submission 139574) | White microbial mat communities from a basaltic lava cave in the Kipuka Kanohina Cave System on the Island of Hawaii, USA - MA170107-4 metaG ... | reverse complement strand
CGTTGCGTCGGCCTGCTGCGTTTCGGTCGAGACGCCGGTCCCGGCCCCGTTACTGTCGACCGCCGCCGCCTCGTCCGCCGCGGGTTCGGTAGGCGCGCTCGCCGTTCCGTCAGCCGCCGCGGTCTCCTCCGACATGTCGTTCGCCGTTTCGGTCCCTCCGGCATCGGCAACCGGCTGTCCGGCCCCGGCGGTCTGCGTCGCGGGCTCTTCCGCCGGCGGAATCGCAACGTCGACGCCGCCGTCGCGCCCGTCGCCGAGCAGCGAGCGCCAGGCCGGCATGGTCGCGAGACCCGCGAGCACGACGAACAGCGCGACCGCCGCGGCCGAGATCCAGACCCAGCGGCCGCTGTGCCGCGGCGGCGGGGGCGGCGCGTTGACCGGCGAGGCCATGTCGATCGTCGGACGCGGCTTGCTCGCCGGCGCAGCCGCCGCCGTCGTCGCGGCGACCGTGCCCGGTATCTCGGATTCGCCATCGAGCGACGCGGTGGTGCGTTCGATCAGGCTCAGCATGGCGTTGAGCTCGGGCCGCTCCGCGACCTCGACATCGCGCCAGGTCGCCCGGCTCGCCGCATCGGCGACCGCCCGGCTCATGCAGAGCGCGGTCACGGGAGCGAGCGTATCGAGCTTTCCGCTGCTCTTCAGGAGACCGAGAAAGGTTTCGACGGTGCGCGGCGAGAACAGCAGCACGATGTCGATCTCGCCGGCTTCGAATTTCTGCAGCAGCGGCCCCGACAGCTCGTCGGCCTGCACCGCCTCGTAGACGACCTCGCGGCGCAGACTGTAGCCGAGCGAGGTGAGTTGCGAGGCGAGATCGCCCGCCACCACCGAACCCGCACCGTGGAACAGCGCGCCGCCTTCCGGTTTCAGCTTGTGCCGTACCAGGCGCACCAGCCCGTTGACGTCGCCATCGGCGCCTTCGACGGACTTGAAGCCGAGATTGCGCGCGACGCGGGCCGACGCCTCGCCCGTGGTAAAAATCGGCAGCTCGCGATTCTTGTTGAGCGCCGCAAAGGCGCGCACACCGTTCGAGGACGTGAACATCAGCGCCTGCACGCCCTTGAGATCGATCTTCACGTCGCGGATCGGCTTGATCCGCAGCATTGGCTCGATCAGTACGCGCAACTCGCGTGCGCGCAACGTCTCCGCCAACGGAAGCGCGTCTTCCTCGGGGCGGGTGATGAGCACGGTGCGTTTCATGACAACTCCAGTTTGGCGAGGAACGCCGGACCCGCTTCGGCCCGAAGCCGCGCTGCGAGGCTGGCGCCCATCTTAGCCGCCCCGGGGCCGGTCGCGTGCCCCTCGGCGCGATGGATTTCGCTGCCGTCGGGCAGCGCGATCAGGGCGCGAATATGCCAGTTTTCGCCGCCCGTCGGCACCGCATACGCGGCCAGCGGCGTCCGGCAGGAACCGTCGAGCCCGGCCAGGCAAGCGCGCTCCGCCTCGACCGCGATCCGGGTCGGAAGATGATCGACCGGCGTCAGCAGCGCCGCCATCTCGGCATCGTCGTTCCGCATCTCGATGCCGATCGCGCCCTGCCCCGCCGACGGCAGCATTTCCATCGGATCGAGCGGCGTGCCCGGCAGCGGATCGAGCCCGAGCCGGACGAGGCCCGCCAGCGCGAGCAGCGTGGCATCGGCCGCGCCCGCCTCGAGTTTCGCGAGACGCGTTTCGACATTGCCGCGCAACAGGACGGTCTCGAGATCGGGCCGCAGTGCGAGCAACTGCGCGGCGCGACGGAGCGATGCCGTGCCGATGCGCGCGCCCTCTGGCAAATCCGCGATCGTGCGGAATTGTCGCTCGTGATCGTTGCGCACGATCAGCACGTCGCGCGCATCTTCGCGCGGCAGCATCGCGCCGATCGAAAGGCCCGGCGCGAGCCGCGTCTCCATGTCCTTCATCGAATGAACCGCAAGATCGATGCGGCCGGCGCTGAGCGCCTCTTCGATCTCCTTCGCGAAGAGACCCTTGCCGCCGATCTCGCTCAGCGCGCGGTTCTGTTCGCGGTCGCCGGTGGTGCGGATCGGCACGATCTCGATCGCATCGGCGGCGCGCAGGTCGGCGTGCGCCGCCTGCAAGGCCACCTTCGCCATCTCGGCCTGGATGAGGGCGAGCCGGCTGCCGCGCGTGCCGATGCGCAGCACGCCGCGCCGGGCCGGGGATCGGGTCATGGCGGCAGGATTAGCCGGCCGATCCGGCCGATGCAAGGCGGCCGGACGCCGCTGCAACCGGCCGAAACATGGCGATCCGGCCGGTGTCGCCGACCTAGCGCGGCGGCCGGCAAACCAGCGCCATCATCGCCTCGTCGCGATACCGGTCGCCGATCTTCAGCGCCCGCGGTTCCACCGCGTACCGTTTGAACCCGGCGCGGGCATAAAGGCGGATGGCGGATGCGTTGCCCGCGCCGACGGTCAGGACGATCTCCTCGACCATCGTCGCGGCGCACTGGATCACGCTGGCGACGAGCGCGCGGCCGACGCCCGTGCCGCGGGCCTCCGGCCGGACATACATGCCCCACAGCACGCCCTTGTGGCTGGCCTTGATCCGATCCTGCACGTAGAAGCCGGCGACGCCGAGCAGGGCGCCGGTTGCGGTCGAGCGCGCGCCGAAGACGAAATTTCGTTCCAGCCGCGCGGCAACATCCGCGACGGTCTGGGTATTCTCTTCCTCCCACGACGAGCTGAAGGATTCGGGGCTCTGGCGCAGACCCTCGAGACGCAGCACGCGATACTCGGCCGCGTCGCCGGCGCCGAGCCGCGCGATCGCGAAACTCTCCGGATCGGCATTCATGGCGCCACGCTAGCGCAGCCCGGATGCGCGGGAAACGGCCCGCCCGCCGATTTGCGTTGGGCCGGCAGGCGCTCTATGACCCCGCCATGACCCGGACGCCGCCATGATCGTTCTCGGCATCGAAACCAGCTGCGACGAGACGGCGGCCGCGATCGTGCGCGACGACCGCACGATCCTCGCCGACCTCGTGCTGTCGCAACTGGCCGAGCACCGGCCCTATGGCGGCGTGGTGCCGGAGATCGCCGCGCGCTCGCATCTCGAGCATCTCGACGGGCTGATCGCCGGCGCGCTCGACGAAGCGAAACTGCGCCTGACGGATCTCGACGGCATCGCGGTCGCCGGCGGGCCCGGTCTGATCGGCGGCGTGATCGTCGGCGTCACCACCGCCAAGGCGATCGCGCTCGCGACCGGCAAGCCGTTCGTCGCCGTCAACCATCTCGAGGCGCATGCGCTGAGCGCGCGGCTCTCCGTGCCGCTCGCCTTCCCCTATCTGCTGCTGCTGGTCTCGGGCGGGCATTGCCAGTTCCTGCTGGTCGAAAGCGTCGGCCGTTACAAGCGTCTCGGCACCACGCTCGACGATGCGGCCGGCGAGGCGTTCGACAAGGCGGCGAAACTGCTGGGCCTGGGCTATCCCGGCGGACCCGCCATCGAGCGCGCCGCGGCGCGCGCGCAGGCGCGCGGCGAAACCGGTGCCGGCATCGACCTGCCGCGCCCGATGCAGGGACGGTAGGAACCCGACTTCTCCTTCTCCGGTCTCAAGACCGCGTTGCGTCACCAGATCGCAGCGCATATCGCACAGTACGGTGCCCTCGACGAAGCCTGGCAGGAGGCCTATGCGCTCGCCTTCCAGGATGCCGTGGTCGCAACCGTCGCCGAACGCAGCACGACGGCCCTGCGGCTGGTGCGACAGCGCGGCATCCGTCCCAGTGCCTTCGTCGTCGCCGGCGGCGTGGCGGCAAACGAGGTTCTGCGGGCTTCGCTCGAAAAGGTCGCAGCCGACGGCGACATTCCGTTCCACGTGCCGCCGCCCGAGCACTGCACCGACAATGCGGCGATGATCGCCTGGGCCGGCATCGAGCGCATGTCGCTCGGCGAAGCCAGCGCGCTCGATTTTGCGCCGCGTCCGCGCTGGCCGCTCGATCCCGATGCGCCGAAGCGACACGGTGCCGGCGTGAAGGCGTGACCGTTTCGCGCGTGCGGCGGCGCGCTGGAGAAGTCGCGCCGGTTCGACTAGGCTTCGCCGTTCCCTGCGCCATCCGAAAGGCCGCGTCATGCCGTACATGATCTATTGCCTCGACAAGCCCGGCCACGCGCACGTGCGCGCCGACAATCGCGCCGCCCATCTCGACTATCTGACGTCGCCGACCTGGGCCCCGAAGATCATCTCGGCGGGCCCGCTGCTGACCGACGACGGCAGCGGCATGGTCGGCAGCCTGATCCTGATGGACCTCAAGGACCGCAGCGAGGCGGATGCGTTTCTCGCCGGCGATCCCTACGGCAAGGCCGGGCTCTTCGCGTCGGTCTCCGTGCGACCCTGGAAGAAGGTGCTGCCCTGATGGCGAGCTGGCTGGTGAAATCCGAACCGTCGACCTATTCCTGGGACCGGCTCGTCAGGGAGAAGCGCACGCGCTGGGACGGCGTGCGCAACCACCAGGCCGCCGCCAACCTCAAGGCGATGAAGAAGGGCGACCCGGTCTTCTTCTATCATTCGAACGAGGGGCTCGAGATCGTCGGCATCGCCGCGGTGGCGAAGCAAGCCTATCCCGATCCATCCGATCAGACCGGCCGGTTCGTCATGGTCGATCTCGTCCCGGTCAAGCCGCTGACGACGCCGGTGACGCTGGCGCAGATCCGCGAGGACGCGCGGCTCAACCATATCGCGCTGGTGAAGAATTCGCGCCTGTCGGTGCAGCCGGTCGATGCCGCCGCCTTCAGGCTGATCTGCAAGCTGGGCGGTGTCGCGGCCTGATCGACCATGATCCGGCGCCTCTGTCGCATCGACGAGATTCCCGACGGCACGGCGCGCGGCTTCATTGTCGATGACGGCAGCGAGCGCGGGCTTGACCTGTTTGTCTATCGTACCGGCGATGAAGCCTTTGCCTATCGGAACCGATGCCCGCACCAGGGCACGCCGCTCGAAATGTTTCCCGACAAGTTCATGACCGTCGACCGCAAATCGTTCCTGTGCACGACGCACGGCGCGCGCTTCCGGCCGCGCGACGGTTTCTGTACCAGCGGCCCGTGCAAGGGAAAGTCGCTCGCGCCGCTGCCGCTCGCCCGCGACGGCGCCGATCTGTCGGTCGAATTGCCCGCCGATTGAGCCGCCGGCGCGACCGCGCCGCCTGCCCCGAAATTGCCCCGAAATCGCCCCGCCGGTGCTGCACCGGGGCCGGGATCGCGCGCGACCCTTCATGCGTGCGGGGGGTCGATCCAGGGGGCTCTCATGTCCGATGCCGAAACGATCGTGTCCGGTCCTCAGCCGGCGCCGACATTTTTCCAGGCTTTGACGCGCGGCGCGCTGCCGCGCCTGCTGCTGCTCGGCCTGCTGGTCCTGCTGCTCACGATCCCGCTCGCGATGGTGCGCTGGGTGCTGAGCGACCGCACCGGCCGGCAGTGGGAAGTCGAATCGCTGATCGCCGAGCAATGGGGCGCGGCGCAGACCATCGCCGGCCCGGTCGTGCGCGTGCCCTATATCGAGATCGTCACGACGACGCGCAACAGCGAGACGGTCCAGCAGGAACGACGGCACGTGCTGGAGTTCCTGCCCGAGATGCTGACCGTCGATGCGCAGCTCGCGATCGAGGAGCGCGTCAAGGGTCCCTACGCGATCCCGGTCTACGGTGCCGAGCTCGCGATCCGCGCGCGCCTGGCGCAACCCGATTTCGCCGCGCTCGGCATCGAAGCCGACCGCGTGCTGTGGAACGAGGCGGTCATCTCGATGGCGATCGCCGATCCGGGCGCGCTGCGCGGCGCGACGTTGCGCCTTGGCGATGCCACGCTCGAGATCGAACCCGGCTTCGCGCCCGGCGTCTCCGCTGTCGGCGGTTTCCATGCGCGTCCCAAGCCGGGCGCCGGCTTCGGCCGCGACCTCTTCCTCTCGCTCGGCTTCAACGGCATGTCGGCGCTCTCGATTCTTCCGCTCGGCGAACAGAGCATGGTGCATATCGCCGGCAACTGGCCGCATCCGAACTTCGCCGGCAGCTTCCTGCCGGTCGAGCGCACCGTCACCGACACGGGCTTCGATGCGCGCTGGGAAATCGCCAGCCTCGCCCGCTCGCTGCCGAACGCCAGGATCGACGGCAGTGTCGTGGCCGATGCGATGACGAGCTATGCCGGCGACCGGTTCGGCGTCGAGCTGGCGACGCCGGTCGACGTCTATGCGCAGGTCGACCGGGTGCTGAAATACGGCATCCTCGTCATCGGGCTGACTTTCGCCTCGATCTTCGTGATCGGCGTGCTGCGCGATTTCCGGGCGCACACGATGCAGTATCTGCTGGTCGGCGGCTCGCTCGCGCTCTTCTACCTGATGCTGCTGGCGCTCGCCGAGCACATGCTCTTCCACTGGGCCTACACCATCGCCTCGCTGCTCGATCTCGCGGCGGTGTCGCTTTATGTCGGCCGCACGGTCAGCCGCGGCGCCGGCCTGACGGTGGCGCTGCTGCTCGCGACCGTGCGCGGCTTCATGTACCTGCTGCTTCAGGAAGAGGATTACAGCCTGCTGATCGGCAGCGCCGGTCTCTTCGTCGCACTTGCAATCGTGATGTACGCGACCCGCAACGTCGATTGGTATCGCATCGGTTCCGTCAGAACCTCCGGCGGCCGGTCCGCCGCCGGAGCGCCCGCGCACGCCTGACATCCGCCGGTCGTCCAGGCACTGCACGGGCAAGGGGCGGCGTTCCCAAACCGAGGGGCCGGGAACGCCGCCCCGCCTCGCTCGCCGTCGATCCGCACGATCTCCGCTGACTTGAGACGCCGCGCTGCCGCAGGCCATACTCGGGGCTCTGCGCGGCTCCAGCCGCGCGCCTGAAGACCAATCGGACAAGCGGGTGGCAGTCATGACCGACCAGAGCGTCTTTCCGGTGCCGAAGCAATGGGCCGACCGGGCCTGGATCGACGAGAGCGAGTATCTCCGGAAATACGAGCAGTCGATCAGGAATCCGGACGAATTCTGGGCCGAGGAAGCCGGTCGAATCGACTGGATCAGGAAGTTCACCAAGGTGAAAGACGTCGACTACAAGGGCGACGTTCGCATCCGCTGGTACTGGGACGGCACGCTGAATGCCGCCGCCAACTGCACCGACCGCCATCTCGAGAAGCGCGGCAATCAGACCGCCATCATCTGGGAGGGCGACGATCCGAAGGATTCGAAGAAGATCACCTATCGCGAGGTGCACGAGCAGGTCTGCCGCCTTGCGAATGTGCTGAGGTCGCGCGGCGTCGGGAAGGGCGATCGCGTCACGATCTACATGCCGATGATCCCCGAGGCGGCCTACGCCATGCTGGCCTGCGCACGCATCGGCGCGGTGCACTCGGTCGTGTTCGGCGGCTTCTCGCCCGACAGTTTGATGAACCGCATTCTCGACTGCGATTCGAACTGCGTCGTCACGGCCGACGAGGGCGTGCGCGGCGGCCGCAAGATCCCGCTCAAGGCCAACACCGATGCCGCGCTCGAGAAATGCCCGGGCGTCAAGACCTGCATCGTGGTGAAGCGCACCGGCGGCTCGATCGAATGGGTCGAAGGTCGCGACGTCTGGTATCACGAGGCCTGCGCGGGCGTAGAAGCCGAGTGCCCGGCGGAGGAAATGAACGCGGAGGATCCGCTCTTCATCCTCTACACGTCGGGTTCGACGGGAAAGCCGAAGGGCGTGCTGCACACGACCGGCGGCTATATCGTCTATGCCTCGCTCACGCACCAGTACGTGTTCGATTATCACGACGGCGATATCTACTGGTGCACGGCCGATGTCGGCTGGGTGACCGGTCACAGCTATATCGTCTACGGGCCGCTCGCGAACGGCGCCGTCACCCTGATGTTCGAGGGCGTGCCGAATTATCCCGACACGTCGCGCTTCTGGCAGGTCTGCGACAAGCACAAGGTCAACGTCTTCTATACCGCGCCGACGGCGATCCGCGCGCTGATGCGCGACGGCGAGGCGCCGGTAAAGAAGACCGGCCGGAAATCGCTGCGCCTGCTCGGCTCGGTCGGCGAGCCGATCAACCCCGAAGCCTGGCTCTGGTACTACAACGTCGTCGGCGAAGGACGCTGCCCGATCGTCGACACCTGGTGGCAGACCGAGACCGGCGGCATCCTGATTTCGCCGCTGCCCGGCGCGACGCCGCTGAAGCCGGGCTCGGCGACGCGGCCGCTCTTCGGCATCCGGCCGGAGATCGTCGACAATGACGGCAAGGTCCAGAGCGGACCGGCCTCGGGCAATCTCTGCCTCGCCGATTCCTGGCCCGGCCAGATGCGCACGGTCTATGGCGACCACAAGCGTTTCGCCGAGACCTATTTCACGGCCTATCCCGGCAAGTATTTCACCGGCGACGGCTGCCGGCGCGACGAGGACGGCTATTACTGGATCACCGGCCGCGTCGACGACGTGCTCAACGTCTCGGGCCATCGCATGGGCACGGCAGAGGTCGAGAGCGCGCTGGTCGCGCATCCGAAAGTGGCCGAGGCCGCCGTCGTCGGCTATCCGCACGACATCAAGGGCACCGGCATCTACGCCTATGTGACGCTGATCGCCGGCGAGCAGCCGACCGAAGAGCTGCGCAAGGAACTCGTGCAATGGGTCCGGAAGGAAATCGGCCCGATCGCGCAGCCCGACCTGATCCAGTGGGCGCCGGGCCTGCCGAAGACGCGCTCGGGCAAGATCATGCGCCGCATCCTGCGCAAGATCGCCGAGAACGATTCGGGCAATCTCGGCGACACCTCGACGCTCGCCGATCCCGCCGTCGTGCAGGATCTGGTCGACAACCGGATGAACAGGTAGCGGTTGCAGTTTCGCAGACGACCAGCTCTTCGAATGATTTTTAAGAACCGTCATCGCCGGGCTTGAACTGGCGATCCGGGCCGCGGCCGGCCGCGGCGCGCGATCCACCAGGCCGATACGCCACGCGTTGTCGTTCTGGTTCAGAATCGACGGATCGGTGGAGCCCCGGGTCAAGCCCGGGGGTGACGATCTGTGTTTTGAAGCGTATCGATTAAACGTCTATCCATGGCCCACGCATCGCCGACAGCGCTTGATCGCATCGAAGGATTGCTCGCGGAAATCCGCGCGCTCGGCATCGCGATCGAGCGGAAGCGCGGCATCTTCTATCGCGGCGGCACCGCCTTCCTGCATTTCCACGAATTTCCCGACGGGCTCGTCGCCGACCTGAAACAGGGCGGCGACTTCGTGCGCTATCCGGTCGACACGGCGGCCGAACGCAAGGCGCTCGTCGCCGCCGCGCGGCGCGCCGCCGTTGCCGCGGTTCGGGGCGCCTGCGTTGCGGTTGCCAAACGTCCGCGCTATACCCGCGCCGCGAAACCGGCCGGAAAGCGACGCCAATGAGCGGCAGCGATGTGAACAGAACCAGCGGCAGCGATGTGAACAGAACCAGCGCCAGCGATCTGAACAGCCCCGAGCGCGCGGAGTACGACCGCGTCAACAAGGCCTATTGGGACCAGCTCACCGAGCTGCACAATGTCGGCGATGTCTACAGCGCCGAGACGTTCCTCAAGGGCGAATGCATTCTCGATCCGCTGGTGCGCGGCGATATCGGCGACGTGGCCGGCAAGTCGATCGTGCATCTGCAGTGCCATTTCGGGCTCGACACGCTGTCGCTGGGGCGGCTCGGCGCCCACGTCACCGGCGTCGACTATTCGCCGAAGGCGATCGCGACCGCCCGCGCGCTCTCGGAGAAGAGCGGCGTGCCCGGCACGTTCATCGAATCGCGCATCGAAGAAGTGCCGGCGAAGATTGCCGAGCGGTTCGACATGGCCTACGTGACCTGGGGCGCGCTCAACTGGTTGCCCGATCTCAGGCCCTGGGCCGAGACGGTCGCCACGCTGCTGAAGCCGGGCGGGTTCCTCTATCTCGCCGAGTTCCACCCGCTGGCGCAGGCGATCGACATGAACGAGACCGGCGCCGACGGCACGCTCAGGATCGCCTATCCGATGATCGGCAAGGCGACGGGGCGGCAATGGACCTCGGACATCGACTATGCCGACGAGAAGACCAGGCTTCCGATCAACAAGACCTGGGAATGGAATCACGGGCTCGGCGAAGTGCTCGGCAATCTGATCGGCGTCGGGCTCCGGATCGATTTCTTCCGCGAGTATCCGTATCTATCCTGGCGCTCGTTTCCGGCGATGGTCGAGATCGACGACCGGTTCTTCGGCCTGCCGGCGCATCTGCCGTCGGTGCCGCTCGCCTACTCGCTCAAGGCATCCAAGGCGTAATGCAGCGGTGCCGTCGTCCTCAGTGCGCCGCTACAGCCCGTAGCAGTCGTTGAGCGCGCCGATCGCGTCCGCCGAGCCGGCGAGGCCGTACCAGATATCCCAGTCGTCGAGCGTGAGCCGTTCGCCGTTCGCCAGCAGTTCCAGAACCTCGACGTCGGTGCCGAGATCGATCACCAGTGCGTCGGCGCCTTCGGCATAGGCCTCGAAATCGATCGGATAAAAATCGTCGATACGCACCGGCGTATCGAACGGCTCGTCGCTGAGGAACTCGAAATATTCCGGGTCCACCAGCACCATGTAGTAGCCGTACTCGTCGACGCCCAGCTGCATCTCGGCACCGTCGCCATACTCGTGCCAGAGCAGGCAGTAGATCTCGCCCGATTCGGGGTCCTGGTACGCGCCGCCGTCCCAGCCCTGCGTCGACCAGGATTCGACCAGATCGTCGGCCCCGGCCGGCGTGCCGCCGAGCGTCGCGGCGAACGCGACCGCCGCCATCGCGGAAAGAATCTGTTTCATGAGCATCCCCACCCCGCACGCCCTCGTCCCGGCCGGGCCGCAATCCTAGCCGAGGCCGGCACCGGCGGAAAACGCCATTCGGCCTGCGTTGATCTTGAAGAAGCGCCCGGCCGCACCAATCTTCTGCCTGCTTTCAGAGCGGCTTCGGAGCGACGACGAACCACGATGGGCTATTTCCGTACCGCGCTGCTGCTGGCCGCGATGACCGGCCTGTTCCTGGCGGTGGGCTGGCTGCTCGGCGGCCAGTCGGGGATGCTGATCGCCTTCGGCATCGCCTGCGCGATGAACCTATTCGCGTACTGGAATTCCGACAGGCTCGTGCTGCGCATGTACGGCGCGCACGAAGTGTCGGACGCCAACGCGCCGCGCCTCTTTGCGCTGGTGCGCGACCTTGCCCGCCGCGCCGACCTGCCGATGCCGCGCGTCTACATGATCGAGAGCGAGCAGCCGAACGCGTTCGCGACCGGCCGCAACCCGAAGAACGCCGCCGTCGCCGTGACGACCGGCCTGATGCAGCTTTGCGACGAGGAGGAGATCGCGGGCGTGGTCGCGCACGAGATGGCGCATATCAAGAGCCGCGACACGCTGGTGATGACGATCACCGCGACGCTCGCCGGCGCCATCGGCATGCTGGCGAATTTTGCGCTCTTCTTCGGCGGCAACCGGGACAATCCGCTCGGCATCGTCGGCGTGCTGCTGACGGCGATCCTGGCGCCGATCACCGCCATGCTAGTGCAGTTCGCGATCAGCCGCTCGCGCGAGTACGAGGCCGACCGGGTCGGCGCCGAGATCGTCGGCCGCCCGCTCTGGCTCGCCAGCGCGCTCGCGAAGCTCGGCCAGGCCGCGCGCCGGATTCCGAACCGCCGCGCCGAGCGCAATCCGGCGACCGCGCATCTCTTCATCGTCAACCCGCTGCACGAGCACAAGGTCGACAGTCTCTTCGCAACGCATCCCAGCCTCGAGAACCGCATCGCGCGGCTCCGGGAAATGGCGGCAGCGATGGGCGAGGCGGCGCGGCCGGCGCCGCGCCCGTGGGGCTGACCGGCGCGATGGCGACGGGTGGAATCGGCCGGCCGGATCGGGCATAAGGCGCGGGCCCATGGCCGAACCGCCCGCCCCCCGACCGAAGAAATCGCCCGCCGGCCGGAAGCCCGGCAGGGCAGGGAGCGGTGCCGATCCGGCGGCAACGCACGCAGCGGCGCCGGCTGCCGCGTCGAAGAACGCGCCCAACGCCCGCGCGATCGCCTGCGAGCTGATCGCGATGGTTGCGCAGCGCGGCAAGCCGCTCGACGAGGCGATCGCCGAGAACGTCCATATCGGCCGGCTCGACGTGCGCGATCGCGCTTTTGCGCGCGAGCTCTCGGCGACCGTGTTCCGCCGCTTCGGCCAGATCGAGGTCGCGATCAACGCGCTGCTCGAAAAGCCGCTGCCGGCGAAGGCGGCCGGCGCGCAGGATCTGCTGCGGCTCGGCATCGCACAGCTTCTGTTCCTGCGCACGCCCGCGCATGCCGCGGTCTCGGAAACCGTCGCGCTCGCGAGCGGTCCGCTCGAGCCGTGGCGCAGCCTCGTCAACGCGGTCTTGAGAAAAATCGCCGACCAGGCCGACGAGTTCCGCAAGGCGCTGCCGGAAGTGCCAACCAACACGCCGCACTGGCTGTTCGAACGCTGGGCCGTGAGCTACGGCGAGGCGCTGGCGGTGAAGATCGCCGCGGCCCATCTCGACGCACCGCCGCTCGACATCACCGTGCGCGAGGACCGCACCGGCTGGGCGCGGCGGCTGGAAGCGACGATCCTGCCGAACGGCAGTTTGCGACGCGAAACCGCGCCGGTCGAGACGCTGCCGGGTTTCTCCGAGGGCGGCTGGTGGGTGCAGGATGCCGCCGCCTCGTTCCCGGCCAAGCTGCTCGGCGATGTGCGCGGCAAGACCGTGCTCGATCTCTGCGCGGCGCCCGGCGGCAAGACCGCCCAGCTCGCGATGGCGGGCGCGCGCGTGATCGCGGTCGACAAGTCGAAAGAGCGCATGGTGCGGCTGGCGAAGAACATGCAGCGGCTCGGCCTCAATATCGGCACGGTGATCGCGGATGCCGCGACCTGGAACCCGCCGGGCCAGGCCGATGCGGTGCTGCTCGACGCACCCTGCTCGGCAACCGGCACAATCCGCCGCCATCCCGACCTGCCATGGCTCAAGCGCCCGTCCGACCTCGCCTCGCTGATCGGCGTGCAGGACGCGATGCTGCGCAACGCGGTCCGCATGCTGAAGCCGGGCGGCATCCTGGTTTACTCGGTCTGCTCGCTCGAACCCGAGGAAGGCCCGGCCCGCGTCGAGAACCTGCTGTCCGCCGGCACCGGCCTGCGCCGCGTGCCGATCGATTCCGACGAGGTCGGCGACATCGGCGATGCCGTCACGCCGGCCGGCGACATGCGCACGCTGCCCTGCCACTGGGCGGACAAAGGCGGGCTCGACGGGTTCTATGCCGCGCGTCTCCGGCGCGGCTAGCGGCGCTTTGCACGGCCGCTTACCAAGCAAGCGCCTGCCTGCTATCTAGTCGGCCATGGCGAGAGAGATTCGAATCGCACCTTCGATGCTCGCGGCCGATTTCGCGCGGCTGGGCGAGGAAATGGCGGCGATCGGGAAGGCCGGCGCCGACTATATCCATCTCGACATCATGGACGGGCATTTCGTGCCCAACATCACCATCGGCCCGCCGGTGGTGACGATGCTGCGCAAGCACAGCACGCTGCCGTTCGACGTGCATTTGATGGTGTCGCCGGTCGATCCCTACATTCCCGCCTTCGCCGAAGCCGGCGCCGACATATTGACCGTGCATCCCGAGGCGGGGCCGCACGTGCACCGTTCGATCCAGCTCATCAAGTCGCTCGGCAAGAAGGCCGGTGCCGCGATCAACCCGGCGACGCCGGTCGACGTGCTCGATCCGATCCTCCCCGAACTCGATCTCGTGCTGGTGATGAGCGTCAATCCCGGCTTCGGCGGGCAGAGTTTCATCGAGAGCCAGCTCGACAAGATCCGCGCGCTGCGCAAGCGCATCGATGCGATCGTTGCGCGCGAACCCGGCCGCCGCATCGATCTCGAGGTCGATGGCGGCATCACCCAGGAGACCGCGAAGCGCGCGATCGAAGCGGGTGCCGACGTGCTGGTCGCCGGCACCGCGACCTTCGCCGGCGGCGCCAGGCAATACGCCGCCAACATTCGCGGGCTGCGCGGCGAATGAAACTCCGGCCGGCCCGCGGCGCGGGACGGCGGGCGACTGACCTGCTCGCGCGATCAGGCGCGACACTCGAAGCGCTGCCGGCGCATCTCCGGCATTTCTGGCATCGCCGCCTGCTGGCGCCGCTGCACGGCAGCGGGTTCTACCGCTGGTGGCTCGGGCGGCGCGGCGCCGACAGGGAGCCGCGCGCGCTGTCGGTTGCGATCCTCGCCGGCGACATCGAGATCGCGCGCGGCATTGTCGCGAACGAGTTCCGGCACGACGGCGAGACGATCGTCAAACCTGCGCCGTTTGCAACGCCGCCCGGCGCCAGCGACGCCTGGTGCGCCTGGCTCTCGGGGTTCGACTGGCTTGCCGATCTCGCGGCTTTCGGCGAGACGGGGCGCCAGCCGGCGCGGCAACTGCTCGACCGCTGGATCGCCGAGAATCCGCCGGCGCGCGGCGAGGCCTGGCGGACCGACATCGCGGGAAGGCGGCTCGCCAACTGGCTGCTCTGGCAGAACCTGTTCCTCGCGCCGGTGCCGGTGGATTTCCGTGCGCGCTACCTGCGCAGCGTGCATCTGCACGTCAACCATCTCGCCAATGCCGCGACCGGCGCGCCGACCGGTTCGGCGACCATCGCCGCGTTGAAAGGTCTCGTGCTCGGCGCGCTGGCGCTCGACGATCCGGCGTTGCTGGCGCGCGGCTGGCGCCGGCTCGAAACCGCGCTCGCCCAGCAGATCCTGCCCGACGGCCTGCATGTCGAGCGCAGTCCGCGCAGCCAGTTGCGCGTGCTGCAGGATCTCGCGGAAATCTCGATGGGCTACGGCGCGACGGGTCGCGAGATTCCGCCCGCGCTCCTGGCCGCGATGGATTCGATGGCGCCGGCGCTGCGGATGTTCCGCCACGGCGACGGCGCGCTGGCGCTGTTCAACGATGCGGTCGAGGCGGATAGCGAGACGATCGAGCGCGTGCTGGCCTCGACCGGCGCCGGCCGCGGTCGACTCGACCAGGCGCCGAACGGCGGCTTCCAGCGTCTCGCGCAGGGCGGGCTGGTCATGATCGTCGATACCGGCCGGCCGCCGCCGCCCGGCTTCGATTCGCATGCGCATGCCGGCACGCTCGCCTTCGAAGTCAGCAGCGGGCGCGAGCGGCTGATCGTCAATTGCGGGGCGCATCCGTGGAACGACGAGTGGCGCGAGGTGCAGCGCCACACCGCCGCGCATTCGACGCTCGTCATCGACGACATGAGTTCGAGCGAGCTGCGCGACGCGTCGCTCGGCCGGCGCGTTTCGCAGGTGACGTGCCGGCGCGAGGAGGCCGACGGGCAGATCTGGCTCGATGTCAGCCATGACGGCTATGCCGCCAACCTCGGCGCGGTCCATCACCGGCGATTCTATCTGTCCGGCGAAGGCGCGGATCTGCGCGGCGAGGATCGCATCGTCGGGCATGGCGGCGCGCGCTTCGCGCTGCGCTTTCACCTGCACCCCGATGTCGATGCGACATTGGCGCAGGGCGGCACAGCGGCGCTGCTGCGACTGAAATCGGGCCAGGGCTGGCGGCTGCGCATCGACAACGCCGCGCTCGCGCTGGAAGAGAGCGTCTATCTCGGCAAAGCGGGCGAGACGCAGCGCACGCAGCAGGTCGTCGCGACCGGTACGCTCGACGGCGGAGACACGCTCGTGCGCTGGGCGCTCACGCGCGAGGATCGCAGGAAGCGGCCGAAGAAGGCGGGCGGCGAGGTGTCGTAGCATTGTCATGCTGCAGGTCATTCGCCGGCGACAAGATTGTTCCCTCTCTCGCGATTGCGGGAGAGGGAATGTTCCCTAGCGAGTTCATCGCTGCATCGCATCACCCTCCTTCTTTTCGTTCGTTCAGAAAGTGATCTTCACCTCTTCGAACAGCGCGATGTATTTCTGGCGCACGGCGGGCTGCATCGGCGGCATCACGACCGTGTTCGCGAACATGGCGGCGGGATCGGTCGGCAGCGCCATCTCTTCCGTCAGCTCGGCGCCGGCGAGCTCGAAGCTCTTCGCGTTGGCGTGACCGAAGCCGAAATTCTCGATCAGCCAGAGGCCGGTCTCGGGCGCCAGCATCGCGTCCATGAATTCGTAGCGCGTCGCATCGTCGGCCGAGCCGCCGCGCATCATCACCAGGCCGCAGAACCAGGTCAGCATGCCCTCGCGCGGCTGCATGTAGGCGACGGGCACGCCCCTGCGCCGCAGGTTCATGTAGGCCGAGTTCCAGGCATAGGCGCCGGCAATCTCGCCGGCGGCGAGCGCCCGTTCGATCTGCGTCGGATCGGACCAGTAGAACAGCAGCATGGCGTTCTGCTTCTTGAGCAGCGCGCGCACCAGCGCGAACTCCTCGTCGGTCATGTCGAACGGATCCTCGGCACCCGAGGCGAGCGCCGCGACGGTGACGGCGGCATCGGCCGAGTCCCACATCGAGAGGCGCTTCTCGTATGCCTCGTTGAAAAAGACCGACCAGGTCGGCTCGGGAAATTCGATCATGTCGTGCCGGTAGAGGATCGAACCGTTGCCCCAGTCGAACGGCACCATCCAGGGCAGGCCGCTTTCGCGATCGTTGGCGACGGCACGGAGCGCGGGAAAGACGTTCTCCCATTCCGCGAGCCGGAGGCTGTCGACCGGGCGGATCGCGCCGGCATCGCGCCAGCGGATCAGATCGTAGACGCACGGATGGCCGAGATCGACCGCGAAGCCGCCCTGTACCTTCGTCAGCGCCTCGGTTTCGTCGGCGAACAGCGCGACGTTCGGCCAGGCGCCGTGGCGTTCCCGGTAGACCTTGTGCAGGCCCGCGGTGTCGTAGCCGGCCCAGGTGTAATAGGTGAGCTCCCCGTCGGCGCCGGCGCGCGGCCGCACGAACGGCAACGTCATGGCGACACCGGCGATGCCGACCGAACGCAGCAGCCGGCCGAGCTCGCGCCGGCCGGTCGTGCGGCGGATCAGGTCGATGGCGCGCGGCATGACGTCATCCGGCAGTTCAGAGCCCGGCTTTCACCTGCTCGAACATCTCGATGTACTTCTGGCGCACGGCCGGATCCATCGGCCGCAGCACGACGCTGTTCGCGAACATGTCGGCGGGGTTCGCCGGCAGACCCATCGCCGCCGCGCCCTCCGCGCCGACCAGATCGAACGCCACCCGGTTCGAATGGCCGTAACCGTAATTGGTGATCAGCCATTCGCCGGTTTCGGGCGCGAGCATCGCGTTCATGAAATCGTAGCGCGCCGCCTCGTCGGCGGCACCGTCGTTCATCAGCACCATGCCGCAGACCCAGGTGAGGATACCTTCCTTCGGCTGCATGTACTTGACCGGGATGCCCTGCAGCTCGAGGTTCACCAGCGAGGCGTTCCAGGTATAGGCCGCGACGATCTCACCGGAGGCGAGCGCCTGCTCGGCCTGCGCCGGGTCGGTCCAGTAGAAGCGCAGGAGCCGGTTCTGCCGCTCGAGCAGCCCGCGCACGACCGACAGTTCCTCGTCGGTCATGTTGAAGGGATCCTGCACGCCGGCCACCAGGGCGGCCGCGTTCGCGGCACCGTCGATCGCATCCCACATCGCGATCTTGCCGGCATACCGCTCGTCGAACAGGACGGACCAGGATTCCTCCTCCATCGTGACGAGATCGGTGCGGTAGAGCACCGAACCGTTGCCCCAGTCGAACGGGATCAGCCATTGCTCGCCGGTCTCCTGGTTGCCGGAGACCTGCTTGAGCGCCGGAAAGATATTGTCCCATTCGATGAGGCGCGCGCTGTCGATCGGCTGGATGACGCCGGCAGCCTGCCAGCGGCCGATATCGTAGATGCAGGGATGGGAGATATCGGGCGTGAAGCCGGACCGGATCTTGGTAAGGGCCTCGGACTCGTCGGCGAACAGCGCGAAGTTCGGCAGCGCGCCGCGCATCTCGTTGTACCGGAAATGCATCTCCGGCACGTCGTAACCGGCCCAGGTGTAATAGGTGACCTCTTCGGCGGCGCGGGCCCGTGCGGGAGGCAGCGACAGCGCGACGGTCGCAATGCCGAGATCGCGCAGATCGCGGACAAGATCGCGCCGGCTGCGGGCGCGACGGAAAAGCTCGATGGCGGGATTGGACATGGCAGGCTCCGATGCGGACCGGTGAATCGTTGCCTGCATGAAAGCGCCTCCTGCCGTTCAGGAGCAAGAGCCGGCATCCCGGCTGCCGGGCGCAACGGCGGAACCGGCGATCGCACCGAGATGGCGACGGCCAAGCCGTCGCTCGGGCACGCCTGCCGCGCGTCCATCCGGCGCCGATCCGGTGTCCGAGCACGAAAGGTGGCGGCAATCGCCCCTTGTTGCTCGTGCGATGGAAGAGGAAATGCAACCTATGATAGCTATTCCGAATCATGATCGACGCAGGGCAAATTCCGGACGAACCGCCGCCTGGCGTGTTGCGCCGTTCCTACATTGCAAGGCACTGGCGCGGAGAGCTGAACCTACCGGTCAGCTACTTCGCAAACGGCATGCTGGTCGGATTCGTTTCATTCGTTCTGATCAAGGCGCTGGCGCCGATGATCGGCCGCATCGGAACGCCGGTGGGCGTTTTCGCCGCCATCGTGGGCATCTGGTTGCTCGCGCTCAGCATCGCGCTCTGGCAGGCCGTGGGGATATGGCGCTCCGCCAGCCGGCATCCTGCCAGGGGTGGCAACAAGGGCTGGGCCGTCGCGGCGAAGACCATGGTGGTCATCGGCACCCTGCAAGCCGTCTATCTGTTCGGCGCCAGCGGCATTCCGCAGATCCGCGAGGGTATCCAGATCGTCCGCGGCGACCCGTCGATGGGCGCGCATACGGTTCGCGTCCTCAACAATGGAACCGAGCTCGAACTCGCCGGCGGCATAACAGTCGGCGTCGCGCGCGAGATCGAACGTGTCCTCGCCGAGAATCCGGACATTCACACCGTGCATCTCAATAGCGGCGGCGGCCGGATCGCCGAGGCGGAAAACATCCGGAACCTTATCGAGCAACGCGGTCTCGATACCTATGTCGCCACCGAGTGCCTGTCGGCCTGCACGATCGCGTATCTCGGCGGCAAGCGTCGGTTCATCGATCCGGACGCCAAACTCGGGTTTCACGCGGGTACTTATCCGGGCTTGCTGGAAGCCGATCTGGCGGCGGTCGTCCGATCGCTGATCGACGCAGCGATCGACAGGGGCGTCGATCCCGAATTTGCCGAAATGGCATACATGCAGGAATCCGGAGAATTCTGGAAACCGGACCATTCGGCGCTACTCGCCGCCGGGTTCGTGACCGAAATCTCCGACGGGCGGTTCGCGATCTCGGGATTCGGCGTCAACTTTACGCGGGAGGATGTTGCCGATCAGTTGCGCACCGTTCCGATGTTCGAAACTCTGGCTCGGATCGATCCGCCGCGGTTCGACCAGGTAACGATGGTTTTTTACGAGGGCGCCCTGGCAGGCACGCCGCTGGGCGAAGTCACGGCACGCAGCCGGTCGGTGGTTGGAAACCTGCTTATCGCGTATGCACCGCTGGCCTCGAACGAGTTGCTGGTTGAAACGATAAGACTGCTGATCGACGAACTACGGGTACTCGAGGCGAAGAGCTCCGATGCCTGCTTTGCATACCTCTATCCGGAACTAGGGGGATTAGTCGATCTGCGCAACTACGCGCCACCGGAACTGTGGCAGCGCGATCTGGAATTGACCGAGAAAGTAATCGCCTCCGGCGCCGCCAATGAAGCGCAACATGCTCAGCCCGGCGATTCGGCAAAGGCCTTTGACGCTTCCCTGGCGCTGATGATCGACCGTCATGGCGACGAAGTGCTTGCTGATGTCATCGCCTTGTCAACAAACCTCGACGGCATGGACAAGGCCAAGGTTTGCCGGACCGTGCTGATCATCTACGAGGCGGTCCTGGAACAGCATCCCGACGATGCAGCGGCGCTGATGCGGGAATTGCTGGCACCGGCGGCGCAGCCCTGAACCCACCCGACCGACCGCCGGGGCAATCGCGCAACCGGCGGAGGCCCGGCGCGTGCGCTTCGGGCCGGCCAAGCGACCGCGCAGCACCCTTCCCTCGCCCCTGAAATCGTGCGATTTTCGGCGCCGAGAGCGGATCACGATCAGGCGGCAGCGCAAGCGATCCCACCGGATCGCGCGAATCCGCTCTACTCATTGAAGTTTAGAGCAAATTCTCACGTTCTTGTGGAATCGCCAGCGATTCCGCAATAACGTGATTTGCTCTGGTACGAAATCCGCAGACGGCCGATCCGGATCGGCCCGCGGCAAGAACGACTGCGGCCCGAACGTGCCGCACGGGGAGACGAGCGTCCATGGGTTCGACACTCGAGCAGGAGACCCTGCTCATGCATGCCGGCGGCCGGCCGGGCAAGATCGAGATCCGCCCGACCAAGCCGCTGACGACGCAGCGCGACCTGTCGCTCGCCTACTCGCCCGGCGTCGCCTATCCGTGCCTGCGCATCCACGAGGACGCGACGACCGCCTACGACTACACCGCCAAGGGCAATCTGGTGGCGGTGATCTCGAACGGCACCGCGGTGCTCGGTCTCGGCGATCTCGGCGCGCTCGCTTCCAAGCCGGTGATGGAAGGCAAGGCCGTGCTCTTCAAGCGCTTCGCCGACATCGACGGCATCGATCTCGAGGTCGACACCGACGATGTCGACCAGTTCATCGGCGCGGTGCGCTATCTCGGGCCCAGCTTCGGCGGCATCAATCTCGAGGACATCAAGGCACCGGAATGTTTCATCATCGAGCAGCGCCTGCGCGAGCTGATGGAGATTCCCGTCTTCCACGACGACCAGCACGGCACCGCGATCATCGCCGCCGCCGGCCTGCTGAACGCGATCGACCTGACCGGGCGCAACATCAGGGACATCACGCTCGTCATCAACGGCGCGGGTGCGGCCGCGGTCGCCTGCGCCGAGTTGGTCAAGACCATGGGCGTGCCGCACGACCATGTGCTGCTCTGCGACACCAAGGGCGTGATCTACCAGGGCCGCGAGCAGGGCATGAACCAGTGGAAGTCGGCGCATGCCGCCAATACAAAACTGCGCACGCTCGAGGACGCCATGAAGGGCGCCGACGTGTTCTTCGGCCTCTCGGTCAAGGACGCGGTCTCGCAGGAGATGGTAAAGACGATGGCGGCGAAGCCGATCGTGTTCGCGATGGCGAACCCCGATCCGGAGATCACGCCGGAAGCCGTGCGCGCGGTGCGCAGCGATGCGATCGTGGCGACCGGCCGCTCGGACTATCCCAACCAGATCAACAACGTGCTGGGTTTCCCCTATATTTTCCGCGGCGCGCTCGACGTGCGGGCGTCCACCATCAACGACGCGATGAAGATCGCCGCGGCCGAGGCGCTGGCGTCGCTCGCGCGCGAGGACGTGCCCGACGAGGTCGATGCGGCCTATGCCGGACGGCGGCTGCGTTACGGGCCCGACTACGTCATCCCGGTGCCGTTCGACCCGCGGCTGATCTCGACCATCCCGGCCGCGGTCGCCAAGGCGGCGATGGATTCCGGCGTGGCGCGCCGGCCGATCGTCGACATGGAGAACTATCGCTCGGAACTGTCGGCGCGGCTCGACCCGATCGCGGCCAGCCTTCATCTCATCTTCGAGCGCGTGCGCGCCAACCCGCGCCGCGTCGTGTTCGCCGAGGGCGAAGAGGAAAAGACCATCCGCGCCGCGCTCGCCTATCGCAATGCCGGTTATGGCGAGCCGGTGCTGATCGGCCGCGAGGATCGCGTCGCCGAGGCGATGAAGCAGATCGGCGTCGCCGAACTCGACGGGATCGAGGTTCACAACGCGCGCCTGTCGCGCCACAACAAGGAGTATACCGACTTCCTCTATGCGCGCCTGCAGCGCAGCGGGCTGCTCTACCGCGACTGCCTGCGCATGGTGAACAACGACCGCAACGTGTTCGCCGCTTGCATGGTCGCAAAGGGCGATGCCGATGCGATGGTGACGGGCCTCACCCGCACGACCTGGAATGCGCTCGAGGAGATCCGCCGCGCGATCGACGCCAAGCCGGGCGAGCGCATGATGGGCATCTCGATCGTGCTGGCGCGCGGCCGCACCGTGCTGCTCGCCGATACGCTGGTGCACGAGGTGCCGACGGCGGAGGAGCTCGCCGACATCACGATCGAGACGGCGGCCAAGGCGCGCCAGCTCGGCCACGAGCCGCGCGTCGCGCTGCTGTCCTTCTCGAATTTCGGCAACCCGCCGCGCGAGCGCGGCCTGCGCATCGCCGAGGCGGTGCAGGCGCTCGACGCGCGCAAGGTCGATTTCGAGTACGACGGCGAGATGCAGGCGAACGTCGCGCTCGACCATGCGCTGATGCGGCAGCTCTACCCGTTCTGCCGGCTCTCCGGCCCCGCCAACGTGCTGATCATGCCGGCGCTGCATTCCGCCAATATCTCGGGCCTGCTGTTGCAGCAGCTCGGCGGCGGCACGGTGATCGGGCCAGTGCTCACCGGTCTCGACAAGCCGGCCCAGATCGTTCAGCCGAATGCGACCGTCTCCGAGATCGTGACAGCGGCAGCGCTGGCGGCGCTCGACTCGATACGATAGCGGCGCGGACATTGATACTCTTTGGGGCAAGTGATGGTTGGTCGCCTAAATCAGGAGGTCACTAGGCGCTGACCTCATGCTGTCTATTTGCAGCCCGACGCCAATCCCGGCAAAAGGTCTCTGCCGTTAAGAAACTCCATATTGAAGCCGTAATAAATGTACTGACTAGGAGGCAGCAACCCTGCGCCAACCGATGTGCTTGCTAGAATTTTCTCAACCTCTGATTCTGAAAGCACTGCTTGAACAACGATGTAGCTCTTATCCACCGAAACCTTGACGCTATCCTTATTCTCAAACGGTAGGGCCGTGCCATTCAGCATCAACGCAGGGTCTTGGGTAAATGAGACAATCTCTTCACCTCGCTCCTTACTCCCAACATAGTACATTCCCAGCATGCCTATTTGAGATCTACGCGGGTCACAGACAAACAAAACCTTGTGCTGCCCAGTCGGGCTATTGCTGATGCCGCGTAAGTACACCCCTTCCGAGAAGGCGGTAAGCTCCCACACAGTTTCAGATTGAGGCGTCGTAAGAACCCTGAGCGCTTCTAGTTCGGATCGCTCAAGCACCGATAGTGTATTCGAGCTCGTTGCGCTCATTATTTCCAGCAACTTGGGATCAACACCCATTGTGGTGACGTAGTTCAAAAGTGCTCCGCTTAGCACCTGCGCGTAGTCACCCGCCTGTTCAATCTCTTCCGTAAAATAAAACCTATGAACACCGTATAGGCTGTTTTCAGACATGTACCGAAATTGGCCGCCCAAAAACGCGATGGCACATGCGCTGTAACATTCGCCAGGCTCTGAGGCACCATCTTCGGTGAGCGGTCGCTGACCTATGTAAGTTTCGAATCCTTGCTCTCTGAAATAATTTCCGAGTTCGATTGCTTCCAGTAAGTTGCCTCCCGCCGAGTGCAGATAGATGGTCGCTCCTGGCAGGATCTGGTTTCGTTCAACCACTGCCTTGAACGCTTCCACGGTATAGTCTTCAATGTCGCCTACCGCATAAATGGTCTGATAAAGCCCCAAATCGATGTCCCTATAGTCCTTAACCTCAACGTCGAAAGTCATCGAAGTGTTCTCCTCGCCAGCGAGTTTCGCTGGGAGTAGACAAAGAACAAGTAGCGAGAGCCTCGCGCCTATGCGACAGTAGGCGCTTCTGCGGTTGTGCATGCCCATCCCCAGGCCGCTTGCCATTCACAACACAGAAGTATAGCTAATATTAGTTTTCCATTTGGTACAACTACCTACCGGTATTGGTTGTCGTAAGCGGCTGGCGATCGCTAGCTGGAAAGGTGTTGTTGAGATCGCTGCTAACCAGCAGTGCGTACTGCCCGGGCTGCTGCAGCAGCTCGGCGGCGGCACCGTGATCGAGCCGGTGCTGACCGGCCTCGACAAGCCGGCGCAGATCGTCCAGCCGAACGCGACCGTCTCCGAGATCGTGACGGCGGCGGGGCTGGATTCCATCCGTTAGCGGCGCGACCGCGCCGACTCGTTCCGCCGAGCCGGAATGCCCGGACCGGCGAGCGATGGTCCCGCGTTACGGAACCGGCCGGCCCATGATGCGGATGCTGCGGACGTCGTATTGTCCGCCGCTGTTGATCATCAGGAATCCGTCGAACGGATTGCGGATCTGGTTGTCCTGCACCGAGATGAGTTGCTGCCCGTCGATGGCGACGAACATCTGGCCGTTGCGGTCGCGCGTCCAGACCAGCGTGTGGTCGCTGTTGGTCTCGAGTACCAGCGGCTTGTTGTAACTCGCGATTGCAACCGTGCCCTGCGCGGTGATGCGCTGAAGCTGCAGCCCCGGATTCGCATTCGGGAAGTAGGTCAGCCGATAGGCGACGTTGCCCGATGCGCCCTGGTAGGGACCGAAATCCCAACGCCCGTATTTCTGCTTCGAGCCGAAGGTCATCTCGAGACGGAACGCATTCGAGATCTTGAGCGGCGTGTAGATCGAGGCATGACCGCCCGCCCCGGTCTGGCCGGTGTTGAGCGTACCGATGACGATGCTGCCGATCGTGATGTTCTGACCGGTCTGCTGGCCTTCCGGCACGATATGGCTGCGCAGGCCGCGCGAGCTGCCCTTGGTGTCGACGGTGTAGCTGCCCGCGCTCACGGTCCAGACCGGGTTGACTGTGTAGTTGCCGTCCTTGAAATCGTCGAACAGAAGCTGCGTCGACCACGGGTTCTTGTAGGACGCGATCAGGTCGTTGAGGTCCTGCAGAAACAGCGGATCGGCGGCCTGGTCCTGCGTCGCCTGCTTCACCAGCGTTTCGAGCTGGCCGATGAAGGTGCCGAGCTCGCCGGCATCGGCGGCCGGCGGCTGCCATTGCGAATAGGTGTTTTGCGCGGCAGCGCGCTCGGCGCCGGCGAACATCGTCGCGCCGGCCACGAGCGCGGCGGCGGCGATGAGGGCGGCAGAGCGGCGCGCGGTTAACCGCGCGGCCGGCCGCCGGACAGCGTCAGGCTGTCGTCGCGGTGTCATCATCGCGTGGAGTATAACACCCCCGCGCCGGCCGTTAAGGGCGTACGCCCCGCCGGTCACGGACATTCAACCGCCCCGATTTTCGGGCAAACGGGTGCCGATGCCGATCCGACCCTCTCACCGTCGTCTGGCCGCGGCGCTGGCGTTGCTGGCGGTGCCGCAGGCGGTCGCGCTCGGGCTCCTGGTGGCGCTGGCCGGGCTCGGGATCGGTGCGGCCCTGGCGGCCGGGCTGTTCTGCCTCGCCGCGACGGCTGCGCTGCTCTGGCCGCATCTGCGGCATCTCTCGGCGCTGGCGCGGCAGGCGCAGGCGCTCGCGGCGGAACGGCTTTCCGCCGACAGCAACCCGCCGCTGCCGGCGCGTTCGGTGATGGCGGCCGAACTCGACGATGCGATGGCGGAGGCGGTACGCGCCTGGCGCCAGCGCCGGATGGAACTCGAGCGGCTGGTGCGCTCGAACCAGGCGATCGTCGAGAGCCTGCCCGATCCGCTCATCGTGGTGGCGCGCGACCGGCGCGTGCTGCACGCCAATCCCGCCGCAACCGCGCTGTTCGGCGAGCTCGCCGCCGGGCGCGACCTGATCTCGGTCGTGCGCAATCCGGCGCTGATCGAGGCGATCGACGCCGCATTGCACGATGCCACCGGCCGCGTCGTCGAATTCGTGCAGCCGGTGCCGGTCGAACGCATTCTTTCCGCGCGCGTCGCGGCGCTGCCGGAAGAGGCGCCGGACGGCACCGCGGCGATCATCGCGCTGCACGATCTGACGCCGATCCGGCGTGCCGAGCGGCTGCGCGCGGATTTCGTCGCCAACGCCAGCCACGAGCTGCGCACGCCGCTTTCGACCCTGATCGGCTTCATCGAGACGCTGCGCGGACCGGCGGTCGACGACAGCGAGGCGCGCACGCGCTTTCTCGCGATCATGCACGAGCAGGGCAACCGCATGGCGCGGCTGGTCGGCGACCTGCTCTCGCTTTCGCGCATCGAGCTCAACGAGCACAGCGCGCCGACCGGCCAGGTCGATCTCGGCCGGCTGCTGAACGGCGTCGCCGACACGCTGGAACTCAAGGCCGACGAGCGCGGCATGCGCATCGAGGTCGCGGCCGATGCGGCGCTGCCGCCGGCGATCGGCGACACCGACGAGCTGGCGCAGGTGTTCCAGAACCTGATCGACAACGCGATCAAGTACGGCAGGCCGGGCACGCCGATCCTTGTCTCGGTCGGCATCGCCACGGGCAACGGCAAGGGCGAACGGACGCGCGGGCGCAACGGACGCAACGCCCGCCGCCAGCTCGCGGTTGCGGTCGCCGACCAGGGCGACGGCATCCCGCGCGAGCATATTCCGCGCCTGACCGAGCGGTTCTACCGGGTCGATGCGGCGCGCTCGCGCGATCTCGGCGGCACCGGGCTGGGGCTGGCGATCGTGAAACATATCGTCAGCCGCCACCGCGGCCGGCTCGAAATCGACAGCGAGGTCGGAAAAGGCAGTATTTTCAAGGTGCTACTTCCGGCCGCCAACTGACAGGCAGGGTTCATCCAATAGCCTCGGTGGTTGTCACTTAACTGTCATAAAACAGTAGTAAATTCATTGCGTCGCCCCTTTAGGTTCGACCCCGGCGGGGCGGGGCTCCGCCGGGACGGCCGATCTGGACAAGCCGCCCTCCTTCCACGTTGCAAACGGAGTATCGCAATGATGAAAACCCTGGGCCTCGCAGCGCTGGCCGGCGCCATGGCGCTGACCGTCGCGACAGCCGCCGAGGCGCGCGACGAGATCCGGATCGTCGGTTCCTCGACCGTGTTTCCGTTTTCGACCGCGGTCGCCGAGCAGTTCGGCAAGACCAGCGGCTTCCCGACACCGGTCGTCGAATCGACCGGCACCGGCGGCGGCTTCAAACTGTTCTGCGCCGGCGTCGGCGTCGACTATCCGGACATCTCGAACGCCTCGCGCGCGATCAAGGATTCGGAGATCGAAACCTGCGCCGCCAACGGCGTGACCGAGATCACCGAGATCAAGATCGGTTTCGACGGGATCGTGATCGCCAATTCGAAGGCGGCACCCGAGATCGATCTGACCCGCGAGCAGATCTGGCTCGCGCTCGCCAAGGACGTGCCGGTCGACGGCGCGCTGGTGCCGAACCCGTACATGACCTGGTCGGACATGGACGCGTCCCTGCCGGCGACGAAGATCGAGGTGCTGGGTCCGCCGCCGACCTCCGGCACGCGCGACGCGTTCGTCGAGCTGGTCATGGACAAGGGCTGCGAAGCCTTCGCCGAGATCGAGGCGCTCGAGGGCGACGCCAGGAAAGCGGCCTGCCAGACGGTCCGCGAAGACGGCGCCTATATCGACGCCGGCGAAAACGACAATCTGATCGTGCAGAAGCTCGAGGCCAACCCGGCCGCGCTGGGCATCTTCGGCTACAGCTTCCTCGACCAGAACGCCGACAAGCTGCAGGCCTCGCACATCGAAGGCGTCGAACCGACCTTCGAGGCGATCGCCGACGGCTCCTACCCGGTTTCGCGCTCGCTGTTCTTCTACGTCAAGAACGCGCATGTCGACGTGATCCCCGGCATCCGCGAATTCGTGGCGGAGTTCGTCAGCGATCGCGCCAGCGGCGAAGACGGCTATCTCGCCGACAAGGGCCTGATCCCGCTGCCCGAAGACGAGCATGCCGAGATCCTGGCCACGGTGACAAACCTGACGCCGATGGGCAACTGACGTTCGTTATCGGAACCGGCGGCCGGAACGCGTTCGGCCGCCGGTTTTGGTTTCCGCGGTCGAGGTCAACCTAGTTCCGGAACAGCGCCATGCAGACCCTGATCGTGCTCGCCGCCCTCCTCGTCCTTACCTTCGCCGGATTCCACCTCGGTCGCCGGCGCGCGGTTTCGACGGTCGGCGGCAGGCCCTCGCGGCTTCATTCGCTGCCGAGCTATCACGGTCTCTATGTCGCGCTCTGGTGCGGCATCCCCGCACTCGCGCTGTTCGCGATCTGGTCGATCGCCGAGCCGCACATCCTCGACTCGATCGTGGTGAGCGAGCTGCCGGCCGCGCAGGCCGAACTCGGCGACGCCCAGCTCGGCCTGCTGCTCAACGACATCCGCAACCTCGCGAGCGGCGATGCCACCGGTGCCGCCGCCGATCCGGCGATGATCGCGGCGGCCGAGCGGCTGCGCTCCCTGCGCGAGATCGCCGGCGCCGGGCTGCTGGTCGCAGCCCTCTCCGCCGCGGTCGCCGGGCTCGCCTTCGGGCGCCGCCGCATCGCCCGGGCGTTCCGTGCGCGCAACGCGGTCGAGCGCATCGTCACCATCGTCATGATCGTGTGCGCGACCATTTCGATCCTGACCACGATCGGAATTGTGATGTCGCTGCTGTTCGAATCGATCCGCTTCTTCGAGCAGGTGCCGATCACCGAGTTCCTGTTCGGGCTGCAATGGAGCCCGCAGACGGCGATGCGCGAGGACCAGATCGGTTCCTCCGGCGCGTTCGGCGCCGTGCCGCTGATCACCGGCACGCTGCTTATCACCGTCATCGCGATGCTGGTGGCGGTGCCGGTCGGCCTGCTCTCGGCCATCTACATGGCGGACTATGCGACGCCGCGCGTGCGCGCCGTCGCCAAGCCGGTGCTGGAAATTCTCGCCGGCATTCCGACGGTGGTCTACGGGTTCTTCGCCGCCCTGACGATCGCCCCGGCGCTGCGCGAAGCCGGCGCCTCGATCGGGCTCGACGTCGCCTCCGAAAGCGCGCTCGCGGCCGGCGCCGTGATGGGAATCATGATCATTCCGTTCATCTCGTCGCTCTCGGACGACGTGATGAATGCCGTGCCGCAGACGCTGCGCGACGGCTCGTTCGCGCTCGGCGCCACCAAGTCGGAGACCATCCGCCAGGTCGTCGTGCCGGCGGCGCTGCCCGGCATCGTCGGCGGCGTGCTGCTGGCGATTTCGCGCGCGATCGGCGAGACGATGATCGTCGTCATGGCGGCCGGGCTGTCGGCCAACCTGACCGGCAACCCGCTCGAAGCGGTCAGCACGATCACGGTCCAGATCAAGACGCTGCTGGTCGGCGACCAGGAGTTCGACAGCGCCAAGACGCTCTCGGCTTTCGCGCTCGGCCTGCTGCTGTTCGTCATCACGCTCTGTCTCAACGTCGTCGCGCTGCGCGTCGTCCGGAAGTATCGGGAAAAATATGACTGACATGACTCTCGAACGGCCCGTTGCCACCATCCGGCACCCCGACCTGTCGGAAAAGCGACTCAAGCGACGCTATGCGGCCGAGCTCCGCTTCAAGCTCTACGGCATCCTCGCGCTCGCGATCGCCGGCGGCATGCTGGCGCTGCTGCTGGTCTCGATCGTGTCCAAGGGCTACACGGCCTTCTGGCGCACCGAGATCACGCTCAACGTCCATCTCGACCCGGCCGAGCTCGACCCGGCGAACCTCGCGACCGCCAACTACCAGGCGCTGATCCGCTCCTCGCTGCTGACGCTGTTGCCCGAGGTCGAGAGCCGCGGCGACCGGCGGGCGCTGAGCGAGCTGGTCAGCGGCGACGCCGCGATCGAGCTGCAGAGGCTGGTGCAAGCCGACCCGTCGCTGATCGGCCAGACAATCGAGTTCACCGCCGCCACCTCGGACGATGTCGACATGCTCGAGAAGGGTTACATCTCGCGCGACGCGGCCGAGGGCGACCGGCAGCTCAGCGACCGGCAGATCGCCTGGTTCGACCAGCTGTCGGAGCAGGGCATCATCGGCACCGCGCTCAACACGCCGTTCCTCACCTCCGGCGACAGCCGGGAGCCGGAACTGGCCGGCATCTGGGGCGCCGTCGTCGGTTCGTTCTACACCATGATGGTGACGCTGCTGCTCGCCTTCCCGCTGGCGGTGGCAACCGCGATCTATCTCGAGGAGTTCGCGACCAGGAACCGCTGGACCGACATCATCGAGGTCAACATCAACAACCTCGCCGCGGTGCCGTCGATCGTGTTCGGCCTGCTCGGCCTCGCGATCTTCCTCGGCTTCTTCGGCCTGCCGCGCTCAGCGCCGCTGGTCGGCGGCATGGTGCTGGCGCTGATCGTGCTGCCGACCATCATCATCGCGACCCGCGCGGCGCTGAAGGCGGTGCCGCCTTCGATCCGCGAGGCCGCCTACGGCATCGGCGCCTCGCGCATGCAGGTCGTGTTCCACCACGTGCTGCCGCTGGCGATGCCGGGCATCCTGACCGGCACGATCATCGGCATGGCGCACGCGCTCGGCGAGACCGCGCCGCTGCTGATGATCGGCATGGTCGCCTTCATCGTCGACATTCCGGCGGGGCCGCTCGATGCCGCGACCGCCTTGCCGGTGCAGATTTTCATGTGGTCGGACATCCCCGAGCGCGGCTTCGTCGAGAAGACCTCGGCCGCGATCATGGTGCTGCTGGCCTTCCTCGTCATCATGAACGCCGTGGCGATCATGCTGCGGCGCCATTTCGAACGTCGCTGGTAGGAGCTCTCACGATGGCATCCGTCGAAACGATCGCGCAGCCGGCAACGACGCCGTTCGCCGGCGCCAATACTGCCAACAAGATGGTCTCGCGCGACGTGAACGTCCATTACGGCGACAAGCATGCGCTGAAGCATGTCGATCTCGACATTCCGGAGAACCGCGTCACCGCGCTGATCGGCCCGTCCGGCTGCGGCAAGTCGACCTACCTGCGCTGCCTCAACCGGATGAACGACGTGATCGAGGGCTGCCGCGTCACGGGCGACATCAGGCTCGATGGGGAAGACGTCTACGATCCGTCCCTCGATGTCGTGGCGCTGCGCGCCCGCGTCGGCATGGTGTTCCAGAAGCCGAACCCGTTCCCGAAGGCGATCTACGACAACGTCGCCTACGGGCCGCGCATCCACGGCATGGCGGCCGGCAAGGCCGAGCTCGACGAGATCGTCGAGCACAGCCTGCGTCGCGCCAGCCTGTGGGAGGAGGTCAAGGACCGGCTGCAGGATCCGGGCACGGGGCTTTCCGGCGGCCAGCAGCAGCGCCTCTGCATCGCGCGCGCGATTGCGGTCAGCCCCGAGGTGATCCTGATGGACGAGCCCTGCTCGGCGCTCGACCCGATCGCGACCGCCCGCATCGAGGAGTTGATGGACGAGCTGCGGCAGAACTTCACCATCGTCATCGTCACCCACTCGATGCAGCAGGCCGCCCGCGTCTCGCAGCGCACCGCCTTCTTCCATATCGGCGTGCTGGTCGAGGAGGGCGACACCAGCGACATTTTCACCTCGCCGCGCGACCAGCGCACGCAGGACTACATCACCGGCCGCTTCGGCTGAGCCCGGAAAGGACCCCGCTTTCCATGACCACGACCACCGCATCGGAACATATCGTCAAATCGTTCGACGACGAGCTGAAGCAGCTGTCCGACATCGTGATCCAGATGGGCGGGCTGGCGGAGGCGCAACTCCAGAGCGCGGTCGAGGCGCTGACGCGCCGCGACGCCGATCTCGGCGGCCGCGTCGTGCGCGCAGACGCCCGCATCGACGAGCTGGAGCAGAGGATCGACCAGCTCGTCGTCAAGACGCTGGCGCTGCGCCAGCCGATGGCGCAAGACCTGCGCCACGTCGTCGCCGCGCTCAAGATCGCGAGCGACCTCGAGCGCATCGGCGACTACGCCGCCAATGTCGGCAAGCGCGCGATCGCGCTGTCGCAGATGGCGCCGATGAAGCCGCTGTCCGGCATCCCGCGCATGGCGCGCCTGACGCAGGGCATCATCAAGGACGTGCTCGACGCCTATATCGAGCTCGACGCCGCCAAGGCGATCGAGGTGTGGAACCGCGACGAGGAGGTGGACGAGATGTATACCAGCCTCTTCCGCGAGCTGCTCACCTACATGATGGAAGACCCGCGCAACATCACGGGCTGCACGCACCTGCTGTTCATCGCCAAGAACATCGAGCGCATCGGCGACCACGCGACCAACATCGCCGAGACCGTGCATTTCCTGGTGGTCGGCAAGGACATCGCGGCCGCCCGGCCGAAGGGCGACACGTCGAGCTTCGCCGTGATCGCGCCGCCGGACGGCAGGGACGGCGCCGGAGAAGGAGAGGCCGACGCATGAACGGCAAGCCACCGCTCATCCTTGTGGTCGAGGACGAAAACGCCCTCGTCACGCTGCTGCGCTACAATCTCGAGCGCGAAGGATTCCAGGTGATCGAGGCCGGCGACGGCGAGGAGGCGCTGCTGCTGGCGCGCGAGCAGCGGCCCGACCTGATCCTGCTCGACTGGATGCTGCCGCTGCTCTCCGGCATCGAGGTCTGTCGCCAACTTCGCCGCCTGCCCGAAACGCGCAGCGTGCCGATCATCATGCTGACGGCGCGCGGCGAGGAGGGCGACAAGCTGCGCGGGCTCGACAGCGGCGCCGACGACTATGTCACCAAGCCGTTCTCGCCCTCCGAGCTGATCGCGCGCGTGCGCGCCGTCATCCGCCGCGCCCGGCCGGCGACCGAGAACGAGACGCTGCAGTACGAAGATCTGGTGATGGACCTCGCCGCGCATCGCGTGCGGCGCAACGGCCGCGACGTGCATCTGGGTCCGACCGAGTTCCGGCTGCTGCGGCACCTGCTCGAGCACCAGGGCCGCGTCTTCAGCCGCGAGCAGCTGCTTGACCAGGTCTGGGGCCAGGACGTCTATGTCGAACCGCGCACCGTCGACGTGCATATCCGCCGGCTGCGCAAGGCGCTCAATATCGACGAGGAACCGGACCTGATCCGCACCGTGCGCTCGGCCGGCTACGCGCTCGACCGTTCGGGCGAGCTCTAACGGTCCGTCGATTCTGCAGGTGCCGCCTCAGCGGTGATCCTGGGTGCAAGGCGCCATCGACGGCGCCCCACATCTGAAGCGATTCAGTGCTTCTTGTCCTTCGGTGGATTCGGATCTTTTCCCGGCGCAACCGTATCGGAGTCCCGCCAGCGTCCATTTTCACCCTGGATTCGGACTTCACCGCCACCGAGGTTTCCTACCACCTCCTTCGCAAACTTCTCTGCTTCGCGCTGTGTATCGAAAACACCGCTGGCACGATCGGCGCGCCGCCTTTTCTTACGGCCCAATCGTCGCCATGTTTAACAACGAACCGATCATTCTTGGACATCGCACAAACTGCTGTTTTCAGGTCGCGAAGGCCAAAGCGCCCGGATCGCGACTCGGATGGTGCGATTCTAGTCGTTAGTCGCGGTGCTTGATATGTTCTTTGCGTGGCTGGCCAAATGCTGCCACGAGATCTCATTTGAATCGTCAATCTAACAGCTTGTGAATCGTCAACCTAATTGCTTGCGGTAGATCGCCGTCATGTCGTTTCCGAAGCAGACGAAGACCACGCGCGCAGGAACCGCGGCGTTTGCCGTCGCGGCCCGCGCCGTCGAAACCGCGACACGGGCGGCCGCTTCCGGCGGGTAGCCGAAAATGCCGGTCGAGATCGCCGGAAAGGCGATGCCGCGACACTCGTGATGGCGGGCAAGCTCGATCGCATGGCGATAGCAGCCGGCCAAGAGGTCGCGCTCGCCGCGCGTGCCGCCGCGCCAGATCGGGCCGACGGCATGGATCACGAATTTCGCGGGCAGGTCGAAACCGGGCGTGATGCGGGCCTCGCCGGTCGGGCAATGGCCGATGGCGGCGCAGGCTGCGGCCAGCTTCGGACCGGCCGCGCGGTGGATCGCGCCGCACACGCCGCCGCCGGGCGCGAGGCGCTCGTTCGCCGCATTCACGATCGCGTCGATCGGGAGCGTCGTAATATCGCCCTCGACGAGTTCGAACGAAGCGGTCATGGACCTCCCGGCGGTTTCGGCGCGGGCAGAGAGAGCCGCATCAACCACCAGATAAGCAGCAGGCCGGGCACGGCAAGGAACATCGTTGTGACAAAGAACGGCGCCCAGCCCAGCGTGTCCGCCAGCCAGCCGGAGCCCGAAGAAAGCATGGTGCGGCCGGTCGCCATGAAAGACGTGAGCAGCGCGTATTGCGTGCCGGTGAAGGCGACATTGCAGACGCTCGACATGTAGGCGACGAAGGCGGCCGAGCCGAGACCGTTGGCGAAATTGTCGGTGCCGATCGTGATGGCGAGCGCCGTCAGATCGTGGCCGCGACCGGCGAGCCAGGCATAGAGCAGGTTCGTCACCGCCTGCAGGATGCCGCCGATGATGAGCGCCCGGAAAATGCCGTAGCGCGAGACCAGCACGCCGCCGACGGCCACGCCGACGAGCGTGGCGATGACGCCCAGCACCTTCGAGATCGCCGCGATCTCGACGCCGGTGTAACCCATCTCCTCGTAGAACGGATAGGCCATCGTGCCGCCGATCGCATCGCCGAACTTGTAGAGCAGCACGAAGGCGAGGATGACGAATCCCGTGCGCCGGCTCAAAAACTCGACGAACGGATCGACCACCGAGATCCTGAGCTGTTCCGCCAGCGGCGCCTTCGCCACGCGATCCCAGCTTGCCGGCGGTTTCGGTTCGCGCGCCATCAGGACGGCGACGATGCCGACCAGCACGAAGGAAGCGAGACCGCCGAAAATCGGCGGCCAGTCGATGAAGTCGCTGGCTGCGAGCGCGCCGGCGCCGGCGACGATCAGGCCGATGCGATAGCCGACCTGCGTGGCGGCGGCACCGGCACCCTGCTCGTCGTCCTTCAATATCTCGATGCGATAGGCGTCGATCGCGATGTCCTGCGTCGCCGAAAAGAACGCGATCAGCAGGGCGGCGAGCGCGGTGTACCAGCCATCGACCGCCGGGTCGGTCGAGCCCATGAACAGGATCGCGCCGATGAGACAGAGCTGGGCCAGCAGCGCCCAGCTTCGCCGCCGGCCGAGCCGGCGCGTCAGCAGGGGAATCCGGACCTGGTCGACGACCGGCGCCCAGACGAACTTGAAGCTGTAGGGCAGACCGACTAGCGCGAAAAGCCCGATGGTCGTCAGATCGACGCCGACCTTCTTGAGCCAGTAGGAGAGCGTCGACAGCGTCAGCAGCAGCGGCAGGCCGCTGGCGAATCCCATCAGCAGGATCACCAGCATGCGGCGGTCGCGATAGACCTTGACGGAATCGATCCAGCGCGAGAGTCCGCCCGCGGCCGGCGCCGTGCCGTTCCGGCTGGTCATGCTTCGCCCCCTGCCGGCGTGCCCGAGTCGCGGATCATGGCGCGAGCGTTTGCCGGGGCGTCGCGGATGTCAAACCCTTCCGGCGGATGGTATCATCCGCGACCGAAACCCGGCCCCGTGTATCCGCGTTCTCCCTGCGGTCGCTTCGCCCGCACGCGCGACACCGTGCTGCCAAAACCGTGCTGCGAAACCGGAACCACGATGCACACCGCCCCCGACCGCACCCGGTTCGCCGTTGCCCTGATCGTCGGCTCGATGCTGGCGCTCTCGGCGATGGATGCGATGGTGAAGGGGCTGACCGACGCTTTCACGCTCTGGCAATTGTGCGCCGCGCGCGCCGCGTTCTCGGTGCCGATCCTGATCGTCGTCGTCGCGGCGGCGGGCGGCGCGGCGCAACTGCGGCAGATCCTGCGGCCGTGGGTGATCGTTCGCAGCCTGCTCTTCGTCGGCATGTGGCTCGCCTATTACGCGGCGCTGCCCTTCATCGATCTCTCGGTCGCCGCGACCGCGCTCTACACGATCCCGCTTTTCATCGCCGGCTTCGCCTCGCTGCTGGCGCGCGAGCCGGTCGGCTGGCGCCGCTGGTTCGGCATCGCGATTGGCTTCGTCGGCGTCATCGTCATTCTCCGGCCCGGCGGCGAGGATTTCTCGGCCTGGGCGCTGCTGCCCATCCTGGCGGCCATGCTCTATGCGCTGGCCGCGATCGTGACGCGCACGCGCTGCCTGACCGAAAGCTCGTTCGTGCTGGCGCTCGGCCTGCACAGCGGGCTGCTGCTGGCCGGATTGGCAGGCATCGCCGTCGTCGAGCTCCTCGGCCCCGATCCGTCGAACCCCTATCTGCTCGGACGCTGGGTTCCGATGGGCGTCGAGGAATGGGCGATCATGGGCGCGTTCGGTACCGCGCTGGTCGTCGTCGCCGCGGCGGTGGCGAAGGCCTACCAGTCCGGCCCGTCTTCGATCGTCGGCGCCTTCGATTACAGCTACCTGGTGTTCGCGGCGCTGTGGGGCGTGATCTTCTTCGGCGAGACGCTCGATGCGCCGACCGTCGCCGGCATCGCGATGATCGCCGCCGCCGGCCTGCTCGTGCTGTGGCAGAAGCGCCGGCGGGCGGCGATTGTGCCGGCGGGTTCGGCGCGATAGCAATCATCGATCAAGCCAAATGTCATACTCAAATAACCAAACCTGTCATCGCCGGATCCCCGGGTCGGGCCCGAGGACAGGCTTGATCCGGCGATCCAGGGGTCGCGGACCCGCTATCGAGCACTGAAACCCTGGATGCACGCCGCGATCAGTCGCGGCCGACCGCGACGTATCAAGCCCGGGCATGACCATGAAGGTTGGATTGTATAGGCGAACCAGAAAGCGACTCAGCTCGCTTCGGCCTGGCGCTCGGCGCGCTTGCGGGCGTGCGGATCGAGCAGGCGCTTGCGGAGTCGCACCGCCTTCGGCGTCACCTCGACCAGCTCGTCCTCCTCGATATAGGCGATGGCCTTTTCGAGCGTCATGCGCACCGGCGGCGTGAGGCGGATCGCCTCGTCCTTCGAGGTGGTGCGGATGTTGGTGAGCTGTTTCGTGCGCAGCGGGTTGACTTCGAGATCCTGGCCGCGGCTGTGCTCGCCGACGATCATGCCCTCGTAGACCGGATCGCCCGGCGACACGAACAGATGCCCGCGTTCCTCGAGATACCAGAGCGCATAGGCGACCGCCGCGCCGTCGGAATTCGCGATCAGCACGCCGTTGCGGCGGCCCTCGATCGCGCCCTTGAACGGTGCATAGGCGTGGAACAGCTTGTTCATCACGCCGGTGCCGCGCGTGTCGGTGAGGAATTCGCCGTGATAGCCGATCAGGCCGCGCGACGGCACGTGGAAGACGAGCCGCGTCTTGCCGGCGCCCGAGGGGCGCATGTCGGCGAGCTCGCCGCGGCGCGTGCCGAGCTTTTCGACCACGACGCCGGTGAACTCGTCGTCGACGTCGATCTGCACCTCCTCGATCGGCTCGAGCCGCTGGCCGGTCGCGGGATCGGTCTGGAAGATCACGCGCGGCCGCGAGATCGAAAGCTCGTAGCCCTCGCGCCGCATGGTCTCGATCAGGATCGCGAGCTGCAGTTCGCCGCGGCCGGCAACCTCGAACGCGTCATTGCCCTCGGCCTCGGTGACGCGGATCGCGACATTGCCCTCGGCCTCGCGCATCAGCCGCGCGCGGATCATGCGGCTGGTCAGCTTGTCGCCGTCCTTGCCGGCGAGCCGCGAATCGTTGACCGAGAAGGTCATGGCGAGCGTCGGCGGATCGACCGGATCGGCCGGGATCGGCGTCGAGACTTCGAGATCGCAGATCGTGTCGGCGACGGTCGTTTCGCCGAGACCCGCGATCGCCACGATGTCGCCGGCCTCGGCGCTCTCGATCGGCAGCCGCTCGAGGCCGCGGAAGGCGAGCAGCTTGGTGAGCCGCGCCTCCTCCTTGATTTCGCCCTTGGGTCCGAGCGAGCGCAGCGTCATGTTGACCCGGGCGCGGCCGGCATGGATGCGACCCGTCAGCACGCGGCCGACATAGGGATCGTATTCCAGCGTCGTCACCAGCATGGCGAACGGATCGTCCGGCCGGCGCTGCGGCGGCGGCACGTGCGCCACGATCAGGTCGAACAGCGCATCCATGTTCTCGTGCGGATCCTTCTCGAGATCGCGCACCGCCCAGCCCTGCTTGGCCGAGGCAAACACGGTCGGGAAATCGAGCTGCGACTCGTCGGCACCGAGGGCGGCGAACAGGTCGAAGACCATGTCATGCACCTCGTGGGCGCGCGCATCCGGCCGGTCGACCTTGTTGATGACGACGATCGGACGCAGGCCCCTTCGCAGCGCCTTCATGGTGACGAACTTGGTCTGCGGCATCGGGCCTTCGGCGGCATCGACCAGCACGAGGACGCCGTCGACCATCGACATGATGCGCTCGACCTCGCCGCCGAAATCGGCGTGACCGGGCGTGTCGACGATGTTGAGCCGGTGGCCCTTCCATTGCACCGAGGTGCACTTGGCCAGAATGGTGATGCCGCGCTCGCGCTCGAGATCGTTCGAATCCATCGCGCGCTCGGCAACCTGCTGGTTGGCGCGGAACGTGCCGCTCTGCTTCAGGAGCTGGTCGACGAGGGTGGTCTTGCCGTGGTCGACATGCGCGATGATCGCGAGGTTGCGCAGCGGAAAATCGGCGTTTGCCATGAAATAAGCCTAGCTGAACCGCGCCATGACCTGGTCGGTGAGGGTCGTCACCAGTCGGGCGCCGTAATGGGTGATGACTTCCGCCGCCGTCAGGCAGGCGATGCGCGCGCAGCTTTCGATCCGCCGGCCGGAGGAAAGGCCGAAGAGAAAGCCGGCGGCATACTGGTCGCCGGCGCCGGTCGTATCGACGACGCGCTCGACCGGGGCGGCCTGCACCGCGAACGCCTTGTTGCCGGCGAGCACGACCGAGCCCTTCTCGCTGCGCGTGACGACGGCGAGCGGGCATTTGCCGCGCGTCGCCTGGATCGCACGCTCGAAATCGGGAATCTGCCAGAGCGAGCAGATCTCGGCTTCGTTCGCGAACAGCACGTCGACGTGGTTCTCGACCAGCTGGCGGAACTCTTCGCGGTGGCGCTCGACGCAGAACGGATCGGAAAGCGTGAGCGCGACCTTGCGCCCGGCCGAATGCGCGATGTCGGCGGCCTGCAGGAAGGCGAGCTTCGCCCGCTGCTGGTCCCACAGATAGCCTTCGAGGAACGTATACTTCGCGCGCGCGATCTGGCTCTCGTCGAGATCGTCGGGTCCGAACTCGATCGCCGCACCCAGATAGGTCTGCATGGTGCGGTTCGCATCGGGCGTCACGAAGACGAGGCAGCGACCGGTCGGCGAGCCTTCCTTTGCGGACGGCGTTTCGAACTCGACGCCGTTGGCGCGGATGTCGTGGCGGAAGACGCCGCCGAACTGATCGTTGGCAACGCGACCGGCGAAGCCGGCGCGGCCGCCGAGCATCGCCAGACCGGCGGCGGTGTTGGCGGCCGAACCGCCGGACGCTTCGATGCCGGGCCCGCTGGCGCGATAGAGCTGCTCGGCGCGCGTGACATCGATCAGCGTCATCGAGCCCTTGCCGAGCCCGTGCTCGAGCAGGAACGTGTCGTCGGCATGGATCAGCGTGTCGACAAGCGCATTGCCGATCGCGATCAGATCGAGTTCCTGGCCGGCCATGACGCTGTCCGATTTATCCGCGGTCGTTCGGGGCAAGGCGCGCCTGTCGCCGGCAACGATTTCAGGGGCCCGGCGCGCGGGCCGGGAGTATAGCCACGAAGCGCAGCCGTACAAGCGAGGCAGGGTGCGGCGATAGGGCCCGGAGCGCCGGTCCGCGGCGCTTGTGCGGGCGGCCGGGAGCCCCATATCTGGCCGGTCCGGGGCGGCGCCGGACGACGGCGCTCCCGCCCGACGGCGTGCCGCATCCGGTCCGCGCCCGACAGGGGATAACACCATGTTCGCCGCCTTTGCCAGGAGCCTCGGTCAGCTCGGCGATCCCGCGATCATGAAGATCGTGTGGAAGAGCACGCTGTTCTCGCTGTTGCTGATGATCGTCCTGGTTGTGGGCGTCTGGTTCCTGCTCGGCTGGTTGCGGTTCGTGGATTGGGCGTGGCTCGAAGGAACCATCGACGTGCTCGGCGGGCTCGGCGTCGTGCTCGTCGCCTGGTTGCTGTTTCCGGTCGCGGCGACGTCGATCGTCGGCTTCTATCTTGAGGACGTCGCCGATGCCGTCGATCGCCGGCACTATCCGCAACTGCCCGCGACGCGCCGTCAGAGCGTGACGGAAGTCGTGCGTTCGACCGCATCGTTCGCGCTCGTCGCAATCGGTCTCAACCTGTTGCTGCTGCCGCTCTATGTGCTGCTGATCTTTTTCCCGCCGGCGAACTTTCTGCTGTTCATCGCCGTGAACGGCTATCTGATCGGGCGCGAGTATTTCGAAGTCGTGGCTTTCCGCCGCCTGGATCCGGCGCGCGCGAAGGCGCTGCGGCGCGCCCATCTCGGGCGCGTGTTCGTCGCCGGCGCGCTGATCGCCTTCCTGCTGACGATCCCGATCGTGAACCTCGTCGTGCCCGTGGTTGCCACGATGTTCATGGTGCATCTTTTCAACAGCCTCCCGCAAACCCCTGAAAGGACTTGAGCTTTCGGCTTGGGCGCGCGATAGTGGGGTCTTGGCGACCGGCCGGCGCGGAGCAACGCCCTGACGGGCGCGTGCCCGGTCGCGGAGGAGATGCACCATGGCCCTGTTCGGACGCCGCCAGCCCGGCGAGAACCCTGGCAAACCCGGCGAGCCCGAGGCCCGCGAAAACCTGCCGCCGCGGCCGGCGCCGCGACCCGAGGCGCTGACGCCGGTCGCGCGCCCCGCCGCCAGCCCCGCACCGGCGATCCCAGCCGCTCCGGCGCATGCGGCGACACCTTCCGTCACCATCGAACCCATGCGTCGTCCGCCGGCCGAGGGCATCACCGCACCGAGCGGTCCGGCCGCGCTGGGCGGCGCCAATCGGCGCAACGAGGAGCGTCCCATGCCGGTTCAGGCCCAGGTTCCCTCGCCGGCATCCGCCGGCGCCGCCAGCGACCAGGACGGAAAGAAACTCATCGTCGGCAGGCAGATCGTGCTCTCCGGCGAGATCAAGGCCTGCGAGAAGCTGATCGTCGAGGGCCGCGTCGAGGCGGCGCTCACCGATTGCCATTCGATCTCGATCCTGCCGGACGGTCTGTTCAAGGGCGCAGCCTCGATCGACATTGCCGACATCAGCGGCCGGTTCGAGGGCGACCTGATCGTGCGCCAGCGCCTGATGCTGCGCGCGACCGGCCATATCGCCGGCAACGTGCGCTACGGCGAAGTCGAGATCGAATGCGGCGGCGTGATCGCCGGCGACATGCGCCCGATCGGCGAAGCCGACAAGCGGCGGCCCGCCAACGGAGGCGCCGACGATGGCGCCCGGGGCGGCTGAGCGGTCCGGACACCGCGTCCGACCGGCGGCGACCCGTCCAGGGTTCGGGTTTGCGCCGCTCCTTCTCCTTGCCTGCACGGCCGCACTGATCGGCTGCACGCAGCCGGCGGCAATGTCGCCGGCCCCGTCGCTTGCGATCGCGCCGGCAACGACGCCGGCGCAAGGCGAACCGGCATTGCCGCCGCCCGAGGCGCTGATCGGCGCCGACCGCGACACGATCGCAGACCGGCTCGGCAAGCCGGTATTCCTGATGCGCGCGCAGACCAGCGAGATCTGGCAGTACCGCGCGCCGGGCTGCGTGCTCGATGTCTATCTCTACGAGGAAGCCGGCGCGATGCGCGTCGCCTATATCGAGGCGCGCGACCTCGCCGGCGCAGAGCTGGCGCCCGGCGAGTGCCTGCGCGCGGTGCACGAAGCGCGCCAGCCCTGGCCGGACGCAACCACCGCCGGCACCTGATTCTCCGGAATTCCGAACGTCGCGACTAACGCGCGCGACCGCGACGCAGACGGCCGCGGGCGCCCGACTTGATCGGCCGCGTCGCCGCCCCCTTCGCCTTTGGTTTGCGATCTTTCGCCGTCGCCCGCTTCGCCGCCGCCGCGATCTCGCCCGGCGGCGTCTTCGCCTTGAAGCCGCAGAGATCGACCACGGGACAGGTCGGGCATTCCGGCTTGCGCGCCTTGCAGATGTAGCGCCCGTGCAGGATCAGCCAGTGGTGCGCATGCAGCCTGTACTTCTGCGGCACCGCTTTCTCGAGCGCGAGCTCGACATGGTGCGGCGTCCTGCCGGGCGCGAGGCCGGTGCGGTTCGAGACCCGGAAGATGTGCGTGTCGACCGCCATCGTCGGCTCGGCAAAGGCGATGTTGAGCACCACGTTCGCGGTCTTGCGGCCGACGCCGGGCAGCGCGACCAGCGCGTCGCGATCGCGCGGCACGGCGCCGCCGTGCCGTTCGACCAGCAGGCGGCTCATCGCCATCACGTTCCTGGCCTTCATGTTGTAGAGACCGATGGTGCGGATGTAGCGCTTCAAACTCTCGACGCCGAGGGCGAGCATCTTCTCGGGCGAATCGACGATCTTGAACAGCGGCCCGGTCGCCTTGTTGACGCCGGCATCGGTCGATTGCGCGGAGAGAATGACCGCGACCAGCAGCGTATAGGGATTGATGAATGCGAGCTCGCCGCGCGGATCGGGATTGCGCGCCTCGAGCCGGCGGAAAAATTCCTCGACCTTGTCGGGTTTCATGGTGGCAACTCCGCGGGCGATCGCCATGCCGGCGGCACCGCGGTCGGCGGCGGCGCGCTTCCCTTCCCCCGGCAGGCGGCCCATAGTGCCCGATCATGATCCCGCAGGACACCGGCACCGGCGACGCGACGAAAACGCCGCAACAGGCGCCTGCGCCGAATGCGGACACCGCATCGGCGGGCGCGAACGGGCCGGCGCGCTTCGATGTCGTGCTGACGCCGCATCGTTCGCTCTCGCCGGCGGGTTTCGCGATCCTGATGACGGCGGTGATCGGCATCGCCTTCGTCGGCGGCGTGGTGTTCCTGCTGCGCGGCGCCTGGCCGGTCACGGGCTTCGGCGCGATCGAGGTCGGGCTCTTCTACCTGATGTTCCGGCTCAACTATCGCAGCGCGCGCATGCACGAACGGCTGCGCCTGACCGACGAGGCGCTCGAGATCGAGCGGCACGAGGTCGGCGGCCGCGTGCGCCGCTGGTCGTTCCAGCCCTACTGGCTGCAGGTCGAGATCGCCGATCCGCCGCAGTCGGACAGTGCGCTGCTGTTGCGCTCGCACGGGCGTTCGCTGGCGATCGGCGCGTTCCTGTCGCCCGATGAGCGGCTCGATCTCGCGAAGGCGCTGCGCACCGAGTTGGCGCGGCTGAAAGAGGGACGGGCTTGACTCGATTCGACCGTCTTCGATTCCGCAGAACTATTCTCGCCAATCATTGCCAGGCATGATTCGGCGCATGAATTGATCAAACAACGGCACAGTGAATGCCGTATCACCGTGATTCGGACTCCAGATCATGCCCTTTGCAATCAACTGACCTCTCGTCGGGCCGAGCGACGTAACTTTGCGATCGAGTTGATCCGCGATATCGCCGGAACGGTGTGGCCCGGCACCCAATTCTGACATGGCCCGGAGATACTTCTTTTCGACCGGCGTCAGACGATCGAAACGGACGCGAAAGAAGCTCTCATCCAGTGCCGCGGTGGCGGATGTCGATGCAACCTGTACGTCGTCCAAGACGATTGGCGATGCGTCGGCCACATCCCAAGAATGCTTCCCCCACTCCTGCAGAAAATAGGGATAGCCGTGCGTCTCCTGGAAGATTAACGACAAGGCGTCGTCTGTTACTTCGACACCTTGGTCGTTGGCCGGCTTCCTGATGGCCCTGTAGGCAGCGTCGCGCGGAAGCGGGCCGACTTCCGGAAAATCGAACAGACGTTCGGCATATGACTTTGCCCGACCCATTCGGCCCGGAAGTTGCGGCAAGCCAGCTCCCACAAGCACGATGGGCAGGCTGCGTTGTGCCATGCGGTGCAAAGAAACGATAAGCGCGGCAAGTTCCTCTTCACGAACGTACTGAAGTTCGTCGACGAACATTGCGAGAGCGGTATCCGCTTCTCTGGCGGCTTGCCCGGCAACTTCGAAGAGCGCCTGAAGATCGTGTTCAAGATCGCCGTTGTCGGCCAATCCGGGTTCTGGCTCAAAGTCGAGCCCGACCTCTATATCGTCGTACCTAACTTTCAGTGCCTTTGCGAAGCCAGCCAGTCCACGGAGCGCGCGCTGCGCAAGTTGTTTTGCTTTTTCCACGTTGGATAATCGCAACAGCGCTCGCCTCAGCTGTGGCGCCAGAAGCGCCGGCAGCGACCGGCTTTCTGGTGCTTCGATCCGAATCGTATGGATGCCGGACGCTTCTGCATCCTCGCGCATTTGATCGAGCAGGACTGTCTTCCCAACGCCGCGGAGCCCGACCATTAAAACGCTCTTCGTTGAACGGCCCGCACGCACGCGCTCGAGAGCAATTCGAATTGTCTCTCTCAACTTGTCACGACCAGCCAACTCCGGCGGTGCCGTTCCAGCACCGGGGGCATAGGGATTTCGAATCGGATCCATCGCCGCTATTTATATTAATCTTAGAGAGTTTACAATATACAGATAAATCGGAAAATTATCCACTAAACAGATTAAATCATTGATTTATAACATTTTATAACCCCAGCACGTCCTTCATCGAATAAAGGCCGGGCGATCTGCCCCTGGCCCAGAGCGCCGCGCGCACGGCGCCGCGCGCGAAGATCGCGCGGTCGGTCGCGATATGGCCGAGCTCGATGCGCTCGCCGGCCGCCGCAATGATCACGCGATGCTCGCCGACCACGTCGCCGCCGCGCAGGGTCGCGAAGCCGATCGTGCCGTCCGGGCGCGCGCCGGTGACGCCGTCGCGCGTCTTGACCGCGACCTCGTCGAGCTCGACCCCGCGACCCCGGGCGGCCGCGCGACCGAGCCCGAGCGCGGTGCCCGACGGCGCATCGACCTTCATCCTGTGATGCATCTCGACGATCTCGATGTCCCAGCCCTCGCCGAGCGCGCGCGCGGCGCGCTCGACCAGGGCCAGCAGCAGGTTGACGCCGAGCGACATGTTGGGCGCCATGACAATGACGGCCTCGGACGCCGAGCGCTGCAGCGCCGCGACATCGTCGGCATTCATGCCGGTGGTGCCGATGACATGGATCTTGCGATGTTTCGCCGCCAGCCTGGCGTGCGCGAGGCTCGCGACCGGCGCCGTGAAATCGAGCACCGCATCGGCTTTCGCGAAAAGCGCATCGGGATCGTCGGTGCAGGCGACGCCGAGCGGCGACAGGCCGGCGAGCGTGCCGAGATCGTTGCCGACCGGCTCGGCGCCCGGTCGCTCGGTCCCGCCGACGAGCGTCACGTCTTTGCTCTCGGTGACGATCTTCGTCAGCATCCGGCCCATGCGGCCGGCGCAGCCGACGATGCCGATGGCAAGAATGCCGTCGCTCCCGGGCATGGTCGCTCCTAGTCCTCGAAATCGGCGCGGCGATAGAGCGCGCGCAGTTCGATGCCGTCGCGCGCGAAATTGGCGCGCGCGCCTTCCTCGCGATCGACGATCGTCAGCACGTGGCCGACCGTGCAACCGCGCGCGCGCACCGCGGCAGCCGCCTTCAGGCTCGAGCCGCCGGTGGTGGTGACGTCTTCGAGCAGCACGACCCTGGCGTTGTCGGCGAGCGCGCCTTCGATCAGATCCATGGTGCCGTGATCCTTCGCCTCCTTGCGCACGAAGAAGGCGGTCACCGGCCGGCCGCGCTCGAACGAGCGCGCGGCGACGATCGAGACCAGCGGGATCGCGCCCATCGCGAGGCCTCCGACATGGTCGGCGTCGATATCGTCCATCAGGTCGAGCAGCGCATCGGCGAGCAGGTATGCGCCTTCGGGATCGAGCATGGTGCGCTTCATGTTGAAGAAGAATCCGCTGGCCCGGCCGGAGGCCAGCGTGAACTCGCCCGACAGCAGCGATTTCTCGCGGATGATCGATTTGAGCCGGTCGCGGGCGGCACCGGGATGCAGCGCCGATGGTTGCCGGGCGGCGGCCGGGCGGGCGGTATCGGTCATGGGCGTGCGCTCCGGCGAACGATAAAGGGTGTTGCCGGACCATAGGGCGCGCCCGCGGCCGCTGTCCAACCCGTCATCCGGCGCCCGGCCGGGGCCCGGCGTCAGTCTTCCTGCGTTTCGTCCCAGCGCGTCCTGATGCGCGCGGCGAAGCCGGCGCTCTGCGGGCTGTGCTTCCGGTCGTCGACGCCGCTCTTGGCGAGCTCCTGCAGGAGCTCCTGCTGGCGCCTGGAGAGATTGACCGGCGTTTCGACCGAGAGTTCGACATAGAGATCGCCGCGGGCGTTGGAGCGCAGCACGCTCATGCCCTTGCCCTTGAGGCGCAGGCGCTGGCCGCTCTGCGCGCCGGCCGGCACGGCAATGCGCGCGCGGCCGCCGTCGATCGCCGGCAGCTCGAGCGAGCCGCCGAGGATCGCGGTCGTCACCGGGATCACCGCGCGGCAATGCAGGTCGGCGCCGTCGCGCTCGAACAGCGCATGCCGCGCGATGCTGAGAAAGATATAGAGATCGCCGGCCGGCGCCCCGCGCAGCCCCGCCTCGCCCTCGCCGGCAAGCCGGATGCGGGTGCCCTCCTCGACACCGGCGGGGATGTTGACGCTGAGCGTCTTCTCGCGCCGCACGCGCCCGCCGCCGTTGCAGGCCCGGCAGGGTTTCTCGATGACGCGGCCGGCGCCGCCGCATTGCGGGCAGGTGCGTTCGAAGGTGAAGAAGCCCTGCGACTGGCGCACGCGGCCGCGGCCGTTGCAGGTCGAGCAATTGACCGGTTCGCTGCCCTTCTCGGCGCCGCTGCCGTTGCATTCGCCGCAGGTCGCCGAGCCCGGCACGCGGATCGTGGTGTTGCGGCCCTTGAACGCCTCTTCGAGCGTGATGCGCATGTTGTAGCGCAGATCGGCGCCGCGCTGTCCGCCCGGCGTCGCGCCGGCGCCGGCGCGCCTGCCGCCCATGAACTCGCCGAACATCTCGTCGAAAATGTCGGCGAAACCGCCGGCCGCGAATCCGGCATTGCGGAAGCCGGCGCCCCCGCCGGGCGGCGCGCCGCCCATTTCGAAGGCGGCATGGCCGAACCGGTCGTAGGCCGCGCGCTTCTGCGCGTCCTTCAGAACGTCGTAGGCCTCGTTGATGTCCTTGAAGGACTGCTCGGCCCTGGCATCGCCCGGATTGCGGTCCGGGTGAAACTGCATCGCGAGCTTGCGGTAGGATTTCTTGATCGCGTCGTTCGACGCGTCGCGCTCGACGCCGAGTGTCTCGTAATAGTCCCGCTTGGCCATGTCAGGGCTTCATCGTCGGCGGTCGCTGCATCAGGCAGGGGTGGCGGGAAACGGAGCGGCCCCATCCGGCCGCCCGCTCTCCGATCGATCATCAGGCCGACTTGTCCTTGCGGTTCTCGTCAACCTCCTCGAAGTCGGCGTCGACGACGCCGTCCTTGTTCTCCGGGCTGCCGGCATCGCCGGGGCCCGCCGTTCCGGCGGCGCCCGGCGCCTCGGCCTGCTGTGCCTTGTACATCGCTTCGCCGAGCTTCATGTGCAGCGTGGTGAGATTCTGCGTCTTCTGCTCGATCGCATCGGCATCTTCGCTTTCCATTACACCGCGAAGTTCCGTCACGGCGGTCTCGATCGCGCTGCGGTCGGCCGCGTCGATCTTGTCGCCGTATTCCTTCAGGTTCTTCTCGACCGTATGCGCGAGGCTGTCGGCGTGGTTGCGCGCCTCCACCAGGCGGCGACGCTTCTTGTCCTCGGCGGCGTGCGACTCGGCATCCTTCACCATCTTCTGGATGTCGGTATCGCTGAGGCCGCCCGAGGCCTGGATGCGGATCTGCTGCTCCTTGTTCGTCGCCTTGTCCTTGGCCGACACGGAGACGATGCCGTTGGCGTCGATGTCGAACGTGACCTCGACCTGCGGCACGCCGCGCGGCGCCGGCGG
>Ga0187893_10001902_pt1 | contig 47665 bp, 53 predicted proteins | sample MA1701074metaG_FD_139574 | JGI IMG/M metagenome (GOLD analysis project Ga0187893, IMG submission 139574) | White microbial mat communities from a basaltic lava cave in the Kipuka Kanohina Cave System on the Island of Hawaii, USA - MA170107-4 metaG ... | reverse complement strand
CGGGAGCGAGGACCAGCAGCGCGGCGAGGGCGAGCGCCGTCCGGAAGCCCCGGCTCATGCGCCTCCGCGGGGAGCCTCCGGCGCGAGGCCGGCGCGCTCCAGGAAGCGCCGCACGTACTTGCCGAGCACGTCGGCCTCGAGGTTCACGCGCTCGCCCGGTGCGAGGTCGCCGAGCGTGGTCACGGCCAGCGTGTGGGGGATCAGCGCGACGTCGAAGCCCGCCGCTCCGATGCCCACCACGGTGAGGGCGACGCCGTCCACCGCCACCGAGCCCTTCTCGATCAGCCAGTCCGTGAAGCGGGGGCTGGTCTCGAGGAAGAGTCGCGTGTCGTTCGGGCCGGGGCGGAGCTCGCGCACGCGGCCGGTCTCGTCGACGTGGCCCTGCACGATGTGACCGTCGAGGCGCGCGTCGGCGCGGAGCGCGCGCTCCAGGTTGACCCGCGAGCCCGCGCGCAGCTCGCCGAGCGCCGTCCGCTCGAGCGTTTCGCGCACGGCATCGAAGGCCACGCGCTCGCCGGAGCGATCGGTCACGGTGAGGCAGGCGCCGTTCACCGCCACGCTGTCGCCGAGGCGCACCTCGGCCGCAATTGCGGGCGCAGCCACGACGAGCCGCGCGCCCGCGCCGTTCGGCTCGACGGCCACGACCTCGGCCACGACTTCTACGATTCCCGTGAACACCTAGGTCTCGAACCGACGCTCGATCTCACGGAGCATGCGCTCCCGCACCACCGCGTAGTCCGCGGGCAGCTCGATGGGCGGGTTCGGCTCCTGCGCCTCGACCTCCTCGAGACGCATCTCGTGGTAGCGGACCTTGAAGTCCACGAACTTGAGCCCGTGCGCGGTCGAGATCACGATCACGCGGTCCGAGGGCCGGATCGTGCCGCGCTCCACGAGCTTGCGCGTCGCCGCGAGCGCCACGCCCGTGTGCGGGCAGTTGAAGAGCCCGGTGCGGTCGGCGCGCGCGGCCTCCTCGGCGAGCTCGCTCTCGCTCGCCTGCTCGACGACGCCGTCGTAGCGGCGGATCGCGTCCACCGCCTTCTCGTACGAGACGGGGTTCCCGATCTGGATCGCCGACGCGAGAGTGGGCCGCGCGTGGATCGGCTCGAACACGCGGAAGTCGCGCTGGAAGGCGCGATAGAGCGGGTTCGCGTTCTCGGCCTGCGCGCACACGATCCGAGGGCGCCGATTCACGAGACCGAGGTCCATCAGCATGTCGAGGCCCTTCGCGAGCGCCGAGACGTTCCCGAGGTTGCCGCCCGGGATCACGATCCAGTCGGGCACCTCCCAGTCGAACTGCTGGACGATCTCCATGCCGACCGTCTTCTGGCCCTCGATGCGCAGGCTGTTCATCGAGTTCGCGAGATAGATGCCGTCCTGCTCGGCGACCTTCTTCACGATCTCCATGCAGCCGTCGAAGTCGGTGTCGAGCGCGAACACGATCGCGCCGTTCGCGACCGGCTGGATCAGCTGGGCGAGGGAGATCTTGCCGCGCGGCAGGAACACGATCGCGGGGATCTCGGCGGCGGCGGCGTAGGCGGAGAGCGCCGCCGAGGTGTCGCCCGTCGAGGCGCAGGCGACCGCCCGGATCGCCTTCCCCCGCGCCCGCATCTCCTTCACCATCGAGACCAGCACGGTCATGCCGAGGTCCTTGAAGGAGCCCGTGTGGCTGTTGCCGCAGAGCTTGAGCCACAGGTCCTCGACGCCGAGCGTGCGGCCGTAGCGTTCGGCCCAGAACAGGTTCGTGTGCCCCTCGTACATCGAGACGACGTTCTCGTTGTCGAGCTCGGGCAGCACCCACTCCTTCTTGCCCCAGACGCCCGAGCCGTAGGGCCACTGCGTCTTGTGGGCGCGCGCCTCGAAGAGCTCCTTCCACTGCACGGCCTTCGTCTTCTTGAGCTCGTCCATGTCGTGCACGACCTGGAGCAGCCCGCCCTCGCGGTCGGTGTAGACGACCTCGTCGAGCGGATAGCGCTCGCTCGGATGCGCGAGGCTCTGGAACCAGGCCCGGTAGCGGGGCTTCTCGGCCATCAGAGCTCCTCCTCGATGCGCACGAGCCGGGTCGGCGCGGCGATCTCGGGCAGGCGGTCGATCGTGGCGAGCGCGCGGCGCACGCCCGCCTCGCGCGCCGGATGCGTGAACAGCAGCACCGGCACAGCCGCGCCGCTCGCAGGCGGCTTCTTCTGGAGCACGGACTCGATGCTGATGCCGTGCTCGCCGAGGACGCTCGCGATGCGACCGAGGACGCCGGGCCGGTCCGCGGCCTGGAACACCAGGTAGCAGCGCCCCTCGAGCTCGCCGAGCGGGACCACCGGCAGCGGTTCCAGGTGGTCGGGCAGGAAGGCGAGCGGCGCCACGCGCCCGCGGCTCCCGCGCCGCACCTCGCGCGCGATCTCCATCAGGTCGCCGACCACGGCGCTCGCGGTCGGCAGCTCGCCGGCGCCTGCGCCGTAGAAGAGCGTCCGCCCGACTGCGTCGCCGTGCACCGCGATCGCGTTCATCGCGCCCTCGACCTTCGCGAGCAGGCTCTCGGCGGGGATCAGCGTCGGGTGGACGCGCGCCTCGATCGCGCGGCCGCCTTCGGAGCCGACCCGCTCACGGCCGTCCTGCGGGATCGGCCGCGCGCGGCCGATCGCGAGCATCTTGATCCGGTAGCCGAACTCCTCGGCCGCCTCGAAGTCGAGCGGCGTGATGCCGCGGATGCCCTCGCTCGGCACCTCCTTGTACGTGAGCTGTGCACCGAACGCCATCGCGATCAGCAGCGTGAGCTTGTGGGCGGCGTCGATGCCGTCCACGTCGAAGCTCGGGTCCGCCTCGGCGTAGCCGAGCTCCTGCGCGCGCTTCAGCACGACCTCGAAGGGCGCGCCGCTCTTCTCCATCTCGCAGAGCACGTAGTTCGTGGTGCCGTTCACGATGCCGTGGAGGCTCTCGATGCGGTTCGCCGCGAGGCCCTCGCGCAGGCTCCGGAGGATCGGGATGCCGCCGCCGACGCTCGCCTCGAACGCGATCTCCACCCCGCGCCGCGCCGCCGCGGCGAAGATCTCCTTGCCGTGGAGGGCGAGCAGCGCCTTGTTCGCCGTGACGACGTGCTTTCCCTGCTCGATCGCGGCGAGCGTGAGACGCCGCGCCACGTCGTAGCCGCCGATCAGCTCGATCACGATCTCGACCTCGGGGTCGCGGATCAGACCCTCGGAGTCGGCGTCGAAGCGGATGCTCCCGAGGTCGATGCCGCGATCGCGCGTCGTGTCGAGGTCGGCGATGCGCACGAGCCGGAGCGGGAAGCCGAGCCGCTGCGCGATCACGTCCGCGTTCTTGCGGAGCACCTTCGCCACGCCGGTCCCGATCGTGCCGAGACCGACGAGCCCCACGCCGACCGCCTTCGCCATGACTAGGGCGCCGCGCGCAGGAAGCGGCGGATGCCGCGCACGGCCTGGCGGATGCGGTGGCGGTTCTCGATCAACGCGAAGCGCACGAAGCCCTCGCCCGTCTCGCCGAAGCCGATGCCCGGCGACACCGCCACCTTGGCCTCGGCCAGCAGGCGCTTGCTGAACTCGAGCGAGCCCATTCCGCGGAACGGCTCGGGGATCGGCGCCCACACGAACATCGTGGCGAGCGGCTTCTCGATCTTCCACTGGCCGGGGCCCGGCTGCGCGAGGCCGTCGATCAGCGCGTCGCGCCGGGCCTGGTACTCGTCGCAGGCCTCCTGCACGCAGTCCTGCGGCCCGCGCAGCGCCACGATCGCGCCCACCTGGATCGGCGTCGGGATGCCGTAGTCGAGGTAGCTCTTGATGCGCGCCAGCGCGTGGATCATCTCCGCGTTGCCGGCCGCGAAGCCGACGCGCCAGCCCGCCATCGAGTGGCTCTTCGAGAGCGAGCCGAACTCGATCGCCACGTCGCGCGCGCCCGGCAGCTCGAGGATGCTCGGCGGCTTGTAGCCGTCGAAGCAGATCTCCGCGTACGCGAAGTCGTGGATCACCATGAGCTGGTGCTCTCGCGCGAAATCCACGATGCGCTGGAGCCCGGCGCGGTCGATCGTCTGCGTGGTGGGGTTGGCCGGGAACGACACGATCAGCGCCTTCGGCTTCGGCCAGGTGCGCTGGAGCGCGACCTCGAGGTTCGCGATGAAGTCGCTGTCCGGCGTGAGCGGCACCTTCCGGAGGTCGCCGCCCGCGATGATCACCGCGTACTGGTGGATCGGGTACGCGGGATCCGGGCAGAGGACGACATCGCCCGGCCCCACCGTGACCAAGAGGAAGTGGGAGAGCCCCTCCTTCGCGCCGATCACCGCGATCGCCTCGCGCTCCGGGTCGAGCGACACGCCGTGGCGGCGCTCGTACCACTCGCAGACGGCCGCGCGCAGGTTCGGCACGCCGCGTGACGCCGAGTAGCGGTGGTTCCGCGGGTCCTGCGCCGACTCGCAGATCTTCTCCACCACGTGCGGCGGGGTGGGCAGGTCGGGGTTGCCCATGCCGAGGTCGATCACGTCCTCGCCGGCGCGCCGCGCGGCGTGGGCGAGCTGCGTCACCTCAGCGAAGACGTAGGGCGGCAGGCGGCGGAGCTTGTGGAAGTCGTGGCGAATCGCGGACACGGCGTTTCCCCAAAGCGGGTTCGAGTGGCGGGGGCGCCGGCCGCCCAAGCTACGAAAGAAGTTCCCGGGGGGCAAGGCGCCGGAACACGAAATAGACGGGGACTCCGACACCGAGCACGGCGAGCGCGATCCCGGCCTCGCGCGGGCGGCCGAAGAGGAGGCTCGCGGCGATCGCGAGGTTCGCCGCGAGGTAGACGAGCGGCACCCACGGATAGCCCCAGGCGCGGTACGGGCGTGGCCGGTCCGGCTGGCTCCTCCGCAGGGCGAAGAGCGCGAGCGTGTCGGCCATCGTCGCGAGCACGATCCCGAAGGTGGTGAAGTCGAGCGCGCTCGGGAACGTCTCGAGGAGCCCGACCAGCGCGCACGCGACCGCGGCCTGGAGCCAGATCGCGCCGGTCGGCGTGGCGCGCTCCGCGTGGACGCGATCCGCCACGCGCACGAAGAGCTGGTCGAGGGCCATCGCGTAGGCGATGCGCGGCCCGACCAGGATGGTCGCGTTCAGCGTGCCGAGGATCGAGATCAGCACGAAGCCTGCCACGAGGCCGCTGGCGCGTGGCCCGACGATCACCTCCGCCGCGAGCTCTCCCACGTTCGGCGCGCCCGAGAGAAGAGCCACCGGCGCCGCGTAGAGATACGCGAGATTCAGGGCGAGGTAGAGCGCGATGCAGAGCCCGAGGCCCACGAAGAGCGAGCGCGGCACGTTGCGGCCGGGCTCGCGGATCTCGCTCGCCACGAAGACCGTCGCGTTCCAGCCGAGGTAGCTGAAGAGCACCGGGGAGAGCGCGAGCGCGAAGGCGAGCGGCGGCGCCGCGGAGAGGATCCCGTCCACGAAGGGGCGCAGGTTCGCGACGTCGCCCCGTCCCGAGAGGGGCGTCGCGACCACGAAGAAGCCGAGCACGCCGACCTTGATCCAGCCAGTCACGTTGTTCGCGCGCGCGCCGTGGCGCACGCCGAGTACGTTGAGCCACGAGCAAGCGAGGATCGTGCCGAGCGCGATCGCCAGCTTGGCCGGGCCCGAGCTGCCGAGCATCGGCTCGAGCGCCTGCGCGAAGCCGACGGCGAGCGTCGCGATCGTGCCCGTGAAGATCCCGAAGAACGAGAGCCAGCCGGCGAGGAAGCCGGCGAGCGGGTGGAAGGCCTCGCGGAGGTACACATAGTCGCCGCCCGCGTGCGGGAAGCTCGCGCCGAGCTCCGCGTTCGCGAGCGCGCCCGCGAGCGAGAGGAGCCCGCCCACCACCCAGACCGAGAGGATCAGGCCCGGGTGCGGCAGCCGTTCGGCGATCGCGCCCGGGGTGAGAAAGATCCCCGAGCCGACCACCGAGGCCACGACCAGGAACACCGCGTCGTGGAGCGAGAGCTCGCGACGCAGCCGGTCTCGCGGGTGGCGGTCTCCGGCGGGCTCGCTCACCCCAGGAACGGGATCATGAGCAGTGCGACGATGTTCACGAGCTTCAGCATCGGGTTGATCGCCGGTCCGGCGGTGTCCTTGTAGGGATCGCCGACCGTGTCGCCCGTGACCGACGCCTTGTGGGCGTTGCTGCCCTTGCCGCCGTGCGCACCGCTCTCGATGTACTTCTTCGCGTTGTCCCAGGCCGCGCCGCCGGTGGTCATCGAGATCGCGACGCAGACGCCCGAGACGATCGAGCCGATCAGCAGGCCGCCGAGGCCCTCTGCGCCGAGCGCGAGGCCCACGCCGATCGGGATCGCGACGGGGATCAGCGCGGGCAGCACCATGAGCCGGAGCGCCGAACGCGTGACGATGTCCACGCAGGTGGCGTAGTCGGGCTTGGCGCGGCCCTCCATCAGGCCGGGAATCTCTTTGAATTGCCGCCGCACCTCCTCCACGACCTTGCCGCCCGCCTCGCCGACCGCGCTCATCGCGAGCGAGGCGAAGATGAAGGGAGTGACGGCGCCGATGAACAGGCCCGCCACCACCGCGGTGCTCGCGAGGTCGAAGCTCGCGTCGATGCCGACGACGCGCAGGTCTTCGATGAAGGTGGCGAAGAGCGCGACCGCGGCGAGCCCGGCCGACGCCACGGCGTAGCCCTTCGTCACCGCCTTCGTGGTGTTGCCGAACGCGTCGAGCGGGTCGGTCACCGAGCGCACCCGGGCGCCGAGCTCGGCCATCTCCGCGATGCCGCCGGCGTTGTCGGTGATCGGGCCGTACGCGTCGATCGAGACCACGATGCCGGCGAGCGAGAGCATCGCCATCGCCGCTATGCCGATGCCGTAGAGACCCGCGAGCGAGTCGCAGAGCGCGATCGCGAGGACGATCACCACGACCGGGATCACGGTGGACTGCATGCCAACCGCGAGCCCCGCGATGATGTTCGTGGCGTGGCCGCTCTCGCTCGCCGCGGCAATGCGCACCACGTGCCGCGAGCGGCCGCCCGTGTAGAAGTCGGTCACCCACATCATCGCGGCGGTCACCGCGGCTCCGACGAGCGCACACAGCCAGAGGCTCATGCCGCCGATCGGGGTCGACTTGGTGTCCTGCGCGGGGATCTCGACCAGGCCGTTCGCGACGGCCACGCCCACCAGCATGACGAGCGAGGCGATCGCTAGGCCCACGTACATCGCCCGCATCACGGCGGGCGTCTCGCCCTCGCGGGGCTCGGCGATCCGCACGAACGGGATCGCGACGAGGGAGCCGACGATCCCGGCCGCGCCGATGAGGAGCGGATACAGGAACATCGAGTCGGTGCCGGGGAACAGGATGTGGCCGAGCAGCATCGCGGCCGCCGCCGTCACGCCGTACGTCTCGAACAGGTCCGCGGCCATGCCGGCGCAGTCGCCCACGTTGTCGCCGACGTTGTCGGCGATCACCGCGGGGTTGCGCGGGTCGTCCTCGGGGATGTTGGCCTCGACCTTGCCGACGAGGTCGGCTCCCACGTCCGCGCCCTTCGTGAAGATGCCGCCACCGAGGCGCGCGAAGACGGAGATCAGCGAGCCGCCGAAGGCGAGCCCGATCAGCGCGTCGGGCCTGGTGTAGCCGGCCGTGTGCATCGCCCAGACGAGGCCGGTCAGAGAGAGGAGGCCCGCGCCCACCACGAGGAGACCGGTGACCGCGCCGCCCCGGAACGCCAGCTCGAAGGCCGGGCCGAAGCCCACGTTCGCCGCCTGCGCCACGCGCACGTTCGCGCGCACCGAGACGTTCATGCCCACGAAGCCGGCGAGTGCGCTCGCGAGCGCGCCGACCAGGAAGCCGAGCGCATACCAGCGCCCGAGCGCGAGCGCGAGCACGACGAGGATCGGCACGCCCACCATCGCGACCGTGGCGTACTGCCGGCGCAGGAAGGCCTCGGCCCCCGTGCGGATCGCACCCGCGATCTCGTTCGCGCGCTCGGTCGCGGTGGGCGCGGCGAGCACCGCCCGGTACAGCACGAGCGCCGCCGCGATGGCGAGGACGCTCGCGAGGCAGGCGATCAGGGTCGGGGACATGGGGTGGGGCCTCCGAGGCAGGGTCACCGCGAGGCGCCGCTCGGTCGAGCGGAACCGCCGGTCCCACCCTTGCGTCAGCGCCCCCCGGAAAAGCGGCCCGCACGATAGGCGGAGGCCACCGATCCTTCCAGTGTTTGCGCCCGCGTCTTAGGATGGGAGCCGCCCCGGCCGCCTGCGCGCGCCCCGTGGGGCCGGAGGCTCGTCCATGAACGGTGCGGAGGCGCTCCTCGAGTCGGCCCGGCAAGGTGGCGTCGAGGTCTGCTTCGCGAACCCCGGCACCACCGAGATGCCGCTCGTCGCCGCGCTCGACCGCGTGCGGATCCGCGCCGTGCTCGCCCTCTTCGAGGGGGTCGCGACCGGCGCCGCCGACGGCTACGGGCGGATGGCCGGGCGCCCCGCCGCGACGCTGCTCCACCTCGGGCCCGGGCTCGCGAACGGCCTGGCGAACCTCCACAACGCGCGGCGAGCGGGCACCGCGGTGGTGAACTGGATCGGCGACCACGCGAGCTGGCACGTGGCGGCCGACGCGCCCCTCACGTCCGACATCACGGCGCTCGCGGGGAGCGTCGGCTGGGTGCGTACGGTCCGGAGCGCCGTGTCTCTCGCCCGCGACGGCGCGGACGCGATCGCGGCGGCGGTGGGCCCGCCGCCCGGCGTCGCGAGCCTCGTGATCCCCGTGGACGCGCAGTGGAGCGAGGCCGCGGCGCCCGAGCCGCGGGCGCCCGGCCGCGCGGAGCCCGCCCCGCCCGACGCCGGGGCGGTCGCGCGCGCCGCGGCCCTCCTCCGCGGCCGGCGCGGCGCAGTCCTCCTCGGCGGGCGCGCGCTCGGGCAGGCGGCCCTCCACGCCGCCGCGCGGATCCAGGCGCACGCGCGCTGCCCGGTCTTCACCGAGACCTTCGTGGCGCGCCACGAGCGCGGGCTCGGCCTCCCGGACTTCCCGCGCCTTCCGTACTTCCCCGAGCAAGCACGGGAGACACTCTCGGGTGTCGGTGGCCTGGTGCTCGCCGGAGCAAAGAGCCCCGTCGCGTTCTTCGGCTATCCCGGCCAGGCGAGCCGGCTCGCCCCCGAGAGCGCCGAGCTCACCACGCTATCTGCCCCGCACGACGACGCGGCCGCCGCGCTCGAGGCGCTCGCCGACGCGCTCGGCGCCGGCCCCGTCCCGCCGCCCGCGGACCGGCCGCGCCCCACGCCCGCGAGCGGGAAGCTCGACGTCGCCGCGCTCGGCCGCACGCTCGCGGCGCTCCAGCCCGAGGGCGCAATCGTCGTGGACGAGGCCGCGACCTCCGGGCTTCCCTGGAGCGGCTTCGCGGCGGGCGCGCCCCCGCACACCGTGCTGGGCCTCACCGGCGGCGCGATCGGCCAGGGCCTGCCGTGCGCGGCGGGTGCCGCCCTCGCCTGCCCGGACCGGCGCGTGATCGCGTTCCAGGCCGACGGCTCGGGCCTCTACACGCTCCAGGCGCTCTGGACCCTGGCGCGCGAGGCGCTCGACGTGACGTGCGTCGTCTGCGCAAACCGCACCTACCGCATCCTCCAGGTCGAGCTCGCGCGTGCGGGCGTCGCCGAGCCCGGGCCCGCCGCGCGCTCGCTCACGCAGCTCGGCCCGCCCGTCGTCGACTGGGTCGCCGCGGCGCGCGCCTTCGGCGTGCCGGGCACGCGCGTGACGAGCGCCGACGCCCTCGCAGACGCGCTCCGGGGCTCGTTCGCCGAGCCGGGCCCGAGCCTCGTCGAGGCCGTGCTCGGGCCGTAGCGGGGCCTCGGGCCGAAGCGCCGGGGGCGCGGCGCGTGCGCTTCCCTCCTCGGCATGGAAGCCGACGAGAGAAAGTCCGCCGAGCTCGCCGAGCGCGTCCAGGCGCTCCGTACACGCGGACGCGAGCACGAGGCACGCTGCGAGTACGAAGCCTGCGTGGGCGCCTTCGCCGAGCTCGTGGACGTGCAGAAGAGCCTCGGGGACGAAGCGGGCGTCGCCGAGGCGCGCTTCTGGCAGGGCACCGCATGGCACATGCGCGGGCGCGTCACGGAGGCGCTCGGCGTGTTCGGCCGCTCGCTCGACGAGACTTCGCTCGACATCGCCGACCCGTGGCTCTACATGACGATCACGCGGCTCTTGCGCGCGCTGATCGAGCAGCCCTTCCCGCTGGCCGAGATCCACGCCGCGTTCCGCGACGTCGAGGCGCAGCTCCACGAGGCGAGGCTCCCCGAGCGCCGCTCCCGCCTGCTCCTCGCGCGCGCGCGGCTCGCGCTCTCGCGCGGGCGCCTCGGCGAGACACTCGCGCTCGGCGAGGAGAGCCTCGCATGCCGGTGGCGCGAGTCCCACACCTACACGTGGAGCTCGCACTACCGCGTCGTCCTCTCGGCCTGCCTCTGGCGCGGCGAGCTGCCTCGCGCGCGCCGTCACCTCGCGAGCTGGGCCGCGCTCTGCGAGGCCACGCACCTGTCGCGTGTGAGTCTCGCCTGCCGGCGCGCCGAGCTCGCGCGCCGCGAGGGCGAGCTCGGGAGCGCGCTTACGCTCGCGCGGAGCGCCTGGCGGGAGGCCGCGCCGACCGAGGACGCGCAGCTCCGGATCGTGGCGGGCCACGCCTACGTGCGGGCGCTGCTCCTCGCCGGGCGACTCGCGCCCGCGCGCACCGTGCTCGGGCGCCTCTTCGCCGGGCTCCATCGCCTCGAATGCGGCGAGCACGCCTTCGTGCTGCGCGCGCTCCACGCCGACTGGCACCTGGCGCGCGCCCGTCTCGCGGCGGGGCTTCCGATGCTCGACCCGGAGTGCGGGAGCGAGCGCCCCGTGCGCCGGCCGGCCGAGCGCAGAGCGGGCGAGCCGGCGCTCGCGCGCGCGCGGCGGCTCTACGCCTGCGCCGGCGCGTATGGACGTGGGATCGACCGGCTCCTCGGCACGAGCCTTCGCACGTGGGAGATCGAGGCGCGCCTCGCACTCTGCGACCGGACCGAAGCCGAGCTCTCGCGCTGATAGCCGAGCCCTCAAGCGGCCTCGCTGCAGAGCACACGGAGCTCCGCGTCGCCCACCTCGGGCGTCACCGCCGCGACCCGCTGGAAGCGCCGGAACGCACGCTCGAGCTCCGCCTCCGAGAGGACGAGCCCGAGCGCCGCCGCGCGCGCCGCGAAGCCCGCGCGGCCGGACAGCTTCCCGAGAACGATCTCGCTCCCGACGGGGTGGCCGATCCAGGCCGGGTCGATCACCTCGTAGGTCGAACGCTCCTTCAGCACGCCGTCCTGGTGGATGCCCGAGGCGTGCCGGAAGGCGTTCCTCCCGACGACCGCCTTGTTCGGCGGCACGGCGATCCCGGAGCGCTCGGCCACGAGCTCAGAGAGCGCGTAGATGCCCCGCGTGTCGAGACTGCTCGCGACGCCGAGCCGCTCGCCGTGGACGCGCAGCGCCAGCGCAACCTCCTCGAGCGAGGTGTTGCCCGCGCGCTCGCCGATCGCGTTCACCGTGACCTCGACCTGACGCGCCCCCGCCGCGATCGCCGCCAGGCTGTTCGCGGTGGCGAGACCGAGGTCGTCCTGGCCGTGAAACGAGAGCACCGCCGCCTCGCACTCGGGCACGCGGGCGCGGAGCCCGCGGAACAGCGCGCCCACCTGGTCCGGCGTCGCGAAGCCGACGGTGTCGGGCAGGTTGATCGTGCCGGCGCCCGCGGCGAGCACGGCGCGCACCAGCTCCGCCACGAACTCGGGGTCGGCCCGCGTCGCGTCCATCGGGCTGAACTCGACGTCGTCCGTGAACTGACGCGCGCTCCCGATCATTGCGGCCGCCATCTCGACGACCTGCGCGCGCGTCTTCTGGAGCTGGTGGGCGAGCTGCATGTCGCTCGCGTTCACGAACACGTGGATGCGCCGCGCGGGCGCGAAGCGGAGCGCCTCGCCGGCGGCGGCCACGTCCTTCGGCACCGCACGCGCGAGCGCGCAGATCGTGGCGCCGCGCACGTTCGCGGCGACCTCGGCCACCGCGGCGCACTCCTCCGGCGAGCTCACCGGGAAGCCCGCCTCGATCACGTCGACGCCGAGCGCCGCGAGAGCCGTGGCGACCTCGAGCTTGTCGCGCGCCGAGAAGCAGACGCCGGCCGTCTGCTCGCCGTCGCGCAGCGTGGTGTCGAAGATCCGGACTCGTTCGGACATGACTCGCTCCTTCGTGAGAAGCCCACGCGGGCGGAGCGAGCAGCGGATGCGGGTCCAGAAACGCGAAGCCCCCTCCGGCCGGGTGGGCGGGAGAGGGCTCTCGAAGCGCTGCGCCGATGGCGCTAGCTCCCCCCTCCCGCCCCGGTAAGGAGCAGGCCGGAGAGAATCAGCGTGCGGCCATTCGACATGACGGGCGGAGCATCGGCGGCCCGCCGCCGGAAGTCAAGTGTCGAGCTGCGAGGCCACGCTGCCGGCGTGCCGATCCCGAGGACGCTCGCGCACGGCGCCGGCGGAAACCATGCCGCGTGGTTCCAGCAGATCCCCGCCTTCGCGAGGCACCGGCGCGTGATCGCGTGGGACCAACGCGGCTTCGGGCGCAGCTCCGCGCGCGGCGGCGCCACCTCGCCGGAGCGTGCGGTCCGTGACCTCGCGGCGGTGCTCGCCGCGGCCGGCGCCGCGGGCCCCGTCGACCTCGTCGGTCAGTCGATGGGTGGCTGGGCTTCGCCCTCGCCGAGCCCGCGCGCGTGCGCCGGCTGGTGCTCGCCGACCCGGCGGAATCGACACCCCCGAGCTTCGCGCGCAGTGGGCCGCCCTCGGGCGCGGCGGATTCCGCGGGAACACGCCGTTGCCCCGTCCTCCTCGTGGTCGGCGAGCGGGACGCGCTCTTCCCGCCGGCCCTCCTGCGGACCTGCGCGGCGCTGCTGCCGGATGCGCGCCTCGTCGTGATCCCGCGCTCGGGGCACTCGCCCTACTTCGAGGAGCCCGAGGCCTGGAATCGAGCCGTCGCGGAGTTCCTCGGGATCGCGCTCGAGGCCCCCTAGCCGACTCCCACCAGCGCGAGCCGTTCGCCCCAGCGGAGCTTCACGGCGCGCGCGAGCTCCGGCGCGCGCGCGAGCCCAGGGTTCCGTCGCACGGTCTCGCGCGCCGCCTCGCGCGCGAGCGCCACGAGCTTCGCGTCGCGCACCAGGTCCGCGAAGCGCAGGTCCGGCAGGCGGCCGTGCTGGCGCGTGCCGAGGAACTCCCCCGGCCCGCGGATGCGCAGGTCCGCGTCGGCGATGGCAAAGCCGTCGCTCGTCTCGAGCAACGCGGCGAGGCGCGCCTCGCTGTCCTCGCTGCTGCCGCGCGCCACGAGCAGGCACGTGCCGGGTCGCGCGCCGCGACCCACGCGCCCGCGCAGCTGGTGCAGCTGCGCGAGCCCGAAGCGCTCTGCATGCTCCACGACCATCAGCGTCGCGTTCGGGACGTCCACGCCGACCTCGATCACCGTGGTCGAGACGAGGATCTTCGTCTCCCCCTTTACGAAGCGGTCCATGGCGAGACCGCGCGCCGCGGCGTCGAGGCGCCCGTGCACCAGGTCGACGCGCGCCTCGGGAAACGCCGCGGCGATGCGCTCGGCCTGCTCGGTGGCGGCGCGCAGGTCGACCTTCTCGGATTCTTCGACCAGCGGATACACCACGTACACCTGCTCGCCGCGCGCGAGCGTCTCGCGCACCAGCTCCACCACGCGCCGGCCCTCTCCTTCGCGCAGCAACAGCGTGCGCGCGGGCGTGCGGCCGGGGGGCAGCTCGTCGATCACCGAGAGGTCGAGATCGCCGTACAGCGTCAGCGCGAGGCTCCGCGGGATCGGCGTCGCGGTCATCACCAGCACGTGCGGGTGGAGGCCGCCCGGCCCGCGACCGGCGAGCGCCTGGCGCTCGCGTACGCCGAAGCGGTGCTGCTCGTCGATCACCGCGAGCGCGAGGCGCGCGAAGCGCACCTCGGACTGGAAGAGCGCGTGCGTGCCGACCACGAGGTCGAGCTCACCCGCCGCGAGTGCGACGCGCAGGGCGTCTGCCTCAGCGCGTGCGACCGAGGCCGTGAGGAGCGCGGTGCGGAGCCGCGGCGCCCCGGCGAGCAGCGTGCGGAGCGTCCGCGCGTGCTGCTCGGCGAGCAGCTCCGTCGGCGCCATCAGCGCGGCCTGCTGCCCGCTCTCGGCCGCGGCCACGGCAGCGAGCGCGGCCACGGCGGTCTTGCCGCTCCCGACGTCGCCTTGGAGCAGGCGGTTCATCGGATGGGGCGCGGCCAGATCGGCCGCGATCTCGTGCCAGGCGCGCTGCTGCGCACCGGTCAGGCGGAAGGGCAGCGCGCGCAGTGCCGCTTCGACACCAGGCCGTGTCGGGTCGAGGGCGACGCCCGGCTCCCGCGCGCGCTCGGCGTGACGCAGCGCGAGGCCCACCTCGAGCAGGTAGAGCTCCTCGAGCACGAGCCGCTCGTGCGCGGCGGTGCGGCGGAGGCGCAACGCCTCGGGCTCCGCGTCGGCCTCCGGCCGGTGGATCCGGCGCAGCGCCTCCGGCGTCGGCGGCAGCGCACGCTCGGCGGCGAGCTTCGCGGGCAGCGTGCTCGGCACGAGATCGGAGTACTGGGCGACGGCGGCCGCGACCCAGCGCCGGAACGTGCGCGGCGGGACGCCCTCGGGCACCGGGTAGTCGGCGACGATGCCCTCGCCCGCGGCGGCGCCCTCGCGCAGGAAGTCGATCTCCGGGTGGATCACCTCCTTCGAGAACTTGTAGCGGCGGACGTCGCCGGTGGCGCGGAGCCGCACGCCCTTCTTCACGTGCGCCGCGACCGCCTCGCCGCCCCGGAACCACTTGAGCGTGACCACTCCGCTCTCGTCGCCGAGCACGGCGGAGAAGGTCCGCTGCCGGCCCCGGCGCGGGCCGAAGTCGGCGACCTTGATCTCGCCGTCGAAGGTCGCGCGCCGCCCCACCTCGAGGTCCCCGATGCGCACCGCGTCGCGGCGGTCGTCGTAGCGGCTCGGGAGGTGGAAGAGCAGATCTGCGATGCTGCGGAGCCCGCGCTGCGCGAGCTGCTGCGCGCGCTTCGGCCCGATGCCGGCGAGCCCCGAGAGAGGCCGCGCGATCGCGCCGTCCGCGAAGCCCGGCTCGCGGAGCGGCGCCAATACCGCGAGCGCGCTCGTCACGGCGCGCTTCTTCTCCGCGTCCGCGAGCGGCTTCGCGAAGGCCTCTTCGACTCGCGCGAAGATCCGCGCGACGTCAGGCGGGACGCAGAGAGAGCGGGCCCGTTCCGCCGCGCCAGCGACGCTCTTCTCGAGCGCGCGCAAGCGGTCGAGGTGCGCGAAGCCGTCAGTCGCCGCGAACTCGAGCGGCTTCACGATCGCCTCGAGGGCTTCCTGGAACGGTGTGGCCGACAGACGCGCTCCCATGCACCGGCCGCCGCCGCGGGGGCCCCGCGTTCATTCGCGCGTCCGCCACACAGCCGCGAGCGCAAGCAGTGCGGGAAGACCCTGCACGAGCAGGATGCGCGGGTGCACGGTCGCCCCGCCGTAGCAGCCGGCGACGAGCACGCACAGCAGGAAGAAGGTCAGGATGTGACGGCCGCCGATCACGCCGTAGCGGAGCAGCGCCCACAGCAGGCCCGCCGCGAGGAAGCCGTTGTAGAGACCCTGGTTGGCGGCGAGCACCGCCGACCCAGCGGCGAACTCCGGCGTCGAACCGAAAGTCTTCATGCCGTAGGGCGTCTGCCACAGGAACATCTCGAGCACGAGGAAGTACACGTGCAACGCGGCCACCAACGTGACGAGGGCGGCGGCGACGGCGGGCTTGCCCATGATCGTCGTCATCGCAGCCACCCCCTTCCCGGCCGCTACGCGCCCCGGTGAACCTCTTGCAGCGAGCGCACCCCGATCGTGCCCTGCCGCAGCGCGCGCACCGCGCCCGCGGCGGCGCGCAGCGCGGCGAAGGTCGTGAAGTACGGGAGACCACGCTGGAGCGCCGCCCGCCGGATCGCGAACGAGTCGCGCACCGAGCGCGGGTCGGCCTCGACGGTGTTCACGACGAGATTCACGTCGCCGGCCTCGATCCGGTCCACCACGTTCGGCGAGCCCTCGCCCACCTTCGCGACCAGTTCGACCGCGAGCCCGGCGGCCTCGAGCGCCTTCGCGGTGCCCGCGGTGGCGAGCAGTTTGAAGCCCGCCTCGGCGAACTCGCGCATCGGCCCGGCCACGCGGCCCTGGTCCTCGTCGCGCACCGAGACGAAGAGCCGACCGCTCGCGGGGATCGGGTTCCCAGCCTCGATCTGCGACTTCGCATAGGCGCGCCCGAAGTCGGAGTCGATGCCCATCACCTCGCCCGTGCTCTTCATCTCGGGGCCGAGCACGGTGTCTACGCCCGGGAACTTGAGGAAGGGGAACACCGCCTCCTTGACGGAATAGTGCCGCGGCCAGATCTCGCGCGTGAAGCCGAGCTGCTCGAGCGTCTTGCCGCCCATCACGAGCGCCGCGAGCTTCGCGAGCGGCCGGCCGATCGCCTTCGACACGAATGGCACCGTGCGCGACGCGCGCGGATTCACCTCGAGCACGTAGACGTCCTTGCCCTTCACGGCGTACTGCACGTTCATCAGCCCCACGACGCCGAGCTCGAGGGCCAGCCGCCGCGTCGACTCGACGATCTCGTCCACCACGTCGCGGCCCAGCGAGTACGGCGGGATCGAGCAGGCGCTGTCGCCCGAGTGGATGCCGGCCTCCTCGATGTGCTCCATCACGCCGCCGATCACCACGCGCTCTCCGTCGGAGATCGCGTCCACATCCACCTCGGTGGCGTCGGCGAGGAAGCGATCCACCAGCACGGGGTGCTCGGGCGAGGCCTTCACCGCGGAGCGCATGTACTCGGCCAGGCTCGCGGCGTCGTGGACGATCTGCATGGCGCGGCCGCCGAGCACGTACGAGGGCCGCACGAGCACCGGGTAGCCGACGCGCGCGGCGACGGCCTCCGCCTCGGCGAGGCTCCGCGCGATGCCGGAGGGCGGGCGCTTGAGCCCGAGCGTCTCGAGCAGCTGGTCGAAGCGCTCGCGGTCCTCCGCGCGATCGATCGCGTCGGGCGAGGTGCCGAGGATGGGCACGCCGTTCTTCTCGAGCGCGACCGCGAGCCGGAGCGGCGTCTGGCCGCCGAACTGCACGATCACGCCGAGCGGCTTCTCGCGGTCCACGATCTCGAGCACGTCCTCGAGCGTGAGCGGCTCGAAGTAGAGGCGGTCGCTCGTATCGTAGTCCGTCGAGACGGTCTCGGGGTTGCAGTTCACCATGATCGTCTCGAAGCCGTCGTCGCGGAGCGCGAAGGCCGCGTGCACGCAGCAGTAGTCGAACTCGATGCCCTGCCCGATCCGGTTCGGCCCGCCGCCGAGGATCATGATCTTCTTGCGCGTGGTCGGCTCGGCCTCGCACTCGTCCTCGTAGGTCGAGTAGAGGTAGGGCGTGTGCGCCACGAACTCGGCGCCGCAGGTATCCACGCGCTTGTAGACGGGCCGGACGCCGTGCTCGCGCCGGAGCTTTCGCACCTCCGTCTCGCTCGTCCCCCAGAGCGCGCCGAGCCGCGCGTCCGAGAAGCCCGCCTGCTTCGCCGGCCGGAGCCAGGCGACGCGCTCCGCGGGCTTCGCGGCGGCGAGCGCCGCCTCCATCTCGACCAGCTCCTGGAGGTTCCGGAGGAACCAGGGGTCGATCGCGGTGCGCCGGAAGAGCTCCTCCACCGTGGCGCCGCGCCGGAACGCCTCGGCGAGCGCCCAGGGCCGGCCCGGCCGCGGCTGATCGATCAGGCGCCGGAGCTCCGCCTCGCCCGCCTCGCCCTCGGGCAGCTCGGGCGGCTCCAGCCCCATCACGCCGATCTCGAGCGAGCGCAGCGCCTTCTGGAAGCTCTCCTTGAAGGTGCGCCCGATCGCCATCGCCTCGCCCACCGACTTCATCTGCGTGGTGAGGAGGTCGTCCGCACCCGGAAACTTCTCGAAGGTGAAGCGCGGCACCTTCGTCACGACGTAGTCGATCGTGGGCTCGAAGCTGGCCGGCGTCTCGCGCGTGATGTCGTTCTTGATCTCGTCGAGCGTGTACCCGATCGCGAGCTTCGCGGCGATCTTCGCGATCGGGAAGCCGGTCGCCTTCGACGCGAGCGCCGAGCTCCGCGACACGCGGGGGTTCATCTCGATCACGACGAGCGCGCCCGTCTCGGGGTGGACGCCGAACTGGATGTTCGACCCGCCCGTGTCCACGCCGATCTCGCGGATGATCGCGACGGCGGCGTCGCGCATCACCTGGTACTCGCGGTCGGTGAGCGTCTGCGCGGGCGCGATCGTGATCGAGTCGCCCGTGTGGACGCCCATCGGGTCGAAGTTCTCGATCGAGCAGATGATCACGACGTTGTCGTTCACGTCGCGCATCACCTCGAGCTCGTACTCCTTCCAGCCGAGCACGCTCTGCTCGATGAGACACGTGTGCTTCGGCGAGGACTGGAGCGCCCACTCGACGAGCCCTTCGTACTCCTCGGGCTTCCAGGCGATCGAGCCGCCCGTGCCACCGAGCGTGAAGCTCGGCCGGATGATGGCCGGAAAGCCGGTCCGCTTCACGATCTCGCGCGCGTCGGCGAGCGACCGCGCGTAGCCCGACTCCGGCACCGCGAGCCCGATCTTCTGCATCGCGGCGCGGAACTCGAGCCGGTCCTCGGCCTTCTTGATCGCGGCCAGGTTGGCGCCGATCAGCTGCACGCCGTGCCGCGCGAGGATGCCAGCCTCGGCGAGGTCCACCGCCAGGTTGAGCGCGGTCTGGCCGCCGATCGTCGGGAGCAGCGCGTCCGGCTTCTCCGCGACGATGATCTTCTCGAGGCTGTCGAGCGTCATCGGCTCGACGTAGGTGGCGTCGGCGGTCTCCGGGTCGGTCATGATCGTGGCCGGGTTCGAGTTCACCAGGACGACGCGGTAGCCCTCTTCCCGGAGGGCCTTGCAGGCCTGGGTGCCCGAATAGTCGAACTCGCAGGCCTGGCCGATCACGATCGGACCGGAGCCGATCACCAGGATCGTGTGGAGGTCCCCTCGCCGCGGCATCAGCGCGAAACCTCGCTTCGCCCCTGCGCGATCGTCGCGCCGCTCACCTTCTCGCCCCCTTTGTGGCGGAGCGTCAGCTCGCGGAAGCGCTCGAAGAAGTACCGGACGTCGTGCGGGCCGGGGGACGCCTCAGGGTGGTACTGCACCGAGAAGAGCGGGAGCCGCTCGTGCGCGAGGCCCTCGACGGTGTCGTCGTTCAGGTTCACGTGCGTGACCGTCACCGGCTCGCCGGCCGCGCGGAGCGACTCGGCCTCGACCGCGTAGCCGTGGTTCTCGGCGCAGATCGCGACCTTGCCCGTCGCGAGGTCCTTGCCCGGCTGGTTCCCGCCGTGGTGGCCGAACTTGAGCTTCTTCGTCTTCCCGCCGAGCGCGAGGCCCAGGATCTGGTGCCCGAGGCAGATCCCGAAGAGCGGATACTCCTTCGCGAGCGCGCGCACCGGCTCGCGCACGCCCTCGACGGCGGCCGGGTCGCCCGGGCCGTTCGAGAGGAAGACCGCGTCGGGCGTGAGGGCCCGCACCTGCTCGGCGCTCGTCCTCGCCGGCACCACCGTCACCTCGAAGCCGTGGTCCACGAGGAGGCGCAGGATGTTGCGCTTCACGCCGAAGTCGTACGCGACCACGCGGAGCTTCGGGCCCGCGGGCTTCGCCACGGGCGGCTGGCCGGCAACGCCCTGCCAGCCGCCCTCTCGCCACGCGTACGGCGCCGCGCAGGTGACGCCCGCGACCAGGTCCACGCCATCGAGCACCGGGGCGCGCCGCGCGCGCTCGACGAGCGCCTCCCGATCCTGAAGGCCTGGATCGGTGGAGAGAACGCCAGTCTGGAAGCCGTGATCGCGGATCCGGCGCACCAGTGCGCGCGTGTCGATCCCCGCGATGGCCGGGACGCCGTGGCGCGCGAGGAACGCGGGCAGGCTCTCGCGCGCGCGCCAGTTCGACGGCGCCTCGAACATCTCCTTCACCACGAAGCCGGAGAGGAACGGATGCAAAGACTCGTCGTCCTCGGGATTCGCGCCGACGTTGCCGATCTGCGTGTAGGTCATCGCCACGATCTGACCGGCGTACGACGGATCGGTGAGGATCTCCTGGTACCCCATCATGCTCGTGTTGAAGCACACCTCGCCGACGCCGACGGCGCGCGCGCCGAACGCACGGCCGCGGTAGACGGTCCCGTCTGCGAGCGCCAGGCAGGCGGGGGGCGGGGGCGATGCGGGCTTCGTCACGGGGCGAGCACTCCACGTCCTTGCTGGTACACGAGCCGGCCGCCGACCCAGGTGGCGAGCACGCGACCCTCGAGCTCGCGCCCCGCCCACGGCGAGTTGCGGCTCTTCGAGAAGCCCTGCACCGGGTCGTAGAGCCAGCGGCGGGCCGGATCGAGCAGCACGAGGTCGGCGACGGCGCCGCGCTCGAGCCGGCCCATGGCCAGGCCGAGCACGCGCGCCGGATTCCACGCCAGGCTGCCGATCAGCTGGAGCGGCGTGAGCGCGCCGCGGCGCACGAGCTCGAGCACCACCGCGAAGGCCGTCTCGAAGCCGAGGACGCCGGGCGGGGCCGCGGTGAACTCGACCTCCTTCTCGTGCACGGCGTGCGGCGCGTGGTCCGTCGCGATCGCGTCGAGCGTGCCGTCGGCGAGGCCCTCGACGCACGCCGCCACGTCGTCCTTGCCCCGCAAGGGCGGCGCCATCTTCGTGTTCGGGTCGTAGCCGAGCGCGGCCTCGTCGGTGAGCGTGAGGTGGTGCGGAGAGACCTCGGCCGTCACGTGCACGCCGCGCGAGCGCGCCTCGCGCACGTGCGCGACCGCGCCCGCCGTCGAGACGTGCGCCACGTGAAGGTGCGCGCCCGTGAGCTCCGCGAGCAGCAGATCGCGCGCCACGTGCACGACCTCGGCGACGGCGGGGTTGCCGGGGAGGCCGAGCCGCGTCGAGACAGCGCCCTCGTTCACCACGCCGTCACGCACCAGCGTGCGGTCCTCCGCGTGCACCATCACGGGCTTCTCGACGAGCCGCGAGTACTCGAGCACGCGCCGCTGCATGCCGCTGTCCATGATCGTCTTGCCGTCGTCGCTGAAGGCGACGGCCCCGGCGGCGACCAGCGCGGACATCTCGGTCATCACCTCGCCGGCGAGCCCTTTGGTGGCGGCGGCCACCGGGAACACGCGCACGGGCGAGTCCTTGCGCGCACGGTCGAGGATGTAGTCGGTGACGGAGGGGTCGTCGTTCACCGGGTTCGTGTTCGCCATGCAGCAGACACTCGTGAAGCCGCCGGCCGCCGCGGCCCGCCCGCCCGAGGCGATGTCCTCCTTGTACTCCTGCCCGGGCTCGCGCAGGTGCGCGTGGAGGTCCACGAAGCCGGGCGCTACCCAGAGGCCCTGGGCGTCGATCACCTCGGCGTCGGCCACGGCCTCGAGCGCGTCGGCCACCTCCGCGATGCGCCCGTCCTCGACCAGCACGTCGCCGCGGCCGTCGCGCCCGCTCGCGGGGTCGAGGACGCGCCCGTTCCGGATCCACACGCGCCGCGTCACGCCGAGCCCTCCCCGGCGAGGGTCCGCTTCTGGCCGGCGAGCAGATAGAGCACCGCCATGCGGAGCGCCACGCCGTTTCGCACCTGGTCGAGCACCACGCTCGGGCGCCGGTCCGCGAGGTCGTGCGAGAGCTCGACGCCCCGGTTCACCGGCCCCGGGTGCATCACGATCGCGTCGTCCTTGGCGAAGCGCAGCTTCGCGCGGTCGAGGCCGAAGGTGGCGGAGTACTCGCGCACGCTCGGAAACAGCGCGCCTGCGAGCCGCTCGAGCTGGATGCGGAGCGCCATCACGACGTCGGCGCCGTCGAGCGCCTCGCGCAACGAGCGGAACGCCTTCACGCCGAGCGTCTCGACCTGGGCCGGCAGCATGGTGGGCGGCCCCGCCACCCGCACCTCGGCCCCCATCTTGGTGAAGGCGTAGATGTTCGAGCGCGCCACCCGCGAGTGGGCGATGTCGCCGATGATCGTGACGGTGAGGCCGTCGATCCGGCCCTTCTCCTCGACCACGGTCATCAGGTCGAGGAGCGCCTGCGTCGGGTGCTCGTGCGCGCCGTCGCCCGCGTTGATGACGGGGGCCGCCAGCTCGTCGGCGATCTGCTTCGGTACGCCTGCCACGCTGTGCCGGATCACGACCGCGTCGGGATCCATCGCGTCGAGCGTCTTCGCGGTGTCGAGGATGCTCTCCTTCTTCGCCAGGCTCGACGCCGAGGGGCTGAAGTTCACCACGTCCGCGGAGAGGCGCTTGCCCGCGATCTCGAAGCTCGTGCGCGTGCGGGTGGACGACTCGAAGAACAGGTTGATGATCGTGCGGCCGCGGAGCGTCGGGACCTTCTTGACCTCGCGCCGGCCCACCTCTTTCATGTGGAAGGCCGTCTCGAGGATCCGCTCGATGTCCTCGCGCTCGAGGTCCTCGATCGAGAGCAACCCGCGTCCCATCATGTCGAGGCCCCCCCCTGCATCAGCACGACCTCCATCCCCGCGTCGTGCGTCCGCAGCTCGACGTGGTCCGCGCGCTGGGTCGGGATGTTCTTGCCGACGTAGTCGATCTTGATCGGCAGCTCGCGGTGGCCGCGGTCCACGAGCGCCACGACCTGGACCGCGCGCGGGCGGCCGAAGTCCATCAGGGCATCCATCGCCGCGCGGATCGTGCGCCCGGTGCTCGCCACGTCGTCGACGAGGATCACGATGCGGTCGTCCACGGCGGAGGGCATCTCCGTGCGGCGGAGCCGCGGGCGGAGGCCGGCCGTGAGCCGGTCGTCGCGGTAGAGGGTGGTGTCGAGCACGCCGACGGTCGGCTCGTGGCCGGCGATGTCGCGCACGTTCTTCGCGATCTGGTGCGCTAGGGGCGGGCCGCCGTTCGGGATCCCGACGAGGTAGAGCCGGCGCAGGTCGTCGTTGCGCTCGACGATCTCGTGCGCGATGCGCATCAGCGCCCGCTGGATGGCGACGTCGTCGAGCACCACGCCGGGTGCGGCGCGCGGGCCGGAGCTCTCGGCGCGGGTCTCGACGGGGGGATCGCTGGCCACCTGTCCCCTTTCTCCGCCTCGCCGGACGGAGTTAAAAGGAGTGCGGTCGGGTCGACCGGGCCCGAGCCGGTCGGAATCGCGACCGGGCGCAAGGTAGCGGTCGCGCGCGCCGCTGCCAGCACGCCCCCCCGTGGTACGCTGGCCCCGTCCCTCGCCCGGAGACCTCGCGTCGCAGCGGAGGCCCATGTCCCGCTCGTCCGATCTGCTGTGCGGCCTCGCCGTGGTCGGAGCGCTCGCGCTCGCCGCGCCGCTCCGCGCCCAGTCGGCCTACCAGGGTCTCGCGCCGGTCGCCGGCGACTCCCACCAGCACGCGGGCAGCCTGATCGGCAACTTCGCCGCGTACAAGCGGCAGGCCGGCCTCGCGACCGCCTGCCCGCACGAGTTCGGCGACCCCGTGCGGGTGTTCCAGCGGCTCCGCGAGACGGGCTACGACTGGGGCTCGCTCGCGCTCCACGATCGCGCCACGCACGGCGGGATGACCGCGGACCCCTTCGGCCGGGGCGCCCTGGGCTCGAACCCCGACGCGTACGCGTGGTGGACCGACCCGGCCTCGACGCCCCTCGTCGCGTCCGATGGCACGCCTCCGATCGTCCCCGACCCGGCCGGGCTGCCCGACCTCCTGAGCGGCGGCACGGTCGCACCGCCCTGGAACGAGCCGCTCTCCCTCTCGGGCGCCGCCGAGCTCGCGGACGATCCGGCGGGAGGCTTCGTGGCCTTTGCGGGCCGCGAGTACACGACGAACGACGCGCCGAGCCCGCCCGAGCTCGGCGAGGCACCGAAGCGGGGCGGCCACAAGGTCGTGGTGCTCGGCGCGCCGACCGACCGCATCTGCGGCCCGCTCGCGCCCGACGACCAGGGCCCCGCGCACGTGTGCGACGAGACCGATCTCTACGACTGGGTACATGGGCTCGGCGGAGTCATCCTCCAGGCGCACCCCAAGCAGTGGCAGAGCGGCGTGCCGACGCGCTGGCATCCCGCCACGGCACGGGGCGGGCTCACGGACCTCTTCGTGCAAGGCGTCGAGGTCGGCAGCCCCGGGACCCTCGCGTGGGAGAACTCGTACCAGCTCGCGCTCCGCAACGGCTATCGCTTCTTTCCGGCCTTCGGGAGCGACCGGCACCGGCTCGACTCGCAGTCGTTCGTCCCCGGCTGCGGGAACACCGCGCCGGCGGGTCCCCAGAGCGGCGCGACGGTGTGTTGGGTCCCGAGCGGCGGCATGACGCGGGAGTCGATCCTCGCCGCGATGCGCGAGCGGCGCTGCTACTTCTCGCGCGCTCACAAGCCGACGCTCGAGCTCGAGATCCGCGATCAGCCCACGGATCCGCCGCTCCCGATGGGTGCGCTCGTCGCCGTCCCGGACCACCAGGCCACGCTCCGCATCACCGCCCGGAACTCGCTCGGGAACCAGACGCCGACGCTTGACCGGCGGCTCGACCGGATCGAGCTCGTAGACGGCTTCGGGAGCGTGGTGGCGTCCTGCACGAGCTGCTGCACGCGCGGGAGTGCTTCGGTCCCCGATCTCTGCGACCAGACCTTCGCCGCCCTCCCGGTCCCCGACGGCGCGCTCTACGCGCGGGTCTGCGAGCTGCCAGCGGGCAGCACGGCCTGCGGCACCAACGGCGCCGAGACCGTGCTCGTGAGCGCGCCGGTGTTCGTCAACTGGTCCTCGTTCAAGGCCGCGAACGGCATCCCGGACGACCCGACCTGCGACTTCGACGCCGACGGCGTCGCCTGCTTCGACGACAACTGCGACCTCGTCGCGAACCCCGGCCAGACGGACGCCGACGGGGATGGGCTCGGCGACGCCTGCGACAACTGCGATTCCGTGGCGAACCTCGCGCAGATCGACACGAACGGGGACGGGACGGGCGACGCGTGCCAGCCGCCGGACACCGACGGCGACGGCTTCGCCGACGCGGGCGACACGTGCCCGAACCTCCACACCGGCATCCAGGCCGACCCCGACGCCGACGGGCTCGGGAGCCCGTGCGACAACTGCGACCTCGTCGCCAACCCCGATCAGGCGGACGGCGACGGCGACGCGGCCGGCGACGCCTGCGACACCTGCCCGCTGCTCGCGAACCCCGACCAGGCCGACGCCGACGACGACGGCGTCGGCGACGCCTGCGACAGCTGTCCGAACGCCTGGGATCCGTCCGACGCCGACACCGACGGGGACGGGCTCGGCGACGCCTGCGACCCGGACGACGACGGCGACGGCCACCTGGATCTCGCGGACAACTGCCCCTTCGCTCCGAACCCGGGCCAGCCGGACGGCGACGGCGACGCACTCGGCGACGTCTGCGACAACTGCCCGACCCGCGCCAACCCCGCCCAGTACGACAACGACGAGGACGGGGTCGGGAACTCCTGCGACAACTGCACCGGCATCGCGAATCCGCGGGTGACCGGCCTGCCTCCCCACCGCACCACCACGGGCGGCCAGCTCGACGATGACGCCGACGGCTTCGGCAACGCATGCGACGGCGACTTCGTGGCGCCGTTCCCGACGATCGAGCTGGATCCGCTCCAGCTGGGCATGGGGGACGAGGGCGCGCTCACGGCCTCGATTCCGGCGGGCGGTCCCTACCCGAGCACGAGTGCTTCGACGTGCGGCGTCAGTGGCACCCTCCCCTGCGACCAGTTCGACCTGCTCGGACCGGACGGCGTTCTCGACGACGCCGACCGCGACTACTGGCTGCTCCTCTATCGCGGCTTCGGCCTCCCCTGGGCCGGGCCCGCCTGCGCGAGCTGCGGCGCAGCCTTCCTGCCGTGCCGCGGCGACCATTGCCCGCCGTGCAACGACGGTCTCGACAACGACGCCGACGGGTTCGTCGACTACCCCGCCGACGTCACCTGCACCTCGCTGCTCGGCGCCTCCGAGGGGGGCGGCGGGAGCTGTGGCCTCGGCCCCGAGCTCGCGCCGCTCCTCGCGGCGCTCGCCGCGCTCCGCCGGCGCCGCCGCTAGCGCCGCTCGAGCACGCCGCTTCCCCAAAGCCGGCCGTCGATCCCGAGCAGCAGCCGCTCCGTCGTCTCCCAGTCGATGCAGGCGTCGGTGATCGAGACGCCGTAGCGGAGCGCTCCGAGGTCATCGGGAATCGGCTGGCTGCCGGCGTGGAGGTGGCTCTCGAGCATCAGCCCCACGATCGAGCGGTTGCCCTCGAGGATCTGGTTCACGCAGTTCTCCGCCACGAGCGGCTGGAGCCCGGGGTCCTTGTTCGAGTTCCCGTGCGAGCAGTCGATCACGAGGTTCACGGGGAGGCCGGCGCGGGAGAGCTCCTGCTCGCAGAGCGCAACGCTCACGCTGTCGTAGTTCGCGCGCCCGCCGCCTCCGCGGAGCACGACGTGGGCGAGCGGGTTGCCGCGCGTCCGGAACACCGCGAGCTCGCCGGCCGGCGTGATGCCCAGGAAGTGGTGCGGCTGGCGCACGGACTGGAGCGCGTTGATCGCGACGCCGAGCGTGCCGTCGGTGCCGTTCTTGAAGCCGACGGGCGTAGAGAGGCCGCTCGCCATCTCGCGATGGGTCTGGCTCTCGGTGGTGCGCGCGCCGATCGCGTACCAGGCGATCAGCTCCGAGAGGTACTGCGGCATGATCGGATCGAGCGCTTCGCTGGCGGTGGGGAGCCCGCGCTCGGCGAGCTCGAGCAGGAGGGCGCGGGCGAGCCGGATGCCCTTCTCGACGTGGAACGAGTCGTCGAGGTCCGGGTCGTTGATCAAGCCCTTCCAGCCCACCGTGGTACGCGGCTTCTCGAAGTAGACGCGCATCACGAGGAAGAGCGTGCGCTCGACGCGCCGTGACAGCGCGAGGAGCCGTTCCGCGTACTCGCGCGCGGCGGCGACGTCGTGGATGGAGCACGGGCCCACCACCACGAAGAGACGCGGGTCGCTGCGCTCGAGGATCGCGCGCAGCGCCTCGCGCGCGGCGAGCACGTGCGCCTCGGCGCGCGGCCCGAGCGGCAGCTCGCGCCGCACGTCCTCCGGCGCGGGCAGCCGGTCGTAGGAGTCGACGTTGAGGTTGTGGAGCTTCATGCCCCGGGGTCGAAGCTCTCCCCCGGCTCCAGGCACGCGTGGAATGAGCCCATGCGCCCCCAGCGCATGCGGCCCGTCAGGTTGTCCCACCAGGTGAGCGGGTTCAGCAAGGAGAGCCAGCTTCCGTTCCAGTCCCACGACCAGTAGAGCAGGCGCGCCGGCCCGGCGAGCTCCTCGGCGCGCACAGTCCCCACGCGCCTCCCGTCGTAGGAGTTGTCGCGGTTGTCGCCCATGAAGAAGTAGCGGCCGGGCTTGATCACGATCTCGTCCATGTCGTCGTTCGGCCAGGCGGGATCGTCGAGCACCCAGTGGCGGCAGCCGTCGAGCTGCTCGACGTGGACGTCGAAGGAGCGGCCCGTGGCGTCGCGGAACACCTGGCCAGTGGGCTCGAGCGGGACCGTCTCGCCGTTGATCACGAGGCGGCCGTCGACGATCGCGACGCGGTCGCCAGGCACGCCCACGAGCCGCTTCACGAACGCGTCGCGCGGGAGATCCGGGCGCTGGTCCGCGGGGAAGATGCCGGAGCCGTTCGGCGCGCGCGCGAACTGGAACACGATCACCTCGCCGCGCTTCGGCTCGCGCACGGGCGGGAAGCGCACCTCGGTGCCAGTGAGCCCCGCCCCGAACAGGAACTTGTTCACGAACACGTGGTCGCCCACGAGCAGCGTCGGCAGCATCGAATCGGAGGGCACGTAGAACGGCTGCACGAGGAGGGTGCGGATTGCGAGCGCGACCGCGACGGCCCCGAGCAGGGTGGGCAGGTCGCTCCAGAAGCCGCCTTTCCCCTCGCCGCTCACTCCACGCCCTCCCCGACCCGCCCGAAGCGCGCGAGCCCGGCCACCTGCCAGCCCGGCACGGGCTCGGCGTCAGCGACGCCCGCCCAGTAGAGGAAGACCACCGGCCCGACCAGCGACTCGAACGGCACCGCGCCGAAGGTCCGGCTGTCGCTCGAGTGGTCGCGGTTGTCGCCGAGGAGGAAGTAGCTGCCCGCGGGCACGACGCGCTCGAAGGGCGCCGCCACGCGGCCGGGGTCGTCGAGCATGGCGTGCTCGCGCCCGTCCAGGCTCTCGCGGCGGCCGTCGAGCGGCGTGCCGCCCCCGTCGATCCACACCTCGCCGGTCGGCCACTGCTCGATGAGGACGCCGTTCACCCAGAGCCGGCCATCGCGCCCGCGGACGGTGTCGCCAGGGAGGCCCACGATGCGCTTCACCAGGAAGGGCGTGCGCTCGACCGCGGCGTCGGCGCGGAACACCACGACGTCCCCGCGCCGCGGCGCGCGGAGCCCGGGCAGGCGCCGCGCGAGCCCGGGCAGGTGTGCGCCATAGGCGAGCTTGTTCACGAACAGGTGGTCGCCCGGGCGGAGCGTCGGCAGCATCGACTCCGAGGGGATACGGAAGGGCTCGATCGCGAGCGCGCGGAGGCCGAGCGCGGCGCCCGCGGCGAGCGCGAGCCAGCCGGCGAAGCGCGGCAGGGGGCTCCGGCGGGCCAACTACTGCTCCTCCAGGCGAAGGGCGGCGAGGAAGGCCTCCTGGGGGATCTCGACGGAGCCGACGCGCTTCATCCGCCGCTTCCCCTCCTTCTGCTTCTCGAGGAGCTTGCGCTTGCGGGTGATGTCTCCCCCGTAGCACTTCGCGGTCACGTTCTTGCGGAGCGCCTTCACGGTGCTGCGGGCGATCACCTTCGAGCCGATCGCGGCCTGAATCGCGACCTCGAACATCTGCCGCGGGATGAACTCCTTGAGCTTCCGCGTGAGGTCGGAGCCGCGCGTGAACGCCTTGTCGCGGTGGACGATCAGCGAGAGCGCGTCCACCGGGTCGCCGTTCACGAGGATGTCGAGCTTCTGGAGCGGTGCCGGCTTGTAGCCCACCAGGTCGTAGTCGTAGGAGCCGTAGCCGCGGGTCGCGCTCTTGATCTTGTCGTGGAAGTCGGCCACGACCTCGGCGAGCGGGAGCTCGTAGCGGACCTGGGCGCGCCCGCCGTGCATGGTGATGTCGCGCTGCACGCCGCGCCGGTCCTGGCAGAGGGCGATCACGGGACCGACGTACTCCTGCGGCAGGTGGATCGTCGCGACGATCACCGGCTCCTCGATCCGGTCGACCTCGTGCGGATCCGGGAGCGCCGCCGGCGACTCGATCTCCTCGACGCTGCCGTCCGTTCGTACGATCCGGTAGCGCACGGTGGGCGCGGTCGCGATCAGGCTGAGCGAGTACTCGCGCTCGAGCCGCTCCTGGATGATCTCGCAGTGCAGGAAGCCGAGGAAGCCGCAGCGGAAGCCGAAGCCGAGCGCGGCGCTCGTCTCGGGCTCGTACTGGAAGGAAGAGTCGTTCAGCCGGAGCTTCTCGAGCGCGGTCTTGAGCGCTCCGTAGTCCTCGCCGTCCACCGGGTAGAGCCCGCTGAACACCATCGGCTTCACCTCGCGGAAGCCGGGGAGCGGCTGCGCGGCAGGCTGGCGCGCGAGCGTGACGGTGTCGCCGATCCGGACCTGGTCGAGCGTCTTGATGCCGGCGATCACGATGCCCACCTCACCCGCCGCGAACTCGGCGACCTTGCGCGGGTGGGGATCGATCACGTCGAGCTCGGTGATCTCGTGCTCGCTGCCCTTCGCCATGAGCAGGATGCGGTCGCCGCGCGCGAGGCGCCCCGCCTTGATCCGCACCAGCATCGCGACGCCAACGTAGGGGTCGAACCAGGCGTCGAAGATCAGCGCGCGCGTCGGCGCCGCGGCGTCCCCGACCGGCGGCGGCACGTCCTTCACGATCCGCTCGAGCAGCGCCGGGATGCCCTTCCCCTCCTTCGCTGAGACGGGCAGTACGCTGCTCGCCTCGAGCCCGATCACGTCCTCGATCTCGCGCGCCACGCGCTCCGGCTCGGCGGCGGGCAGATCGATCTTGTTCACGATCGGGATCAGGGTCAGGTTCGCGTCGAGCGCGAGGTACGCGTTCGCAAGCGTCTGCGCCTCGATGCCCTGCGCGGCGTCCACCACGAGCAGCGCGCCCTCGCAGGCGTGGAGGGCGCGCGACACCTCGTACGAGAAGTCGACGTGGCCAGGCGTGTCGATCAGGTTCAGCACGTACTCGTGGCCGTCGCTCGCGCGGTAGCGCATGCGCGCGGTCTGGGCCTTGATCGTGATGCCACGCTCCTGCTCGAGCTCCATCTTGTCGAGGAACTGGTCCCGTTTCTCGCGCTCGGCGAGCGAGCCGGTGGCCTCGAGCAGCCGATCCGCCAGCGTGCTCTTGCCGTGGTCGACGTGCGCGATGATGCAGAAGTTGCGGATTCGCGCGGGGTCCATCAGCCCCCGAGCGCCCCGCGCAGCGCGTGGCGGAAGTACTCGTGCGTGCGCCGGAGGCCCTCGTCCACGGGCACCTGCGTGTCCCAGCCGAGCTCCTTGCGCGCCAGCGTGCTGTCGGGGCGGCGCACCTTGGGGTCGTCGGGCGGCAGCGGCCGGGAGACGATCCGGCTCTTGCTGCCGCAGAGCTTCACGATCTTCTCCGCGAGATCGCGCATGGAGATCTCGGCCTGGCTCCCGATGTTCATCGGGCCCACGTAGCTCGAGTTGAGGAGCCGCCAGATGCCCTCGATGAGGTCGTCCACGTAGATGATCGAGCGCGTCTGGGAACCGTCCCCGTAGACGGTCACGTCCTCGCCGCGGAGCGCCTGCGTGAAGAAGTTCGGGATCGCGCGGCCGTCGTCGACCTGCATGCGCGGGCCGAACGTGTTGAAGATCCGTACGATGCGCACGTCCACGCCGTGGTGGCGGTGGTAGGCCATCGTCATCGCCTCGGCGAAGCGCTTCGCCTCGTCGTAGACACCGCGGATGCCCACGGGGTTCACGTTCCCGAAGTACGCCTCGGGCTGCGGCGAGACGAGCGGGTCGCCGTAGCACTCGCTGGTGCTCGCCAGCAGGAAGCGCGCCCCCTTGGCCTTGGCGAGCCCGAGCGCCTTGTGCGTCCCGAGCGAACCGACCTTCAGGATCTGGATCGGGAGCCGCTCGAAGTCCGCAGGGCTCGCGGGCGACGCGAAGTGGAGGATCGCATCGAGCGGCCCGTCCACGTGGAGGTAGTTCGTGACGTCGTAGTGCTCGAACGAGAAGCGCGGGTGGCCGAGCAGATGCTGGACGTTCTGCGCCTTGCCCGTGAGCAGGTTGTCGAACACCAGCACCGCGCAGCCTTCCGCGATCAGCCGGTCGCAGAGGTGCGAGCCGAGGAAGCCCGCCCCTCCCGTGACCAGCACGCGCTCGAGCTTTCGCACCGCCGCCACCACGCCGCCTCCGCCTCGCTCAGCCCTGACCGTCGGCCCGGATCCAGGTGGGGAGCCGCTGCTCGGTCTTGAGCCGCGCAGAGACGGCCTCGGCCTCGCCCTTCGTGCGGAGCGGCCCGACGCGCACCTTCCAGCGCGCGCCGTCGCCCTCGTCGATCAGGTAGGTGCGGTAGCCGTGCTTGCCGAGCTCGCCCGCGAGCTGGCGCGCGGCGCCCTCGCTCGTGAACGCGCCGACCTGGATCGAGAAGCCTCCCGCAGCCGCGGGCACCGTCGCCGCCACAGGCGCGACGCGCGGCGCCGCCGCCGCGCGGACCTGCGACGGGAGCGAGACGCGCGGCGCGAGCTCGGCCTCGGGCGCGTCCTCGAGCACGCCCTCGCCGAGCGCCGCGCTGGCGCCCTCGTCCGGGGCGCTCACGGGCGCAGCCGCCGCGACGTCGGGCGCCCTCGGGAGCGCCTCCTCGTCGAGCACGACCTCCGTAGTGCGACCGGCCAGGTGGTCGGCCACCAGCTCCGGCTCCTGGTAGGCGGTGCCGGCCACGATGCCGACGCCGAAGCCCAGCGCGATCAAGAGCAGGGCTCCGCCCGCCGTGGCGAGCCAGCCCGAGTTCGAGGTGCGCGGCACGCGCCGCTCTTCCATGTTCATCACATCCGCTCCGGCGCGGACATGCCGAGCAGTCCGAGCCCGTTGGCGAGCACCGTGCGCACCGCGCCCGTGAGGGCGAGGCGCGCGCCAGTGAGCGCGGTGTCGTCTTCGTTCAGCACGCGGTGCCGCTTGCCGTCCTGGACGTAGGGGTTCCAGAGCCCGGCGAGATCGCGCAGCCAGTACGCCACGTGGTGCGGCGCGCGCGCGTCGGCCCCGCGCGCCACCAGGTCGGGAAACTCGCCCAGCTTGCGCAGCAGCGCAATCTCCTCGGGCAGCGCGAGGCGTGCCCCGTCCACGCCCTCCGGCGCCGGCAGCGGCACCCCGCGCTCGGTCGCCTGCCGCTCGATGCCACAGGCCCGCGCGTGCGCGTACTGCACGTAGTAGGCGGGGTTCTTGCTCCAGTCGGTCTCCTTCGCGAGATCGAGCTGGAAGTCGAGATGCCCTTCCGCCTTGCGTTCGACCATGAAGAAACGGAACACGTCCACCCCCACCTCCTCGACGAGCTCGTCCGTCGTGATGAACGTCGCGCGGCGGGTGGACTGCTTCACCGTCTTCCCGCCGCTCGACAGGGTCACGAACTGGTTCATCACCAGCTCGACCCGCTCCGGGTCGAAGCCGAGCAGCCCGAGCGCCGCGCGCACGAACGGCACCTGGTCCACGTGGTCGGCACCCATCACGTCGACGATCCGCTCGAAGCCGCGCCGGAACTTCTCCCGGTGGTACGCGACGTCGGGGAGCAGATAGGTCGGCTCGCCGGTGCTCTTCACGAGCACGCGGTCGCGCTGGAGCCCGAGCTCCGTCGCGCGCAGCCAGACGGCACCGCCCTCGTCGTAGACGTAGCCGGTCGCCCGGAGGTCGCGCAGCACCTCCTCGATCTTGCCGCTCTCGTACAGCGCGGTCTCGTTGAAATACACGTCGAAGTGTATGCCGAGGGTCTCGAGCGTTTGCCGGATGCCGGCGAAGATGGTGGCCTCGGCGAGCTGGCGGAAGCGTCCGTCGCCGGGCTCGTCCACCAGTCGCTCGCCTTCGGCGGCGCGGATCGCCTCCGCGATCTCGACGATGTAGTCGCCCTGGTAGCCGTCGCGCGGGAACACGACGGGGAGCCCGTCGATCACCTCGGGCCAGGGCAGGTTCGGGTCCTCGAGCGCCTCCTTCGGCGGCGGGGCGGCGCGGCGGAGCGCCTCGAGGTAGCGCGCCTTCACGCTCTCGCCGAGCACGCGCATCTGGCGCCCGCCGTTGTTGAAGTAGTACTCGCGCGTGACCTTCCAGCCCGAAGCCAGGAGGAGCCGCACGATGCAGTCTCCGAGCACCGCCTGGCGCCCGTGCCCGACGGAGAGCGGGCCGGTCGGGTTCGCCGAGACGAACTCCACCTGGAGCGCGCGGCCCTTCCCGGCGTCGGAGCTGCCGTAGCGCGCGCCGGCGCCGAGGATCTCGGCGAGGAGCCGCCGCCAGCGGTCGTCGGCGAGCCAGACGTTCACGAAGCCCGGGCCCGCGACCTCGGCGCGCGCCACGAGGTCGCCGGGGAGCGCGCGAGCGAGCGCGGCGGCCACCTCGCGCGGCGGCCGGCGGAGGCGCTTCGCGAGGAGCAGCGCCGCGTTCGTGGCGAAATCCCCGTGCTCCGCCTGGCGCGGCACCTCGACCGTGAGCTCGGGCAGCGCGGCCTCGTCACCGGCCTCGCGCAGCAGACGCTCGGAGGCCTCGGCGATCGCCTGGGTGAGTCGCTCTCGCACGGGCTCTCCGCGGGGGTGTGGCGCCGGGGGAGCGCTGAGAGTGGCCTTCGCCTACCGATTCGTCAAGGATTCCGAGGGGTTCCGGGGAGGCCCCGCACCACGATTTCACCCGGGCGCGCGAGCCCCAGATCCTCGCGGATGGCGCGCTCGAGCGCGAGCGGGTCGCTCTTGAGCGCGGCCGCCTCGCCCTCGCGCACTTCGATGCGCGCCTCGAGCTCGGCGACCCGCGCCTCGGCGACGCGGAGATCCTGCCGCACCTGGCGCCAGGTCCGGATCCCGGCCGAGTCGTCGGCCACGGCAACCCCGACTGCGGCACCGACGATCGCCGCGCCGATCACCCACTCGCGTCTCAACCCGTCCGCCTCCCCCCGGGCGCGGAGGGTAACGGTCCGGACCGGGAGGTCGAGAGCTAGGGCACGGGCGGCGCGATCAATTTCCGGATGCGCTCGACGTAGAGCGGGTCGTCCCACTCGCGCGGGCCCACGTAGCGCGCGACGACGACGCCGTCCGCGTCGATCAGCCAGCTCTCGGGGAAGCGGAAGGTGTGGTAGGCGCCGGCCGCGCGCTTGTCGGGATCGAGCAGGATCGGGAAGCGGAGCCCGAGGCGGTCGCGGAACGCGCGCACCTCGGCATCGCCCGCGTCCACCGAGACCGCGAGGAGCTCGAAGCCGTCGCCGCCGAGCTCGGCGTAGAGACGCTGCATCGCCGGCATCTCGTCCTCGCAGGGCTTGCACCAGGTCGCCCAGAAGTTCACGAGCACGACGCGACCGCGGAACGCGCCGAGCGCGACCTCGCCGCCGTCGAGCGCCGGGAGCGCGAAGTCCGGCGCCGGGTGTCCCTCGCCAACCGGCACCGCGGGCCGCTCGCTCCCGAGCACGGCCCACGCGAGCCCGGCGAGGAGCAGGGCGGCGACGGCGAACGCACCCGCGCGGTTCGTCAGTCGCTCGCCTTCCTCTTGCCGGACTTCTTCGGCGCGGCGCTCTTCTTCGCGGTCGGCTTCTTCCCCGGCGCCGCCTTGGCGGACGCCTTCTTCGCCGCGGGCATCGCGGCCGCCTTTCTCGCGGGCGCCGCCTTCGGCTTCTTCTCGGCCTTGGCCTCCTTCGCGGGGGCCTTCTTCTCCGGCGCCTTCGCCTGCGCCTTCTCCGCCTTCTCGGGCTTCGCGTCCGGCGCGGCGCGGTCCACCAGCTCCACGAAGGAGAGCGGAGCCGCATCGCCCACGCGCACGCGCGACTTCAGCACGCGCGTGTAGCCACCCGGGCGCGCCTCGTAGCGCTCGGCCAGCGGGCCGAACACCTTCGCCACCACGGCAGCGTCGTAGATCACGGAGGCCGCCTGGCGGCGCGCGTGCAGGCTCCCGCGCTTGCCGAGCGTGATCATGCGATCCGCGACCCGGCGGAGCTCCTTCGCCTTGGCGTCCGTCGTCTCGATCAGCTCGTGGTCGAGGAGCGACGTCACCAGGTTCCGCAGCAATGCGCTCCTGTGCGCGCTCGGCCGCGCGAGCTTCCCTCTGCGTCTGCGATGTCTCACGTGCTCTTCTCTAGCCCTCTCGCTCGCGCGAGCGCTGCTCGAGCTCCTTGCGGGACGGGTAGTTCTCGAGCCGCATACCGAGCGAGAGCCCCATCGACTGGAGCACCTCCTTGATCTCGTTCAGCGACTTGCGCCCGAAGTTCTTGGTCTTGAGCATCTCGCCTTCGGTGCGCTGCACCAGCTCGCCGATGTAGCGGATGTTCGCGTTCTGGAGGCAGTTCGCGGAACGGACCGAGAGCTCCAGCTCGTCGACGGAGCGGAACAGGTTCGGGTTCACCGGCTCCGGCTCTTCGAGGGCCGCCATCGGCGACTCCTCGCGCTCCTCGAAGTTGATGAAGATGCTGAGCTGGTCCTTCAGGATCTTCGCGCCGTAGGCGACCGCGTCGGCGGGAGCGACCGAGCCGTCCGTCCACACCTCGAGGTTGAGGCGATCGAAGTCGGTGTCGCGGCCCACGCGCGCGGGCAGCACGTTGTAGTTCACGCGCCGCACGGGCGAGAAGATCGAGTCGATCGGGATCGTACCGATCGGCATCTCCTCGGTCTTGTTCCGCTCGGCGAGGCGATAGCCCTTGCCGAGGTCCACCGTCACCTCGAGGTCCACGTCGGCCTCGCCGGTGAGCGTGGCGAGCTTGTGCTCCGGGTTCATGATCTCGACGGTCGGGTCGTCACCCGCGAGATCGCCGGCGAAGAGCAGACCGGCGCCCGACTTGCGCACGCGGAGCACCTTCGGACCCTCCGCGTGGAGGCGCAGCCGCACCTCCTTCAGGTTCAGCACGATGTCGCTCACGTCCTCGAGCACGCCCGGGATCGTGGAGAACTCGTGCAGCACGCCGGAGATGCGCACGGTCGTGATGGCCGCGCCCTGGAGCGACGAGAGCAGCACGCGGCGCAGCGCGTTGCCGAGCGTCTGGCCGAAGCCGCGCTCGAGCGGCTCGCACCAGAAGCGGCCGTAGCGGCCGTCGGCCTCGCCCTCCTCCATCTCGAGGCGGCGCGGCCGGATCAGCTGTCGCCAGTTCTTCACGGTGACTTCCTGTTGCATTCGGTTCCCCCCGACGGAGTCGGTTGTCTAGTAGCGGGAGTACAGCTCGACGATGAGCTGCTCCTCGATCGGAAGCGTGATGTCTTCCCGGCTGGGCAGCGCCTTCACGATGCCCTGGAAGCTCCCCTTGTCGATCTCGAGCCAGCCCGGCAGCGAGCGGCCCTCGAGTGTGTCGAGCGCGCCGACGATGCGGGCGATCTCGCGCGAGCTCTCGCGCAGCGTGATCACGTGCCCCGGCCTCACGAGGAAGGACGGCGTGGTGGCCTTGCGCCCGTTGACCTGGAAGTGTCCGTGGCGGACGAGCTGGCGCGCCTCGGCGCGCGAGGTGGCGAAGCCCATCCGGAACACGACGTTGTCGAGCCGCCGCTCGAGGAGCTGGAGCAGGTTCTCGCCGGAGCGCCCCTTCATGCGCGTGGCGCGATCGACGGTGCCCGAGAACTGGCGCTCCATCATGCCGTACATCCGCTTCACCTTCTGCTTCTCGCGGAGCTGGGCGCCGTAGTTGGAGACGCGCGGGCGCGCCTGGCCGTGCTGGCCGGGCGGATACGCGCGCCGGTCCACCGCACACTTCTCGGTGTAGCAGCGATCGCCTTTCAGGAAGAGCTTCGCCCCTTCGCGGCGGCAGAGGCGGCAGACGGGTCCGAGGGTTCGAGCCATGCGTCCTCGCTAGACGCGGCGCCGCTTGGGCGGGCGGCAGCCGTTGTGGGGAATCGGGGTGACGTCCTTGATCAGGGTGACGCGCATGCCCGCGGCGGTGAGCGCGCGGAGCGCGGACTCGCGGCCGGCGCCTGGGCCCTTCACGTAGACCGACAGGGTGCGCACGCCGTGCTCGGCCGCCTTCTTCGCACACTCTTCGGCGGCGACCTGCGCAGCGAACGGCGTCGACTTGCGCGAGCCCTTGAAGCCGTGCTGGCCGGCGCTCGACCAGCAGAGCGGCGCACCGGCCGGGTCCGTGATCGTGATCAGCGTGTTGTTGAAGGTCGACTGGATGTGCGCCACGCCGGTGCTGACGTTGCGCTTGACCTTCTTCTTGGCGCCCTTCTTGACCATTTTCTCTCCTGCTCCTCGCCTACTTCTTGGCCGGCGCCTTCTTCTTGCCGGCGACGGTCTTGCGCGGGCCCTTGCGGGTGCGCGCGTTGGTGTGCGTGCGCTGGCCGCGCACGGGCAGCCCGCGCCGATGGCGCAGCCCCCGGTAGCAGCCGATGTCCATCAGCAGCTTGATGTTCTGCGAGGTCTCCCGGCGGAGGTCACCCTCGACCTGGAAGTCACGCTCGATGACCTCGCGGATCCGCACGACCTCGTCCTCGCCGAGGTGGTCGGTGCGCGTCATCGCCTCCACGCCGGCCTTGTCACAGATCTTCGACGCGCTGGTGTGGCCGATGCCGTGGATGTAGGTGAGCGCGATGCCGATCTGCTTGGTTCGGGGCAGGTCGACGCCTGCGATGCGTGCCATGGTGTCACCCCTGTCGCTGCTTGTGCTTCGGGTTGTCGCAGAGGATGCGGACCACGCCGCGGCGTCGCACGACGCGGCACTTGTCGCACATCTTCTTCACGGAGGCTCGGACCTTCATCGTGTCTCTCCAGCGAGCGCCCGCTCGATGCGCTGCGCCACCTCGTCCTCGGTGCCGACGCCGTCCACCTCGCGCAGCACGCCGAGCTTCCGGTAGTGGGCGATCAGCGGCTCCGTCTTCTCGCGGTACTCGCGCATGCGCGTGCGGATGCTCGCCTCGTTGTCGTCCGTGCGGCCCTCGATCTCCGCGCGACGAAGAAGCCGCTTCACCAGCTCCTCCTCGCTCACCCGGAGCGCGACGCAGCGCTCGAGCGAGACGCCGAGCCGCCGGAGCAGCTCGTCGAGCGCCTCGGCCTGGGCCGCCGTGCGTGGGAAGCCGTCGAGGATGAAGCCTCGCTTCGCATCCGGCAAGCCGAGCCGCTGCTCGGCCGCACCGATCACGATCTCGTCGGGAGTCAGCTTGCCCTGGTCCATGTAGGGCTTGGCGCGGCGGCCGACCTCGCTGCCGGCAGCCACCGCCGCTCGCAGCATGTCGCCCGTCGAGATCTGCGGGACGCCGAGGCGCTCCACGAGGCGCAGCGCCTGCGTCCCCTTGCCCGCCCCGGGCGGACCGAGCAGCAGCAGCCGGCGCGCGCTCATCCGAGCCTCCCGCGCATGCGCGTGCCCTGGACGAAGCCCTCGTACTGGCGCGAGAGGAGGTGCGCCTCGATCTGCGCCATCAGGTCCATCGACACGCCCACCACGATCAGGAGCGCGGTGCCGCCGAAGTAGAAGGGCACGCCGAAGCGTGCCGACAAGATGACGGGCACCACGCAGATCGCCGCGACGTAGGCGGCGCCGACCAGCGTGATCCGGCCCAGCACGTGGTCGATGAACTCGGCCGTCTTCTTGCCGGGCCGGATGCCCGGAATGAAGCCGCCGGAGCGCTTGATGTTGTCGGCCACGTCGTCGGGATTGATCACGATCGCGGTGTAGAAGAACGCGAAGAACACGATCAGGCCGATGTAGATCGCGTTGTAGAGCCAGCCGCCCGGGAAGAGGTAGTCCTGGAAGAAGCGGTTCACGAGGGACCCGCTCTCGGTGAACTGAGCCACGGTGGTCGGGAAGATCAGCAGCGACGACGCGAAGATGGGCGGGATCACGCCCGAGGTGTTCACCTTCAGCGGGAAGTAGCTCATGCCGCCCTGGGTGATGCGGCGACCGACCACGCGCCGGGCGTGCTGGATCGGGATGCGGCGCTGGCCGCGCTCCACGAACACCACGAAGCCCGTGAGCCCGATGATGAAGGCGAACAGCACGATCACCTGGAAGAGCGAGAACACGTCGGTGCGGATCAGCTCGATGAGCTGCGCGAGGCCGCCCGGGATGCCGACGATGATGCCCGAGAAGATCACGAGGGAGATGCCGTTGCCGATGCCGCGCTCGGTGATCTGCTCGCCGAGCCACATGATGAAGGCGGTGCCGGTGGTGAGCGTCAGCATGCACATCAGGCGGAAGCCCCAGCCGGGCTCGAGCACGGCGCCCGTCCCGAACTGGCCGCCTTCGAGCGCGACGGCGATCAGCGTGCTCTGGAACAGTGCGAGCGCGATCGTGCCGTAGCGCGTGTACTGCGTGATCTGGCGCTGGCCGCGCTCCCCTTCCTTGCGGAGCGCCTCGAGCGGAGGCAGCACGATCGTGAGCAGCTGCATGATGATCGAGGCGCTGATGTAGGGCATGATGCCGAGCGCGAAGATCGAGAGCTGCTCGAGCGCGCCGCCCGAGAACACGTTGAAGAGCGCGAACACGGTGCCCGAGACCTGCTGCGAGAAGAACTGCTGGATGACCTCGGGGTTGATGCCGGGCGTCACGATCTTCGCGCCGATCCGGTAGACCGCGAGCATCCCCAGCGTGAAGAGGATGCGCTTCTGGAGCTCCGGGATGCGGCCGATGTTCTGGATGCCGCCGGTCACTCGAGGATCTCCACGCTGCCGCCGGCCGCCTCGATCTTGCTCTTCGCGGAGCCGCTCGCGGCGTGCACGCGCACGGTGAGGCGCGCCGGCGCCTCACCCTCGCCGAGGAGCTTCACCCGGAGGCCGGCCTTGCCGATGCGACCGCGCGCCGCGAGCGCCGCGGGATCGACGGTGGTGCCCGCGGCGAAGACCGCGAGATCGCGGACGTTCACCACCACGTGCGGCACGCGGTGGATGTTCGTGAAGCCGCGCTTCGGAATGCGGCGCGTCATCGGCATCTGGCCGCCTTCGAAGTAGTGGGGCGTCTCGCGGCCGGGCGAGCGCTTGCCCTGGCCCTTCGTACCGCGGCCGGCCGTCTTCTGGTTGCCCGTGCCGGGGCCGCGGCCCACGCGCTTCCGCTTGTGGTGCGCGCCGGGGAGCGGCGAGAGGCGGTCGAGCATGGCTACTCCTCCACCCGCACCAGGTGGGCGACGGACGTGATCATCCCGCGCACCGCCGGCGTGTCCTCGAGCTCGACGACCTGGAGCATCCGGCGGAAGCCGAGCCCGCGCAGCGTCTCGCGCTGGCGCTCCGTGAAGCCGATCCCGCTCTTCAGCTGGCGCACACGCAATTTCCTGCTTCGCTCGCCTGCGGCTCGCTGCGCGCTGGCCATCCGGTCACCCGCTCCATCCTTGCCGAGCTTGCTCGTCATCGGGCGAGCTCCGCGCGTCGTGCCTCGGGGTCGCGGAGCCCGCGCAGGGCCGCGAGGGTCGCGTTCACCACGTTGTGCGGATTGCTCGTGCCGATCGACTTCGAGAGCACGTCGCGCACGCCGGCGGACTCCACCACCGCGCGCACGCCGCCGCCCGCGATCACGCCGGTGCCCGGCGAGGCGGGGCGCAGCACGACCCGCCCGGCGCCGAAGCGGCCGATGATCTCGTGCGGGATCGTGGTCCCCGCGAGCGGGATCCGCATCAGGTTCTTGCGCGCCTTGTCCACGCCCTTGCGGATCGCCTCGGGCACCTCGCCCGCCTTCCCGAGCCCGACACCGACCACGCCGTTGCCGTCGCCGACCACGACCAGCGCGCTGAAGCTGAAGCGGCGGCCGCCCTTCACGACCTTCGCGACGCGGTTGATGTGGACCACGCGGTCGGTGAGCTCGAAGTCGTTGGCGTTGAGCTTTTCGCTGTACACGATGTCCCCTGGGTCCTAGAAGCGCAGCCCGGCTTCGCGGGCGGCCTCCGCGAGCGCCTTCACGCGCCCGTGATAGAGAAAGCCGTTGCGGTGGAAGACGACCTCTTCGATCTGGAGCCGCCGCGCGAGCTCGGCAACGGCCGTGCCGACCCGCTTCGCGGCTTCCACGTTACCCGTCGCCCCGGCGCCCCCGAGCTCCTTCGAGCGGGTCGAGACCTGCCCGAGCGTGCGGCCGGCGGGGTCCACGAGCTGCGCGTACATGTGCTTCGCCGAGCGATACACGGTGAGCCGCGGCCGCGCCGAGCGCGACACGCGCCCGGCGACGCGCACGCGGCGCGCCTCGTGTGCACCGGCTTTCGAGTTTCGGACCTTCTTCTTCATGGTCATCCCACCGCCGCCTTGCCGACCTTGCGCCGCACGCGCTCGCCGGCGTAGCGGATCCCCTTGCCCTTGTACGGCTCGGGAGCGCGGATCTCGCGCACGTCGGATGCGAACTGACCCACCCGGCAGCGGTCGGAGCCCTCGATCCGGATGCGGTTCTCCGCGACCGAAACCGAGAGACCCTCGGGGATCGCGACCTCCACCGGGTGCGAGAAGCCGAGTGCGAGGTTGAGCTTCTTGCCCTTCACCTCGGCGCGATAGCCGACGCCCTGGATCTCGAGCTCGCGCGTGAAGCCCTGCGTCACGCCCGTGATCATGTTCGCGACCGACGCGCGCGCGAGCCCGTGCTTCGCGCGCGTCGGCGTCTTGTCGTCGGGGCGCGCGAAGCGCACCTGCCCGTCCGCGACCTCGACGCGGATCCCGGGCGGCGTCGCCGCCGAGAGCGTTCCCTTCGGGCCCTTCACGGAGATTTCGCCGTCCTTCACCGCGACGGTGACACCGGACGGGATCGTGACGGGGCGTCTTCCGATCCGAGACATCGCTACCAGACCTCGCAGACCAGTTCGCCGCCGACCTTCTGCTCGCGGGCCTCGCGGTCCGAGAGCACGCCGCGCGGCGTCGAGAGCACGGCGAGCCCGAGCCCGCGCCGTACGCGCGGGATGTGGCGCACGTCCACGTACACGCGTCGGCTCGGCTTCGAGACGCGGCGCAGGCCGTCGATCAGTGGCCGGCCCTCGGTGTAGCGGAGCCGGATCCGCAGCACGGGCTTGCCTTCCTGCGCCTCGACCCCGACGGAATCGAGGAAGCCGCCCTCGACGAGCACCTTCGCCACCGCGAGCTTGAGCCTCGACGACGGACACGTGAGCTCGGCGTGCCGCGCCTGCCCCGCGTTGCGGATGCGCGCCAGCAGATCGGAGACGGGATCGGTCATCGTTGAACTCCTACCGCCGGAACGGCACGCCCAGGTGAGTGAGCAGCGCCTTCGCATGATCGTCCCGGTGGGCGGTCGTGCAGATGGTCACGTTCATGCCGGTGATCTTCTCCACCTTGTCGTAGTCGACCTCGGGGAAGATGATCTGCTCGCGGATGCCGAGCGTGTAGTTGCCGCGCCCGTCGAAGGCCTTCGGCGAGGTGCCGCGGAAGTCGCGCACGCGCGGTAGCGCCACATTCACGAGGCGGTCGAAGAACTCCCACATGCGGTTTCCGCGCAGCGTCACCGTCGCTCCGATCGGCTGGCCCTCGCGCACCTTGAAGTTCGCGATCGACTTCTTGGCGCGGCGGATGACCGGCTTCTGGCCGGTGATCGCGGCGAGCTCCTCCGCCGCCTTATCGAGGAGCTTCTGGTTCTGGGTGGCCTCGCCGAGCCCGACGTTCACGACGATCTTGGTGAGATTCGGCACCTGGTGCGGGTTCTCGAGACCGAGCTCCGACCGCAGCTTGGCGTGAACCTCGCCGCGATAGCGCTCGAGCAGACGCGGGAGCATCAGATCACCTCCGGCGCGAGCGAGATGATCTTCATGAAGCGCGCCGCGCGGAGCTCGCGGGCCACCGGACCGAAGATGCGCGTCCCGATCGGTTCGCGCTGGTTGTCGATGAGCACCGCGGCGTTGTCGTCGAAGCGGATGTAGGAGCCGTCGGGGCGCGCGACGCCCTTCTTGGTCCGCACGATGACGGCCTTCTGCACCTCGCCCTTCTTCACCTTGGCGTTCGGGATCGCGTCCTTGACCGACACGACGATCACGTCGCCGATCGAGGCGTAGCGCCGGCGCGTTCCGCCGAGCACCCGGATGCACGCGACCTTGCGCGCACCCGAGTTGTCGGCGACCTCGAGCATGGACTCGGGCTGGATCATGCGTGCTCCAGCGCGGGCACCGTGGCCTTCACGAGTGTCTCCTGCACCTTCCAGCGCTTGCGCTTCGAGATCGGCCGGTGCTCGATGATGCGAACGCGGTCGCCCACGGCGCAGGCGTTCGCCTCGTCGTGCGCGAGGAAGCGCGCGTGCCGGCGGACGTACTTGTGGTAGGTGGGGTCCTTGACCAGGCGCTCCACGCTGACCACCACCGTCTTGTCCATCTTGTCGCTCACGACCACGCCTTCGAGGGTCCGTCGCTGTCCGCGTCGACTCACTGGCTCGCCCCCAGCTTCTCGCGAAGCACCGTGTGCACGCGCGCCCGATCCCGGCGCAACTTGCGCAACAGCGCGTTGTTCTCGAGCTGGCCCGTGGCCTTCTTGACCCGGGCGCTCCAGAGCTCGCCGCCGAGCTCCGCGGCCTTCGCCTCGAGCTCCTGTTGCGACAGGTCTCGCAGCTCCTTGGCCTTCATCACCACTCTCCGCGCGTCACGAAGCGGGTCGGCACGGGCAGCTTGTGCTGCGCCAGGCGGAAGGCCTCGCGCGCGATCTGCGCGGTGACGCCCTCCATCTCATAGAGCATCCGCCCAGGCTTCACGATCGCGACCCACTCTTCCGGGTTGCCCTTGCCCTTGCCCATGCGCGTCTCGGCGGGCTTCTTCGTGATCGGCTTGTCCGGGAAGACGCGGATCCAGATCTTGCCGCCGCGCTTCACGTGACGGGTCATCGCGACGCGCGCCGCCTCGATCTGACGGGCGGTCAGCTTGCAGCGGTCGACGGCCTGCAGACCGTACTCGCCGAACGCGACGGTGTTCCCGCTGTTCGCGTTTCCGCGCATGCGGCCCTTCTGCATCTTGCGATGCTTGACCTTCTTCGGCTGGAGCATCGCCCCCTACCTCACCACGTCGTCCGGGGCGCGCTGCGTGAGAGAGCCCGAGCGAAGCTCCTTGTCGGCCACGTCGCCCTTGAAGATCCAGCACTTCACGCCGATCACACCGTACGTGGTCTTCGCCTCCGCGAGGCCGTAGTCGATGTCCGCGCGCAGCGTGTGCAGCGGGACGCGACCCTCGGCGTAGCGCTCGCGCCGGCCCATCTCTGCCCCGCCGAGCCGGCCCGAGGTCTCGATGCGGATGCCCTTCGCACCGAACTTCAGCGTCGACGTCATCGCCTTCTTCATGGCGCGGCGGAACGCCACGCGCCGCTCGAGCTGGAGCGCGACGTTCTCGGCGACGAGCTGCGCGTCGAGCTCGGCCTTGCGGATCTCCTTGATGTTGATGAAGAGCTCACTCTTCGTGAACTTGCCGAGCTCCAGGCGCAGCACCTCGACCTCGGCGCCGCGCTTGCCGATCAAGATGCCCGGGCGCGCGGTGTGAATGTTCACCACGCACTTGTCTCCGGTGCGCTCGATCACGACCTTCGAGATGCCGGCGTGGAAGAGCTTCTTCTTGATGTGGCCGCGCAGCCGATGGTCCTCGTGGACCTGGTCGGCGTAGCGGCGCTCCTCGAACCAGTTCGACTTCCAGCCGTACAATGTGCCCAGCCGGAACCCGTACGGGTGGACTTTCTGACCCACTAGCGCTCCTCCAGCTCGATCGTGACGTGGCTGCTCCGACGCTGAATCCAATTGGCGCGACCCTGCGCACGGGGTCGGATGCGCCACTGACTCGTCCCCTCGTCCACGAAGACTCTTGCTACGTAGAGGTTGTCCACGTCGATGCCGGCCTTCTCGCGCGCGTTCTTCTCCTGCGCGTTCGCGAGCGCCGAACGCACGAGCTTCGCGAGCGGGCGCGCGAAGCGCTTCGGCGAGGTCGCGAGGATGCCGAGCGCGTCCTCGACCTGACGCCCGCGGATCTGATCCGCCACGAGCCGCGCCTTCTGGGCGCTCATGCGATAGCCGCCGAGTCGTGCCGTCAACTTCGCCATCAGCTCGCCGCCGCAGGCGCCGGCGCCGCCCCGGGCGCCTTCACCTTTCGGTCCGTGGAGTGACCGGTGAACTTGCGCGTGGGCGCGAACTCGCCGAGCCGGTGGCCGACCATGTTCTCGGTCACGTAGACGGGCATGAAGAGCTTGCCGTTGTGCACGTGGAAGGTGAGGCCGACCATCTCGGGCGTCACCATCGATCGGCGCGACCAGGTCTTGATCACCTGCTTCGAGCCGGTCTGCGCCGCGCGCGTGATCTTCCTCTGCAGGCTCGGGTCCACGAAGGGGCCCTTCTTCACGGATCTCGTCATGGCCTACTTCTGACCTCGCCGCTTCACGATCCAGCGGTCGGTGCGGTGCTTCTTGTTGCGCGTCTTGTGGCCCTTCGTCGGGATGCCCCAAGGCGTGCACGGATGGCGGCCGCCCGACGACTTACCCTCGCCGCCGCCCATCGGGTGGTCGATCGGGTTCATCGCCACGCCGCGCACGTTCGGCTTCTTGCCCAGCCAACGCGAGCGGCCCGCCTTGCCGATGCGCGTGTTCTCGTGCTCGAGGTTTCCGACCTGGCCCACCGTCGCCATGCAGCGCACGTGGATCATGCGGTTCTCGCCGCTCGGCATGCGGAGCGTCGCGTAGTCACCTTCCCGTGCCATGAGCTGCGCGCCGACGCCCGCCGAGCGCACGAGCTGCGCGCCCTTCCCCTGCTTCATCTCGATCGCGTGGATCACGGTCCCGAGCGGGATGTGCGAGAGCGGGAGCGCGTTGCCGGGCCGGATCTCCGCCGTGGCGCCTGCCTCGATGGCGTCGCCGACGCGGAGGCCGAGCGGCGCCAGAATGTAGCGCTTCTCGCCGTCCGCGTAGTGGAGCAGCGCGATGTTCGCCGAGCGGTTGGGGTCGTACTCGATCGCCGCGACCTTCGCCGGCACGCCCTGCTTGTCGCGTTTGAAGTCGATGCGCCGATAGCGGCGCTTGTGGCCGCCGCCGCGGTGCCAGGACGTGACGACGCCCTGGTTGTTCCGGCCGCCGCTCCGACTGATACCCTCGAGGAGCGACGGCTCCGGAACGCCGCGCGTGATCTCGGCGAAGTCGGAGACGCTCATCTTGCGGCGGCCCGGCGACGTCGGCTTGTAGGTTCGGACCGGCACCTCAGACTCCCTCGAAGAACTCGATCGTCTGGCCCTCGGCCAGCTGCACGATCGCCTTCTTCCACTCGCGCTTCTTGCCGATGAACTTCCCCACGCGGCGCGACTTCCGCGGCTGCCGCATGGTCCGCACCGCCAGCACCTTCACGCTGAACAGCTGCTCGACGGCGCCCTTGATGTCGTGCTTCCCAGCACGCGGGTCGACCGCGAGCGTCACCACGTTCGCGGCCTCGCGCGCGACCGTGCTCTTCTCGGTCACGATCGGCCGGAGGATCACGTCGTGAGCCTTCACGCGGCACCTCCCGCGACGCCCTCGGTGCCGAGCCGGGCCACGATGAGGTCGAGGGCGTCGCGCGCGATCACGAGACGCGCGTGGCGAAGCACATCGTAGACGTTCAGCCCCTCGGCGCGGAGCACCGACACGCGCGGGATGTTCCGCGCGGAGATCTCGAGCTGCGGCGCGGGGCCCGCGATCACGATCAGAACCGACTGGCCTGCGAGCCCGAGGCCGTCGAGCAGCTCGACGACCCGCTTCGTCTTGAACTCGTCGAGCGCGAGACCCTCGACCACGGCGAGCGCGCCCTCCTTCGCCCGGAGCGAGAGCGCGCCGCGCAGCGCGGCCTTCCGCAGCTTCTTCGTGAGCCTGAACGCATGGCTCCGCGGCACGGGGCCGAACACGATGCCACCGCCCGCCCACTGCGGCGCGCGGATCGTGCCCTGGCGCGCGCGGCCCGTCCCCTTCTGGCGCCACGGCTTCACGCCGCCGCCCGATACGCCGGCGCGGTTCTTCGTGGCGTGCGTGCCCGCCCGCCGCTTCGCGAGCTGGCGGCGCACCTCCGCATGGAACAGATGCGGGCGGACGGGGGCCTCGAAGACGACCGGGCTCAGCTCGACCGAGCCCGCCTTCTTCTTGCCGACGCCCTGAACCTCGATCGTGGCCACGCCTTATGACTCCGTTCGCCTCACCCGAGGCGAAGCCTCGGGTGGGCTCACTGCGCGCTTCGCTTGCACTAGAGCTTGATCTCCACGTCCACGCCCGCGGCGAGCTCGAGCTTCATGAGCGCGTCCACCGTCTGGGGCGTCGGGTCCAGGATGTCGATCAGGCGCTTGTGCGTGCGCATCTCGAACTGCTCGCGCGCCTTCTTGTCGATGTGCGGGCCCCGGAGCACCGTGTACTTGTTGATGCTGGTCGGCAGCGGAATCGGCCCCGCCACGCGCGCACCCGTCCGCAGGGCCGTGTCGACGATCTCCCCGGCGCTCTGGTCGAGGAGCTTGAAGTCGTAGGCCTTCATCCGGATGCGGATCTTCTGGGTCGCTACTTCCGCTGCCATCGCTCTACTCGACGATCTCGGCGACGACGCCGGAGCCGACGGTACGGCCGCCCTCGCGGATCGCGAAGCGCAGCTCCTTGTCCATCGCGATCGGCGTGATCAGCTCGACCGTCATCTCGATGTTGTCG